>OBLU010003210.1_pt1 | contig 14816 bp, 10 predicted proteins | sample 1518681 | NCBI WGS metagenome assembly OBLU01 (sample SAMEA3539304, study PRJEB22396) | soil metagenome | biome: tundra; feature: field; material: soil | place: USA | collected 2010-05 | depth 0.15 m
TCGAACTCGAAGCAAGGGCCGCACTTCAACCACGATGGGGTTTCCGCCACCGACAGGTCTCCCCCAACGGCTGCTCTCGAGTCCACTGCTGGATGGATTCTTCATCGAACTGGTTGGTCGAGGCCCCACCCGGTCCGGCGCCGGCGCGTGTCTCGGGGCCAGCCGCGGTCTGCATGAGAACACGCACATGCGCTTCTACGCAGGCAGCCAAGCTTTCAAGGTTATACCCCCCTTCGAGTACGGTAACCAGCCGCCCCTGGCAGTATTGCTCCGCGAGCCCTTTGACGATGCGTGTCAGCTCAGCAAACCCATCGGGCGTCACCTTCATCTGGCCCAGCGAATCATCTTTCGCGGCGTCGAAACCCGCAGAGATCAGCACGAAGTCGGGCTTGAAGGCAGCCGCAGCGGGCTTGAGCTTCTCCAGGAACGCCTTCCTGTACTCGGCATCACCGCAGCCAGCCGCCAGAGGCACGTTGCAGGTAAGCCCCAAGCCTTTTCCCGTCCCCTTTTCCTCCGCGCTACCGGTGCCGGGGTAGAAGGGAGACTGGTGGACGGAGAAGTAAAAGACAGTTGGGTCGTCGTAGAACATGGCTTGCGTGCCGTTACCATGGTGCACGTCCCAATCCACGATTAGCACCTTGCCCAGTTTGCGCTTCTTCTGGATGTATCTCGCGGCGGTGGCGACATTGTTGAATAAGCAGAAACCCATGGCCTTATCCTTCAGTGCATGGTGGCCAGGCGGACGGACCGCGCAGAAGGCGTTCCTGACGTGCCCGTCCATCACCGCATCAATCGCGACTTGCAGGCCACCAACAGCGTTTAGCGCAGCTTCGTATGAACCCCGCGACGCCGGCGTGTCGGGGCTGTCCACATAGCCCGTTCCTTCCTGGCAGCTCTTCCTGACGCGCTCCACGTATTCGGGCGTGTGAACAGTAGTGATCCATTCCAGAGAAGAAGGAGCCGGCTTCAGCCTCACCAAATCTTTAAGCAGACCCTTTTGTTCCAGTCGCTCAACGATGGCGGTCAACCGTGCCGGGCGCTCGGGGTGGTTTGCCCCGGTGTCGTGTTTGAGATAGACCGCGTCGTAAACGAAGCCGGTGCTGACCGCAATTTTTGCGGCTGCGCCGCTCTGCAAGTCCACACACGATACTCTTGCCAAGCCGAGCAAAAGAAGGACGCAGCACAGAGTCCGTGTCTGCCGTCCAGCGGACCATTTGCTCCTGCGATAGCTGTTTACCACCATAAATATCTTCGGCACCGCAGAGGAGTTTACACCAAAAGGCGATTCCCCTGGAATTGTTTAGTGGGGGTGTCTCCTTCACTCAACCGCCCCCAACGGGTTGCGACGGAGCCGTGCAAACAGAGCGCATTACACGCCGCCTGTGGTCTGTGGTTGAGTGAGAGGGACACCCCCATTGTTTAATTCCCGGAGGATTTCAGCCAATTCCGGAATGTTTCATCCGCGCAGATACGGTTGGCCAGCAGCTCATACCCTTGCGTTAGCGGGTGGCTGGCGTCGGCGTAGAGTGCGCTGGGCAATGCTTCAGGCACAACGACGCGGACATTGCTTTGCCGCAGCCATGCCGTAATCCCATCACGGATCCCTTGATAAGTCGCCCGGTTTTCGAAGGTCATCATGTGCTCGTTGAACGGTCCCACTACGACGAGGACGTCGTTGCCGCGTTCTCGCAAGCGGCTGACCACGCGCTGAAAGGCATGCCACTGGAGAGATGCGTCGAGAGGCACCCACTCGAAGCTGCTCGTGGCCCGGGCATCGGTTGACCAAGGTTTGTGCCGGAGACTCTTCAACCCGCGCTGCGGATCTTCCTGGGGGCAGGGAGGAACCACGAACGTGATTTGCGCAAGAGGGTTTCTGTAAACGTTCGGGTAGCGCGGCGGATTGCCGCCGTCGTCTTCGAGCGTCCAGCCCAGGATGCTCTTCTGGCCGAAATAGGCGTTCTGCAGATGTCCGACCCACTGCAGAAAACGGACCTCCCGCTGCAGGACAGCGCTCAAGCGCTCGTTGGCATCGGCCCTGTAACAGGGAATGCGCGGAGAAAATTGCGGCACGAGGCGGGAGTGATTGAACTGCTCTTCCTTGTCTGAGCTCAGGTCCGCCTTGGGGCTGGTCATCCAAAGGAGGTTGCATTGAAGAATGACTTTCCGATGGCGTAGCGACTTGCCGTACCAGGTGACCAACCCTTCCTGCGCGAGCGGAAAGAGGCCGTTCAGCCCGCCGTTGACAAACCGGTTGGTTGCTGCCGTCGCCTGGCCCAGGAAGTGAGGCAAGGTGCCGTCCGGGGCAACGTATTCGCCCCACACGACCGAATCGCCGAGCACGATGACTTTGTCCGGGCTGGCCACCTGCCTCAACCGGCGGCCGTAGAGCCAATAGTCCTTGCTGAGGTCGTAGGGAATGCGGTAGTCGGGGCCGGTATCGAAGCGCTCGAGGCGTTCCCAAAGCCAGGGCGTCAGCAGGATCACCAGCGCGACAATCAAGAATGTAGCGAGCCACTGCCATGCGTTAAGCCGCACCTCGTTGACGCCAAAGGGCACCTTGGGCAGAGCGGAAATCCCGCTCGCCGCTCGCGCTGTGTCGCCTCCTTGCGCGGCGGCCGGCGCGTGGACAAACGGTTTTGCAGCGGGTGTCCCGGCTTCCATATCAGAATTGGAAATAGATGAACGCACCGCCGCCCGAGGAACAGATGCAGAGGTACACGAGCATCCCGACGGCGACGCCCACACGCACAAAGTGGGTCTTCAGCAGTTCTCTAGCCTTTGACTCGTACAGGAATTCGTAAAGCCACACGATGCCTATCAGCAGGAGCATCAATGCTGGAATCTGTGGGTCCTGCCAGGCCGCGCCGAAGATGCGTCGAACGATCAACAATGCATCGCTAAGCGAATCCGCACGGAAGAAAATCCAAGTGAAGGAAACAAAGAGGAACACCCCGAATTGCTTGACCAGCTTGGGCACGCGCTCGCGATAGACCTTTGACCGCTCCAGTTCACGCGTGACCAGGATCCCCAGGCCGTGCAGGGCTCCCCAGATCATGAACGTCCAATTGGCCCCATGCCAGATGCCGGAGATAAAAAAGGTGAGGAAGAGGTTGCGATAAGTGCAGAGGGTTCCGCCCCGGTTCCCGCCCAGCGGGATGTACACGTAATCCCGAAACCAGGTGGAAAGGCTGATGTGCCAGCGGGACCAGAAATCACCCAGGCCGGTGGCGAGGTAGGGATTGTTGAAGTTCAGGATCAGGTCGAAGCCCATGACTTTGGCCACGCCGCGCGCCATGTCCGTGTAACCGCTGAAATCAAAGAATATCTGCCAGCCAAAACCCACCGTGCCGAGGAAGAGCGCCGGAGCGCCGAAGGTCCCGGGGTTGTCATATATTCGCTCGACGTAGAACGACAGGTAGTTGGCCAGCGCGAGCTTCTTGAAGAGGCCGACGAGGAAAAGCGAAGCGCCATCGGTGAAGTTCTGCAGGCGCACCGGCGGGAACTGATTGAATTGCGGCAGTAGATGCCGGGCACGCTCGATCGGTCCGGCCATGAGCTGCGGGAAGAAACAGACGAAGGTGGCAAAGCGGAGGAAGTTGCGCTCGCGATGCACCTTTCCGAAGTAGAAATCGATTGTGTAGCTGAGGGATTGAAAGGTGAAGAAGGAGATGCCAGCCGGCAGCAGGTATTGAAAGCCGAACGGCATCAGCGTGGAAGGGTCGGCCAGCTTCAGCGGCACGTGGAGCCAGGAGAACAGGCCGTTCAGATTCTCCGCGAAAAAGCGCGCGTATTTGAAGAAGATGAGCAACGCCAGGTTATTGACGAGGCTGATGAGGAGCCAGATCCTGCGGCTGCTGTAGAGCGCACCCAAGCCCATGAGCAGCACGAGTACGCCGAATCCCGTCATCGTTGGCCGCAGTGTTTTCGGGCCAGCGACCGCCAGTGCGACGATGCCGAGAGCCGCCAGCAAAGAACCCAGGAACGCGAATTTCAGGACCCGGTCGTCAAAGCGCATGTGCATCAGGCGTGCCCGCACATCTACCTTCTCGCCCGCGTGCGGGCAGTGGTCCATCAGCGCGACCAGGGAGAAGTCGAGCAGCGTGGAGTACATCACGAGCAGCAGGTAGTAGGGATTCCACCAGCCGTAGAAGAAGTACGAGGCGAGGGTCAGCCATGGCAGCCACAGGCTGGTCTTCCGCAGAGCGAAAAACACCGGCAGGACGACCAGCAGGAAGACCAAGAACGGCCAAGTGTGGAAAAGCATCTAGCCGGAAATCGTTTAGGTGAGCGCCTTGGTTATTTCGTGCCCCTCAACTGCTGGAGCTCTTCTGGTGTGACTCGGCGCACGCAGCGGAAGCCGCAAAAGTCCGTCGAGAAGCACGCGTCCGTGTTGCCGGTTCGTTCCCCCTGGCGTGCCGTAGCCCGGCACTGGTCCGGGCTGGACCTCCAGCTTCCCCCGCGGATCACTCGCTTCACATCTTTTCCCGGGGCGGGCGGCCCATTAGGATCCGCTGCCGGGCTTTCTTTGTAATAGGTCGCACTATAGACATCCTCGCACCATTCGGAGACGTTGCCGTAAAGGTCGTGAATCCCAAAGCCGTTAGGCTTCTTTTGGCCGACCGGATGCGTTTTTTGGTCCGAATTGTCGGCCAGCCAGGCGTACTGTCGGAGCCTGTCGCCGCGCCCGAAATCATAGGGTCCATCCGCTCCCGCGCGGCAGGCATACTCCCATTCCGCTTCGGTTGGCAGCCGGTAACCGTTCGCACCGTAATCGCAATCCCAGTCCACGGTCTTTTCGTCGTAACAGGGCTTTAGGTGTTCGAGCAGCGAGCGTTCGTCGCAGTAACGCTTGGCATCGCGCCAGCGCACCCGCTCCACCGGCTTTTGGGGGCTTTCCTGCCAATGCGACGGATTCGGCAACTGCGCCTTCGCGAACATCTCCTGGGTCACCTCGAATTTATCCATCAGAAAGGCGCTGACTTTGACTTTATGCGCCGGGGCCTCGTCGGGATTGCCTTGCTCGCTACCCATCAGGAATTCGCCTGCGGGCACATAGACCATGTGGACGCCGGATGGGGTGGTGATCTCAACAGCACCCGGGCCCCCTGGCTGTTTGGCACCGCCTCCCGTGCCCCGCTCGTCCAGCGAACCCGGGCCGGATTTCCCACAGCCGTTCAGTAGGACCAGGAGCGAGACCGACGCCAGCAAACGAATTGTGGACATAATTACAGACGAGCGCGGAAACGTTCAGCGCCTGGCCCGGAACCAAGCGGGTTCCTTGTTGCTGCAACCGTTGGTCGTGAGCATCAGGAAGTCGGTTTCGGAAGGGTCGTTCAGGTCGAGGCTGCCCTGCCGGTCCGCCGGGACGACGCAGATGTTCCAGCCGGCGGCGTGGACTCCGACGATCTCGCAGGCGGCCTGGAAAGTTCCCGGCTTGCTCAGGTCGCCTTCCCCGTCCGGTCCGCGGCTGAAGCTCAGGAAGCGGCTGTCTGGCGACCAGTCCACGTGGTAGATCTTGTTCGTCTGGTCTTTGATGTGCAGCCGCCACTCGCCCACCGAAGGCCGGCCCGCATCGAGGTTAATAGGCGCGGCGGCGATTTCGTGGTCGCCCGCTCCCCAGGCAATCTGTTTGCCGTCCGGGCTGAGACACGGGCGGCAGCCGGGGATTTTCAGGTTGATAATGTTCGTCCCGCGGGCCTCAATCAGGAGTATGCCGTGGTCAACACCCATCCCGGCATGCACTGTCGATACGATCCATTTGCCATTCCTGGCCCAGCCCGGGTTGTAAAGGTGATGCAGGTTCGTGCTGTTCACGTGCGGCTGAATTCTGCCCTTTACCAAATCATAGAAACTCATCCCGGTCGTGTAAAAGTCCATCACGTTGAACTTGGGGAACTCCTGCGGCAGAAAACCGACCAGCTTGCTGTCGGGGCTCCAGAAAGGTTCCCGCGCATGATCGGTGAGCTTTTTCCGATTCTTGCCGTTGATATCCATCACATACAGGCTGCGGACGGCGTCGCGACCTTCCCCTTCGTCCACCGAGAAACAAATCTTCCTGCCGTCGGGCGAGATCTGCGGGTAGTGCTCGTTTGCGTCCGGCGTTTTCGTCAAGTTCACCGCCTCTGAGCCATCCGCGTTCATCACGAAGATCTCCCAGTTGTTATCCACGTACGATTCGTAGGCAATCTTGAACGGCAGAGCCTTTAACCGCTCGCGGAAAGGGACCTGGGCGTTTGCCGTGCCGCCACGGAACAAGAAGGCGGCGCCAATCTGCGCCAGGAGCAAGAATGATCGGAGGGCAAACTGGAGCCTCGGCATCGCAGACACACTATTCAGGTTCAGCATACTGCGAGCCTAAGTTGAAGCCGTAGTTTTTCAAGCCGGAACAATCGTTTGACAGAGACCGCGCGAAACGCAGAGTATTCGCCCCGTGAACGTTCACCTCTGTCTGCGGATGAACCCGGCGCGAATTGCTCTTGTGTTTTTTCTCGTTGCGCTCTGCGCGAGGGCTCCCGCCGCTAACTCGTCAGCCGACCAGGTTCTCCTTTCGAGCAACCGGTCCGGAGCGTGGCGCATCTGGCTTGTGAATGCCGACGGAAGCGGGCTGAAGCAACTCACGAAACAGGAATCCGACGACCAGGACGTGGACCCGATGTGGTCCGGCGACGGCAGGTCGGTTCTGTTCACATCCACCCGTGGCGGCAAAGCCGGCGTTTGGCGCATGCTTGCAGACGGGTCGAAACCGGAGCGGATTTGCGACGGTGACCAGGCCGAATGGTCGCCGGATGGCAAGAGCATCGCACTGCGCCGGAACGAAAGGATCGTCACGCGCGACCTCGCGCGCGGGACGGAAAAGGTTTTGACCCCGGAAGACTGGCCGCATTGCTCAGGCCCTGCCTGGAAGCCGGACGGCAAGGTGATCGCCTTCGCCGCCCGGTGGAACGCTGGGAACGGAGTCTTCACCGTGTCCGCGGAAGGCGGCAAGCCGGTCAAGGTTTACGATAAACAAGGCGCCTGTGAACCGCATTGGTCGCCGGATGGAGCCCGCCTCGTGTACGAGACTGAAACTCACATCTGCACTATCAACCCCGACGGCACCAAGAACCGGGTCATAACGCCGTTCGGAGGCGTACAGCGTTATGCCCGGTATAGTCCAGATGGCAAATTCCTCGTCTTCTGCCAAGGCGCATCGGAGCAAGGTCCTTGGGAACTCTATGTCATCCCGTCTGCCGGTGGAACCCCGTGCAAGGTCACAGAAGGCGGGTCGGATATGTATCCGGATTGGCGATAAAGAATGAACAGGCGTAGCCTAACCACGAAGGACTCGAAGCACTCGAAAGGAGGCCCGGATGTTTTGTGTTTGGATTTGTTTCGTCGTTCCTTTTCGATCCTGTCTGCGACTGATCAATGAAAGCAGTTCCATTCTTATTCCTGCTGGCATCGCTTCCTCTGCTTTCAGTTCGCGGAGAGGAAGAGCCGCCGATCACCCGCATTCTCGATTCGGGTTCACCCTCGACCGAGGGCGAGAGCGCAGGGATGCTCACCATTCCAACCGGCTGGAGCCAAATCCCCGAAGACCGGACCAACTACCAGTTCTCCGGTGATGCCGTTTTGAGGAACGACAGATTGGCCGTTGTGCTGCGGAAAAAAGGCAAAGGAGCTGAGGTCTTTTCAAAGACAGCCGCGGGGCTGAAGCACCGGGCGACGCTGAACTTTCTCGGAACGAATTCGTCGGCACGGGTCTTGCAGGAAGGCCTGAACATCGTCGAGAACACTTCTGCCGGCGTGGGCGTGGCAGTGAGGTTTACCGAGGGCGGGACGGTCCGGTTTCGTTTGACCACGGGCGAAGCCACCCTGGAAATCCAGTCCAGCGAACCCAGCGGTTTTGTCGCGTTGCGGTCAGATACCCGCTATGTCGTCGTGCCGGACTACTTCGGAGACGACCTGATCTACAGCACGAAAACGGCTCGTGATGTGTGTCTGCCCGCCGAGAACATGTGCCTCAACCTTCTGGATGGCCAGGATGCCATGATTATGAGTGTCTGGCAGTCCAATGAACAAGATGCATGGCTTGGGCGCGGTAGCGGCGATGAGAAAGCAGACCTCTCCTCCACCCGGATCCGGTGCCTGAAGAACCAGAAGATTTGGGTGGCGTTCTTCGAGGCTCCGGGGACCTGGCATATGGGAAGCGGCATAGCCGGTGAGAATTGGAAGCCGCCGTTCCCGGCCAAATGGCGTGCCAGTTTCGGCCGGGATAACGGCTTGGCAGATTCGTGGGATCTGGGAAGGGGACCTGAACCCGGTCAAACGACCGGCAAACACGAAGGGCCGTTGATCATTTATCCCATCGACCGCAGCACCTCCACTCCGCTCACCGCCACATGCACAACAGATGTGATGCGGAATACCTTGGGCGTGGGGCCCTGCCAGTACATTCTCGCCTGCGAGGGCCTGGGGGCCCAGGGAGACCCTACGCCCAACAGCGTCATGCTCTGGGTGGAGAAGCAGTTTGAGCAGAAGAAGGCCGCGGATGATATTTCGGAACGCCTTGAGGTGATGAACAGGCACGTTGCAGACGCGCGCGCCAGGATTGAGCGCTACGCCGAGTTCGCCGCGCGCGCGCGGAAGTCCCTATCCAGGGACCAAGATGCTTTCTGGCCGATCGTCGACAGCCTGGATCTATTCACCGCCTCAGGTCTGACCGCAGCCGCGTCTCCAGAAAGGAGCCGTCAATTCGCGAGCCGGGTTTTGTCTCTCATTGGCAAGGACAACAACCTGGAGGAATGCCGGCGATTGGGTCAGGAGTTGAGGTCCATAGGCGCTGTCCAGGACAGCACGCTGGCGAAGTGTCGGATGGCGGTGCGGCGCCTGCGGGCGCAAGCCCGCTCCATCTCGGTGAACCAATTGCAGGGAGGGGAGAGCACAAAACTCATCCAGCGTCTTGCCGATCAAATGCTCCAGAACAAATGACACCCGAAACGCAAGGCATCACGAGACCCGGCCGAAAACTACCGCCGTGGCCGCTGGGATTTCTGGTCTTCCTGACATTCCTTGGGCTGCTTGCTTCTGCGACAGGCGGCGAATCCCCGAACCTTTTTGCCAATCCCAGTTTTGAGTTGGGGAGAGAAGGCTGGCAGTTGGACAAGGCCGGGAAAACAGAGTGCCGCTTTTCGGTAGATGAGAAAGACGCTGCTGACGGACAGACCAGCGCCTTGATTGCCGTTGGAGCGGTCGCGAATTGGGGAGTGCAATTCGGCCAGCATTTTGCCGCGGGCCAAAAGGGCAAGACCTACACTTTCGCGGCGCTGGCGAAGAGCACGAAAGGGCCGGTCGAAGTGGGCCTTCAGATCGAGCGCAGCGCCCCTCCGTGGGACAGGGCGGCCAGCGCGAAATTCAAACTGGCTGAGGAGTGGCAGGAACTTCATCTGACCTTCAAGGTCGAACAGGATTTTCCTCAAGGCTGGTTTGCCTATTTGAGCTGTACTCAATCCAACGTCCAGTTCCGGGCCGACATGTTCCGGCTCCATGAAGGGGCTTACGTCCCCTACCAGGAACTGGCGCAGCAGGCGACCGCGGCAGTGGCCGTCCGTCTCTTTGATTCCGGCACGGCCTCAACGATGGCGCTGAGCGGCGACGCACTCGCGAAACGCGCGGGCTGGATCGAGATCCCCGAAGATCAGGTCACTCACAAGTTCGCAGGGGACGCGGTGATCTTAAACGACAAAGTTGCCCTGGTGCTCCGACGCGCAGCGCGAGGCGCCGAGCTGTATTCCCTCGGTCCCCAGGCTCCGGTAATGCGCGCGCTCCTGGCGCCGGTGGAAGGGACTAATACGGCCGCTCTTTCTTCGTGCACGATTGTGGAAAACAACACCGGGGCGGTGGCGGTGGACGTGGCCTTCACGATGCCGGGGAACCCGGTCTGCACGCTGCGTTACGAACTGAAGCTTGGGCAACCCGTGATTCAGACTGAAAACCACGGCGGTGCAACCGGGTTGCGCGTGGAAGCTCCGTGTCGCTTTGTCATGATGCCCGACTTCTTTGCCGACGACATCGTCGCCGATGCCACGGAACTGCCAGTATCCGAGGCTGAGTTGCTGAGCGACAACATTGTCCTGCATCTGCTGCCGGATCACTCGGCGATGCTGATGACCGTCGTGAAGACGAGCGACGAAGACATTCGCATCGCTCTGGCGGGTGAAGGAGAGAACCGGGCAATTCGCAGCTCCGAGATCCGCTACGGAAAGGACGGCAAAATATGGGTTGGAGTTCTCGCCCACCCCGCAATATGGCACATGAAAGAGGTGACGTCGGCGGAGGCGGGCCAGATTGTCCGGCTGGATTGGACGGCGCCTTTCCCCGCGCAATGGCGCACTGATTGGCGGCGCCAGGAGGGCCTGACCGAAAGCTGGGAGATGCTCAACGAACGCCCCGATGGCCAATTCGCCCGCTACGGGCTTTACGGCGGACCGGAGACGATCCCGGCCGACCGGAAACGGTGGACCACGGTGCTCGGAGAATTCAAGTATCCCTGCTGGCTGGACAAGACTGGGCAGAGCTGGTTGCAGCCGCTCAAGCACCCGACCCTCCGGCTGGAGGGGCCGGCGGTTATTTACCCGATCAACCGCGCCCCCGCCACCCCGCTCGATGAGTTCACAGTGGTTGATATTCTGCGCAACACGCTGGGCATCGGGCCATGCGAATACGTGCTGGACGTAGAAGGTCAGCAGTCGCAATACAAGGGCCGCGCCACCTGCGCGGTCCGGGACGCGCTGAACCCCATCTACCGTCAGAACCTGCAAAGAAAGAAAAGGGCGGAGATCGAGAAGATCCTGCAGGACCTGATGGTCTTCATACGCCATATACGGGGCCGGATCGAATCTTATGTGACATTCGGGCATGACACGCTCAGGTATCTGGCGGAACAGAAGAACGCCCATCCCGAGCTGGCCGATCGCCTGGCTGACCTGGAAACCATCGCCCGGTCCATTGACGCCCGGTTCGCCGCCCGCAAGGACGAGATCAAAACGCCGGACGAAGCGGCAGCAATGGTCGAGGAATTCCGGAGGACCGTGCTCGACTACGAAGGCGACGATGCGCTGGCAAAGTGCAAACGGTTTACTGAAGCCTGGGTGAAGATAGGTGGGAATCAGGATGAACTGGTCGGCGAGTGCCGGTGGGCGGCTAAAATGCTCCGTCAGAAGGCAGGATTGATGATGGCCGCAGATCCCAGGCTGGCGGACATCGCCAAAGAAATCCGCCGGCGGAGCCAAGTCGTGCTACGGAACCCGGCTGCCCACGAAGGCGCAAGACACTGAGCCCAGTCAACAAATGTCTGAATGAGTGTATTACTGAATAGATGATGCTATGACTTCCGTGCCTACAAATGAACGCACGCCGCTCCTGGCTTTGCGCGCCCGCATAACTGCAGCGAGAAGTCTCCCCTGGGGCGGCCTCTTGGCGGTTTTATTCCTGCTCCAGAACTGGTCCCCTTCCTTGTCGAAGGCTGATGAAACGACGGCCGTCCAAGTGCTTGACACGCGCACGACGTCGCGGGTCCCGCTGTCTTCCGACGCCATCTGCAACCATCGCAACTGGACGCCGGTGCCGGAGGATTCAACGGTCCACAAGTTCAAAGGCGATCTGGTCCTCCTCAACAGCAAGCTGGCCGTTGTTCTGCGCCGGAGCGGTCGCGGCGCGGAAGTCTATAGTCTCGAGTCGAACGGCGCGACGCTGCGCGCGGAGCTCGTAGCGCTGGGTAACGATCCCTCGGCCACGCTCTCCGCAGTTAAGATCGTGGAGAATACGGCGGACACTGCTTTGGTTGACGCGACTTATAAGACTTCCAAGGGCGAACGGCTCACGCTCGGCTACGAACTCAAACAAGACCAGGTGTTCGTGCAAACGCAGTCACGTTCCGGAGCGACCGGCCTGCAAGTGAATGCGCCTTGCCGCTTTGCGGTGCTGCCGGACTTCTTTGCCGACGATATGGTGGTGGACGCCACTCAACTGATGGTGCCGCAAACTGAGTTGCCGAGTGAAAACTTTCTTCTGCACATGCTCGGCGACGGGGAGGCGATCCTGCTGGCGGAATGGTACCCGGCGAAAGACGATGTTCGCATTATGCTCTCCGGACAGCAACAAGACCGGCGCATCACCGGTTCGGAGATTCATTACGCGCCGGAGGGGAAAATCTGCGTTGCCGTCCTGAGTGCTCCCGGCATTTGGCACCAGCGCGACATTCTTTCAGGGGATGCCGAGAAAGTCCTTCACCTTGGCTGGAAAGCTCCCTACGCCGCTCACTGGAGGGTGGACTGGCGGCGCGACGACAAGCTGACGGACAGTTGGGAGATGTTGACGCAGAAACCCGACGGCGAATACGTGAAGCACGGCTGGTACGGCCAACCGGAGTCGTTCGGGAATATCGATTGGCTCAAGGACGGCCGAAAGAGATGGACCACAGTTCTCGGCTCCTTCCTTTATCCCTGCTGGGTTGACAAGAATGGCGAGGGACACCTGCAACCTCTCAAAGAGCGTGTCCGGTTCGAGGGCCCCGCCCTGATATACCCGATCAACCGACTGGAAGCGACGCCGCTTGAGCAGTTCACGGTCGTTGACATTATGCGCGCGACGATGGGGGTCGGCCCTTGCGAATATATTCTGGATGTCGAGGGACAGAAGAAGACGTTTCAGGGCCGTCCCACGTGCGCCTCGCGGACCATCCTGGACAACATCTACGCGAGCAAGGCACAGAAGGAGAAGCGCGAGGAAGTCCTACGAACGCTCGATGAAGTCATCGCCTTCGTCCGGCACATCCGCGGCAGAATCGACGATTATGCCGCTTTCGGCCATGAGATGGCTGCCTGGCTGGAGCAGCAGAAGCCAGCGCACCCCGAGCTAGCCGGCATCCTGGACGATATGCAAGACACCACGCGCAAGATGGACGGTTTTGTTGATCGCCGCAAAGAAGGGATCAAGACACCCGAGTATGCGACTCAACTGGTCAACGGTTTCCGCAGTACCGTGGTTGATTTCGAAGGCGAGGACGCACTGGCCAAGTGCAAGAAGATCACCGCAGCACTGGTGGGTATCGGCGGTAACCAGGACGAACTCGTCGGCGAGTGCCGGATGGTGGTCAAGATCCTGCGCCAAAAGGCGGCCATGGCTATGGCCGGCGATCCCCGGACCGCCACTATCGCCCGAGAGGTGCGCCGTCGTACCCAGCAAATGCTACGTAACCCCACCAGCTACGAAGCTCCGAGACACTGAATGAAAGAGTTCGATATCCCAATTCACTCTGAACCATCCTCGAATGCCCAGGCACCAACCCGACAGCTCTTGGGGATGGCTGTCTGGGTCCTGGTCTTGTTAAGCCTTGCGGCATGTAACCAGGGCCCAAAAACCGAGCCTGCCGCCGAAGAGAAAGCAGCCGCAACGAAGCCGATCACGACGCCGGGCGGCCTCACCATGGCGCTCGTTCCAGCCGGTGAGTTCGAAATGGGCGACAACAATGGAGACCCGGACGAACGTCCCGCTCACAGAGTCCAGGTGAGCGCATTCTACATGGACACGCACGAAATGACCCAAAAAGCCTACGAGGCTCTCATGCAGCAAAACCCTTCCAAATCAAAAGGGCCGGATAAGCCGGTCGAGCAGGTGGACTGGTACCATGCAGTCCTCTTCTGCAACATGCGTTCGCTCAAAGAAGGGCTGAAGCCGTGTTACGACTCAAAGACCTTGGCGTGTGATTTTGCCGCGAACGGCTACCGGCTCCCCACAGAAGCAGAATGGGAATATGCCTGCCGCGCGGGAGCGCGGGAAAGTTATTCGTTCGGCAGTGACGCAGCCAAACTCAAGGCCTGCGCCTGGTTTAAAGCAAATGCTGGCCAGACAACACACCCCGTCGGACAAAGAAGCCCAAATGCATGGGGCCTTTATGACATGCACGGCAACGTCGCCGAGTGGTGCCATGATTTTTACAGCGAGACCTTTTACTCGCAGAGCCCAGGCAAGGATCCTCGTGGCCCGACCAGCGGCGATAAATGTGTGCTGCGCGGCGGCAGTTGGCGCACCAGCGAGGACGGGTGCCGCTCTTCCGCCCGAAATAGTGAAACGCTTCGTTTTGCCGACGCGTGTTTCGGGTCTGACGCCTTCGGCTTTAGGTGTGTCAAAAGCGCGAAATAGCAGCGGTTAAAGCTTAACGGTGGCTCAAACCATAGCGAGTATCAATTCGACATAGAAAGCGGCCAGGCTCTTATCCGTATTGCGCCACATCCTCCGAAAGCCGGTCGGGGAGGGTTGCCTGTATGGTCAAAAAACTCATGCGGCCTCTCGGTAGTAGAATTTAAGCAAACCTCCCAAGCGCTCACGGGTGCGGATTTCACCCGACGACTCACCGACCCGGTCCGCCGACGCTGGAAACAGAATCACATTGGCCTTCCCTTGATGGTTTCTTTCGTTGTGAAAATGCTGAGCGTAATTGGAAAGCACGTGGCGCAGGGAGGCCTCCCCGAACAAGATCAGCTTCGACAGGCACTCCTCTTTCACCGAGCGATTCCAACGCTCCAAATGCGCGTTCAGGTTTGGGCTTCGCGGGGGCAGCACCAGCGGTTCGATCCCTGCGGACCGGAGGATGTCATCAAAGGCGACCGAGAACTTCGCATCTCGATCGTGCAACAGGTAACGGCAACCGTTCAAAATCCCCGCTCCGGCCATCGTCATATTTCGAGCCATCTGCTTCATCCAGTTGACATCGGGCGACGGCGTGAATCCGGCGATACAAACCTGTCTGGGCGCGATCCGCATGAACACCAGCACGT
>OBLU010003215.1_pt1 | contig 14810 bp, 8 predicted proteins | sample 1518681 | NCBI WGS metagenome assembly OBLU01 (sample SAMEA3539304, study PRJEB22396) | soil metagenome | biome: tundra; feature: field; material: soil | place: USA | collected 2010-05 | depth 0.15 m
AAGGATTTCGTGCCAATAAGGCAGTGATTTGTAGCGTGACGCCCCAGCAGCTTTACCTCCACCTTCTGCCTAACGCGGTTGTTCCTGAAGCGGCGAAACAAAAGGCACGTCGCTTCCGTTTTGGGCGCGGTGACATGCAGATCCACGTCGCTTTATCGGAGCCACCCAAATGGCCTGGCGATACCGACAAGCTACTTCGCACGGCCATGGTGCACGTGACGACAGGCTTGGACGGAGTGTCGAGTGCTGTCAACGAGGCGGAAAGAGGGTTGTTGCCTGGGCGACCCACAATCGTCGTTGGGCAACCTACAGCAGTAGATCCTTCCCGCGCACCGGCAGGTACATGGATCCTTTGGATTCAGCTCCAGGAACTGCCGAGTTCCCCCACGGGGGATGCGTTGGGCAGAATTCAGACTGATGGCACATGGAGTGAGCGCGTGCGTGACGAATTTGCAGACCGAGTCATATCGAGACTTGGCGAGCTAATTCCCAACCTCGATAGCGCCATGCGCAAACGCTTTGTGATCTCTCCCGCAGATCTTGCACGGGTGAACATCAATCTCGTGGGAGGTGATCCGTATGCAGGTTCCTGTGCACTTGACCAGTTCTTGATATGGCGCCCTTTGCCAGGGATGCCAAGACACCGTACCAGTATCAAGAATCTCTATCACATCGGAGCATCCACGCATCCGGGTCCTGGGCTGCACGGTGCTTCCGGCCTCATGGTGGCTAAAGAATTATTGGGTGCACGCTGCTACAAGAAGGTCGGCGGAAAGCGGACCTGAAGCGACGCCTATGATCTAGTGATCAATCAGGATTTCTGGCCACAAAATTTTCGATGGCATTCAACAGTCGATCAACGTCTGACTTGTTGTTATAGAAGTGACAGGATATTCGAACACCACCCACGTTTGATGTGTACCTTACGGCGACCAGGACCTTTTGATCCAGGAGATGCTCTTTCAGTGCAATGTCCTTTTGCGGATTGCGCGGGAAATTCATGACGACGATGCCCGATCGATTCGCTGGCGACAACGGCGTTACCACATTCATTCGCATCGTCTGGAGCCCTTCCAGGAGGTAGTCTGTTATCGTGCGGATTTGTTGTTCGATGGCATCCCTCCCAAGCTCATTGATCATTCTGAGCGAAGCCGCTAGGCCGATTCCTCCCGGATAATTTGCCGTCCCGCCATTCTCATATTGACGAGCGTCGCGTGAGAACTCGACATGCTGCAGCGGAATAATCGACGGTGTTTCAAAGTATTTGCCCCATCCCCCCAAAGGGGGCTCCAGGGAAAGATACCCGGCTACCGGGGCTCGCAGTCTGTTGGCGATGCTTCTGCGGATATACATGAATCCTGCACCGTAAGGCGCATTCAGCCACTTATGGCCCCCGCAGACAACAATATCGACGGGAACCTTGGTGACATCCAGGGGCATTGCTCCAAGCTGCTGAATAGCATCCACGATCAGAAGGATGCCGAAGTTACGGCACAGCTCCCCAATCCTCCTTAGATCGCACAAGTAACCGTTATTCCACTGGACCGAACTGATGACCACGGCTCTCGTACGACGATCAACAAGTTCTTCAAATGCGGAGACCGGTAGTTCTCCCAGCTTATTCTTTGCAACTCTGATTTCGGGAGACAATCCGCTCTTGGGTTGACGCCATGCCAGTGGCACCGCAATGAATTCAAGATCAGCCGTGACGATATTGTCGCCGGGTTCCAATGGGATAGCGCGTGCTGCGATTGTGAGGCCGTGAGTTGTGCTCTCGACCAGCGCGATTTCGTCCTCCGACGCATTTATGAGCCGTGCTGCCTCAGGGCGTGCTTTCTCGCGCGCCGCATCGATCGCCATATGATGATCAACCATGGAACGAACTGGGGCGAACATGGTTTCGTCGAGAAATGCACGAATGGAGTCAACTGCCACTCGGGGCGCGATCCCAACTCCGGCACTATCGAAGAATGTTTTGTCCTGCAAAGCGGGAAACTGTTCTCTGATGTTCGACAGTGAAGCAACCATGGATCACCCCTTGAAACTTCGCGTCGTATAATTACACATGCCCACATGCGGCACAAGGACGTTTCAACGCTCACTCGCAATCGAATAGTTTTACTAATCTTCACTGGGCATTGTTGCGGCGATAATTCTCGCTTGACACGTTACCGCGCGCCGCATTAGTATTCGCCTGATTCGCGTGGGCGTAAGTCATGTCGGCTCCCGTCCCCTTTGCCGGCGTTGTTCCCACGAACTCGTAGCCCTTTGCACCTAGAGGTGTTGGCAGCGGCCCGAGTAGCGATCTACAACCCAGAGGTGATCGATATGTCTTCTCGCAATTGGATTGCGTGGATTCTTCCTGTTGTTCTATTCGTGTCTTCGACCTGTCTTGGACAGACAGCCACCGGCAGCCTGCAAGGTGTTGTCAAGGATGCCTCTGGGGCGGTGCTGCAGGGAGTACAAGTGTCTGCAACCAATTCCGCGACCGGAGCTCAACGTTCCGCGACAACGAACGAACACGGCGAGTATTTGATAATCAACTTGCCACCCAGCAACTATCAGATTCGTGTGCATCATCCCGGTTTCGCCGACCAGAACAGGGAGGCTGTAACAGTGAATGTCGGCACCACCGTGACCGTGGATATCTCCATGTCGCTCGCGGGCGTGCATTCAGTGGTTAACGTGAGTTCTGAGGCGCCCGATATTGATGTTCAAAACTCGACGGTCCAGTCGGTGATCACACAGGAGCAGCTAACATCACTCCCAACCAATGGGAGGAACTTCCAACAGCTGGCGATGCTGTCGCCCATGGCCGACAATGGAAGCCAAAGCGTCGGATCGAGCTTCGACAGCACAAAGACACGAGTAGGCGCCATCTCCGTCGGAGGCGGTCCAGGACGATACATCAACATTTCCATTGACGGCGGTGATGCGAACGATGATTTTGTCGGCGGCCAGAATCTGCAGATAAGCCAGGATGCCGTCCAAGAGTTCAATATCGTGACTCAACGCTATAACGCGGAAGACGGTCGCGCCAGTCAGGGGATTATCAATGTCATCACAAAATCGGGCACGAACGATCTGCATGGGAGCGCATTTTGGTTCTTTCGCGATGCGGCGATCAGCAACGAAAGCCAGTTAGACAAGAATCTGGGACTACCAAAACCTGATTTTCGGAAGCAGCAATATGGCGCTACTCTAGGAGGGCCACTAAAGCGGAATCGAGTCTTCTCTTTCGCATCATTTGAGAGGCAGCAGGAGTCGCAGTTCGCCACCTATACCAGCAATGGCGCCTTCCCGACAGTTGATGGGGCCTTCCAGCAACCCTTCTGGCAAAATATGTACTTGGGCAGGGTGGATGTTCAGTTAACTCCCACTCTCAACTTTTTTGGAAGGTATGCACAGGAAAACAACAATCTTCACAATGACACCGCTGGAGTTCCCAACGTTACTCCGAAGGCCGTGGTCGACATCAAGAATGATTTTCACACGGTGACTAGTGGCCTGACGAAGGTGGGCACTCATTGGGTAAGTGACCTCCGCTTTCAGTACAGTGACTACCATGGAGCCACAGTTGACCCTCACGGCAATGAAAATGCACCAACGCTAGTTTTCCCGGACGGAGTTTTCGGTCATAACCCCCAGTCTCCTCAGTACAACATTGAGCGCAAGTACCAGTGGCGAGAGACCGTCTCGCTAACGCGCAATCGAAACACCATTAGATTTGGTGGAGAGTATATTTACCAACCTGATTTCGGAGGTCAGTTTGGGTTTGGACGAAACGAATTCTTCTACGCGAATGATGACTACAATCCCGCCACCGGGGTGGTAGGGCCAACCAATTCCATTCTTTCATTCAGCACTTTCAGTCAGACACTGGGCAACGCACTCAATCCGCCCCTGCATTACGTTGCATTCTTTGGGCAGGATGAGTGGAGACCCAATCCCCGAATCACGATTAACTTTGGACTCCGCTACGATTTCGAAAAGAATCTCTTCATACCCCGTAACACGACCACTAATCAAATTCTTTATCCGGTCAACGGGACTCCACACGACCAATATCATAACTTTGCCCCTCGGGTAGGTATTGCGCTGGATCTGCTAGGCGACCGCCACACGATTGTGAATGCCGGCTATGGTTTGTACTACGAGTATCAGGCAATTACCGCGGCAACCCTGTACGAAGCGCTCAACCAGCTACCCAATCCCTTCGAAGCTATCGTTGTGCCCGCTCCAGTTCCATTCGGGCCCAACAATATACCGGACTTCACCGGCCAAAGCGGTTTCGCCATCGGGTATGCGAACAACCCCGATCTCAGAAATCCACACATGCAACAGATCTCAGCCGGAATTTCTCATGAATTCGTCCAAGGGGTTGTACTGGAAAGCAATTTTGTAGCTAGCTTGGGAGGTAACTTCCCAGTGTTTGCTGATTACAATCCCATCATTAATCCCGTAACTGGTGAGCGCTTGCGGCAAGCACAGTTCCCGACCCTGGGCAGCGTACAGATGTTTATGAATGGTGGGCACAATCGCTACCTTGCTTGGGCAACCCAGCTTCGTTACCGCCTCCACGGCGTGGAGTTCCAGGCCTCTTACCGCCTCTCGCAATCAAAAACCGATCAGGACAGCACCCAAGGATCTCCGTCTGACGGTGTTTTAAATTCTGCGTATTGGCAGCATGACCCTACTGAGTACGGCTACAGTAACTTTGATGAAAGGAATCGCTTCATAGCCAGTGCCGTCTGGAATCTGCCCAAGGGCTTTTTAGTATCGAGCATTATTAACGCATCTTCTGGGCGCGCATACACACCTATGTGCAACGGTTGTGATGCGAATGGCGATGGCTTCAATGGTTTCTTTGGGGTTGGCGATCGCACTGGCCCACGCGGCAGCTTGAGGGGCGATCCCACCTTCGAGCTTGATTTCCGAGGATCCAAGACCTTTAGCTTCCGCGAGAAAATGAGCCTGCAGCTACTGGCAGAAGTTTTTAACCTTACCAATCACGCGAATTATGGCAGCAACTTGAACCGTATTACCGCTCCGGATGGTTCCATCATTCCCAATTCCGGTTTCGGGCAACCAATTGGGATCTATACGCCGCCCCGCCAGCTTCAGTTTGGGGTGCGCTTTAGCTTCTGAAGGCAGGACCGCCATTGGTATGTAGCTCTAAAGGATAAGTGGATGATGGTCATTCCTCCGGTGTCCAAGTTGTTCGCTGAAGCTTCAGAACACTATGTTTCCCTCGGCAGGATTCCCGCAGATGTACCACGAATGGCGGTTAGACAGAACGTTCTCGACCCTGTGACGTTCGCAGTGCTTGGCGGGGCCCTCTTTTCCATTTGTCAGGAAATGGACATCACCCTCCGAAACACGTCTCTCTCCCCGATTATCAATATTGGGAAAGATTTTTCTTGTGCGATCTTCACCTCGGATGCCCAGCTCGTGGCGCAGGCATGTAACTGTCCGGGACACGTCGGTTCCATGCATTACGCCGTGCTCTCCTGTATCTACGCCTTTGGAGCTGAGAACCTTGCAGAAGGCGACGTGTACATGCTAAATGACCCTTATCAGGGCGGTACGCACCTTCCCGATATCACACTCATAACACCCATATTCTATGAACACCGGCTTGTCATGTTCGCAGGCAATCGTGCTCACCACAGCGACGTGGGAGGCAGCTGTCCCGGAAGCTTTCCGCTCTCCGACTCGATTTTCGAAGAGGGCATTCGTATCCCGCCGGTCAAATTTTATGAACGTGGCACCAAGGTTCCTTCCGTAATCAACATGTTGCTGGCCAATGTCCGCACTCCGGAAGAGGTTGAGGGCGATATAGAAGCGCAACTCGCAGCTAATAGGGCGGGAGCCCGTGGCGTGATCCGGCTGATGGACAAGTACGGCAGAGATGTCGTGCTGAGCGCGATTCTCGAATATATGGACCATTCGGAACGAGCTTTTCGCGCGAGTTTGCGAATCCCCGAAGGCAGCTACTCGGCGGAAGATTGGATGGATGGTGACGGCAAGACCGAAGGCGCGCGCAGGATTCGCGCGAGCATCGTTGTTAACAATTCTGAGGTATTCGTTGATTTCAGCGGCACTGAGGCGCAGGCTAGCGGTCCCATTAACAGCGTCTTCCCCACAACCACCTCGATGGTAGTTGCAGCTTTACTTGCCTTAACAGATCCAACGATTATGCCCAACCATGGGTTCTATCGTCCCATACACGTGAAAGCACCTTCAGGGACGCTGATAAACCCGAACTTTCCGGCACCAGCGGTCGGATTTCCCGATGTCTGCAATCGAATCTTCGAAGTGATCATGGAGGCTCTGACGCCCGTCATTCCGGAGCGTGTCATTGCTTCGACTAGTGGCACGACCACCAATTGTTTCTTTGGGGGAATGAACCCGGCTTCTGGACAGCCTTACGTGTGGTACAACATCAACTCGCAAGGTGGCTGGGGTGGGCGTTATGACGCGGACGGTTGGCACAACGTCTGCTTTATCGAGGCCAACGGGTGGGATATACCAGTTGAAACGATCGAGTATCGCTATCCCTGGCGGGTGCTCTCCTACAAACTACGGGATGACGAATCGGGCGCCGGGAAATTCCGCGGCGGCAAAGGCAATCACATCGCACTCACTCCTCTGGGGCATGATGCTCAGTTCGCAATAAATGGTGATCGCGCGGTCACCCTCCCCTACGGACTTTTCGGTGGAAAACCCGGCACAAGCGGCAAGTGCACAATCTATCGCAAGAACGGCGACGCCGAACGGGTCTCCCCCATGATGCTCAAAGCAGACCGCCTGATTGTGCGACAAGGAGACATTGTCCTGATTGAGGCACCGAGCGGCGGTGGCTACGGCAATCCCCTCGACCGCACTGTGGAAGCTGTTCGCACTGACGTACTCGACGGTTTTGTCTCAATAGAATCGGCGCGTCGTGATTACGGTGTTGTGATCCATGCAGGAAGTTACAACGTTGATGGCATGGCGACGGCGACGCTGCGTGCAAGAATGCGACCTTTGTACGAAGCGCGATCGACCGAGCTCGCTGGGATCAACCGGCAGCCGTATTTTCTCGACGAGGAGGCAGCAATTTGATGGCCTCCAACTCACGGTACATCATTGGTATTGACATAGGTGGGACATTTACGGATGTGATCGCTCTGAACCGTGAGAATGGTCAAACCGTCAGTGCGAAAACAGCCACCACACCTGGCCGGTTTGTCGCGGGAGTCACCAACAGCATCAAAGCGCTGGGCATACAACTGCATGAAGTAGAGCAAATCGTTCATGGAAGTACGATCTGCACGAATGCGCTGATTGAGCGCAAGCATGCCAAAACGGGCTTCCTGGGGACCAAGGGATTCAGCGATGAGTTCGACATTCAGCGGATGATCCGCCGCTGGAGCAAAACGTCCTGGTCGGCTATCTACGATATTTACCAGAAGAAGCCCTCCCCTTTTGTGCCTCGGTACTTGAGATGCGAGATAGATGAACGCATTGCATACCCTGGAGAAGTTGTTAAATCACTCGACCTGGATGAAGTTCGTCACAAAGCTAATGAATTGATTAACAAAGGGGCATCTTCGCTTGCGGTCTGTTTTCTTTGGTCGACTGTCAATTCCAGTCATGAGCGGCAAGTCAAGGCTCTAATAAATAAGGAGTTCAAGAGTGTCTACGTCAGCATCTCCAGTGAAGTGGCCCCGGTTGTGCGGGAATATGAGCGAATGGTGACGACAGCGGTCAATGCCTCTCTGATGCCGGTTTTGACTGACTATCTCGCTACCGTCGAGGACGAGTTGGTCGCGCTGGGCTTTCGGGGGAGCCTCTTGCTCATGCAGTCACATGGTGGTGTTGCAGATCCGGCCGTCCTGAAGGAGTATCCCATCCTGACATTGCGAGGAGGGCCGGTTGCAGGAGTTGTTGCCACGAACAACCTGGGCAAAACTCTCGGGAAGAAACGGCTGATCTCCTGCGACATCGGCGGTACGAGCTGCGACACGGCTATCATTCTTGATCACACCATCCCTGTCACCGACGAGACGGAAGTAGATTATTACCCCGTAAAAATCCCTACGGCCGACATTCGTTGCATCGGGGCGGGCGGCGGGAGCATTGCATACTTGGACTCTGGCGGGACACTTCGCGTTGGGCCGGAAAGCGCGGGCGCGTCGCCAGGGCCAGCATGTTACGGAACGGGCACCCGACCCACATTGACTGATGCAAATCTCGTTCTAGGCCGCTTGAGTTCTGATGAATTCTGTGGTGGTAAGATCAGGCTCGATGCGGGCGCGGCGCGCTCGAGCATAGAATCACTGGCCCGCGAGCTTGGATGTGATGTCATAACTGCAGCTGGGGGCATTGTCCGCGTTGCCGTGGCCAATATGGCTGAGTCCATTCGTTTGCAGACTATTGATCGGGGACACGACCCGAGAGAGTTTTCCCTAGTCGGCTTCGGTGGTGGTGGCCCACTGCATGCGAGTCTGGTTGCGGAAGCATCCTCCATTCCTGAAGTGATCATTCCGCTCCAACCGGGCGTTTTTTCTACTGTGGGCATGATACTAGCTGATCTCAGCTATCGCAGCCAGAAAGGGTACCTGCAGCCTTTCACGAATGTTGATCCCAACGAACTGGAAAGTCTCTTCCGCGAAATGGAGGCCGCGGGCGCCGCCATATTAAAAACGAGTTCGTCAAACCGGGGCGATATTCGTTTCTCCAGGTCGGCTGCAATGCGATACACGCTCCAAGAGTGGGAACTCCAAGTTCCGATAGACGTCGCAACTATCGATCAAAACGGCCTAAACGCGATCAAAGCGACATTTCACGCAGCTCATCGGGCACGCTATGGCTTTGCACGAGAAGATAAGCCGATCGAGTTTGTAACTTTGTATGTGGATTCTACGTTGGCCACGCCCTCGCTCCGGCACAACCTTCCGTTGCGTGGCGATCAAGATTCTACCGTCGCCCGTAAAGGCACACGCGACGTCTACGTTGATGAAAACTGCGGGTTCGCAACAGTGCCGATCTATGATCGGGCTCGGCTTGAAGCGGATGATGTGATAGATGGGCCATGTGTCATCGAAGAGCTCACCTCGACAGCATTTATCCAGAACAATTGGCGAGGGATCATCGATTCCATGGGCAATCTCATCGTCCGCTCGCTTGGAAACTGAATGTTGAGCAAGCATCATGTCTACTGACAGCATTGAACTGACGCTACTTCACAATCGCCTCACCAGCATCTGCCGTGAGATGGGTGTTGCCATGATGAAGACGGCCTACTCTCCGGTCTTCAACGAGGGTTTTGACTTCGTTTGCGCTCTGTTCGACCGTGAAGGTCGCATGATCGCACAGGCGGAATACAACCCGTCGATGCTGGGAGCGGCAATCTACACCGTCGACTGGACGCTTAACGAAATCGGAGTGGAACGTGTTCGTCCGGGGGATGTATGGGTTCACAACGACCCCTATCGAGGCGGATGTCACTTGCCTGAACACATGCTCCTGAAAGCGATTTTTCAAAACGATGAGCTTTTCGGTTTTGCGGCTACGATCGGCCACATAGCTGAAATTGGGGGCAAAGTGGTAGGCGCCCTCGCCGGAGATGCCACCGAAATCTATCAGGAAGGCCTGCGCCTGCCGCCTGTCAAACTGATGAATGGCGGCGAGCATGTCATGGATGTGTGGAAGATCCTGATGACGAACCACCGAACCCCAAAGCTTACCTGGGGTGACCTGCACGCCATGCTAGGGTCGCTTCACATCGGTGAAACTCGATGCGTCGAACTCTTGGAAAGCCGTGGCCTGTCACAGACTCTTGATGACACTTCACGACTCATGCAGCGTGCGGATACGTGGATGCGGCGGGAAATCGAGGCCATACCTGAGGGCGAATACCACTTCGAGGATTGGATGGAGGACGACGGGATAACCGACGAACCGCACCGAATACAAGTTGCGATAACCGTACGTAGCGGGGAAATAGTCGCAGACTTCACCGGCACTGCTGCACAAACACGTGGTCCGATTAACGCCACGTACGCCGTGACGGCCGCGGCTACTTATAACGCAGTTTTCCATCTGACCGATCCTCAAGTCCCTCGCAACGCAGGGTGCTACCGCCCCATCAAGATCATTGCTCCTCCCTGGACGCTGGTAAACGTGCAGCATCCGGCTCCCGAGATTGGCGGAAATTCTGAGACCCACTGCCGGATCATCGGTGTTGTAATGGGTGCTCTTGCACAAGCGGTTCCCAATCGAGCAGCTGCGGCGGACGGCGCGACCGGCTGCAACTTCCTGTTCGGCGGTGTGCACCCAGACACTGGCGAATTTTATGCCAACTATCACTTTGAAAACGTTGGGTGGGGTGCTGCCGCCAATCATGATGGTAACAACGCCCAATGTGCACCTCTGGCCATTAGCCGCAATGTGCCCGTAGAAGTATTCGAGACAAGATATCCGATTCTCGTACGATCACTGCGACTCTTGCCTGATAGCGGTGGGGCTGGTTTGTTCCGCGGCGGTCTGGGAACGGAACGCATCATGGAGGTTCGTGCCCCAGAAATGACGATCAGTGCACTCATGGATCGCATGAGAATTCCCCCTTGGGGCTTGCAGGGTGGGCTTGCCGGTGGGACGACCAGCATTTCCATCCGTCGTGTCGGCAGCAGCGAATTCCGGTTGTTTACGGATGTCTTCCATACCGTGAGTGCGTCCAAGTTTTCCAACATTACTGTGCGGCAGGGAGATCTCATCCGAATCGTCAGTAGTGGAGGAGGAGGGTATGGTGATCCCTCGCTACGTCCAAGAGCTAGTGTTTTCGACGATGTGCTCGATCGCTATGTTTCCACCGAGAAGGCGAAAGACTTGTACGGATTCGAATTGAGCGAAGGGCGAGATACTGGAATTCGAAGAAATGCATCGAGATCCAGCGCCGTCGAGCGTGGCGTTACTCGCGCAGATTGAAGAATATGGGGCGTGCCGTGGGTGCATGGGCCGACAGAGGTCAGGCGAACAACTACTTCCAGCAGCAGAGTGTGCATTGCATGGCTTGCGGGAAGGCCATTCCTCAGCGGGCGTGGGTGGTAGCTAGAGGTGAAGAAGAGTTGATTTTTTGTGAGCCTGACTGTGAAAGGCTTTACGACGATTACTGTGTACCACGCTATGGAGCAAAAACCCGGTGGCGATAAGAGTGGGCATTGATACCGGCGGTACGTTCACTGATCTGGTCGCCATCGATACAGCCACGTCTCAGTGGTATCGATCGAAGGTCCCGTCCGTGCCGGATAACCCCTTGCTTGGGATAGTCAATGCTCTCGACGCAGCTGGCATCGCTCCTGCTCAGATTGAAACGTTGATTTTAGGCACAACGGTGGGTACCAACGCTCTGATCCAGCGGAAAGGAGCTCGCGTCGCGTACATCACAACAGCGGGATTCGAGGATATTCCCTTTATCCAGCGGGGTAATCGGAAGTTTCACTACGATCTACACTGGAGGAAGCCAAACCCCTTCCTCAATCGAAGAGATTGCCTAGGCATCCCTGAACGGCTGGATTATCGAGGAAAAGTTGTGGCTCCACTCGAATCCCAAGGGCTCGAGCACCTGGGTAGTGAACTCGAACAATTATGCCAAGCTGAAAACTTGCAGGCTGTCGCTGTCAACCTTCTTTTTTCCTACCTGAATCCTTCGCATGAATTAGAAATCGGAATGTGGCTGGAAAAGAGATTTCCGCGGTTGGCTATATCTCTCTCTCACGAAGTTGCGCCCGTTTGGCGGGAATACGAGCGTGGGGTCACCACCATCGCAGATGCCTACCTCAAGCCCTTACTGCGTGACTTTGTCTCGGGGATCGATGATGGACTTCGCAGCCGCGGCTTTTGCGGAGGTTGGAGCCTCGTTAAGTCGAATGGGGGCACGCGGCTGGCTAAGGAAGCGGCACATGAGCCAATAGAGCTTTTGCTTTCCGGCCTTGCGGGAGGGGTGATGGCGGGCAAGCATTTCGGTCTCGAGGGCGGCTCCAACCTGATCACGCTGGACATGGGGGGAACAAGCTGTGATTTAGCGGTGATCACGGGTGGTCAAGAGCGTTACGCAACACAATTCGACGTTGAATTTGGCCTACCTCTGGTCTTTCCGACTATCGAGCTCACTACGATTGGTGCGGGCGGTGGTTCGATTGCCTGGGTCGACAAGGGGGGATTTCTGCGCGTCGGACCTCAAAGCGCCGGTGCCAGTCCCGGCCCGGCATGCTACCCACAAGGCGGTGCTGATCCTACCGTGACCGATGCCAACCTCCTTTTGGGCCGCATTAATCCTGGTTATTTCCTCGGTGGAAAGGTGCAGCTTAATCCCGGGGCTGCGGCGGCGGCCGTATCGGGCCTTGCCGTGAAGCTGAACATTTCTGCGGAAGACGCAGCCATGGCGATCGTCGAGATGGCTAATGAGAATATGGTGAATGCCATCCGCATTCGCACGATCGAAGTGGGAATTGATCCTCGCAGCTACTGCCTGGTCGCATTTGGCGGTGCCGGAGCAATGCACGCCTGTGCGATCGCGAGGAGGTTGCGGATCGCTCGCGTTCTCATACCGCCGCATCCCGGCCTTTGTTCAGCTTTTGGCGCACTTATCGCAGATCTGCGCAGCGATCAGGTGGCGACAGTATCGCTCAGGTCCACTTCGGTGAAGGCTCAGGAACTTCGTGCTCATCTTGATCGTCTCTCGGCATTGGCATGCAAAGAACTCAAGGAAGAAGGAGTCCAAGCGCAGCCACTGATAACTGCTAGGTTAGCGATGCGATACGCTGGTCAAAACTACGAACATGAAGTTGATCTGTCTACTCTGGAGGTGACCGACCCCATACTACGGGCTGCATTTGATCGGTTCGGGGCGCTACACGAAACATTCTACGGATACCAACTGTCGGGTGAAGTAATTGAGATTGTGAACATTGCGGTGAGGGCTGTTGACCCGAAACATTGGTCTCTCCCGCCCTTTGAAGCCCAAACGGCAAGCCGCTCGGCCGACACCCGCAAAGTGAGGATGCGTGCTGCCGGCGAGCTGCTTGTTCCTGTATACCATCGCGAAACGCTTCAGCCTCGCTGGACTGGTGTCGGCCCACTGATTATCGAAGATGTCGATGCCACGACGCTGATAGAAGCCGGGGATCGAGTCACTGTACTCGAAAGCCGAAGTCTGATAGTCGACATCGTCAAGGAGTAACTATGAAAAGCACATCTAACGCATCATTACACACACCTGCTGAGGTCCTGGCTTTCCGTCGAGACTTTCCAATTTTTGAAAACAAGATTCACTTGGCGAACAACTCGAAAGGCGCACTCAGCAACGCTGTCATCCGAGCCCATGCAGAATACCTCGATAGCTGGAGAACGGGTGGTGCCCCCTGGCACACATGGGTAGGAAAGCATGAGGAGCTTCGCGCTTCATTTGCGGAAATGATCGGAGCAGGTGCGCACGAGGTTGCGATATGCCCGTCAGTATCGGTGGCACTCGGGTCGATCGCTTCGTGTCTGAACTGGCAGCAACGGTCCGCCGTAGTCTTCGACGATTTCAGTTTCCCATCGGTTACATACCTCTGGCACGCGCAGACGGCCCGGGGTGCGGAGATTCGGCGCGTTCATCCGGATGAAAATGCCGAGATTTCTCCGGATGCATTTGATGATGTTCTGGACGAGCGGGTTCGGGCGGTGTCGGTCGCCCACGTCTGCTACAAGAATGGCCACCGCATGGATCTGAATGCAATTGCGCGCAAGGCACACAACTTTGGCGCCTGGTTCATCGTAGACGACTATCAAAGCTCCGGCAGCCGTCCTCTGGATGTTCGGCAATCTGGGATCGATATTCTTGCTACCGGTACGGTTAAATTCATGCTGGGCTCACCCGGAGTCGCCCTGCTTTATGTTCGAGAAGGACTATTATCCGAATTGCACCCGACACTCACAGGTTGGTTCGGACAAAACAATCCGGAGGATTTCCAGATTGAGCGACACATCGAGGCCCGGGACGCCACTCGGTTTCAGAACGGTACTCCGGCAATTCCCGCGATCTATGACAGCCTTGCTGGCATTGAACAGATAAAATCCGTTGGCCTGGCAAAAATTGCGGCCTGGATCGATCAGCTCACCGCGATGCTGATGGATAGGCTCAAGGAAGAAGGATTCGTGCCCGCGACACCGGTAGATCCCCGAAAACGCGGACCGCAGGTTGCTGTTCGAAGCCACGACATGGAGGTGGCAGTCGCAGAACTGGCGCGTCGAAATATCCTTGTCACCAGCCGTGACGGGAATATCCGCATTGCGTTTCACTACTACAACACTCCGGACGATATTGAAGTACTGATCGACAATCTGAAGCAGATGTCGAAGCTGATGATCAGGCGGTGAAGGCCTATATCTCACGATGCGCCAGGACATGCATCCGGTTTATCTCGACCACGCAGCGATGGGGCTACCGTCCGCGGCTACTCTCGCAGCAGGATCGAAATTCATGGACTGTCTCGCGAGTCCCGACCTCACGGGCACGGACCGCAGCCTTATATTGTTCGAGGCCGTTGATCGCGCCAGAAATCAAGCCGCGTCTTTGGTGAACGTGGATCCAGAGAACGTTTTGCTGGTTGACAACACGAGTCACGGTTTAGGCCTGGTCACCAGTTCGCTTCCGCTCTCCGAGGGCGATAACGTCCTCGTGGGAGACCTTGAATTCCTATCAGCCACCGTTTCATGGCGGTCTGTGAGTAGAGATCGGAAGAGCACACGTCTGAACTCCAGTCACGCCAATATCTCGT
>OBLU010003216.1_pt1 | contig 14809 bp, 12 predicted proteins | sample 1518681 | NCBI WGS metagenome assembly OBLU01 (sample SAMEA3539304, study PRJEB22396) | soil metagenome | biome: tundra; feature: field; material: soil | place: USA | collected 2010-05 | depth 0.15 m
AACCGCAGCGCGCGGAGCGCATCGAGCGCCCCCAATGCGCTGTGATCGCTTGCGGACGCGACCAGGAGCTTGTCGGAACGGCGCAGGTGCCGCAGGGTTTCCATGGCGACCTGGCGAGAGCGCTCGCGATCCCCGGCTCCGTCCAGATGCATAATCCGATCCGCCGGAAAGTGAGCATGGCGAGTCCTATAAACTCGATAATCCCTGGATCGGGGAGCTGGCCGGGTTCGAATCCCAGCGCGGACACCAGGTTGTGCCGGGGTTGCCGTCTGGTGACGGCGCTTCTCCTACAAAGAAGATCAGTGGAGTTCCATCCTCCACCCCGGCACCATGTTCGAGGCTGTAACTCAATTTGGCAGAGAGCACGACTTTTAATCGTGTAGTTGTGGTTCAACTCCCACCGGCCTTACCAAATCTCATGTCCCTGAAAGGCTCGCCGCCGCCGCTCAGATCAGCGCCAGACACTTCCTCGGGGTTCTTGTCGCCATGGCCTACAACAATAAGCTCGAACTCATCGTCGAGGTGGACGTCAACCAGGCGAACTCGTCGATCAAGAGCGTCAACACCGACCTGTCCAGCATGAAGCGTCAGATCACGGCGGACTACCTCAGCGCCAGACTGTTCGCATTGATCATTCCCGGCCTCAGAGCAGCAGGTCGCGATAACACGATATTGGTTAGCCAACTCCTCAACGATCGCACACCCAAAAGCCCGCAGTACCTTCAGCAACCAAGGCGACAGGAATGCGTCGTCTGGAAATCCTGGCACCAACCAGATCCATCTCCTTAGACCCATCCCCAAGTCTAATTAAATAAAACACTCGGCGCACGAGAATCCCTGATATCTCCAGCTCTGAACAAAAATTCGTGAGGGAGTGCACGCGGCGGGCAACACACGTCTGTCCGTCCCTCTGGGCGTCACCGGTGGCCCGTTCACGCGAATCGCGTGCGCGCCTTGCGTCCGGTTAGCGTGCTGCAAACCGTCGCGCGTGCGGCGCCGCCGGTACGGAGCGCCGGATGGAGACAGCGGCTACTTCCCGCGTGGCAACGGAATATGGGCGGAGCCCGGTTTTCAAGTTCAAAGCCCACTGTGAAAATAAAAGACTTGCCCGGTACAACAGAGGATTTTCGCCCACCCATTAACCCACTGAAAAGGACAGCTGACTTTCGCGCTGGGAGTTTTTGAACTTAGTAGTAGAAAAAAGAACACACGCGGATTGATTACCGTCTTGTTCGAACCGATCGCCACTCGCCATTAATGCCGGCGATCAGGACGACGGACACCGGCCGCGCTCATCAGCGGAGCCAGACGCCCGTAGCACTGGCGAGCTGCCGAAATCGGCTGATAACCAGGCTTTTCCTGAATCATGACACTCACTTCCACAATAATGAAACTCGCGTAACCTAGTTTCTTCAACAGTCTGAAATAGCCTAGGTAGTCCGTGTTGCCGTCACCCGGCAACAGAAACTCCGGATGGCTCTCCGTTCCCCGAGAATCTTTGACGTGGATAAACCCGATGTACGGATATAGCTGCCGCAGGCTTGACTCCAAAGAAAGGCCCGCCAGATGCAGGTGACTATAATCGTAAGTCAGCCGGATCCGCGGGTTGCCTACTTGCCGGGCCAACCAAAGGGCCCGCCGGGTAGTGTTGACGGCTTGCCCCGCATGCGGTTTGAAACAGATGGTCATTTGGCTGTCTTCCGCTACACGGGCCCAGTCTCTCAGTTCATCCGCCATTCGATCCTTGGCAGCCTCCCAATCCTTCGCCTCCAGCCCTAAAGTGGTTTGGACGAAAGGCAGCCTGTCTGGCGACAGGTCCTGCCCCAGAGTGATTGCGCGCTTCAGCCCCTCTAGATTCCGCGCACGCACTTCGGCCCCTCCCAACAGCGGCCGCAACTCTTCAAGAGAAGCCAACACTAGGCCATAGTCTGCGAGCATTCGACGGATTTCGATGCGGTCACCGCTGGAAAGCTGGGTGGGTTCGGTCGGGTAGCCCTGCCAAAGCGACAGTTCGACAGCATCGTATCCGACCTCTGCAATTGCGCGCAGCGCCTCGGCCGTTCTCAGACTTTTCATGCCATATGTGCCGATGCCGAAGGAGACTATGGGTTGCCCGGTGTCGCGAGCAGCTCTCGCCGCGGGCACTGATAGCAATTGAAGGAACTCACGACGTAAGACCCGTCTCATAGTGCGTCCCTCTCGCAACGTTTTGGGTTACTCGTAAGCGGACCTCTACTTGGTCAACCAGACTCCGTCCTGTGGGCGGCGCCTCAACGCGCCACAGGCTCTATTACCGCGCCCCGGTCAGTTTGTACTGCTCCTTCTTGGCCAAGCATTCGCAGAAACTCGGGCATGTAAAGGTGCTGGTCGTTATACGTCCGCCCACTGACCATGTTGTCAGCCCGCACGCAGCCTTCGTTCACAAACACGGCGCCACATAATTCAATATCCATTTGGCACTTTGCCACTGTTGCCATGCGCCGGCCCGCAATCACGTTCGCCGCAGCCACAATCTCCGCGCCGTGGCACACTACACAGACTGGCTTTCTTGCCTCGAAGAAATGCCGGACAATACGGATAAGATGCTTGTCATAGCGAAGATATTCAGGGGCGCGACCGCCCGTGAGAAACAGCCCGGCATACTCTTCTGGATCAACCTCCGAAAAGGCGATTGCAGACGCCAAGTGGTAGCTAGGAGATTCTCGCGTGATGTCCCAGCCGGGAGGTATCTCATGCATGACGAGCGGATACACGCGGCGCTCCGGCCCAGCCACTACCACCTGATACTCTTCCCGTATCCGGAAGTAAGCGTAGAGCGTGTCCAATGCCTCGGCGGCATCGCCTATCGGAAGTAATACTTTTTGCATATCATCCTTTCCTAACACTCATGATTACAGATGCGACATTACAGATCTCAACGTCGCAGCCGAGACCTGCCGGACTTAGTCCGAAGGAATTCCTTCACCGGACAAACAGACGAATATCCAGGGCGAAATTAATCTTGGAATCCGGTGTCAGCCCGTTGGCGATAATCCCAGTCCGGACCCAGTGCAAATAGAAAATACCGGGCCGGGGTCTTGCCGCCGTTACGTACACCGTGGTGTTCGTTGGAAGCGACATAGGCCACCGAACCAGGGTTTAGGTTAACGGTGTGCCCGGCGATGGTGACTTCCAAAACTCCCTCACGAACCAAAAACACTTCCTCATTCACGTGTTGATGGGGCGGGTGCGGAGCCTCACCCGGAGCAAGTTCGGTCTCATGTACCTCGATCGCAAACCCGGTACGCGTTTCACCATTCATGATGAGGCGGAGTTTGTTTGGCCCATGTAATGAGACTGGTAAGTCCTCGTAACGAGAGATCTTAGATGCTAAAATTGGGGTTTTGGGGGCAGCTTTGGCTACCGAGAGAAACGGCAAAAGCAAGCTGAAATAGCGCCGAGAACAGTTCACGACATCTCCTTTGTAGTTGTTGAGACAGCCTTCAGTCGGTTTTTGATAGACCTATTCTTTTTCGTCAGAAATGCAGTTTCAGCGCGAATTGTAGTATTCGAGGATCTGCGGCCGTGAGTATCCGGCCAAAGGTCGCTTGATTCAACGTCACCACGGGATCGCCGAAGTTGGTATGGTTGATCGCATTAAACGCCTCTGCGCGGATTTCAAATGCTGCGCCCTCGCGAATGCGCACGAGACGGCTTAACGCGACATCGAAATTGAGTTTCCCCGGTCCCCGCAACTCGTTTCGCCCCATGTTCCCGAATGTTCCGACCGGGTTGGCGACGAATGCCGCAGGATTGATCCAACTCGCGGGGCTTTGGTTCGCGGGATAAGGATTGGAGAGAACCTGGTTCGGACGGTCGTTAGATATGCCGGGACTTAGGCCCATGATCATCCCGGTCCGGGAATTGTCGACACCCGTGTACACAGTCAAGGGATCGCCGCTGATGGCACGAATAATCGGCGCGAACTGCCAATCTGCCAAAAGGTGCTTCACAACGGTCGAACCCTTGACCGGGCTGGCGACGACAATCGTAGTATTGAAGTTCTGGCGGAGATCGAAGGCGCAGTCGCCGCGGTCGGCGCGTCGGTTGAATGGAATCTCGTAATTCGGCCCCGTCGGGTCGCCAATCGAATCAAAGTCACTGATACAGCGCGACCAGGTGTAGTTCGAAAGAAGAGTAAATCCCTTGTTGAAGCGGTGTTGAACCGACAACAGCAGCCCATTGTAATTGGCACTGGCTCCGCTATTGAGCTGCTCCACCCCGGCATAGTACTTCCCCTCGGTCGGGTTCTCCAAATAAAGGAGCCTTCGCTGGTTCGTGTTGGCGGTGGTCGAACACGGCGACCCGTTGCAGGTGCCGGGGATGTATACGGCGGGATTCATCTCGTCCGACGACCACAGATGCGACGTCTTATTCCCCAAGTAGGTCACTGACGTCAACCAGTCCTTCCCGAACTGGTGCTGGTAACTCACGTTCCACTGCGTAACCGATGTCGGTATAAAGTTCTTGGGCATCCCAACATATAGCGATTGGACCGGGAAAGCGACGTTGGTCGGCGGCGGATTGGGGGCCGGGAACGGATTCCCGCCAGGATACGTTGCCCAGGGATTTGCAAAACCGCCGGCTAAGCTGACCAGATCGATTTCGTCGACAAAAGGGGGATTCGAGGCGGTGCGCTGGGCAAAGAACAACATGGTGGAATCGAGAAGGATGGCCGCGCCGACCCGAATGCTGTCACGCCCATCGCCATGCGGGCTAATCACAAAGCCGAGGCGAGGTGAGAAGCTCGCCCATTTTCCGTTGGTTAAGCTCTGTGACGTGACACCTTTATCGCCATAATAGAAGCTTCCCGCCGGTGCATTAGTGTATACAGTGCTCTTTTGGCCGGCCGCGAAAGCGGCGGGATCGAAGACACTACCCTGTCCGCGCAGTGCGTTGGGTGGAATGTACGGTTCCCAGCGGATGCCGCCGTTGATGGTGATGCGGGAATTCACGCGGAACGTGTCCTGAATATAAGTGCCCAGAATGGTAGCGCGGTACGCATAATCCTGGGGTTTGCTTGCCTGGAAGGCGCTCAGATCGCCGAGCATGAAGTCGGCCATCGGGTCACCCGTGAATTGTCCATTAAAACTGAACGTGCTATCGGCTTTGTAAGTGCCCCAAATATTATTTTGGCTGCGGAGAACGTCCACTCCGAAGCCGATCTGGTGACGGCCTCGAATCAAATCCACATCGTCCGCAAACTGCCACGTATTGGTGTTGAAATGAGCCGGATTTCCCCCTCCGCCGGTGCTGAAAAGACTGCCAACGGTCACCGACAGAAAATTAGGAACGTAATTAAAGGCGTTCACGCCGATAGTGTTGCTATTGATGACAGTGGCAGCCGGGCTGCGATTGTCCCGCTTGCGGGTGAACGTCGCGCGAGCAGAGTTCACAGCAGTTGCGTTGAAAGTGTAGGTGTCGCCCAGTGTAAAGGCCTGCGCTCTCTGGAGAAGACCGGTGCCGTTGGTCAGGAACATATTCTTTCCGTCGAATGTTCCCGGATTCCTGTAGTCATCGACAAAGTATCTGCCGAAAAACGTGTGCTTCGCGCTCTGAATCCAATCTATGCGGCCGATGATCTGGTCTTCATCGCCGGTGGTTGGAATTCCATACTGGACCTTGCCGCACCGATCGGTCGAGGAAGGCAGATAATTCGTGGCTAATTTGACCGCCGGTGCGCTGAAAAGTGAAACAGGAATTTGGTTGCCGGGAAAGGGCTGGTTGTTTGTTGAGTCGATAAGGGTACGCCCCTGCCCGCCGGCTACACACGTGCTGGAATCGAAGACCGAGAAGTCGCCGTTGAGCACGGCGGCGGTCGGTACAAAGCTGGTGTTGGCAGCCGGATTCTGCCGGTTTCGTGTCCCCTGGTAACCCGCGAAGAAGAAAAGTTTGTTCTTGATAATATGCCCGCCGAGAGTGCCGCCGTACTGGTTGCGTTTCAGGCTGTCATGCGCCGGCGCAAAGAAGTTCCGGGCGTTTACATCGCCGTTGCGAAGGTACTCGAAAAGGTCGCCATGCCAGGTATTTGAACCGGACTTGGTTACGATGTTAACCACGGCTCCGGGGTGCATTCCGTAGCGCGCAGGCAACGTGTTGGTGTCCACGCTGAATTCCTGAAGTGCCTCCGGAAAAGGGAATGGGAGGTTGACGTTGAACATGGTGTCGTTGTTGTCGCCCCCATCGAGCAGGTAGCCCGTGCCGTTGGCCTGTCCGCCAGCCACCGAAATCACTGTCGAACTGAAGAAATTCTTGGTAGTGAGGATGTCTCCGACGGGAGTGGTCACAGCGGCTCCGGCAACAAACATGAGCTGTGTCACCTGGCGGCCGTTTAGCGGCAGATCAACGATGCGCTGGTGGTCGATGACCTCAGCTACCGTGCTGTCTTTCGTTTGCACCATGTTGACACCGGCCGTCACCTCGACTTTCTCGGAAAGCGCCCCGATTTCGAGGCGGACATTTAGCTCCACGCTGTTTCCGACTTGAAGAACGATCCCCGACTGGGCGTATTCCTTGAATCCGCTGGCCGACACGTGAAGCGAGTACGGTCCGACGGGAAGATTGGGCAATACGTATGCGCCCTGAGAATCGGTCTGCGTGATGCGCGTGAACTGTGTGTTGATTCCGACAACCTTAACTTCGGCTGCCGGCACCGCGCCACCGCTCTGCTCGGTGATGTGGCCGCTGATTTCCGCAACTTGCGAACGCGCGACTGGACAAAAGACGACGGTGAGCAAAATCCATGCGAGGGCGAGAGTGATCCGTTCGCCATACCTAATCATGACATTCTCCTGTTCACTCCGAGTCTGGAGTCTTCTAGTGATTCAACGTCGAGGCATCTCCCGAACGGCAGCTGCCGAATGGCCCGCGTAGAGACCCGCGTGGAGAGATGGGAAGTCTGGAGATCCAGATGAACCACTCTCTCGAGTCACGAATTAGTCTCGCGACTTTGGCCAACTCCCTGCCGGCAAAAATCCACCCAGCACCGACGCACCCAATCGAGATCGCCGCGTTGTCCAGGCAGTGCTCCGCGTCATGGCAGGCACGGATTCCGCTTTCCCAAAACCCTGTTCCACATCTGAACGAAAGGCCGAAACGCTTAGCTAAACCTTTCCTCATGTATTTATCACAGGTGGATCAGAGTGTCAAGAGAATTTTGGACCTTAAAGTTTCAATTGGCGTGTGCCCTTCAAGTAGAAGGGCATCAATAGGCCGCGAGCAGGCCGCAATCATGTGCGACGCCCATTTCTTTCATGGCCTTACCCCACCCAGAGACGGGTCGCCTCGACCACGGCGGTCAGATCCCGTGCACACTCGACCGGACACCTCGCATATCCGTTCGCATATCAGAGGCAGACGCATTTGCGGCTATTGACATCCTGAGCGGTTAAATGGTATAGGTACTTTCGGAGCAAACTGTTTAGCGAAGCGCTTTGTTCGCTGGGAAAGAGCCATCTAGTGTGGCAGCGAATGCCTACGGTGAGCTAGACCGGCTGTTAGACCATTAGCACGGTACAGCGAAGCCAGAAGAAGTGGACTCAGGTGCCGTCTACTCCGAAGCTGGCTCAGGCGTACCAGGGCCGTGTGAACTGAGAGTAATGAATCGTCTAAGCTACCGGAGCTCGCTCCCGGGTTCGAGCGTGTTCTCCGTACTCCTTAAGACTGCCAGAGCGGCGGTCGGAGCGTCGCAGCATCGGGCGGGTTCATCTTCCGCTTCTCGAGTGCCTGGCGATATTTCATGACGAAAGTGGGAAGGGTATGAAACGACGATACTTCATAATGAGTTCCGCGGCAGCCCTTGGTCAGGCAAGGAGGGTTCTCGCAAGTCCAAATGACACTGTCCGGATCGGGTGCATCGGTCTGCGCGGGCGCGGGACTATGCACATCAGCGCATTCACGTCTATGCCCAATGTGAAACTCGTGGCGATGTGCGATGTAGACCAATCGGTAGTCCGTGCGCGACTCAAGGACATCGAGAGCAGCGGCAAAGAGAAGCCGGTATGTTACACGGATGCCCGCAAGTTGCTCGAAGATAAATCGATTGATGCCATTTTCATTGCCACCCCTCACCACCAGCATACTTTGCAAACGATCTGGGCATGCCAAGCGGGAAAGGACGTCTTCGTCGAGAAGCCTTGCTCTCATACTATGTTCGAAGGGCGGCAGATCGTCGCCGCGGCGCGCAAGTACGACCGGATTGTTCAGGTTGGGACACAGAGCCGTTCATCCAATGCGCTTCAGGAGGCGGTAACAAAGATGGGCGAGGGGCTAATCGGGGATGTATATATGGCCCGTGGCCTGTGCTTCAAACGGCGCGACACGATTGGACATGCTCCGGAAGAGCCGGCACCCGCGGAGGTGGATTATGATTTGTGGCTTGGGCCGGCACCCAGGCGTCCGTTTACCCGCAATCGGTTTCACTACAACTGGCATTGGATGTGGGACTATGGCGACGGGGATCTGGGGAACCAAGGCACACATGAGATGGATATCGCCCGATGGGGCCTTGGCGTGCGGTACCCCACCAAGATTAGCGCGATCGGCGGTCATTTCATGTTCGATGACGACCAGGAAACCCCAAACACGGTATGCTGCACCTACGAGTTTGACGACGGTGGCAAGAAACGGATTTTGGTGTTTGAGGTCAGGCACTGGATCAGCAATCACGAGGTCGGCATCCGAGATCCCCTCGATGTGCCGTCACCGACTACGGATCTAAACACCATTGGCAATGTCTTTTATGGGTCCAAGGGATACCTGGCGGTCGAAGGCTACACAAGTTATAAGTCTTACCTCGGGCAGAATCAGGAACCCGGGCCGGCAGCGACGTCTCCGCGTCCGGATGTGGCCCATTACAGCAACTTCATCAATACCGTACGGAGCCAAAAGCGGACAGACCTTAACGCCGACATAGAAGAAGGCGCCATTTCAGCATCCCTGATTCAACTAGCGCACATCTCGTATCGGCTCGGCCGCTCCCTTCATTTTGACGAAAAGGCTTTCACGTGTACGGGTGACGTTGAGGCCACCCGGATGTTCACCTATGACTACCGTCCACCATTCATTGTTCCGAAACTAGTGTAGCTTTGAGCCACATGCACCCAGTTTTACGCCGCGACTTTCTACGAATGGCAGCCCTACCAGCATTGGCGGCGGGTCAGCCTGCCTCGAATCGCTTCGTCAGCTTTGGGATCGGCACCTATGGCATGAGGTCCCTGAAGATTGACCAAGCATTGCGCATCATCGCTGAGATCGGGTACGACTGTGTCGACCTGGCACTGCTGCCGGACGGGCCCGCTGATCCCGCGCAACTGGGCGCCACCGATCGCCGAGAACTCAGCAAATTATTCCGCGACCAGGGGCTCGTCCTGGCATCCATGATGGAATCGTTGCGACTCGGCGGAGGCCCGGAAGAGATGTCGCAGCATCTGGAACGCCTCAAGCGCGCTATTGGTTTGGGTCACGACTTGGCACCCGGCAACCCGCCTTTCGTGCAGACGGTCCTTGGGCTGGCGACCGCGGATTGGGACAGTTACAAAAGCCGGATGGTGGACGAGCTAAGAGGATGGGCGAAAGTGGCGGAAGACGGGAATACGACGATCTGCTTCAAACCCCACACTGGTCAGGCCGCAAATACGCCCGAGCGCGCCATCTGGCTGGTTCGGAAAGTCGGCAGTCGACGCCTCCGGATACTTTACGATTACAGCCACATGCATCTGGCGGGCCGTCCTCTTGAAGGGAGCCTGAGGCAAGTACTTCCGGATCTCGGATTTATTCACGTCAAGGACTCTCGTGGCTCTGCTGAACATCCGGAGTTTCTCCTGCCGGGTGATGGGGACACGAATTATGAGGAATATTTCCGCCTTTTGAAAAAGCTGAACTACCGCGGATATATTATTGCGGAGGTCAGCGTCATGATCCAACAGAAGGTGGGTTATGAGCCTGTGCAAGCCGCACGTCTTTGCTACGAACGATTGGCTCCGGTCTTCGTGAAAGCCGGGCTGCGGCGGACGCTGCGGGCTTGAGGCCCGGCACGTCAGAGGTGTGAACGGATGAGGCTGACTTTCGAGGAGAGTTCGGCAGGTCCGTTTCGGATATTGCAACTTCGCCGCCCAAGACACGTCTTGGGTTTAGCAGATTGAACTTACAGCCGCAAAAGGAAACTTCGATTGAAGACTGCGGCAAAGGAGAGTCAGAATGAAAGCTTCGGCCGATAAACAGAGAACAGAACCCATGACGCGGTCGGATCATGGGTTTCTTAGCCGGCGCGCCTGGGTGGCGGGCGCGACAACCGTACTGGCGGGATCGACGGTTTCTACCGCCGCCGGCACTGGTCAACAACGTGTATGCTTTCTGTTGCACGTGAAGAAGGATCGTCTCGAGGAGTACAAGGAGCGCCATAGCAAAGTATGGCCGGAAATGCTTCAAGCGCTGCGCGAAACCGGATGGCACAATTACTCGCTCTTTCTTCGCGACGACGGGCTGTTGATCGGTTACTTGGAGACCACGGATTTTGAGAAGGCGCGAGCGGGAATGGCTGGAAGGGAAGTCAATATGAAGTGGCAGAGCCAGGTGGCTGAGTTCTTTGAGATTCCCAAAGGAGCTCATGCCGATGAAGAGATGCGGCCCCTCCCTGAGATCTTTCATCTTGAATAGCTGGATGATTCCCGGCGACGAGTCGCGGTTCAACCGCGACCGAGCGCTGTCCGTAGGCGGTGTGTAACACTGCAATGCTGCCGAGCTCGGCTGGAGACTTGATGGGGCCTTCGTAATGAGTCCTTTGGGAGATAAGCTATGCCGACTATCTACGATGTTGCAGAACGGGCAGGCGTTTCTATTGCGACCGTCTCCGCGGTGCTTAACCGGACCGCATACGTCAGTCCGGAACTCACGAAACGGGTAAAACTGTCGGTTGAGGAGCTTGACTATCATATTAACTATCTTGCCCGTAGCTTGCAGAAACAGGTCACGCGGTCCGTCGGTATGCTTATACCGGATGTTGCAAACCCCGATCCGTTTTTCGGCGAGGTAGTGCGTGGCGCTGAGGATGTGTTGCGCAAAAAGGGCTACGTGCTCATACTTGGTCACACCTACAATCAGGTGCACGAGCAGTCACGTTATCTTTCCGCGTTTCGGTCCAGGCAGGTGGATGGTGTTCTCCTATTTCCGTCACCGGGTCGCGACCCCGAATTGCGGCAGATGGTGGAGAAGAAGCGGCCGCTCGTATTCGTCGGGCGCGTGCCGAAGGACATTGACGTGGATGTGGTTGCAACCGATATACTCGCTGGGACAAGGGCCGGCGTCGCACACCTCATTCAAAGAGGACATACACGAATCGGCTTGATCATTACCGAAAACACGATGAGTGTGGCGGAGTTCCGTGTAGCGGGATGGGCGGCGGCGCTGAGGGAACAGGGTCTTCCGGTAGAGCAGAGATTTGTCGCCAGTGTAAAATTCTCTGCTGAAGCTGCATGCTGCGCTGCGGTTAAACTTCTGGAACTCGAAGATTCGCCCACTGCAGTGTTTGTGGACAACCTGATGGCTACCACTGGTGTGCTGAGAGCTTTGCGGGAAAAGAGTCTCAGATGCCCCGCTGATGTCGAAGTTCTCAGCTCCGACGACGCCGTGTGGCTGGACGTGTTTGAACCGCCGATTTCTACTATCCTGCAACCCGGTTACGCCGTGGGTTGTCGCGCCGCAGAACTGCTGCTGAAGCGAATTGCGCATCCCAAAAGGGCACACGAAGTGATACTATTGAAACCGGAACTCCGCATTAGAGTGCCCGTGACGCAGCGTGCCGCAGATGGAGCTAACCAAGGCGCCAGCGGTGTCGGTGTGACTCCGGAGCCGCTCTTCACGAATCAATCATGACAGCGGCTCAGTCAGCCTTAACCTGGATTACTTGTTCTGGCAAGCCAACCGTGGCGCCAGTGTCGACGTTGCTGGTCGCGGGGATCGATCAAGGCTCCAACCTCCGTGAGGGCCAGCTGGAAACAGGCCCACGGAGCTGAAGCAGGACATTGACAGCGATGGGGGATACCCTCCGTCGACGTGAGCAATGTCTTGAGCGAAGAGAAGCGACACCAAGTCATCGCGCTGGGGCGGCTGGGCTGGTTGTTGAGGGCTATCGCAAAGGAAAAACGGGGGTCGCCGGGAGACTGTCGGGGCCTACCTGAAAGTTGCCGGCGTCGCGGTCAGACCACCGGGTGGCTGGGGTCGCCGTCCAGCGGCAAAACCGGCCAAAGAGATGTGCCCCGACTCCCCATCTGTTTCAAAACCGGCCAACGAGGTGCCCCCCTACCCTCACTCGGTTCCCGTGCCTGGCCGGAGCCTTACCGCCAACGCCTGCGAGCCTTACTTCGACTTCATCGAGCTCTCGCTCAGTAAGAAGCGCAACACTCCCCGCTCTGCACGGGCGACTTCTATGGAAGCTGGCCATCAGTCGGGACTATGGGTGCGCGTCGCGCCAAACGCGCCTTTTTAATTAGCGGACCATAAACCTCTTTATCGAATGGAGGGCAGCCCGTCGGCGATTGGCCAAGAGGGTGGTTTTTCTGCCGCATCAGATACGTGCAAAAGGTCAATGTTTTGCAAACCCTTAACGGATCAAGTTGGCCGCTCTCAAGTGCATCGCGTGCGAAGCCAGGATAAGCCAGCGCGCCGCGGCCGAGTCCAAAGATGCGGATATTACCGTCGGAAATGTTTCGCGCAGCCGCATTGAGACAATAGGTCTGTAGCCAACTGTATCCGCTACCCACCATTGGCAGATCGGGAAAGGCTCGCTGTAACTCTCCGGCGATGCGAAAATGGCGGTTCACGCCAAGCAAGGGGTGCTCGGGTTGCTCGTAATTTCCCTCATCCGGCAGCTCGAACGGCCTCACAAGGTGAGGATTGTAATAGGGGGATCCGAGGGAAATATTGAACAACTCGGCGCCCGACTGGCGGAACATCGCGATAGCTTGTTTGACCTCGCTCAAATCCTCCTCAAGCGGATTTGTCTCCCGCACTCCGAAGCCATGGCGATAAGGTCGCGGAGAGTCCAGCGGGACGCCTGTGCGGTCATGCTCTCCGGCCAAATACGGAATACCGTCGTAACAGCCCAGACGGATAGCAAGCATCAACTTCCTTCCGAACTTCGCACGGAACTTGCCGAGGACGTTACGTACAAAGCGAGTTCGGTTCTCAAGAGTTCCGCCATAACGGCCCTCGCGCTGTTTGGCTCCCATCAACTCGCTCAGGAGATATCCGTGTGTGACTTTCAGGTCCACCGCCCGAAAACCCGCTTCTAAGGCACAAACTCCGGCCACAACATAGTCATCCTCAAGGCGTTCGAGTTCATCGTCGGAAATGATGGGATAATCCGCCGGGGTCTTGCTGCGCGCATCGATGAGGGGGCTATGATAAGCTAAAATCGGCCGGGGAAAGCTGTACCTGCCGGAATGAGTTAACTGCACGGGTACGAGTAAGTCGTCAGTGCTCCCGTACGCCGCCCGGTGAACCTGCTCCAGACGTTTGAGCAACCGGGCGAACTCGGGAACATTTCGTTCGCTCAGCCAAAGCTGGCGAGGGTTCGCGCGTCCCTCGTGGCGCACGGCCGTGGCCTCAAACCAGACTAGTTTGGCACCACCTTGGGCGAAGCGCTCGTAGCGACGCCAGGTGAGGTCGCCGGGGCGCCCGTCCGCACTTCCATCGCATCCCTCCATGGGGTGAATGGCGATGGAGTTACCGAGACAAACCGAGCCAATATCTACTTTGCGAGCCAGTGCGCTTTTGATCCGCTCACGATCCTGCTCTAGAACGATGGAAGAGGCGCCCAATTGCTCGCAGCATTTAACGAGCTCCTCGCATGACCTGTAACGAAAATATTTAGGCATAATCCTTCTGGCGTAGCGCTTCGCTAACCGCTTCGAAAATACTACCACCGGGCTCTCAAATTGTCAAAGCGGGGACCGCTGTGCTAACCAGAACAATCGCCTCGATTGCTGATTGGAAGCCACTTCCTACTATTCTGTAAGTCATTAAGTCGATTGACGTGAAATAATAGATGGGGTCTCTTAATTCCGGATGCCTGGCCCGGCCCGTTTCTGGCCTCGAATTGAACTAGACGAGGTGGATGCGATCACCGGTACGGTGATCGCTGTGGGCCATCCGCTCGGAGAGCGGCCCTGCGCGGCTCTATTTCGATCGTAGGAAGGATAGCAATGAATATCGCGCCCAAGACGCCCATTGCAAATATAAAACAAAGCGGAGTAGTATAGCTTCCAAAGTACTCCTGCAGCGCTGCAGTCAAGACGGGCGTTCCAGTCTGGCTAATGGTATTGGCGGGCAGAATAATCGCCATAGCGCGCGGAAGACTGGTGAGACCATACTGTCTGGCCGCCATCAGCGGAATCAGCATGTAGTCTGCTCCCATGGCAAAACCAAACAGGATGGAAAAGACCCACGGATCGGCCGGCGGGCGAACCGCGAGCAGCAGTGGAATTGTGGTAGCAGACAAGAGATAGCTAGCCGCCATCACCCATTTTAGAGGGAATTTGTCAGAGAAGGCTCCGATAAGCAACCGGCCCCCCATGCTGGACAGTAGAATAGTCATAGACGCGAACTGCCAGGTGGAATTCAGAAGGGACTGAGCCTGCGCCGGATCGGCGATGTACCCGTCAAACTTCTCTCTAAACACTAGTTTCATCAGGACGTTCACCGCGCCAATTGAACCGAATCGAGTTCGGGGCGGGCCATTATGCTCCCACTCCAACCCGCATCCTTATATATA
>OBLU010003218.1_pt1 | contig 14807 bp, 17 predicted proteins | sample 1518681 | NCBI WGS metagenome assembly OBLU01 (sample SAMEA3539304, study PRJEB22396) | soil metagenome | biome: tundra; feature: field; material: soil | place: USA | collected 2010-05 | depth 0.15 m
GTGTAGAACTCGCCGCCCTTCTTGCCGGCCGAGTCGGCGAACTCGCCGACGAGGTACTCGTACGCAGCACCGAGGAGGTCGGGGAACTCGAAGTCTTGGTTGCGCAGCTTGTGCTTGGAGAAGTGGACGATGAGGTCTCGCAGCTTCTTGTCGGAAATCGAGGACTGGCCCACCTTGCGGGTGAAATCGATGTGCTGAACGACGCCTTCGAGGGCGGCATTGGCTTCCTCCAGGGCCGCAAGGGCCTTGTTGAGCCCATCGCCCACATTCTGGTGCACATCGTTGAGGAGATACTCCCAGCGGGCCTTGTCCGGGACGAAGAACGACTCCGTGTAGAAGTCGGGCCGACCAGCCCGCTGCTCTGCCTGTTCCTGGGTTCTGCCCATACCAAGCTCGGCAGCGATAACTCTCTGGCGTTCGTCCTCGAACTGGTCAGAAGACCGCTTCAGGAACAACATCCCGAAGATGTACTCCTTGAACTCCGAGGCATCCATCTTCCCTCGGAGGATGTCCGCCGCCGCGAAGAGGTGGCGCTCCAACTGGGGCAAGGTCAGCTTGGTCATTCGGTCACGATCCTCTGAAGCTCTGCGGCTGGCACAGCGTATGGCCTTGGCATGACGCCGGAGTAGGCCGTCGCACGCGTCGGACGCGTCTTGCCTCGCGGTGCCTCGACTACTGGCGAGCCGGCGACCGAGGGCTCACTGTTCGACGCTGGTGCTGGAGTCTGATGAGGCCGCCATCACGAACGCCTCAAGCGGGGCTGGTTTGCTTGTGCGCTCGCGCGCGAACCCAGAAGCATGGCTCGACGGCGGCGACCGTAACGGGGCGGGCGTGCTCGCGCGCTGATGGAGTATCGGACTACTCGCACGCCTGTCGGTTGGACGAACCGTCGCGTCTCGCCAGCCAAGCGCGTCCGCCACTACGACTACATGCCCGGCGTCGAGAAGCTACGCGAAACGCGCCGCGAAGGCCACCCACTGACACGGGGTTGGCTCATCGTACGTGTGCGCTCAGATCTGGCGTACCCTGCGGCACGCCTCCCGTTCAGGGCCGCCGCCGGTCCACCTGTATTGGTCTCCGACCTGCCCGAGCGCGGCGGTCATGTTGACGATGAGCCGGTCCCGCAGTGCGTCCAGGTGCGCTTGATCGGGCGACTCGAGGAGGTCGGCGCCACCGTCGGCGGCGATGATCTCGGCTTCGGCACGGATGGCGTCGGCGAGGGACTCCTGCCAGATCTCGTCTCCGATCTCGTATGACGGTGCTCCGGGAACATGGACTTTGAGAATCATCATCGAGCCTCTCCAGTCGCCTCATCCCGGACCGGCCTCAGGGGCGGCGCCGGTCGCCATCGGTATCCGGTCGTGCGTGCGGGCGTATCTGATGTAGTCGTCGACGAGCGCCTTGAGCGCGGTGTAGCCGTCCTGTTCGAGCTCGCGCTCGATGAGATACGGGCGGCCCTCGCCCGACTCGGGGCAGTCCGTGAGCCGGACCACGGTGTCGATCCGCTGGCCATATATGACTCGGGTGGCGCCGGTGATCGCGTATCGGGCGAGCTCGACGCGCTCCCCGACGCGCGGTCGCGGGCGGCGGGCGACCCGGATGGTCTGGGTGCTCATCGTGCCTGCTCCTTTCAGCGCCAGCTGGCGGTCGAGCCGTAACCGGCGACATCTCGGTCGAGGTCAACGGAGGCAGCGTTTTCGGGGCCGCGGGCGACCGCGTCTGCGATCTCTCGCCGCTCGAGTGCTCGCTCAAGCCGGGTTGATGGGGTGGCTGCCTTGAGCCGACGGATCTCAACACTCACCTGCGCGCGGGTGCGCGGGTACGCGAATGTCTGACCGGACCGGTCTGCGAGCGTGCGCAGGTAGGAGAGCTGCTTCTTGGTGGGGCGGTCGTCGTAGTCGGGGACGTGGGGCTCGGACGGCGCGACGTACCCAGAGTCTGCGGGGCAAATCACGTCGTATTCGTCGGGGCTGGTGCTCACGGGGCTGCTCCTGTGGTGGTTTGGGGTGGGCATGCCCCAGCCGCCGCGTAGTCGCGGAGCGAGGTCCAAGCCGAAGAACTGGACTTCCGCCTTACCGGCCCCTCTGGGGCCGGGGCCGTCTTCGGCTTGACGGCGCTCAAGACAAGCCAGGCTCAATGGGGCTGCCCGCCCCCAACCGCCACACGAGGTCTCGCGTACGTTCGCGTTCCCTGGGGTTTGACCGGTGACCGGCCGACGCGTGACGAGCCGTCGTGTCGGGCCTTCGGCGGAGGCTCACGGTCGGCGGGCTCGATCGGGACGGCGGTCGGGCCCCGGATCGCCGCGTTCTGGCGATCCGGAGGCGCTGATTTGCCACGTTCTCCGCTGCTGGCCGGACACCCTTCCCGGTCGTGTTTCAGCTCCCGGGGCGTCCGGTCAGGCGTGTGGTGCTACGCGGCCTCAGTGCGGTCCTCGACGAGCAGGAACGCTCGCCGGAGCCAGGTGTCGGCGATCGAGTCCAGCGGATGGGAGTGCTCGCCTTCGGGCACGGCGAGGACGAGCTGCTGCGCGCCCCCCACGCCGGGCAAGCCGGCTCGATCGGCCGCACCGCTTGGACCTCGTAGACGTGCTCGCCGTGGCGGCAGCGCGACCCGATCGTGATCTCGATGCCGGTCACGCGGCGCGCTCCAGATCGGCGGCCTGGTCAAGCGGAACGTCGGCGGCCGGTGGCGTGAGCGCGTCTTCGATGCGTCTCGCGAGCTGGTCGATTGTCTCGGCGTACTGGCGGATCGCGTCAAGCGCCCCGCTCTGGCCCCACCCGGCGACGTACGGGATGCTCTCGCCACCAACGTTTAGGCCGACCTGCGACAGCACGATGTACGTGACGGTGTCCACCAGCACTTCGGATTGGTGACGGCCGTACTCGCTGTAGTGGACACCGAGGGCGTGCGCGCATTCGTGGACCAGCACTCGCACGCGGGCGTTGGCTGGAAGCAGCTCGTTGACGACGATCTCGCGGTTGGTGGAGTCGCACCATCCGTCCGCGCCGCCGCCGAGCGGGTCCTCGCGGACGGAGTAGCCGAGCTCGCCGGCGAGGCGTCTGAGCGGGCCGAGGAGGTCGGCGTGGCTGTCGCCAGTGATCGGCTCGCGTGGCGGCTCCAGCGGGACGGGCTCTGTGCCCGGTAGTGGCTCGGTCTGGGATGCGTCGAACACCGGGACCGAGCGGTAGAAGACGCGCTTCTCGCCGGTCTCCTCGCCAGCGACATCGCGTTGCTTGACGCTCATGGGCGCGAGGATGTAGATCGCCTTCTGGCCCTTGGTGACGACCCGGTTAAGCGCGAGCCATGCCCGGAATCCGGCGACGTGGGTCGGGGTGATCCCGCGGTGGGCTGCCTCGCTGCTGAGGATCCACTGGTTGCGCAGGCTGTAGCGCCCGAGACTGGTGCTGGCACGCACGCGGATCCATCGAGCCCACCCGTCGGATGACAGCAGTTCGCGGGCGGCGTTCTCGAGCCGGTCGCGGTCTTGCTGGCGGCGTTGCTCGCGTTCTTGCTCGGTCAGCTTTTGGTTCTTTGCCATCGAATCGTCCTCCTGGACTTGCCGGGGCCCGCCGGGTGCGGGCCCGATCCCCGACCCCACGCACCCGCAGGGTGCGATCCTGGGAGGGGTCGGACCCGCACCCGGCCTTCCGACGACGGAGCGGTGCGGCAGCTGCCCAGGCGCTTTGTTCGTGTAGGCCCGCGGTTCGTGCAACGACACGGCACGACGCGTCCCCTCCTCTCCGGTCCCAGGGGCGGCCTATCGGCGGTCGCCGAGCACGACCTCGCAGACGAGGGTGATCGCGTGGCGGTCCGGGTCGCGCGCGTCGAGGTCCTCGATGTCCGGCGCGAGGTAGTAGCGGGTCGCGCCGATGATCGCGACGATCTGCCCGTTGCGGACCGCGATTCCCATCACCCTATAGAGCCGCGACGCGACCGGTTTTCACCCTCCGTGGCGAATGCGAGCAGCGCGGAGCTTGCGACGGCCGCGCAGCAGCTGGCGTTCGACTGTTCGCTCGCTGTCGCCGGTCACTTTCGCGACTTCGGTGTAGGTCAGTCCAGCGGCGTGCAAGCCGACGATCCGCCGCTCGCGATCGGTCATCCCGGCCGCGGCGACGGCTTGGCGGGCGGCAAGCAGCTCGAACTGGAGCTCCGGGCAAGCCCGCTCGTCGACGGGTTGCGCCCCGCGGTCATCGTCACCACCAACGGGGAGCGGGGCGGTCCGCCGGGCGCGTTGGTCGAGCTTGATCGCTTCGCGGGTCGCGGTGCGCAGCAGCCACCCATACACGTGCTCGCGATCGGGCTGGTAGCGCAGGAACTGCAGAAACGCGAACGAGCACGCGTCGTCGACGTTCGCTCCTGAGGTCCGGACGAGCAGCCGAACATGGTCTCGCGGCCGCGGATGATGCTCTGTGAACAGGGCCGGCTCGTCGCCCAGGGCCGCGGGGACTGATCGCGTCGGCATCGGGGGCCTCCGTGTGTCGGTGGCCTCGCCCGGGCGGCGGGGCCGGTCCCCGACCCCACGCACCCGCAGGGTGCGATCCTGGGAGGGGCCGCCGCGCCCGCGCGTAGAGCTCCGCTGCCCGGCGCCGAGGGCTCGCGGCGACTACTCATCGTCGACGGCGTCGTGCAGCTCGAGCAGCGCGCGTCGTTCCAGAGGCCAGGAGACGTAGTCGTGGTCGTCGTAGAGGACGATCTCGGCGCCGGCCGCCTTCAGCTCGGCGATCAGCGCGGGTGCGTCGCGGCGGTATCGCGGTGGATCAGCATCTCAATCTTCGACACGCTCCCGTCCCGTGGAGCCGGTTCGAGAGAGGCGTCGTCACCGGTGCCGCAGATGCAGCACGGCAGCTGATCGGTCTCGCCCATCGGCACCCGGCCGGGGTCGAGCTCCAGGACGTCGGGCTCGCGGCAATCGCGGCAGATGACGGTGTCGTCGTTGAGCACGAGCCGCGTCGTGTTGCTGGTGGTGTCGGTCATGGGGCTGTTCCTGTGATGGTCGGGTGCGGGCATGCCCCGGCCGTGGCGCCGTCGCTGGAAGCGGTCAACGCCGAAGAACCGGACTCTCGCCCTACCGGCCCCCTGGGGCCGGGGCCCTCTTCGACTTGACCGCGAACACGACCGCGCCAGGCTTCACGGGGCTGCCCGGGTCCCGACCACCGGGGGAAGGCTTCCCACCGGCCAGCACTCCGGAGCCGCATCCAGCCCACCGGCGAACTGGCGGCGGGGAGAGAGAACTCCGGGGATGTGGCTAGCCGGCCTCTCCCCGCTCGCGTCCCGGCCGCGGCGCCCTACAGCCCCGGGTCGGCGTCTGAGTACAGCTGCCCGTCGGGGCCGACCGCGCCACCCGGATCCACGACGTCGCCGTCGACCGCATAGTCGTCGTGGTCGCCCTCGTCGAGTTCGTCGTCACCGTCATCGAGGCTCTTGGGGTCGCTCAGACCGTCGGATTCGACTGCCGCGGCGGGCCTGGCGCCGGCATGCTGCTGGGCGCGCACGTATGTGCCGTGCGCCTTCTCGATCGCCTTCTCGAGCTGTTTGAGCGTCGCGGGCAGGTGCGGCCCGGCGAGCTTGGCGAGTGCCTTGCGGGCGTGGTCCTTGTGCGACGGCCACCGGCTCGGGCTTACCTGCTGGGTTGATGGCAGCACCAGCCTGGACGCGTACTGTTCCGCGGCCAGGACCACGATCGCCCTCCCATACAAGTCGCCGGCAGACCGAGCGCCGTCCAGGAATTTCCAGAGCCACGTGACCGCGTCCTGCGGCTTGCGGGGGTCGCCGTAGTCGATCCGCAGCCGGCCACGGGATCCGTCCTTGAGCGTCTTCGTGACGTCGGTGCGGAACTCTTCGATCACGAGCCGGATGCCGCGCATCGCGAGCTCCGCGACACGATCTCCGCTGCTGGTGTAAGGGGAGCCGTCGTAGTCGCCTCCGAGCAGCCCGTAGACGAGCAGGCGAGCGACATTCATATCGGACGGGTCGACGGTCGCCAAGCCGTTCATCAGCCCCCGGCCGAGGTCGAGGTTTGCGCCGTGCGCCTGGTCGGCCAGCTCCCGCAGATCCCGCCCATGCTCACGACGCGCGTCAGCCACCGGATCCACGGGCGTGCCGGCCTTCGCCTTGGCCGCGGGCTTCTCGGTCTTCACCACGGCGGCTTTGACGCGCAACTGCTCGGTGGCGCGTTTCACGGCACCCTTGGCGAGCTCTCGGTACAGAGGCCGGTCGACGATGATCGCCTCGGAGCGCTCCAGTTCGATCAGCACCCCGGCGGCGCGCGCCTCGTCGACGTCCTGCTCTGAGAAGCGAATCGGCGGCGGCCCGTACCCGTACCGGTCGATCTGCTTGTGCAGCTTCTCCGCCTCCGCGTACAGCTCGTCGGTCTTCTTGCCGAGCCGCAGCTGCTCGATCTCATGGCTGGCGATCATGTTCAGATACGCGGCGAACACCTTGCTGTCGCTGTGGCGCAATGCCTCAGACAGCGCGCGAGCGGGGTCGGTCGCGAGCTGCCGGCCAGCCCACCCTTCGGGCTCGGTGGCGACGTGGTCGACGAGCACGTCCAGCAGCTTGGGACTGACCTGACCGATCGCGCGAAGCTGATCGACGGCGGCGAGCGGGATCACCCCGCTGCCGGTCAACTGCTGGGCCTGCTCGGGCAGCTCGAGCAACTTCACGCGCGCTGTGACACGCTGCTTGGGCCACCCGAGCGCCTGCGCCGCGCCGTCCTCTGACAGGCCCGTCGCGAGCATCGCGTTTTATGCGAAATCGGTCGTTATCTGAAGTTGGCGTCGTCGTGCCGCCACGGCGGCGATGAGCGACCGGTGTTGCTTCGCATAACCGCTGGGACGGTCGAGGCTTCCTGGATTCGCTGATCGATCGTCGGGAGGTGCTTCATGGCTGGACGGAGGCTGGTTGAGAGCGTGCCGGGGCCGTTGGCGGCGTTTGCCGTCGGGTACGACCGGTGGCTGACCGCGCAGGGATTGTGCCCGCGGGCGGTTCGCGATCGGATTTGGCAGCTGTCGTATCTCAGCGAGTGGCTCGACGCTGAGGGGCTTTCGGCCGGTGAGCTCGATCGTTGTCGTGCGGAGGAGCATGTGGCGGGGCGCAGGGCGGCCGGTTGTCTGACGTGGGTGGCATCGTCGAGTCTGCGGCTGCCGCTGGAGTATCTGCGCGAGATCGGCGTCGTGCCGGTGGAGACGGCGCTCCCGCTGGGGCCGGTTGATCGGCTGATCGTTGACTACCGCGAGTACTTGTTGGGGGAGCGGCGGCTGGCGATCAGAACCGTCGAGGGGTGCGAGCGCGTCGCGCGCGTGTTCTTGGAAGATCGTGAGCGCCGGCACGGCGCGCTCGAGCTCGGGGAACTCTCTGCTGGGGACGTGAGCGAGTTCCTCGCGCGCGAGTGCCTGCGGCTGAGCAACGGCGGTACCCGTGGGATGGTCGCGAAGCTTCGCCCGCTGCTGGTGTTTCTGCATGTGAGCGGACGAGTCTCTGTGCCGCTGCGGTGGGCGGTGCCCGGCGTCGCGAACGTGCAGGGCCGCATGCTGCCACGAGCGGTCGATCGTGCGACCGTTCTCGCTCTGCTGGCGAGCTGCGATCGGCGGCGCGTGTGCGGCCTGCGTGATTACGCGATCGTGCTCTTGTTGGCGCGGCTTGGGTTGCGCTGTGGCGAGGTCGCCGCGATACGGCTCGAGGACATCGACTGGCGCGCTGGGGAGATCCTCGTGCGCGGCAAAGGCGGCCGCCACGATCGGCTGCCGCTGCCGGTCGATGTCGGTGAAGCGGTTGCGCAGTACCTGTTGCGCCGGCCGCCGACGGAGTCTCGCGTGGTGTTTATGAGGATGCCCGCGCCGGCGGGCCCGATGACCAGGCAGAGTGTCTCGCAGGTGGTGGTGGGGGCGTGTCGTCGCGCCGCCGTGCCGCGCGTCGCTGCGCACAGGCTGCGTCACACCGCCGCGACCGAGATGCTCCGCGCGGGCGGCTCGCTGCCGGAGATCGCGCAGGTTCTGCGCCACCAGCGGCTCAGGACGACCGCGATCTATGCGAGGGTCGATCATGCGGCGCTGAGACGAGTGGCGATGCCGTGGCCGGGAGGTGGTGCGGCATGAGCGCGCTCGATGATCGCCTCGCCGAGTATCTGCGGGTCCGCCGGCAGCTCGGGTTCGAGCTCCAGCGCGCCGGCCGTGAACTAACGGGGTTCGTCGCGTTCCTTGAGCAGGCGGGTGCGGAGCGGATCACGTCCGATCTGGCGGTCCGGTGGGCGTGCCAGCCCGGCGGGAGCCTGCGGTATCACAGCTTGCGGCTCGGGATGGTGCGCGGCTTCGCGCGCTACCTCTCGACGATCGACACCGACACCGCGGTCCCGCCGGCCGGTCTGCTGCCCGCTCGGGTGAAACGGATCACTCCGTACCTTTACTCGGAGCGGGAGATCGCCGAGCTGATGACGGTCGCCGGCGCACTCGCGCCGGCGCTACGTGGTGCGACCTACCGGACCGTGATCGGAGTGCTGGCGGTCACCGGGATCAGGATCGGCGAGGCGCTCGCGTTGGACCGCCACGACGTCGCCTTGGATGAGGGCGTGCTGCACCTGCGCGTCGCCAAGCAGCAAAAGCAACGCGACGTGCCGGTGCACGAGACGACCATCGACGCGCTGCGCGAGTACGCGCGCCTACGCGACCGGGCGTTCCCGCGCCCGGACACGGCGGCGTTCTTCCTCAGCGCACAGGGCACGCGGATCAGCGGCTCTGTGTTCGACAGGACCTTCCGCAAGCTGCTCCGCGAGATCGAGCCTCGCCAAGGCGCGGAACGATCCCACCGGCGCGCGCACGATCTCCGGCACACGTTCGCGGTCGGCACCCTGGTGCGCTGGCATCGGGCCGGGGTTGACGTGGACCGTGCGATGCCGCTGCTGTCCACCTACCTGGGGCACGTCGACCCGGGCTCGACGTACTGGTATCTGCACGCCGCGCCGGAGCTGATGCAGCACGTCGCCCGGCGGCTCGAGGGAACGCTGGGAGGTCAGTCATGACCTTGCTCGCGCCGACGCTGCAGGCATGGTTCACCGACCGGTTGCTCAACCAGCGCAAGGTGAGCCCGCACACGATCGCCGCCTACCGTCACGCGCTGCGTCTGCTGCTGACCTTCGCACAGCAGCAGACCGGCAAGCAACCGAGCCGGCTCGACTTCGCCGACCTCGACGCGCCGTTGGTCGGAGCGTTTCTCAACCATCTGGAGCGCGATCGCGGGAACAGCGCCAAGACTCGCAGCGCCCGGCTCGCGGCGATCCACTCGCTGTTCCGCTACTCCGCCCTGCGCCACCCCGAGCACGCGGCCAGCATCGCCCGCGTGCTAGAGATCCCCGCCCAACGCCACCGGCAGACCGCGATCGCCTACCTCGACCGCAGCGAGATCGAAGCGCTGCTGGCCGCGCCGGACCGCAGCACATGGCTCGGGCGCCGCGATCACGCGATGCTCCTCGTTGGGATCCAGACTGGCGTGCGCGTATCCGAGCTCGTCAACCTGACCATCGACGCGGTCAGCCTCAGCACCGGAGCGCACCTGCGGGTGACAGGCAAAGGCGACAAGGAACGCTGCGCGATCCTCACTAGCGAGACCATCGCGGTCCTGCGCGAATGGCTCCGCGAACGTGACGGCCAACCGCACGAGCCGCTGTTCCCGACCCGCCGCGGCCAGCCGCTCACCACCAGAGCGTTCGAGCTACGGCTCGACAAGCACACCGTGACCGCCGCCTGCAGGTGCCCGACGCTCAACACCAAGCGCGTGACGCCGCACGTGCTCAGGCACACCAACGCGATGCTGCTCAGGGCCGAGGACGTCGACATCTACACAATCGCGCTCTGGCTCGGACACGCCAGCATCAAATCGACCGAGATCTACCTCCACGCCGACAACAAGCTCAAGCAACAGGCGATCGAACGAGCCGCCCCGACCGGCACCTCACCCGGCCGCTATCGACCCCCCGACCAGCTCCTCGCCTTCCTCGAGACGCTCTGAGCATGCGGCATCCGGGCGGCTCACTGCTCAGAGAGCCGCTGGGGCGACTCGGCCGGCGATGCGATCGGGCGTGATCAGGGAACCGGCGCCATCGTTCCGGCGGTCGTGCTCGTGTTGGCGCTTTCGGTGCTGTTTCTTTCCCATGCGCCGCCGGTGTGGGTACGCGGCGCCGGGGCGGGTGCCGGCGCGGCCGTTGCTGCTGTTGCGGTTGATGCCGCTCGTGGGCTGCTGGGGGCCGAGCTTTCAGCGCGCCCGCGCGAACCGTGCGCATTGGGTCGCCTGGTTCGGGCTTGTGCGCGCGGCGGCTGGCGCTGCGGCGCTGATCGGCCCCCTACCTGGTGCTTGTCCTGCTTGCCTGTGGGCTGGTTGAGCTCGTGCGCCGGCGCGTGGCCGGGGTCTCTTTTGCGATTCATTGGGGCCGCTGGCGGCGCTGCCGCCGGCTGCATTCATGGGCGGATTCGCGGCTCTGGCTTGGACCGCGTTCAAGGTTGGCGCTCTGGCGTTCGGTGGTGGTTTCGTGATCATCCCGCTGATGCAAGGCGATGCGGTGCACACGTACCACTGGATGACCAATAGCCAGTTCCTGAATGCCGTCGCGCTGGGTCAGGTCACCCCTGGGCCGGTCGTCGCGACGATCGCGGGCGGTCGGCTACGCCGCGCATCGGCTCGCCGGCGGACTGCTCGCCGCCTTGGTCGCGTTTACACCCTCAGTGTCGTTCGTCCTGCTCGTCGGCCGTCGGTTTGAACGGATGCGCAAGAGCACGACCGCGCGAGCCTTTCTAGACGGTGCCGCCCCCGCCGCGATCGGCGCCATCCTCGGCGCCGCGATCACGCTTGCTGCAGCGCTAAGTGAAGCCTGGCAGTTCGCCGTCCTCACCGCTGCCTCTATCGCCCTACTTGCCGTACGCCGCGGCGTCGTCGAAGCTCTGCTCGCCGCCGGCGTCATCAGCGCGGTCGCCGCTCTCGCCGGCGCACCGTTGCCCTGACGCTCGTCTACCCCATCACGAGTCATGGACCGAGACGGCGACCTCGATACCGCAGGGACGGTGACCCTTAATCTCCAGATCTGAGATCAACCGCAGCGATCCTGCGGGCAGGGTCGGATTCTTCATTCGATCATTCCGCTCGACCACTACTTCCGTCGCTAATCCCGCGGCGTTTCGCGGCGCTGTGGGTTGCGGTTGATCCGGTCGGCGTACGCGGCCAGCAAGTCGTTGGGTTGGACGGGCCAGGAGTCGAACGTCGGCGTTTGGAGGATGGCGTCGATGAGCTCGCGGCTGCCGCCGAGCAGCGTTGAGTCAGAGTCGATTTCGCTGGCCACGCACCATGCGTGGTCGGCGGGCCAGAACAGATTCGGTGAGTGCGGCTCAAACCAGTCGGCTGTGTGCCACCAGCCGATCTGCAATGCGGCAGGTAGCGGGCCGGCGAGCAGCGCGTAGTCCCGGCCGGGGAGGTGCACCCGGCGTCGGCTCATCTGCTTGGATGAGAGCGGGGACGAGGTCGGGATCGCGGGAGCGCCGCGAGCGCCGCGAGCGCAGTTGTAGCCCTCCCACAAGCAGAAATGGCAGTTTTGGGGAGTGGTGGTGTGAGGGGCGAGAAGGTCACAGAGAGGGCCCAGTCGCCCAGGCGCGAGGTGTCCTCGCGGCGGATCGCTGCCGGGCCACAGCCAGCCGCGAATGTTGAGCGGGTCCGGTGATCCCACCAGCGCGTGCCATTGCATCAACGGATGCGTCTGCCGGCCGGTGGCTTGGGCCACGTGCTCCCAGGTAACTGGCGTGCCGTCGCGGTCTGCGGCCGGGTGGCAGATCCGGGCACAGGCCGGATAGTCGCTCGGCACGGTCCGGGTAACTGCGCCGAAGTCACCCTCCAGCCGCCGGGGGATCCATGCCGCCGCGGAAAGGTCGTCACTGACCCTTAGGGTCGCGTGACGGGGATCGTGATCGCCTACTCGCCCCGATGTCTCCACGGCTGACATCAGCCGCAATCAGGCCGCTTCAGGGGGTCGGGAGCCGGTCGCGCCGCGCGGCGTGTTGAGCGTCATCGGTTCCGAGCCTGGTCGCGCCGGTCTGCGGTTCGCGCATGAGCCAACAGACGGCGCTGACCAGCACTGCGGCCGGGCGTGGGCTGCCTGGGTGTGACTAGGCGAGGCCGTGTCCTTGACGGCCCTGGATGCGGCGGGGTTGCGAATGGGCGGGACGGGGATGACCGGCTGGTGCGCGCCGGCGAGCGATTCCGCGGGGGTTGGCAAGCGCCTGACGGTGGTGGTCTCGGGACTGGGTGGCGATCGCCCAGGCGAGCAGGCTCACGATGGTGGCGAAAATCGCCGTGGCGAAGATGACGTTGAGAGTGATGGCGGTGGTCATTGCGGCTCCTTTTTCGTCGTCTGGCTCATTGACTCGAGCTCAGAGACCACCCGAGGCTTCTCCTGTAGGGCAGGTGTGGTGGTCGTGTCCTTGATCTTGTCCGGCGACGGTTAGGGGACGGCCAAGGGTTGGTAGCGGCCCGGAAACGGTCTGAGAGAATCGGCTCATGGCCTCTAAGGGACGGGTTTTGGTGGTCGACGACGAGCGTCCGACGCGGCGGCTGCTGCGTCTGTATCTGGAACGCGAGGACTACACCGTGCTTGAGGCCGATAACGGTCTGGACGGCCTTTCGCTGCTGCGCCGGGGAGGGGTCGATGTGGCGCTGGTGGACGTGATGCTCCCGGGGCTTGACGGCTTTGAGCTCGTGCGGCGCATCCGCGGCGAGTCAGACGTGCCGATCATCCTGCTCACCGCTCGGGGGGAGGAGACCAAACGGGTGACGGGCTTGGAGATCGGCGCTGATGACTATGTCGTGAAGCCCTTCTCGATGCCGGAGGTGATCGCCCGCGTCGGGGCGCAGCTGCGCCGAGCCGACGGCTTTCAGCCCCCCGGTCCTCTGCGCCACGGTCGCCTGGAGCTTGACGAGCAGGCCAGGCGAGTCAGCGTCGACGGGGCGCAGGTCGAGCTCACCCGCCGTGAATTTGATCTTCTCGCCGCGCTTCTGCGTGAACCCGACCGCGTGCACACTCGTGACGCGCTGCTCGATCTCGTGTGGGGCTCATCCTTTGTGTCCGCCAAAACCGTGGATGTTCATATCGCTGGGCTGCGCCGCAAGCTTGGCGACGCGTTGCAGATCACGGCGCTGCGCGGGGTGGGCTACCGCCTGGAGGGGTGATGCTCGCCCGGCTGCTCTCACTGCGCCTGTGGCTGCTGGCCGCGATGATCGCCAGCGCGGGGGTCGGGCTGGCCGCCGCCGCGGTGCTCTACGCCCACGTCGAGCATTCCCATGAGTACAGCGCCGATCAGGCCAAAGCGCTCGCGGAAGCCCGAACGGTCGCCCGCCAAGTGCAGGCGGGAGCCGACCGCGACGATCTGAGTGCCCTCCAACGGCTGCTCTCCAGCGACCAGCTGACCGTGCAGCGGGCCGGCCGGGTCATCTTTCGTGGCCCCAAACCGGGCAGTCAGTTCGAGCTTCGGGTGCAAGCCCCGTTTCCCGGAGGTGTGGTGGGTCTGGCCGACTACAGCTCGCCGGCCACGGGCACGACGCTTGATCTCACCCTGATCACCGCGGGTGTGCTTGGCTTCGTGATCGCCGCCGCGCTCCTCGCCGCAAGCCTTGTCACCCGTTCGGTGCGCACCCCGATCAACCGGGCGATCGCCGCTGCTGACCGGGTCGCCGGCGGAGATTTCAGCGCCCGGATGGGGACCTCAGGACCGCAAGAGCTCAGCAAGCTGGGCGAAGCGTTTGATGACATGACCGCGCGCCTTGAACGTGCCGATGCCGACCAACGCCAGTTTCTCGCCGACGTCGCGCACGAGATCGCCACCCCGATCAACAGCGTCTCCGGGTTTGCCCTCGCGCTGGCCGACGGTGCCGCCGCCAGCCCCGAACAGCGCGCAGAGGCCAGCGCCGTCATCACCACCGAGACCCAGCGCCTAGGTGAGCTGCTCGCCGATCTCCGCGAACTCACCAGCCTGGATCTCACTCACGGTGTACGCCTCGGGCCGATCGCGATCGAAGATTTCGCCCGGGAGCTCGCACGGCGCTTCCAACCCGCCGCTACCGCCGCCGGCGTGAAGATTGACGTGGACGTGCGGCCAGCCACGATCACCACCGACGCTCGGCTCTTAGAGACGATCGCCACGAACCTGCTTTCCAACGCGATCCGTTACACGCCAGCCGGCGGCCACGTGCAGATCCGCCTACGCAAACACCGCAAGGAGCTCGCTCTCGCAGTCCGCGACAACGGCGTCGGGATCTCCCCGGAACATCAACAACGCATCTTCGAACGCCTCTACCGAGTCGACCACACCCGCGACCGCGCCACCGGCGGACTGGGCCTCGGCCTCGCCATCGCCTCCCGAGCCGCGCACAGCCTGGCCGGCCGGATCGAACTCGACAGCACACCCGGCCGCGGAAGCGAATTCCGGCTGATCCTGCCCCTTCACCGCGAAGATGAGCATCGCGAGGACGCGGACCTTCAACAGACCGCCCAAGGACGTCCTGAACCCACAAAAGACTGACGGGAGCCAAAAGCGGCAGCTGCGGCAGCGGAACGATCTCTGACCGCCTTCGGGTTCCGTGAGGTTGGCTTTGCGTGCCGCGCACAAGCCGATGTGGCGGCCAACCGCCGACGCCAACACGTTCGGCGCAATGCGGCCACGAGCAGTCCACTCACGAGGCGGTAGGAATTGCTGCGGACAGGCAGGGCGAACCACGTACGTCAGTCTTTGATGGCGTTTACCCGTGGCACGACAAGAGCAGGACTCGGCCCCGCCGGCGAT
>OBLU010003219.1_pt1 | contig 14802 bp, 14 predicted proteins | sample 1518681 | NCBI WGS metagenome assembly OBLU01 (sample SAMEA3539304, study PRJEB22396) | soil metagenome | biome: tundra; feature: field; material: soil | place: USA | collected 2010-05 | depth 0.15 m
CGACGAGCGCGGCAAGAAGGTGTCCATCCCGTACTCGAGCGCGATCGTCAAGGCAATCTCCGAGGGCACCATCGAGTGGGAGCAGGATCCCGATTTCGGCTACGAGCTTGCGTCAGCCCTTCCCGGCATCGACGACCCGGAGATCCTGCAGCCCCGAAAGCTCTATGAGCGCCAGGGCCGCATCGAGGAGTACCGCGGACTGGTCGAAAAGCTCAAGGCAGAGCGGCGCGCATACCTGGCGACCTTCCCCGGCCTCCACCAGGAGATCGTCAACGCCGTCGCGTGACGCGCTGAACACGGACGCGGTCACCGCCGACGACCTTCTGGCGACGCGTGACCGGGTGCTCGGGTTCCTCCGGCCGCTCCGCGGTCGGGCCTGGCACGCACCGGTTCCTGACCTCGAGTGGAACTGCGAAGAGACGCTGCGCCATTTGATCAATACGCAGCTCTGGTATGCGGCGCATCTCGCAAGCCGGTCCACGCGGCGGCTCGCCGTGTGGCGCGACGTCGACCCGCGGCTCGATGTCGACGGGCTGCTCGACAACCTCGAGGCGCATATCTCGGTTCTGGCCGCGGTGATCCGAGACGCCCCGCCGGAGGCACGCTCCTGGCACAACTCGGGCATGACCGATCCGTGCGGGTTCAGCGCCATGGCGTGCAGCGAGCTGCTCGTCCACACCTGGGACATCGGTCGCGGCATGGACGCCCCGTTCGCATTGCCAGGCGACCTCTCCGCTCGGGTGGTGTCGCGCCTGTTCCCGATGTGGCTCCCCATCGACACGGCACCGGACCAAGCACTGCTCTGGTGCAACGGGCGCGTCGCGCTACCGGGCCGCCCGCGGCTCGGGCCCGACTGGGGATGGTGGTCGCGCCCCGTCGAGGAGTGGGACGGGACCGATCCCGACGCCTGATCAGCCGTCGTGGCAGAAGTGGACCCTCGCCGGCGCAAGCGCCTTGAGGTTGGCGAGCGTACCCCGCCAGGCGTCGGTGTCGGCAGCCTGTCCCTCCGGCAACCTGCACAATCCGTCGCTCTCCCAGACGGCACGTGTGTAGGCGGCGTCGCCGATGAAGAGCTCGGTGCCGGCAGCGGTTGTCGCCACCACCGACTGATGCCCGGACGTGTGACCTGCCGACGGCACGATGCGGAGGTCGGCGGCGAGCTCGGTGGTGCCGTCGAGGAGCTCGAACCGCATCCCGGATGCCTCGATCCAGTCGGTGACCTCGTCGCGCTCCCGGAGGATCCGTTCGTGCTCCGAACGCTGGACCATCAGCGGCGCGTGCGCGAATGCCGGGTTCTGCCCGCAATGATCGAAGTGCAGATGCGTGTTGATCACCATGGTCACGTCGACCGGTGCGAGTCCGTGGTCGCCGAGCGCGTCGGCCACCGTGCGATTGACCACCTTGAAGTAGCGGAGCACCTCGTCGGGTCCGCCGCACCCCGTGTCGACGAGCACGACGCCGAGTTGCTCGTGGAGGATCACGTAGCCGTGGACCGGCCAGGGATGCGCCGTGACGTACAGGTGCCCGAGGTCGAGACGCTTGATCTCCATCGGCTGCTCCTTTGGATCCGAGGGATCAGGCCGGAAGCCGTCCCCACAGCAGGATCCGCTTGAACGGGTAGAAGTACGGGCGGCGATCGCCGAGCGCCGCGTTCAGGCGCGCACGGTAGCGAACCACGAACTCCTGGTAGATGTCGTCGGGCATGCGCGACTCGTAGTCGGTGAGGAGTGTGCCGCGCACCCACTCGACCACCGCGTCCGGCGACCCGAGCACGTGCCCGTAGACCTGGAGACGCACGGACTGCTCGACGAAGCCGAGTTCGTCGAGCAACGTCGCGTACTCCTCCGGCGGCAGCACTGAGAACGTCCTCGTGTACCCGTGCATCGCCCCGGAGAACGGTTCCTCGCGAGCGATATCGGCTGCGAGCGTGTGGGAGATGTGATCGAAATTGGCCGGCACCTGGACGGCGAGCTCGCCGCCCGGGGCAAGCAAACCGGTCAGCCGTGCAAACAGGGTCTGATGATCGCCGACCCATTGCAGCGCGGCGTTGGAGAAGACGACGTCGAACGGCGCCCCTGCCTGAAAATTGCTGATATCGCGGCGCTGGAACTCCAGGCCCTCGACCTCGAGGGTGCGAGCGCGCTCGAGCATCGCCTCCGACGAATCGACGCCGACTGTCTCGGTGGCCGACAGTTCGCGATGCAGGGCAGCAGTGAGCAAGCCCGTGCCGCATCCGAGATCGACGACCCGGCCGGCCGGGCGTCTGGTGATGAGCGCGACCAGGTCGTGAAAGGGTTGCTCGCGTTCCGCGCGAAAACGCTCGTACTGAGTGGGATTCCAGGTGTCCCGCACGGTCATGCGGCGCTCGGCGAGACGGGCGTTGGCGTCCTCATCATCGGCGGACAGGATAGCGTTGCCATGGTGCGATCCAGACCACGGCCGATTGCGAGCCGGGCCTTCCGAACCCTCGCTGTGGACGCGCGGTCACTGCGCGAGTCGCGGCCCTTTCGGCGTCTCTGGGTGGGCCAGCTCATCTCACTGGTCGGGCGTCAGATCACGATGGTGGCCGTCCCGTTCCAGGTGTACTCATTGACGCGATCCGCCCTGGACGTCGGGCTGCTCGGCATCGTCCAGGCGGTGCCGCTCGTCTGCGGCTCGCTCGGCGGTGGAGCGATCGCCGACCGGTTCGACCGCCGCCGCGTGCTGATCGTGACCCAGCTCTGCCTCGCCGCGTGCTCCGCGCTGCTGGCGCTCGGGGCGTTCTCAGGCAATCCACCCCTGCTCGCGATCTACGCGGTGGTGGCGGTGGCGGCGCTCGTCGGAGCCGTCGACGCGCCGACCCGCACGGCGATCATCCCCAACCTCGTCGGCGTCGAACGGCTGGCCGGGGCGCTCTCCCTCAACATCGTGCTGTTCCAGACCACGCTGGTCGCGGGACCCGCGATCGGCGGCCTGGTGATCGCACATCTCGGGCTGGCGGCTGCGTTCTCGGTCGACGTCGTGACCTTCGGCGCGGCACTGACCGCGGTGGCACTCCTGCCGCCCCAGGGACACTCGTCAGCCGATCGGGAGCGTCCGCTGGCGGCCATCATGCGTGGCCTGAGCTTCGCGCGCCGCCAGCCGGTGATCCTCGGCGGCTTCGCAATGGATCTGGCCGCGATGATCTTCGGGATGCCGCGCGCCGTATTCCCGTTGCTCGCAGCGGCGACCTTCCATGCCGGTGCGCAGGGTCTCGGGTTGCTCTACGCGGCGCCGGGGCTCGGGGCGGTCATCGCCGCGCTGACCAGCGGCGCGGTTGCCCGGTCGAAGCGACTCGGGCGGATCATCGTCATCGCGATCGTCGTTTGGGGCGTGGTCATCATCGCGTTCGGGTTCGCGCAGACCCTGTGGGTTGCGCTCGTGCTGCTTGCGATCGCGGGTGCTGCGGACAGCTTCAGCGCCGTCTGCCGGACGACGATCATGCAGCGAATCGCCCCGGACGAGCTCCGCGGCCGGCTGACCTCGCTGTATTTCATGGTGGTCGTGGGTGGCCCCAATCTCGGTGACGTAGAGACCGGCATCGTCGCCAACGCCTTTGGTGCCGAGGTGGCGATCGTGACGGGCGGCGCGCTATGCGTGGTTGGCCTCGGCGCCGCGGTGGTCGCGTTCCCGTCGGTGTGGCGCTACCGCACCGACGCCTAGGCGAGCGGGCCGGCGTTCGTGAAGATCGTCTGCTGGAACACCGCCGCGGGCAGGCTGTTGGAGAAGGACTGGTACTCGCTCGTAGGCGCGAAGATCTCCACCCAGATCGCCTCGAGGGTGCCGTTCGCCGCCTTCGCCACCGCGTCAACTAATCCATCCACGGCGGCGAACGCCGGGCCACCGGTCGGCGTGACATTCTCGCAGATTGAGACGGCATCAGCGGCGATCGGGCCGCCCGAGCCCATCAGGGTCGTGTGCGTCGGGGCCTTGCCGTTGCAGAACCTGGCGCTCGGATCGCCGTTCTGCTGATCGCCTGCGTGCAGGTCCTGGTCGAGCTGCGCATTGGTTGACGTTTGGGTGAGCGGCTCACTCTGCAGGCCGACAGCGTCGCTGCTGCTGCCGTCCGGCGTCAGCACGATGTAGTCGGACCCCTTGTCGTTGACGGAGAACCCCGACGGCAGGAAGACCGTCGCGAATGGTGTGGTGGTGATTGAGCCGGCGGTTGCCGTTTGCGTTGAAGGTGAGGTCGGCGTTCCGTCGCCTGCACTCGTGGGCACATTTGCCGGGGCTGACGCCACCGCCGTCGGCGTCGTCGCGCCCGTGCGCAATGCGGCGACGACGGCGCCGGCACCCCCGAAGATAACGCTGATGACGCCGACCACGGCGACGACATTGAGCCGTCCGGTGCGGTGCATCGGCGCCGCCCCGGCCGCGGGTGCCGGCAGATACGGGCTCATGCCGGTGACGTAGCCCGGAGGCAGGTAATTCATCGCATCCGCGGTTGCCATGTCGGTCGCGCCGGCGCCGGTCGGCGTCGCGCCAGGCTGATCGAGCACCGGGAGCGCGACTCCGGGGAGGTCCGCTGCCGGAGACGTCACGGCCGTCCCCGTCGCCGGCGCCTCGTTCGGCGTATCGACGAGCGGCATCCCGCACGACATGCAGATGGTGTTGCCGTCCGGGTTGCCCTTGCCGCAATGAGCACAGATGACGGCCATCTATGCGTTGTCCGGGACCGGATCCGCAGCAGTGGCCGGCTGCACCAGGCCCGTCTGCCGGCGCGGCGACGCGTTGAGTGCGGCGCCGCAACTCGGACAGAATCCGGCGGCCATCACATGGTGATGGCAGTGCGGGCACACGATCGCGCGGTATCCGAGATCTCGGCCCTCTTCGATCAGCGAATGATGGACGAGGTGGCGGACGTACAGGATCACGATGAGCGCGACGGCCGCCTGGTACAGCAACACGATGAGCGGTGCCGCATCGCGGCCCACGAGAATACGGCTGCCCGCGTAGAACGCCACGACCGCGACCAACGCAATCGAGATGCGGAAGAGCTATATCCAGCGAGCGGTCCTGGTGCGTGACCGACGCCACAGCGTCGCCGCGATCGCACCGGCTGTACTCCCGTGGAGCAACGGCACGAGGACGGCGATCGACGCCATCGGGTAGATCCACGATGCCGCGTCTGTCTGCACGCCCTGACTCGCGATGACGTTCGAATAGTTGACGAGGCTCTCCGCAATGCCGAAGCCGAGTCCGGCGGTGACCCCGAAGACGAGACCGTCGATCGTCTCGCCGAACTGCGCACGGGACCGCAGCAGCAGGGCGGGGATCGGCATGACGACGAGTTGGATGAGCGGCAGCACCACCGTGTACCCGAGGATCGGTCCGCCGCTCGGCCTGAGGCTCACGCCGATGATGTGGTCCGCCACGATCGTGAGCACGAGCCCGAGAACGACTCCACCAAGGAGCGTCGTGCCCAGCACCAGAGCGGGCTCATCACGATAGACCTGCGCTTCGTACAGAGCCACGATGTAGAGGGCCGGCGCCAGGAAGATCGACACCAGCAGCGCGGCGACGATCAGACCGGTTGCCACGAGCACGACCACGAGCGCAAGGCCCAGAAGGAAGGCCCAGCGAAACTCGTGGACCTTCTGGTGACCCAGGTGCGGGAGCAGCGTGGTGAAGACCGACGGTTGGGAGACGTGCTCACCCGGGTGCGCAGCGAAGTGCTGGGGACGCTCCTGCGCAGCGACCGCATTCGCCGCGAGACCCTGGTGGGCTCCGCAATTGGTGCAGAAGACCGCGTCCGGAACCTGCTTCCCACAATGGTCACATGTCACCGGCCGGATCCTCCCCTGCTGGCATCCTACGAGCGCCGGTGAGTGTAGCCGACGGTGTGCAGGGCGAAAATCGGCCATCGCCCGCTGTCCACCCGGACGTACCGTCCCGTGTATCGTCCGGGTCGGCATGCCAATCCAGGAACTGACCGAAGTCGGATCGATGCCTCGCTTGGGCGAGGTTCCCGCACGGATGCACGCGCAGGTGATCCGACCAGAGCGCTACGGCGACCCGCAGACCGCGTTCGCGGTCGAAACAGTGTCGACGCCGCGGCCGGGTCCGGGCGAGGTGCTCGTGTACGTCATGGCTGCGGGCGTCAACTACAACAACGTCTGGGCCGCACTCGGTCGCCCGGTCGACGTCGTCGCCGCCCGCCGCAAGGCGGGAGAGACCGAGAATTTTCACATCGGCGGCAGCGACGCGTCGGGAATCGTCTGGGCGGTGGGCGATGGGGTCGAGAGCGTCAAGGTCGGCGACCAGGTGGTGGCACACTGCGGCGTCTGGGATGCTGCCGACCCCTGGATCACCCGCGGCGGCGACCCGATCATCGCGCCGAGCGCGCGCATCTGGGGATACGAGACCAACTGGGGAAGCTTTGCGCAGTACACGCTCGTCCAGGCGCACCAGCTGCTCCCCAAATCGCCGGCACTCAGCTGGGCCGCCGCCGCCGCATGCACGCTGGTCGGCGCGACCGCGTATCGAATGCTCTGCTCCTGGGACCCGCACACCGTTCGCGAGAATGATGTCGTCCTCATCTGGGGCGGCTCGGGCGGTCTCGGGTCACAGGCAATCCAGATCGCCAAAGCCAAGGGAGCGATCCCGATTGCCGTGACGTCGGGTCCAGAACGCGGGCAGTACTGCATCGACCTCGGTGCGCGCGGCTACATCGACAGGCGCGACTTCTCGCATTGGGGCGTGATCCCCGACTGGCGCGACGACGCTGCCTTCGCAACGTGGAGCGCGGGCGCTCGCGCTTTCGGCAAGGCCCTGTGGGATGTCCTGGGTGAGCGGCGCAACCCGAGAATCGTCTTCGAGCATCCGGGTGAGGACACGATCCCGACATCGATCTTCGTCTGCGACAACGGCGGAATGGTCGTGATCTGCGCGGGCACGACCGGGTATCACGCGGCGGTGGATCTGCGCTACCTCTGGATGCGCCAGAAGCGCCTGCAGGGTTCACACTTCGCGAACGACGAGGAGTGCGCCGCCTACAACGCGATGGTCACCAGCGGCCAGGTCGATCCCTGCCTCTCGAGGACGTTCGCCTTCGAAGAGGTCGGGCTCGCGCATCAATTGATGCGCGAGAACAAGCACCCCATGGGCAACATGTCGATCCTGGTCGGCGCACGCGACCTGGAGCAGCGCGACTGAGCTATCGCTGCGCGGCGAGGTAGACGAGCGCCGCCTTGACGCGACGATGCACGTCCGGCTCCTCCGAGAGATCGAGCTTCGAGAAGATCGCGTTGATGTGCTTTTCCACCGCTCGCTCGGTGAGGAAGAGCGCAGCGGCGATCCCCGCATTGTTCTTCCCCATTGCCACCTGCTGCAGCACGTCGCGCTCGCGAGGCGTGAGCTGCGCAATCGGGGAGTCGCGCACCGCGCTCCGAGCGGCGACGAGCACCTCGACGACGCGCGGGTCGATCACCGACCCACCGCGTGCCACCTCGCGGACCGCGCCGACCAGCTGGTCGATGTCCGAGACGCGCTCCTTGAGCAGATAGGCACGCCCGCTCGCACCTTTCTCGAGCAGCGCCAGCGCATACTCCGGCTCCGCGTACTGGCTGAGGACGACGACACCCACCTCGGGCCGCTCCGCGCGCAGCCGCTCTGCGGCTCGCAAGCCCTCGTCCGTGCCGGTCGGTGGCATGCGAATATCGGTGATCACGACCGCCGGGCTGTGCTCTTCGATCGCCTGCTCAAGCCCGGGCAGATCGCAGCCGCTCTTCGACAGCCGTCAGACCGCCTGCATCGCTCACCGGTCGCGTGAGCGCATCGACGATGCGGCGGTCGAGTATCGATCCTCCCGTGCTCACCTCCCGAACCGCTCGCGCCAGTTGATCGCCCTCCGCAACACGGTCCTTGAGCAGATACGCGTAGCCGGCAGCGCCCTCGCTCAGCAGGGAGATCGCGTATTCGGGCTCGTCGTACTGGGAAAGGATCACGACCCCGGTTCCGGGATGCTGTTTGCGAACGATTCGAGCGGCGCGAATCCCTTCATCGGTGAAATCGGGAGGCATGCGGATATCGGTCACCACGACCTGGGGCATGTGCTCGGCCGCTCCGGCGAGCAGCTCCTCGTAATCGCCCGCGACGCCGACAACCTCGACGTCTCCGGAGATGGAGAGCAGCGCGCGCACTCCCTCGCGGACGATCAGGTTGTCATCCGCCAGCACGACGCGAATGGACTGCTCCATGGCCATGGGGCAACTGTAGTCAGCGCAGCGGCAGACGAAAGGGGGCTGCCACCACGTTCTTTGGGGGTGGTCCTCACCGCGAGCAGTGGTCCCGACACCCTCGACGACAGCCGGCAAGCGAGCGATCATCAGCGCCACGGAGGTACCACATGCGCATCGAATCGTCGGTCACGTCAATTTCGTGGATTCCATCAGAGGCCGTTGCAGGGGTCACCAAGGTTCCCTTCGAGATGGGCCTCGCGCACTACGACGACCCACCGCCCGATCACATCGACTCCCTCGCAGCCCTTCAGGAGGCCGATCGATTTCGATTCGCCAATCACCTGAGCGGGTGGATCGAGGTCGAGGGCGGACGGATCGCCGATCACGGCCAGGGCGGTGGCGGCCAGATCGGCTCGACCACGATCCGCCTCGGCGGTCGGGGCATGACCTTCGCGGCGGTTGCGTTCCCCGACAGGCAGGCGGCACCTGAGACCGGCGACGGCTGGGTTCGTTTCGCCCAGACCGCGGGAGGCCGGACCGGTGTCCCGGCGCCTCGGAGAGTGAACCGGCCGCCCTTCGTCCAGCTCGCCGCACCGCTCGCGTGGACAAGCCTCACGCTGACCCTGTACTCCGACGGGACGTCCTCTCACGAGCTGACCGGGGCGAGCCCCTTCCCGCGCCACTGGGTCTACGGCAGCGACCGGAACCTCGCCGAGAAGTCCGGGCTGGTCGATTTCAAGCGCTGGTACCAGCACGCCTTTGGGAAGCACACGCCCTGGGGCGATGAGGATTCTCCTGCGCTGGTCACGCACGTCGAGACGGCGCTGGAACGTGAACTGTCGCTGCGCATCATGCGCGGAGGCGTGACGCCGCGGATCGTGACCATCAGTGAGGGCGCGACCCTGGTGGAGCAGGGCGGAGAGGGGACTGATATGTACGTCCTCCTCGACGGGGTGCTCTCTGTCGAGGTCGACGCTGCCTCGGTGGCACAGGTCGGACCGGGAGCGGTGCTCGGCGAGCGGGCGTTGCTCGAGGGCGGCCGCCGCACAGCGACGCTGCGCGCGCTCACGCGCTGCAAGGTCGCGGCGGCATCGGGTGCCGAGCTGTCTCCTGAGATGCTCAGCGAGCTGGCTGAGGGGCATCGCCGAGAGGCGGCACAGCCTGACTGAGCGCGGCACGCACCCGGTCCATGGCGACCTCCGGCGCCAGCGTGCTCAACTCGACACGCCGGCCGCTGAGGAGCCAGTCGATCTCGTCGCGTTCCAGCAGCGCGCTGAGGTCGCGGGGGAGGCGGGCCGGGGCACCCTCGATGACCTGATGCGCCGGCCCGTCGACGTCTCGAGGGCGGAGCCCACCGTCGACCACATCGACACCCGAATCGCGGAGATCCTGCACCAGGGCGCATCCGCGGGGAGACGCGTCGTGCACTACGATCACGCGGCTGCCCGGTGCAGGTGTCTGCCCATCGCTGGCGACGATCACGCTGATTGCTGAAAGCTCTGCACGCTCGGCGTTCGCGGCGATCATCGCCGCTGTGTCGCGCGAGTCGGTGACGATCCTTGTCGGCGCTTCGGCGCCGGTCGCAACGGGACCCGTGTCAGGAGGAATCAGGCCGTCAAGTTGGAGGGATCCGAAGCGACTGAGAAACTCGTCGAATGACAGCGCAAGCAGCCGCCCGGTCAGCCTCGGACGGCGCATCCGCCCCAGGATCCCGGCAAGGACGAGCGCCACGCCGAGCGTCACGAACAACGCGAAGACGACCTTGATCCCGATGAAGATCACTCCGACGAGGACCATCAGCACGCCGAGTCCGATCTCGCCATTGGATGCAGCGTCAGAAGGCTTGGTTTCCGCGCGAGCGCACGTGGCGTAGTACAGCTGCCGTTGCGTATATCGCCAACCACCGCTCGCGAGGCCGGCCGCTGAGTCCTCAACGAGCAGCTTGGTCACCGGAAGGGCCATCGCGGGGAGTGTTGCACAGGTTCCGGACACCGGTCGACGAGTTCGCCCGCTCGTGACACAGCGATATGCTGCGGCGATGGTCACCGAGCGGGATGCGCCGTCGACCGTCACGGTGAAGGAAGGAGAACCGGACTTCATCGAGGCACTCCTCGATTGGCAGGACTCGATTCTCGAGCCGGCCCGTGCACGCGGTGAGCGCAAGGATCCTTTCGAGACCGCGAGCGGCGTCCCCGTGGCCCCGCTCCATACGCAGGCCGACCTGATCAGGCACGACCCACTGCGGGATGAGGGCTTCCCGGGTGTGCCGCCGTTCACCCGCGGCATCCAGCCGACGATGTACCGGGGGCGCCTGTGGAGCATCCGTCAGTACGCGGGCTACGGCACCGCGGGCGACGCCAATGCGCGGTTCCGCTACCTGCTCGCCCAGGGCCAGGCGGGCCTCTCTGTGGCCTTCGACCTCCCGACGCAGATGGGGCTGGACAGCGACGATCCCCGCAGCGCCGGAGAGGTCGGCCAGGTCGGTGTCGCCATCGACTCGGTGCGCGACATGGAGGACCTGTTCGAGAGCATTCCGCTCAGCGCGGTCAGCACCTCGATGACCATCAACGCTCCGGCGCCGGTGCTCGTCGCCATGTACGTCGTCGCCGCCGAGCGCCAGGGCCTCGACGTTGCATCCATCATGGGTACGGTTCAGAACGATGTGCTCAAGGAGTACATCGCTCGGGGGACGTTCATCTATCCGCCGCGACCGTCGTTGCGGCTCGCGGCAGACCTGATCGCGTGGTGCACGGTGAACGCGCCCAAATTCAACCCCATCTCACTTTCGGGATACCACATCCGTGAAGCGGGAAGCACCGCCGTCCAGGAGATGGCGTTCGCCCTCGCGAATGCGTGCGCCTACGTGCAGGCGTCCATCGACCTCGGTGTCGGTGTTGACGACTTCGCGCCGAAACTCTCGTGGATCTTCAACACCCACATCGATTTCTTCGAGGAGATCGCAAAGTACCGCGCGCTCCGGCGGATGTGGTCGCGGATCATGGTACGGCGATTCGGCGCACGCGATCAGCGTTCCCTCATGCTGCGAACCCACACGCAGACGGGTGGTTCGACCCTGACGGCACAGCAGCCGGAGAACAACATCGTCCGCGCGTCCATCGAGGCTCTCGCCGCGGTGCTCGGCGGCGTTCAGTCACTCGCCCTCTCGTGCTACGACGAAGCCCTGTCCATCCCGACCGAGAAGGCGCAGCGCATCGCCGTGCGCACCCAGCAGATCATCGCCGAGGAAACAGGGGTGACCAATACGGTCGACCCGCTGGGTGGCTCGTATTACGTCGAATGGCTGACCGACGAGCTCGAACGTGAAGCCCAGCGGCTCCTGGATGAGGTGGATTCGCTCGGCGGCGCGGTCGCGTGTATCGAGACCGGGTGGATGCAGCAGCACATCCAGGACGAGGCATACCGCACCGAGCGGGCGATCGCGGTCGGCGACAAGGTCATCGTCGGTGTCAACCGGTACACCGAGACCGAGGAGGGGGGTGCGCCGCTGCTGTTCCGTCCGGACGAGCGAGCGATGGCCGAGCAGGCCGCGCGGCTGGCGCGGCATCGCGCCGGGCGTGACCCGGCGGCCGTCCAAACAGCGATCGCTGCCGTCAAACAGGCGGCCACGTCTGACGAGACCCTGATGCCGCGCATCCTCGACGCCGTGCGAGCGGAGGCTACCCTCGGGGAGATCTGCGGCGCGTTGCGCAGCGTGTTCGGCGAATACCAACCACCGGCCACGATCTGAGGCGCGGGTGTTCGCTGCCATCAGGAGCTGGTTCAACGCCAACCCGAGGACCGTCTTTCTGATCGTCGTCGGTGTCGTTCTCCTCGGTCTCTTCCTCGGGGTCATCACGCCGCTCTTTGCGACAGCGGGTCCCGCAATGGCAGATCTCAGCGGCGTGATTCCGAGCACGGCAACCGCCGGAAAGCAGCTGGAGATCGACGTTTCGGTTGACAACATCGGTGACGCGGTCATCGGTCAGGTCTGCGTGGGCGCCCTCGTGCAGGGGCCGCTGACGCCGGTTGATGCCGTCTTTCAGAATATCGACAGGGAGGCGTTCATCGACGGCAAGGCGTGCGGCGGTGAGCTGACCAGCCAGTCGAGCGCACCCGTGCAACTGTTCTTCGACGCCGGAACTGCGGGTCCTGCACAGCTGGTCCTGTCACCGATGAACGGGAAGCAGGTGATCGGCCAGGCGCTCACCGGATCGGTGTCGGTGCAAAGCCCCTGACCTCTGAGGAAGCGGACACAAGGCTGTCACGCCCATTTCTCGCGGCACGGCTCCATCTACGCTCTCTGTCGAGAGGGTTCATGCATAACGAGAGCGCCGCGCGGCGCTGGTTGCCGATCTTCGCGACGGGGGTGCTGCTCGGTATCACCAGCTGGCAACTGGTGGATTCCTCGCTCCCGCCGCGGATGATGCTCGTGGAGATCGAGGTCGTGGTCGTCGCGGCCGTGATGCTCGAGATCACGATTCGGTTGCGTCGAGCAGCCCGGGTCAGCCGATCGATCGCCACGCTGGTGCAGGGGCTCACGTCCGTCGGGTTGTGCACGCTGATCCTCGGCGTGTCAGCTCCACGGCTGACCCATCCGGTGCCGCTCATCGTGCTCGGCTTCGTGGCGGTGCTGCTGACGGTCGATCCGTCCGCGCGCGCGGCGGCACTCTGGACCATCCTCGTGGCGTCCTGCGGCGGGCTTGCGCTGGTCTGGTGGTGGGCCGGACTCACACCGATCTACGGAGTCAATCAGCTCATCCAGGTTGACGCCCTGATGGTCGGGGTCGTCGTCCTGGCGTACTCCAACTGGTCCCTGACCGATCGCCATTACCAGGCCCAGACACGGAGGCTTCGGGCCGTTGCCGATGTCGCCCGCAGACTGGGGCTGACCACGGACTCGGGGGAGGTCGCGGCCGCCGTGCTCGGGGGCTGTCATGAGACCTACCCGGACGCGACCTGGGGTCGTGTCCTGCTCTTCGATGCGCCTTCGGGTGGGCTGGCGACGCTCCCGCTCATCCTCGGTCCGGCGGGCGTGTCTCCCGCTGCAGGACCGATGGTGATCATGGCGCCGGGCGAGGGAGTCATCGGACGCGTGTACTCCACCGGCGAGCCCTGCCTGCTCCGCACCCCCCGCGACATCAAGCAGGCATACGCGTCGATGCCCAACTCGCGTCTCGACGAGCTCGAGGATCTGGGCGGCGGCCGCCGTTCGCGAAGCGTCGTCGCGGCGCCGTTGCGCGCCGCCGGAGGCCGCGTCATCGGCGTACTCGTGCTCATCTCACATGCGCGCCGCGGAGCCTGGGATTTCGACGATCTGACCGTCGTGCAGGCGATTGCCGACGAGGCCGCTGTGGCGGTCGCTCGTGCCGGGCTCTTCGAGGAGAAAGCGCTCCATGCGACCACCGACCCACTGACGAAGGTCGGCAACCGGCGCGCGTTCGAGGAGCGACTCGGTGAGCTGACCGGCGCCACCGCGGTGATCGCCATCGACGTCGACCACCTCAAGCCGATCAACGATGAGTTCGGGCATGAGGCCGGCGACATGCTGCTCATCGAGGTGGCGCGCACATTGCGAGCACAGTTGCGAGGCGGCGATCAGCTGCTTCGCATCGGCGGCGACGAGTTTGTGTCAATCATGGATGCAACCACCGAAGCCGAGGCGGTGGCGATCGCCGAGCGGATGCGGGTCTCGCTGCACGGGGTCGCGCTGCCTCATGGCAGGGCGCGGATCAGCGCCGGTGTCGCCGCCGGAGGCGGCGGTGTGCACGCGCTCTGGCTCGCCGCCGATGAAGCCCTCTCCAAGGCCAAGAAGGAGGGTCGCGATCGGGTCATCGTGGCCGGTGACCGTTCCCTGCCGAGCCTGATACGCGGCGGTGGCGATGCCGGCGCGATGCTGGACGCGATCCTGAGCAGGGAACGCGTGATCCAGGCGATGTTCCAGCCCATCATGCTCCTGAGCGACCACCGCGCCATCGGCTGGGAGGCACTCGCGCGCGTTCCCGGCCTCCGAGACCCGGTCGAAGGCGTCGAGGATGTCTTCGCACTTGCGCACCGTCGTGGCGTCACCAAGGAGATCGATTGGATCTGCAGGCGTATCGCCATGGCGGCGTCGGCGGGACTGCCTGAGTCGGACCCGCTGTTCCTCAACGTCTCCGCGGCGATGCTCCTCGATCCGCTCCATCCGGTCGACCACATGCTCCTGCTCGCCCGGTGGGCGGAGCGCGACCCCGAGACCATCGTCCTCGAGATCACGGAGCGCGAGTCGATCGCCGACCAGCAGCGGCTTCGTCTGGTCCTCGCGAGCTACCGCGAGCACGGCTTCCAGTTCGCGCTCGACGACATCGGCGAGGGCCACTCCACCCTCGAGCTGCTCGCCGCGGCGGTCCCGGAGTTCGTCAAGGTGGCGAAGAGCATCACCCAGAGCTGCGTCGAGCGCGGGGCCCGAGCGGTCATCGAGGCGACCGTCGCCTACGCGCGCAGCTCCGGATCGACGGTCATCGCCGAGGGCATCGAGGATGAGGCGACGGCAGACCGCCTCGCGGCTCTCGGGGTCACCGCGGGTCAGGGGTACTGGCTCGGCCGGCCCCGCGAGATGGACCTCCGT
>OBLU010003220.1_pt1 | contig 14800 bp, 12 predicted proteins | sample 1518681 | NCBI WGS metagenome assembly OBLU01 (sample SAMEA3539304, study PRJEB22396) | soil metagenome | biome: tundra; feature: field; material: soil | place: USA | collected 2010-05 | depth 0.15 m
AACATCTTTGCCGACCACCCGCCGCTGGAGCAGCGCCTGGCGGCGCTTGAGCGGCTGGAGTCCCAGCTGCAGGGCACCGCCTGATCCGTGGGCCTGCGCGACATCCTCACCGGTCGCCACGAGGTCAAGGGTCCCGCGCCCGATCACCTGTTCGCGATCACAACAGCCTACGTGACGCTCGAGTCAGAGCACCAGATCAACCCGGTCGGAACCGCCGCGATCGTCTTCCAGGCGCTCGCCACGAGCGAGTTCGAAGCGACGCTGCGCGACATGGAAGAGGTCGTGAGAGCGACCGGCGGCGACTCCGGCACGCGGGTCGCAACACAGGACGACAGCTTCGGCTACCGCTGGATGGTGCTGCGCAACCCCGACGGGGCGCCGTCGGTCGAAGACCTCGCGGTGGGAATCAACGCGGTGTCCAGTTCGATCGAGACGGCCGGCCACGGCGAGCGACTGCTGTGCGCGGTGTTCTCGTTCGCCGACTCCCAGAAACGACGCATCTACTTCATCTACAACTACAAGCGCGGCTTCTGGTACCCGTTCGTGCCGGCCGCGGGAGAGCAGCAGCGCGACACCGAGCGCGAGCTGCAGATCAAGGCGCAGATGGCTTCAGAACTGCCGATGGAGCCCGAGCTGGAGCGTTGGTTCCCGCTCTGGGGCATCCCGATCTGATCGATCAGGATCCGTATCACGCGCCTGCACGCGACCTACGAATTTTCACTCAGCGCTTCCCACGGCAGGCGCCCTTCGGCGCAGAGCGCACACAGGAGTGTCGAGGCGACTGGTAATGAACGGTCACGGTCTCGCTCACGGTCGTTGGCGAGCCGCTGCGCGGGTGGAAGATGATCGTGACCGGCACACGCAGCGTGCGTGAGCTCTTCAGGGCACCGAGGGCGCTCCTGGTCGGCTTGATCGTGACCGTCATCATCGTCTCCGCCACGGGCGCAGTGGCTGAGGCCATCCCATAGGTGATCTTACGAGCGCGCTTGGTCTTGCGTTTGCGCGATCCGGCTGCCGCCTTGCGGATCGACGCAGTCGCTCGAGCGTCGAGCGATCCAGCAGCGGGAGCCTCGAGCGTGAGCACGATCTGACCATCCTTTCCAACCTTGGCACCCAAGACCCTGAACACGCCAACAACAACGACCGGCGGCGGTAGCGAAGGCCCTGTCGAGGTGGTCGAAGTGGTAGTCCCTCCAGGCTGGCTGCCACCACCAGATTCGCCACCATCACCAGTTCCCATCGGTGCCTGGGCCGTGCCGATCACGGCGTAGCCGGCGTTGTCCACCGCGACGCACAATTCCTCTGACGGACAGGTAATGGCGGTGAGCGCGCGGCTGGAGCTCGCGCTGCTGTCCACATCGCTGATGCTCCACGCGCCGGCGCCGCCAGTCGGGTCGGTAGACGTGAGCACGTTGCCCTCGTCGTCTACGACGACGCACAGCGACATCGTGGCGCACGATATGGCTGTCAGGCCATAGGGAGAGTCAATGCTGCTCACGGTCCAGGCGGCCGAACCGCCCGTCGGGTTGGTGGAGGAGACGACGTTCCCTGCGTCATCGACCGCGACGCAGAGACCTTCAGAGGGGCAGGAGACGCCGTCGAGCGGGTGCGTGTCCGCGGGAGCAATCGTCCACGTGCTTTCGCTTGAGCCCGGGTCGGTCGAGGTGAACACGTTGCCGGCTGCGTCGACCGCCACGCACAACGCAGCAGACGCACACGAAACACCCAGGATCGGGTCTGCTTCATACGGCGGGTGGACTTTGTTGCCGGTGCCCTGGATGTGGGCTTCATGCCATTGCGCCGGGCCGCCCCTGGGCACAGTCGAGGTGAGGAGGGTGTTGAAGTCGTTAAACGAGTCCCCGTCGGCGACGCACAGCGATTCCGTCGCACACGAGACGGCGCCGCTGGGGCCGAAGTATTCGGCTTCCGGGTTCGCGCTTTGGGAGACCACCCATCCGGTCTGTTCCTTCCACGTTGCTGCTCCGCCCGCGGGTTCGGGCGAGGCGCTGACCCAGCTTTCGCCCGCGCCGACGCACAGCGACACCGACGGGCAGGAGAGGCCGAGCTCGGGAGCCGCCGTGAGTTCTAGGCTCGGTTCGAGGCTCCACGCCCCCGCGCCCCCGGCAGGGTCAGTCGAGGTCACCACACTGCTGCCCTGGCTTGCGACGCACAAGGACGCCGAGGCGCAGGAGACCGCGGCAAGTGGCGGTGCGGTCATCGTGTCGACGTGCGCCACAGCCCACGCAGCGGCCGGGCCGGTGGGGTCTGTCGCGGTGAGCACGTCACCGTAGGTGTCGGTCGCGACGCACAGCGATTCCGAGGCGCAGGAGACGGCGCTCAGGGGGTGTTCGTCCATATGCGCGACGCTCCACGCGCTCGCCCCGCCCGTGGGGTCCGTCGAGGAGAGGACATGGCCCGCTTTGTCAACGGCTACGCACAGCGATCCCGAGCAGGAGACACCTTGGATGACGATGCCTTTGTCGACTTCGCTCACCCTCCATTCACTCGCGCCGCCAGCAGGGTGCGTCGAGCTGAGCACATCGCCGGCCTGATCGACCGCAACACACAGCGATTCCGAGACGCACGAGACGCCGAGGATGGCGTGACCGGGGTCGACAGCGGCCGGGTGCCACGCTGCCTTGGCACCGGTCGGTTCGCTTGAGGTGAACACGTCGCCTTCAGCGTCTACCGCAACGCACAGCGACGTTTTCGGGCATGAGATCCCATACAGGCGGTGTTCGTCCACTTCTTGCACCTTCCACACCAGCAGGTCGCCCCGCGGTTCGGTCGAGCTCCATACACGGCCGCCGTTGACGCCCACGCAAAGCCCGCTCGACGGGCATGACACGCTGCCCGGCACACCCTCGAACGAGTTGTGGCTCGTCCATACCCCCGCCCCGCCGGCCGGGTCGGTCGAGCTGCGAAACGTCGCGCCGCCGCTCGCAAAGCAGAAGTCGATCGACGCACACGACACCGCACTGAGACTGCGATATCCAGCGCGGCCGACATACGAGCGACTCACCCGCCACGATGCCGGGTTGGCCGGTTCGGTTGAGCTGACCACGTTGCCATATTCGTCGACCGCCACGCACAGCAACATCGATGGACACGAGACACCTTCGAGCGCCGGGGGCATTTCCGGTCCCGGGTCGATAAGCGTCGGGAGGGACCAGCTCAGCGGCGAAGCAGCCAGCGCCAATCCGCCGTTGCCCAGAAGGCCGCCCGCAAGCACTATAGCCAAGACTCCGGCGAGGCAGGACGCCCGCCTCCCACGTCGTGGGCTAAGACAATAGGATGCACCGACGTAATCTGCACCTTGCAGTCCCATCGCCGGAACTATATCGAGTCTGCTCGCTGTTCGGATGGGACGCTTAGACCCCCGAGAACGAAATCGTCCTCGGGGGTCTACGGGTTCATATATAGGTCACTCTAGGGAGTGATCTGGCCGATCTTGCTAGTGCCCCACTCGGTAAACCACAGGTTATTGTTAGGACCCGTGGTGATCCCGACCGGTTCGCTACCTGTCGGGAGTGAGTATTCAGTGATCGTGCCTGATGTCGTGATCTTCCCGATCTTGCTGGAACCATACTCCGGAAACCACAGGTTTTTGTCTGGACCCGGTGTGATCCCCCACGGTTTACTGCCTGATGGCAGAGAGTATTCGGTTATTGTGCCCGACGTCGTGATCTTCCCAATCGTGTGATTGCCGGGTGCCGTGAACCATAGGTTGCCGTCAGGGCCAGCCGTGATTCCGTACGGATCGCTTCCACTGGCCGCCGAATATTCGGTTATCGTGCCCGATGTCGTGATCTTCCCGATCTTGCTGGAACCATACTCGGCGAACCACAGATCACCATCCGGACCCGCAACTATTCCAATAGGCTCGCTACCTGATGGAAGAGAGTATTCAGTGATCGCGCCCGACGTTGTGATCTTCCCAATTTTGCTGGTGATCTCATCTGTGAACCACAGGTTTTCGTCCGGTCCTTTGGCGATACAACCCGGTGCGCTGCCGGAGGGCAGGGAGTATTCAGTGATCGACCCTGACGTGGTGCTCATCCCAATCTTGTCGCTTAAGCCAGAGGTGAACCACAGGTTTTTGTCTGGGCCCGTCGTGATACACGATGGTCTGCTTTCGGAGGGTAGGGAATATTCGGTGATCGTACCTGACGTAGTTATCTTCCCAATCTTACTGGTTCCCACATCTGTGAACCACACGTTGCCGTCCGGGCCCGAGGTGATCCCCAGCGATTTGCTGCCCGGAGGCAGGGAGTATTCGGTAATAGTCCCAAGCGGCTGTACCTTACGCGTCGCTATGGAGAGCGCGGAGCCTTCCCCTTCGCTGTTTTTCGCCGTGACCTTCACGACAAGCGTGTGTTCCACATCCGCTTCGACTGGCGTGTAGGTCGAGCTGGTCGCACCGGAGATGCTTGCACATTCGCGACCGCTGGCGTTACAGCGCTCCCACTGGTAGGCATAGCTCGTGGGAATGATGGTCCATGTACCCGTTGTCGTGGACTCGGGAACCGCTTGGTCGGGTGTCGCCGGTGAGATCACTGGCAACTCCGTGTTTTCAGTCGCGCCCGCCGTAAATGTCCGTGGTCCCCCCTTGGTGGTCGCTTCGCTGTTCGTCGCGACGATCCGGAAGTAATATTTTGTACCGGCAGTAAGACCGGTGATGGCGTTACTCTCGGCCACGTTGCTCGTGCCCGAGCCCGCGCTTGATTCTGCCGTTTTTGTGCCGTACGATTCCGAGGTACCATATTCAAAGTAATATTTCGTTTCTGCACCCTCTGGATTTACGGTGCCATTTAACGTGGCGCCCGTTTTTGTTACAGCCGTTACTCTTTCTGTACTTGCAAGCGGCACGCCGGCAATCACAAAGGCGCCATCGGGCGTACCATTGCCCGTAGGGCCATCGTAGCCGATCTTTGCTTCACAGAGATATGAGCCACAACTGCCGTTTAGCACGCTGTAATTGTGTCCTTCCGTGACATCAAAGAGCTTGCCTTTGCCCTCCAGTTTTCCAAAGAGTTCGGCTCCGTCTTTTCTAGCTTCACTGGTTGAGAGCGCCTCCACGCCGGACACGATCGGCGACGCGGCGCTCGTGCCACACTCGACGAACCAACCTTCCCTTTCATATGAATCGTAGATCGAGAGTGGTGATTCACAAGCGGCAACTGCGGCTACATCACCATCGGTTCGTTTTGAACAGTTCGAGCCTGTCTCCCAAGACGGCTTGGACTCGTAGAGGCTGCAGCCGGAGCCTGTGCCAATTTCGCCGTATTTGGATTTGGGTTCGTACCAGACCGACTCGTTCCAGCCGCGGGAGTTCGACGCTTTTTCGAGCTTGGTGCCCCCAACGGCGATTACGTCTGGGGACGTCGCGGGCCAATTCGGTTCTTTAAGACTCTTGCACTCGTTGATGTAGCAATAATCACCGGCCGACACCGTGATCGGGATGCCCGAGTGTTCAAAATTTTTATCTTCGGATGTCTCGCCCGAGCGCTCCGGGGCACCCCAGCTATTGCTGATCTCCGTTGCTTTGAGCGTCGCTGCCTCGTCCTCAGCCGTGTCCATGCTGCTGAATGAGTTACTAGTCGCCTCGACGAGCAGGATATGACATTCTGGGCAGACGGCCGAGACCATGTCCAGGTCTAGCGACATCTCGGTGCTCCATCCAGATTCGTTAACGGGATAGTTGCTAGTTTCTCCTTTCTGATTCACCTTCTGGAAGCATTTGTTGGCTTCCGTACATTCTGAGAGTTTGTAATTTTCGCGATATTTTTTTAGATCAGATGCGGCGTTTGGATCATTGAAGGCGTCGACGATCGCTACGGTCTGTCCGGAGCCGCCCGATGAGGGCAGTTTGTACGCCGAGCGTAGATTTTCGGGCGAGAGACCACCCTTTTCTCCGGCGCCTTCAAAGCTCACTTCCCCGGTGATTTCAAACGACATGCATTCAACGGTTTCTTTAGTCGCCGCCGTACATACGGGTTTGGGCCCTTCAGCGCGTGCGACTGTTGCCCCAGTCAGGGCGGCGAGAATCGCCAGGCAGGCCAACCAGCTCGCTCGGCGTCTCTGGACCAGCTCGCGTCGATTGACTCGCCAGACTGGACCGAAGTGCATGACCCGCATCACGTCTTCCCCTTTGCTTGAGGCTGCCCGCGCGGATGCGCGGCTGATTTGGGAGCATCCAAACAGTCCCCAGCGTCGCGCGCTACACCAGTGTGTCGCATTCGGCGGCGCAAGATGCGTCACTTGTCGCATCGCGGCACAGAGACTGGCGTGGGAGCTGTCGGTCCAGGTGCTTGGAAGGCGAACGCTCAGCGCCGTGGTGTTCACGCAGCTCCTCGATGCGCAGCGCGACCTCGATCTCGGCCTGATGCTCGTGTAGCCGGTAGCCCAGCCGCCGCTCGATCTCCTCGCGCCAGCGATGGACGGAGCTGCGGTGGGCCTTAAGTGGGTGCGCGGCCGAGGACACGTTGTATTCCGTATCGAAGAGAGCGCGCAGCGTCCTGCGAGCCGCCTGCCCGCCGATGCTCATGTCATCGAGGGGCAAGAGATATCTCTCGATCAGCGAATCCGCCAGCGCCTCATCCTGCAGCGCCGCCGCCTCAAGTGCCACGTCCAGGTACCGCGTGAGCCCGCGTGGCCTGTGTTGCGCGACCAGCAGCGCGGCCTGTGCCTCCCGGTTGGTCAGGCGCCATCCCTCGACTCCTCTCGCCGCCTCTCCGATCGCCAGTGACACGTCCGCGAAGCCCGGCGCCGACAGAACTCGCTCGACGTCGCTCATCCTCGGCTTGCGCTTTCCGCCGAGCCACGCCCACACCTCCCGATCACGCGCGACGACCAACAGTTCGCGGCCGAGCGCCGCCGCCAAGCCCCGGACGGCCTTCTCCGCGCCTGTGCCTGTGGCGATCACGCAGAGATGCCAGGCATTGAGCTCATAGCCGAACTCTCCGACATCGACCGGCACGCCGTCGAGCAACCTCTGCACAAGCTCAGCGCGGCGCCGTTCGGGTGAGCGTTCTGCTCCCTCAAGCTCCCGCTCGTACTCTTCGGCGATCGAGACGGTCAGACGTTCGAGCAGCGCGAAGATTGCCGCCTCGATCTCCGGCTGGCGCGTTCGCAACCGCTCGACCAAACCGGCGCGATCCTCCTCCAGCGATCCGGCGCAACTGCTCACGTCACTGCCCATCGTCACCGCCCGCACCAAGCGTCGACGAGTTCCTTCAGCGATTGCCAGGATCGTGGCTGGTGCGAAGTCGGGACCGACTCACAAAAGCTCGCCGCCTTGAGTGATCTGGCGAGAATTCTAGGCATGAACGACTCGACTAAGCCAGCGCACGACGACTTGGCTGTCGCGATGAGGGTCCACAGGAAAAAAATCTGTGTGATTTCCCCATCATGGACCACCAGCGTCATGGGCTTATACATGCGCGCACCGGCAACCTCGCGAGTCGGAAGCCCAAGCCTTTGCCCGAGCTCAATGCTGACGTCGCTGAGGAGCGTATAGCCTAGACCCTCTCGTGCTGCCCACTCTTGCTGCGAATCCAAAGAAGACGTGCTAACCCAAATTAGCTGACATCGCATGGCAGCAAGCTCAGGGTCATACGGCTTCCACGCGCGCGCGCGGGTGGTATCTTCCATCTCGTCGAGTCCAGCGGCTATACACACGATCACTGAAAATTGCTTACTTGTAGCTGCTTTTGCCATCTTTAACAGGTTGTCTGCTGGACCAGGATAGGACGGCAGCTCGATCGATGGGAGCATCTGACCGACTAATCTCGCTCGCAATCCATCTGCATATATATCGTCGTAGCTCATACCTGCGTCGCAATCCTATATTCGCGCGTGTCTGGATTCTGTTCCACCAAGCCAGCTGCGAGCAGCGTCGCTACGTACCGATGAGTCGTGCTCGGGCTCATCCCAAGCTCGCTGGCGATTTCGGCGATCCCTATCGTTTTTCCGTCTGCTGGCAAGGTCACAAATATGAGCAGACCGAGCAACAGTGAGCGGGAGTGCCGCGGGCTAGTCGATAGATTTCTATACGTCGCTGCCAGCGCGGAGCGATCAAGTATGCCCGCGAACGCACTCCACACGCTTTTATCGCGCGACGCGTCGCGGACTACGTGAGATACCTGTGCGTTGGTTAGCGTTATGGATACTGCGCTGTTGGGCATAAGACTCTTGACTGCCGTGCTCTATTTACGAGCCGGGCACCGTGGGGGATGCCCGGCCCATGTTTGGCGAGACAAGCGGGGCTCAGGAGTCATAGCAACGCCCCTGCACTCTCCTCCATAGGAGCCTGCACTACCCATCTGTAGACCGTCCGTCACCCCGCATAGGGAATGATGTCATGATGCTCACACCCCAGGCAAGTGGAAAGTCCAATACTTGAGTTTCAAGGCGGGACGCGAATGTCGCGAAGAAGTCTAATTTTTCGTGCCAGGCGCGGCCGTAGATCACCGGTCGTTCGTCGGGCGCTGAGCAGCAACATGGTTGGCTTCGCCAGGCTTCCCATTGCTGTGAGTACTTCGTGTTTCGCGAGGTACGCCCAGTTTGCTGATGCCTCCGGCGCAGAAAGATAGAAGCTTGTCATCGCGGCGAGAATCATCGAATGCTTGGTTCCGTTTGGGAGTTGCTGAGCAGATTCAACGGCGTGGGCAGCAATGATCTTGAGACGTCGAGCAGCTTCCGTGGATGAGATGTAATGATCGATGAGACCGTGTTGCCCGATATCTGCATCTTCTGATCGATCGACGAGGCTGTCTAGGAGGATGTGAAGCGCTCCTATCCACGGGAAATAGGCCCGTTCGATCGCTTTCGCTTCGCGCGTGCATATCGCTGGCTGGGCCGCGGCGGCGATGAGGGCGAAAACCACAAGCGAAGACGCTGAGCTAGCCGCCGCCTCCCACCATCGCAGATTCGATCCTGGAGGAGCCTGATTGACTGCCCAGCGCGCGAGTTCGCGCTGTCGGCCAGCGGGATCGTCGATGTGGTTGAGACTTTGGTAGATGACCATACGCTTTGCAGCTCGTAGTGCTGGCGCCGCGGCAGACGAGTAGGAAGGCAATGCTGCACATGTAGTGCGACATGTATCGACAAGGTCTCTTAGATAGCCGTTGTCCCGACAGTAGGAATGATGGGCGTAGTAGTTGGAATGGGCAGCATCAAGATCCAATGCCGTCAGGAGTGCGCGATGGAGATGTCGTCCATTCAGGGCCGGGTGGGAGCTGGGTTGCTCAACGAGAGCGTCCACGTAGTCATATGCGGCTTGGAATGCGACGAGGGCGCGTACTATGCCAGCGCGATACTCCCGGGGAGCAAGGATCGCAAATGCCGCCGCGCCTTCAAGGTTTCCCTGCTCTGCCTCTTGGGCGTGTAGCGCGAGCGCGCGGAGAGCAGGATCGGGGATCTGGCGTGCTCGACATCGCCAACGGGCGATCTCTTTGCAGACACGGGGGAAGATGCTAAGCCAGTATTTGCCGGCGGCGTCCGCGAAGGCAGTACCAAGTGCCGGCCGTCTTCCAGCTATTCGCGTCAACATGCGAGTAGCTTGACGCGCGATCGATGTTTTAGATAGTCACTCCTGAAGGCCTGCGCGCGGCGGGACTCGTGCGGCCAATAGACCGGGAAGCGCGATCACCGCGAGGGCGATGCCAGCCACTAAGAGGAGGGTGATGAGCACGTAAGAAGGTCCGATTGAGAATGGCGCTGGGAAGCCGGTCGTCAGGTTCAGCCAGCGGCTTGCGAGGGCGTGTCCGTACACGCCGCTGAGAGCGCCGACGGCACTGCCGATGGCAAGCATGATCGTGCTCTCCAGCAGTAGTGCTAGCCAGAGCTGGCGATAGTCGTAGCCCTGGATCTTGAGCGATGCAAGTCGCGCACGGCGTTGCCAGATTGCGGCGCTCAACGCGGACGCGACCGCGAGCGCCGCCGCGATCAGGAGCAAGGTCGCTATCTCGCCGAGCGCTTGGAGTCCTTGACGGGAGTCGGCTGCGTACTCGGCCTCGCGTTCGTGGAGTGTCTGAACACCGAGCCCCCGCCGTCCTGCGAGCACCTCCTCTACGATGCGCTTACCCTCAGTCGGTGTCACGCCCGGCCGCAGGTTGATCTCGAGTGCGCTTGGGCGAGTGGTCTGCCAGTAGCGTCGGTAGTCGGTGTTGGTCAGAATAATCGCGCCGGGAGGCCATCCGAGGTTCGTCGTGACCGCCGCGACGCTGAAGTGGGCGATTCCAGATGGCGTGGGCAACGAAAAGGAATCTCCGACCCGTAGACGGTGTTCGCTTGCGAAACCGCCGGAAACCGCCACCCAACCCCCTTGGCGCAGAAGCTGTGTTGCGTGGTAGAGGCTCCCGTGAAGGAGCTGGCTGGCCTGGATCAGGGTGCTGTCTTCTGGAGGCCGCGCGATGATCCACATACGACGAGGCCCCACATCGAGGAATCCTCCCTGATATTCCCGCACAGAGGCGACGCCTGGAGCGCGAGCTATCGCCGCCGCGGCACCATTATTGTTAAAGCTGTTTGTCGTTAGGTCGTTACCGCCTGTCGTGACCCAGACCTCCGCCGTGCTTAGGTATTCATTGAAGTTCGTACCCAAGCCTCGTATCAGGTCCGCGCGGGCACCTCCGATCGCGATACTTCCATAGACAGCGATACCCGCGATACCTGCGAGCGCGACCGAGCGAGTGGTAATCGCGCGCAACTCTGACACGGCAACGACGAGCGAACTACTGTGTCTCCGTTCACTTATCCACGGCAGGCCCAGAGAGACGCCAAGAAAGATTACGGGGATCAGCAACAGTGTGCTGAAGGCGAGCACGATACCACCAAGAATAGTGAAGCTGGGCACGATAATCACAAGGGCAGTCGAGGCTACAATAAGTGTTGCCCCGATGACTCCGAGCCTGAGTGCGGTCGCCCTTACGATGACCTCGCTTCCTCCGGCCGAATCTCGAACCGCAGCGTCCACTGGTTGATTTGGACGTAGATCAAAGACGGGAACTAGGGAGGCGAGCAAGGTGGCGACTACTCCGCTTCCGAGTGCGAGGAAGGCGATTTTTATGCTTAGAACCTGCTGAGTGCCAATTGGAAAGGCCGCGACCAGATATGTGGGTGGATGAAAAAATGTTCGAGATAGCAGGCCTCCAAGGACGATGCCGGCCAGCGACGCTACGACTCCGAGGATCACTGCCTGGAAGGCAAGTAGCAGGAGAACCTGACGCCAATCGTAACCCTGCAAGCGAAGATCTGTCACAAAACGCCGTCTCTCCGGCACGGTCAACAGCATCGCGTTGAACGCCAGGAGGAATCCAACCATTACACTAATGGTAGAAAACAGCGTCGTAGACTGGCTGTTGGGCCGGGCGGCGTCCTTGAGCAACCGCAGCTCGTTATCGGCCGAGAGAACATCTATACGCCCCGCCGCGACACCTCTCAACTCACTTGCAACGATACGATCTGCACCTCGACTTGGCTCGACAAGGACTTGAGTTACACGGCCCGGCTCGTCAGTCAGCCGTTGTGCGATAGACAGGAGCGTAATCGCTATAGGACTGGACGCCAGGTCGCCGAACGTCGCATTGTCCAATACAGCACCTACTTTCACCGTGTGAGCAGTGCCGGACGCTAGGAGGGTGATTGTGTCTCCCGGTTCCACTCCGGCGGCCCTGGCGATGCTTGACGGAAGTATCAGACCTCCCGAGAAATGGAACCCACCCTGGCCAAAGTTCTTAGTGCCAAGGCTACCCAACCTGACCAGACCAGCCGTGACACCCACGAGCTGAACAGGACTAACGCCATTTCGACCACGGATAATCACATTCTCCCTCAATACTGGCGCCGAGGCCCTGACGCCCGGTAGTCTTTCGACGCTCGTTGCCAGGCGCTCGTCGAAGCCTTCGGAGGAACGTGCGGCGAGTTGTAGCCGTGCCGAACCAACGACTTGATGTATAAGGTCACCGGCGGAGGTCGTGATACTCGTGTTTGCTATAAGAACACCGAAGACGAGCGCGACACCAACCGCTATCCCACTGCCCGCAAGCAGCTCCTGAAACGCGCGATTTCGCAATTGCCGCCGGTAAAGATGGAGCAACATACTCACGCGAACCCCAAAGATCTTGGGGTTCAATGAATTACTCACGAGCCTGTCGCCGGCCCCACGCCTTGGCCGCTCTGGGCAACCGTCAGCGAAACACCGTCAACTGCCTTAATGGCCTCGCGGCCGCGATGGTAATGCTTCACGACTCCGCACAGCTCAAGAGCGCTCACGCTCCGGAACGCCCCACTCCACCAACATTTTGCCGCGGAAGATGCACAAGTGTCCCGCGCTCCTCCGTTGAGCTCAACTCGCCGTCACTCATCCACATCAACGGCCGTGCGCCCTGCAACGCAGCCATTTCCTCAGAAGCCAGCAAGAGCGCCATCTTTCGTTCACGTGCAGCCGAACGAAGCAGTGCATAGAACCTATCCCGATCGCCGAGGCTCGGCATCAAAGCTGGCTCATCCACGATCAACAGACGCGGCTCCCAGACCAGCGCCCGCGCAAGCATCACCCGCGTCCGTTCAACCAAGCCCAGCGAACCGGCAAGATCCTCGGCACAACCGGCCCCTACACCCACCCGGTCAAGCGCTCGAAGCGCTCGTCGCTTTGCCTCCCGCACAGACAAACCCCCACTCCCGAGTGACGTCGCCAAATGCTCAACCACACTATCGCCCGGATTTGGTCGCCAGTCTCCTGCCGCCATAAAAGCGATCTTCCCGCGCAGCAGCCGTCCACGCTCAACCATGCCCATCCGCCCAAGATCACGACCCTCGAAGCAAACAACGCCTTCATCCGGCAACTCAATCCCAGCGGCGATACGCAGCAGCGTTGACTTGCCCTCACGCCTCGCGCCATAGACGCCCACACATGCACCGATCTGAACCTCGAAGGAAACTCGGTCGAGCACGACGATATCCCGACTTCCATCCGGATACCGCTTGCTGACGCGAGAAAAAGAGAGCAAGGGAGTCATCGCAGCCCATCAGCTACTGGCGTATCCCCTGCCTCATAGCTCTTTATTCGACGACGTGTGCGTATCGCCCAATCGACATCCGCCTGAAGTTGTGCGAAGACCGCATCGCGAGCGCAATCCATAAACAACGCCGGCCAAGAGACCGTCTCCCCAGTCGTCGCAGAAACCAGCTCGGCCAGCTGAAAACATTCCCGCTCATACTCCTTCAGAGCCGACAGAACACGAGGCGTATCCTCCTCTCGCGCAACCGCGAGCTTGGCTTGCAATCCTAGGCGCACGGGCTCCCTCGGCAAAAGCGTCTCCATCCACAGCGTCACAGCCTTGGGCGTGTCCTCGGTTGGAGAGTACGCGACGCGCGTGCGGCGATGATTGGTCGGCTTCTCCTCACGAGCGCACGCCAACCCTTCCTCCACAAGCTTCTCAAGTAGCCGGTAAACATCGTTCGTATCGATCCGCCACGTCGGCCCAAGCCGCGCTACCAGTCGGGCAGCGAGATCGCCTCCGTGCCCAGGACGCTCAAGGAGCAGCCCAAGCAGAGCTCCTCGCAGAGGCGTCGAGGTGCCCCGCATCCATCTTCTTGAAATCCTTATGTCTTGAATCGTTGCTCTCCGTCCCGGCTGATTCAATGCCGGAACCATACATCAACTCCCCACTACTTGCCGAATTGTTCCGACAAGCTGGTCTCCTCCATTCGAGAAGGACGAGGCAGCCGATAGGAACTCGGATCGTTACCGGACCACGACAAATGTGCAGCGCTCAAGTTCGCTAGCGGGGGTCCCCGCTCTACATTTGGCCGAGCGCCTGCCTGTGAGTCGCCTATCAGCCCGCATGGCCGGCGACGGCAACCGCGACGGCCTCTTGCCCGACTGCCGAGGGGCGTTAGCGTCCGTGTGCGGCCGAAGCGCAGGGGTTATTGGGAAGCGCGGTGAGGTGGTCGGGCCGTGGATGGCAGGCGCCGCACGCTGGCCTCTCGGAGATCGCATCTGATCTCTCCGATCGGTAGGCCTACTGGTTGCACGTCGAACATCGTGGGTGGCGTCTGACGTCGCGGAACGGCCGCTTCAATCACGCCAGGTACTTTGGCGAACCCTCAGTCCGGGATCAGGCCCTCGCCGGTGAACTCCTTGCCGGCCTCCGCGAACGTGAGGTCCGCGGGGGGCAGGATCACCTCGGAGGTCTCGATCTCATCGTCGCCGACGCGCTCGCCGCGCGCCCTGACGTAGTCGAGCAGCGTCTTGTAAGCGTCCTCGAAGCCGTCTTCCCGGCCGCCCTCGACCACGGCCACGACCGCGTTCTCGAGCTCGTTCAGCCGCTCTGCGTCGCTGTCGGCGAGGACGTACTGGTCCTCGCCGGAGATCCTCACGATCATGATTGACCACCCTCGGCCGGGGGCTGAGCCTCGCCGCCGTCCGCGGGTGGGGCGGCCGACGGATCGCCTGGCGCGGCGGCGATCTGAGCGGCCGGCGGCTGAGCGTCTGCGCCCTGCACCAGTTCGCCCTTCATCTTGGCCAGCTCGTCGTCGACTTCCGGCTGGCTGGAGAGCTGCTTGAGCTGGCGATCGATGTCGTCTTCGCCGGACCCCAGCGCCGTGACGTCGTCGAACGTCCCGGCGGCTTCGAGCTCGGACACGGCGTCCGCGCGGGCTTTCATGTTTTCGGTCTTGTCGACCGCGCGCTGCATCGCGAGGCCGACGTCGGCCATCTGCTCGCCCACGCCGGTCGCGGCCTCGGAGATCTTCACCTGGGCCTCCGCCGCGGAGTACTGCGCCTTGATGACCT
>OBLU010003221.1_pt1 | contig 14797 bp, 9 predicted proteins | sample 1518681 | NCBI WGS metagenome assembly OBLU01 (sample SAMEA3539304, study PRJEB22396) | soil metagenome | biome: tundra; feature: field; material: soil | place: USA | collected 2010-05 | depth 0.15 m
CCCGATGCTCCTCCCGCTCCAGGCCCGTCAAGAAGGACAAGAACAGAACCAACAGAATCTTCGCGCCTTCAGGCGGCAACAGGTGGTACAAATCCAGCAGCACGGCTCTTCCTTTGTCGATGCCAGAACGGCTCTTGTCACAGAGTACACCTTCCGGACGCCGCTCCTACCAACTTCACGGTACACACCAATTCCGGTCTTGCCGCGTCCATTTCAGTGAGGCCGCAATTCCGGCGATCGCCAGGAAGCCGGCCGACCAGAATCATTGAAATTGGAGGGTATATGCAAGAAAAAGGATTTTTTAGGCATCCCAAGACGGCCGTGCTGGCCGCGTCCCTGGCGCTGGGTCTGGGTGGCCTCGGCATCGCCGGCGTCGATCGCGTTTTGAACGCCAATCCACCGGCGTCGTTCCATTTCGCGGACGCGAATGAAGGGCCGAGCCGGACCGGCTTCGCCCCCGTAGTAAAGAAGGTGTTGCCCGCGGTCGTGACCATTTCCTCTTCCAAGGTGGTAAAGACGCAGACCGGCCGCGGCGGGCAGACGCCCATGGATCCGTTCCGCCAATTCTTTGGCGGCGATTCCGGCGGGCAATTCAACGCGCCGCGCGAGCAGCGCGAGCAAGGTCTCGGCTCGGGCGTGATCGTCAGCCCGGAGGGCTATATCCTCACCAACAATCACGTGGTCGACGGCGCCACGGATATCCGCGTGACGCTCTCCGATAAGCGCGAGTTTCAGGCCAAGCTCATCGGCTCCGATGCGAAGATCGACATCGCCGTGCTCAAAGTGGACGCCGGCGCCCTTTTGCCGGTCGTGATTGGCGACTCGTCTAAGGTGCAAGTGGGAGACTACGCTCTGGCCGTCGGCAATCCGTTCGGCGTCGGTAAGACCGTCACCATGGGAATCGTGAGCGCCACCGAGCGCGCCAATCTAGGCATCGAGGATTACGAGGAGTTCATCCAGACCGACGCTCCCATCAACCCGGGTAACTCCGGCGGAGCTTTGGTCAACGATCGCGGCGAGTTGATCGGCATCAATACCGCCATCCTCGCGCACGGATCCGACGGAAACCAGGGCATTGGCTTCGCCATCCCCGTGAACCTCGCGCGCAGCGTGATGGACCAGATCCTGAAAAATGGAAAAGTCACGCGGGCATACCTCGGGATCGCCCCGCAGGATGTGACGCCGGCCATCGCCAAGGCGTTCGGCGCGAAGGATCAGCGTGGCGCGCTGGTGGGAGACGTCACCCCGAACAGCCCCGCCCAGAAGATCGGATTGCAGAAGGGCGACATCATTCTGGAATTGAACGGCAAACCCGTGGCCGACAGCAACGATCTGCGCATGAGTATCTCCATGATGCAGCCGGATACGAGCGTGAAGCTCCAAGTGCTCCGCAACGGGGCCGAGCGCGAATTCACCGCGACGCTGGCCGAATTGCCCACGCAACAAGCCAGCGTGAAAAGCAGCGAGGAGGGCTCCCAGAGCGCGCTCTCCGGCGTCTCGGTGGAGGACCTGGACGCTCAAGCCGCGCGCCAGCTTGGACTGCCGGCAAGCACGCCCGGCGTGGTGATCACGGCGATCAGTCCTTCCAGCCCGGCCGCCGATTCGGGTCTCCAGCGCGGCGACGTCATCCAGGAGGTCAACCGGCAGCCGGTAAAGAACACATCCGACTTCGAGCACGCCGTCCGGGACTCGAAGGATTCAACTCTCCTGCTGGTAAACCGGCGGGGCAACACGATGTACGTGGCTGTCTGACGCGGGCGCCGCAGTTGGGCCGGCCCCGGCGCTCCTCCATGCCGGGGCCGGAGTTTTTTCTTGAGCCCCGTGTGCGAGCGCCTATACCCCGAGCAACCTGGGCAGGCGCACGAGGTCTTCCGGCTGGCTGTCGTTGGGCACGGAGCAGCCTGGAGTGAGGATGAATTTCTTGCCCGCGGCCTGCGCGGCCGATTGCCACTGCCGCCGCATCTCCTCGACCGGGAGCTTACGATAATTGAGCTCGTCGATGCCTCCGGCGATCACCCAGGAGGGAAACTGGCGGCGTACTTCCGTCATCGGAATACCGGAGACGTGCAGCGAATAGTTGATGACCGGCGCCTGGAAAACGCGGAACTGGGCGAGGTAGGCAGGCTCGACGTGCAGGTGCAAAACGTTCAGCTTGGCGCCGGCGATGCCTTCCATGAAGCGCCTGTCGAAGGGACGGCTGAGTTTCTCGTAGTCCGCCGCCGGAAGTTCCTTGGCATTGGCATTCGCCACCGAAAACAGCACGCCCGAAGCGCCGCCGGCGAGAGCGCGTTTGGCGTGTTGGATCTGCGACTGCGTGATGACATCGAGCGCGTCCAGGAGCGCCTGCGGGTTCTCCCGCTTCAGGCGAAGCACTTCCTCCGGCGACGACAGCTTCTGCGCCACATTCCACGGGTTAAACACCGTTTCGATGTAATAGGCATCGCCGCCGAGACCGTCGCGGATCAGTTCCAACGCGCGGATTTGGGCGGGAAACGGGTTCGGATCCACCTTGAGCTGGTACCACGGGCCGGACGGCTTGGGATACGGAAAGTCGCTCATCACCTTGACGATGTCCGTCCGATAGGCGCGGTGGAACTCGAGTGTTCGCGCCGCGTGGGCCTCGGCGGTCGGGAGTGCGAAGTGATGCCAGAAACTGAAAGGCGGACGGTCGACGTCCTTCCCGGCTAGAGCGCGGTCCACGCGCTCTTTGTGGGAGAGCATCGCTTGCCCGAACAGCGCCGGGCGCGCCGCCGCGAAACCGGCGGCGGCAAACAGAAAGTCGCGTCTCAACATAAGAAATCTCCGTCGATCCTCACACGATGCCATCGAACAGAACCGAACTCAAGTAGCGCTCACCCGAGTCGGGCAGAATGACGACGATCGTCTTTCCCGCGAACTCGGATTGCCGCGCGAGACGGGCCGCCACCGCGACCGCCGCCCCGCTCGATATGCCGCTCAGGATGCCTTCTTCCCGCGCCAGGCGCCGCGCCACCTCGATCGACTCTTCATTGGTGACCAGTTCGACACGGTCCACCAGGGAGAGATCCAGCGTATCCGGGATCATGCCCGCGCCGATACCCTGGATCTTGTGCGGTCCCGGCTTGATCGGTTCGCCGTTGAGCGTCTGGGTGATTACGGGGCTTCCCGCAGGCTCCACCGCCACGGAGACGATGGCCTTTCCTTTGCTCTGTTTGATGTAGCGCGATACCCCGGTGATGGTGCCGCCGGTGCCGACGCCGCTCACGAACACGTCGATCCCACCGTCCGTATCGTCCCAGATTTCCGGACCGGTCGTGCGGAAGTGGATGGCGGGATTGGCGGGATTCTTAAACTGCTGCAGAAGAAGGTAGTGCTTGGGGTCGGAATTGTAGATCTCTTCCGCCTTCGCGATGGCGCCCTTCATCCCCAGCGCGCCCTCGGTCAGGACCAGGTTCGCGCCGAAAGCCTTGAGCACCTTGCGCCGCTCCAGGGACATGGTTTCCGGCATGGTCAGCGTGATGCCGTAACCGCGCGCGGCGGCCACGAACGCCAGTGCGATGCCGGTGTTTCCGCTGGTCGGCTCCACCAACTCCACTCCGGGTTGCAGCAACCCTCGCTGCTCCGCGTCCCAAATCATGGACGCTCCGATCCGGCACTTCACCGAGTACGCCGGGTTGCGCCCCTCGATCTTGGCGAGCACGGTCGCGCCCGAGCCGTCCACAATCCGGTTCAGCTTGATGAGCGGAGTCTTTCCAATACTTAACGTGTTATCGGCGAAAAACGGCATATTGTCGCTCCCGAGAGGCCCGCAAGGCTTTTCAGATCTGTTTGCCTATTATTCTATCGAATATAGGGCCATTTGTGGGAGAGCGCAATACCACTTTGGTCATTCGGACGCTGATAACTGGCCTTCGCTCCCCGCAAAAGGGGGGTGAGACGCGCTAGTTTGCGGGCAGACGCAAAAAGTTATGGACAAGAAGGCCTTTAACTGATACTATCAATTCAATACACAACAGCATCCTTGGCGGCGAGTCCCCTCCCGCCGCCAACCCTCTGAGTGCAGGCCCCGAGATACCCAGCTCGGGGCCTTTAATTTTTCCGGCGCAAATCACCGCGTCGGAGCCTCCCCGCGGCTTGTGAGGCCAGCCTCCAAAAAAGTTCAAAAATAATACTAGACAAAGGGGCCTTAAACTGTTAGTATGAATTCAACACAGACAGCATCCCTGGCGGCGAGTCCCCTCCCGCCGCCAACTCTCTGAGTGCAGGCCCCGAGTACCCAGCTCGGGGCCTTTCTATTTTGGGCTCTGCGCAAGAATCTGGACAGACCCCCGGTTTAATTGGGTTTCTTTGAAAGAGGGCTTCCCGGTTCCACGGACCGCATAGGCGCGTGGATCGCCCCGGAGCCAATGCTGGCAGGTGTTTGAATAGAACCCCTGGGGCCTTTGTGGGGGCCGCCAGCGCCGTACAGGGATCGGGGCGTGCCGGGCGCTCCTCATTCCCGGTAGGCAATCCCGCGCTCGGAGTCGATCCCCTCGAAGTAGCCCACCAGAAAGCAGCGGAAGTACACGCCCGGCGCAATCGAGGGACGGCCCATCGTCGTCGCGTAGTACTTGCGACAGATCCGCTCCGCATAGGTATCAAACTCCGCCCGGCCGAGAATTTCGTTCAGCCGACTGTAGAACGGGCGCCGACCCCGAGCCTGCAACTGGCTCGTCTCCACCCAGAAGGAAGTCTGCTTCTGCCTCCGCTTACCCAACGCCATGCCCAATTATCGGGCCAAAACATTCTCACCTCAAGATGTTTCGGGGACTTTATCCACGGGCTGTTTAGGCCATGGGCTGAGATTTTTCGATTTGAACTGGAAACGGGCCAGTTTGCCCCCCGCAGCCTGCGGTCGCGGCTGCGGCAGAATGGTGGATGAAACGAAGTGGATTATTCGTTAGAGCAAAAACTTGCGGTTCCGGCCCTGGACCCCCCAAATAGATCCAAAAAGGTCTTGACTTAGCCCCACGGTCGCAGGACCATGGATCACAAGGTAGAATGGGATTCTTTTTGAGTGTTTCCCGAAGAGGCACTTGGGTAATGAGGAAGCCGCCCGTGACCCCGTGGGTCACAACCATTTGGAATAGCCGGGGGCGGCATCCTCTCTTCCCGCGGCTATTCCCCCGAGGTGAGCAAATTGCGTAATCGTCTGGTAGTAGGACTGTTAGCCCTTGTTTGCCTACTGGCAATCCCGGTGTGCGCGCAGATCGACACCGGAATCATTTCCGGCAGGGTGACGGATTCGACCGGGGCGGTTGTACCCGGGGCGAAGCTTACGATCACCGAAACCGAGACGAATACCTCAAGTGCGAGCCAGACCAACGATGAGGGCCTATACCGCGTGCCGTCCCTGCGGTCTGGGACTTACAAGGTAGCCGTCACGGCCGCCGGATTCAAGGCGTTCACGCGCGCAGGCCTCACCCTCCGCATCGGCGAGAATCTGGGAGTGGATGTAACGCTCGAGGTGGGCGCCGTTACCGAATCCGTCGACGTCACGGGCGCGCTGCCCTTGCTGGAGACGCAAACCTCGTCCACCGGCCAGGTGATGGAGGGCCAGTATCTCTACGAGCTGCCCAACTACCAACACTGGGAGGTGGGCGCGCTGTTCTTCACCCCTCAAGTCCAACAGACCAATCAGGCGTGGCCCGGCTCGCTGGGCAATTGGTCCATCAACGGCGGCAATAGCAACCAGATCGGTTACTTTGAAGACGGGCAGGTGGGCACGAACGTGAACATCGCCACGGGCGGTGGCACCATCATCTATTCCATCTCGGCGGCGGTCGACGAAGTCAGAGTGTTGAGCAGCGTTCTGCCGGCCGAATACGGCCACGCCACCAGCGGCGCCATCAGCGTAACGAAGTCCGCCGGTACCAACACGTTCCACGGCCAGGGCGGCGAACTCTTCAAGAACGACCCCATGGTCCACCGCCGTTTCTTCGACAAGCAAACGGTGCAACAGCAGGGCATTACGGCCCTGTTCCAGCAGCCGGATTTCGTGGTCGCTGGGCCGGTTTGGATCCCCAAAATCTATAACGGCAGGAACCGGACCTTCTTCGAGGTGGCGGGCTCGTATCACGTCGACACCAATGCCAATGCGGACCAGTATGCGGTTCCCACGGCCGACATGTTGAACGGCATCTTCCAGTTTCCGGGCGTGGCCACGAACGTGATCTACGATCCGAACAGCACCAGCGGGAGCTTCGCCGCCGGCAACCTGTCGCGCACGCCCTTCCCGAACAACACCATCCCCGCGAACCGGATGAGTTCCATGTGGAAGGCGATCATGGCCGTCAATAGCGGCGCCGGACCGTTCGCCAAGCCCAACGCCGCCGGCTCCTACACGGGCAGCGGCGTTACGAACAACCTCATCTTAAGCGGTCACGGAAAGTACTTTGGCCTCGGTACCCAATTCCGCATAGACCAGAACATCGGCCAGAAGCTGAGGTTCTTCGTCAGCTACATCTGGAACAACAATCATCAGCCCTCGGTCAACAATCCGATTATCTACGCGCCTTTCGATGCGGATCAGAATTACACCATCACCCTCCAGAAGCTGCCTAAACTCGGGGTCACCTACACCTTTTCCCCCACCCTCATCAGCGAGACCAGAATAGGCGCCTACTGGCAGTCCAATAACCCGTTCATGGCCGATTCGAGCTACCAGTTCGCGATCGCCAAAACCGTTCCCAACCTCGCCTCCAACGTGTACCTGAACCCGATCGGCACCGGCTTTACCGAGGGCAAGTACGGCAGTTCCAATCTCGGCACGGGCACCCTGGGCATCGCCGTGAACAGCAACCACCAGTTCAACCAGGACTTCACCAAGGTCTGGCGCGATCATGCCTTCAAGTTCGGGTATGAATGGCTTTGGATGAACTACAATTCGCACAACATCGGCAACCCGAGGCTGAGCCTCACCTTCGGCGGCACCGGCGGCCTTCAGGGCAACGGAGTGAGCATCCCGAACACGGGAGGCATAACTCTGGCGAACCTGGAGCTGGGCTACGTCACCGGCTACAGCTATGCTCAGCAGGGCGCGTCCTTGCTCCCGGTGGACTCCATCCACAGCTTCTATTTCCAGGACGATTGGCGAATCCATCCCAGGCTTACCTTGAACCTGGGCCTTCGCTACAGCAGCGAAAGTCCGGCGCACAGCAAGTTTCCCGGAGGGCTCAGCGAAGCGAGTCTGACCATTCCGGACGATGTTTACCCCGCCTCGATCCCCAACGTAGTCACCTGCCCGGCATCGGGCTGCATGGGCGGATACATTCAGCCCAAGGGCGGGCTCTACAACCGCGACAACGATAACTTCCAGCCCCGAATCGGCTTGGCCTGGACTGTTACGCCCAATACCGTGGTCCGTGGAGGCTTCTCGTTGATGACGCAAGATATGGGCCTCTGGCAGACCAATCAGAACGAGATCGGCGGAGGCAGCTTCCTCCAACAGAACGTCACCACGCCGAACAACGTTTATACGCCGCTCTTCCAGATCGACTCCGGCGTACCGGCGCCGGTCTGGCCCAAGCTGAGGGCGAATGGAACGCTGCCCTCGACAGCCAGTGCGGGCAGCGGCGCCCAGAACAGGTCCAACAGCTCCCTGACGATCATTCCGGCGAACATACAAAATCCGTATACGCTGAACTGGAACCTCAGCATCCAGCGCGCGTTCAAGAAGAACTACATGGTGCAGGTTTCGTACGTCGGCAGCCACAACGTAAAGGGCATCGCGGGCTACAACTGGGAGTCGCGGCCTTACGGGACCGGTCTGGACGCGAACGGTAACGTCATAGATCTGACGCAGCCGGCCAATGCGGCCTACCGCAGCACCTGGGTCCAGAATACGACGTCCACGCAGGCCTACAAACCGTTCCCGAATTGGAACGGCGTGACCTGGGACACCAACGGCACCAGCATGATTTACCATTCGGGAACCGTCCAGATCGAGAAGCGGTATTCGGGTGGCCTGACTTTGCTCGCGTTCCTCACCTATCAGAAGGGCCTGCAGAACAATATTGGCAATCTCTACGTGCCCCAAACCGTGGGCCGGTTCGTCACCAGCACGACGAACAAGCTCCGCCTCACCACCTCCGGGACTTACGAATTGCCGTTTGGCAGGGGCAAGCGCTTCATGAACCATGGCCGCCTGATGGACTATCTGTTTGGCGGCTACAGTCTTGCGGTGCAATACTCCCAGTGGACCCCCCAACCCGCCAGTACCGGCTACACCAACGCCCAATACGTCAACCCTGTGACTGGCGTGCTAGGGGGCCGGCAGGACTATCCCAACTACGAGCCCTCAGGCCTCGGCAGCAACCTCATCCGGATTCAGGACCCGACGATGCGGGACAACTGGCAGGACATCGGAGGCGACCGATTCGTTCAGGCCAACCAGAATTCGATGATCACCAACTGCGGCACGGCGATCCCGAATGTGGGCAACAATTGCGTCCACGTAGCTCCGTCGTTCACCAACGGCAACATGCCCGCCAATATGTGGACGCCCGAGCGGATCATCGCATTCAGCATGTCGGCGTACAAGGACTTCGCCATCAAGGAGCGGTACAAGGCGCAAGTCCGGCTGGATTTCTTCAACCCCTTCAAGTGGTACAACCTGACTGGCCTGAGCACCACGATGGACCAAACCAACCAGAAGCTGTTTGGCACGGTAACGGGCGACTTCGCGGATTCCACCCAAGGCGGACCGCCGGAAATGCAACTAGGGCTCCGCATCAACTTTTAGCGGTTCCGGGCTTCCAACTCCGAAGGTTTCAAACGGGGCAGGTTCCGTAGGCTGGAACCCGCCCCGTTCTTTTTTGCCGGGAGCTTGCAGCGAATCGGACGTCAGCTAAACCGGTTTAGCTGAGAGCTGACTGCCGATCGCTGAAAGCTTCCTGCTAGAGTTGATGGGATGGGCGTGAGGCGGGGTCGGGCGAAAGAGCGTCCGGCGGGCGGTTCGGAACGGAAGCAAACCCGTCTCGGGCAACGGAACAAGCCTGCAATTCGGGAGGCGGACTCGCGAACGTTCGGCCTGCCTGATGCCGGAACGTGGGCACTGATTTTGTGCGCTACCCTGGCGGCTTACCTGCCCGCGCTCCGTGGAGACGCGCTTTGGGACGATAACTTTCACCTGACCAGCCCGGACCTCCAGTCGCTGCACGGTCTCTGGCGCATTTGGTTCGAACTGGGCGCCACCCAGCAATACTATCCGCTATTGCACACTGCCTTTTGGCTGGAGCACCGGGTCTGGGGCGACGCCGTATTAGGCTACCATCTGGTCAACGTCGTTCTGCACGCTCTATCGGCTTGTCTGGTGGTGACGATCGTCAGGCGCCTTTCGCTGCCGGGCGCGAGGCTGGCGGGCTTGATTTTTGCCCTGCACCCGGTATGCGTGGAGGCGGTGGCTTGGATCTCGGAGCAGAAGAGCACGCTCTCGGGGGTCTTCTGCCTGGCGGCCGCCCTGACCTATTTGCGCTTCGACCAGACGCGCCGGAAGTCGCAATACTTCATGGCGCTGGGACTGTTTGTTGCGGCCTTGCTGAGCAAGACGGTGACGGCCACATTACCGGCTGCGCTGCTGGTGCTTCTCTGGTGGCTGCGCGGCCGGCTCCAGTGGCGGCGCGACCTGCTGCCGTTACTGCCATGGCTCGGGCTGGCCGTGCCCGCCGGGCTTCTCACCGCATGGGTGGAGAGAGTCTACATCGGCGCGCAGGGCGCGGACTTTGCGCTCACGCTGCCTCAGCGTCTCTTGCTGGCCGGCCGCGCATTGTGGTTCTACTTCGGCAAGATTCTCTGGCCGTCGAACCTGATGTTCTCGTACCCGCGCTGGAACATCGATCCCGGCGATTGGCCCCAATACCTCTTCCCGCTGGGAATCGTGGTGCTGGCGGTCGCTCTCGGTCTGCTGGCCCGGAGAAACCGTGGGCCGCTGGCCGGCTTTCTGATTTTCGCCGGCACGCTTTTTCCCGTGCTCGGTTTCCTGAATGTCTTTCCGTTTCGTTACTCCTACGTCGCCGACCACTTCCAGTACCTGGCAGTTTTGGGAATCATCGTTCCGGCAACCTCCGGGCTGATGGTGGCGGCTGGGCGGATTTCACCAGGCAAGATCGGTATGATCGCCCTTCCGGCGCTCCTGCTGGCGGCGCTCGGGCTGTTGACCTGGCAGCAAAGCGGCATGTATCGCGACGAGGAGACCTTATACCGGGAAACCCTGGCGCGTAATCCCGACAGTTTTTTTGTCCACCTTGACTTGGGGGCGGTGCTTTTCTTGCAGCCCGATCGGCTCCAGGAAGCCATCGCCGAATTCGAGGCGGCGGTGCGCCTGAAACCCGACAGCCCCGAGGCGCACGAGGACTTGGGAGTTGCCCTGGCGGCGATGCCCGAGCGTCTGCCGGAAGCCGTCGCCGAGTATCGCACGGCGTTGCGCTACCAGCCGGATTCCGCAAGCGCACACAACAACCTGGGACTTGCTCTCTCGTCCATGCCCGGCGGTCTGCCGGACGCGATCGCGGAGTATCGCACGGCGCTGCGGATCGATCCCGATTTCGCGCCGGCGCACGACAACCTGGGAAACGCCCTGGCGAAGCTGCCCGGCCGCCTGTCGGAAGCCATTGCGGAGTATCGGGCGGCGCTGCGCATCAAACCCGATTTCGTGGAAGCGCACTGCAATCTGGGAATCGCCTTCTCGAAGCTGCCCGGGAGACTGCCCGACGCGGTCGCGGAGTATCAGGCGGCGTTGCGGGTTAAGCCCGGCGTCGCGGCCGTACACTTCAACCTCGGAAACGCCTTCTCGGAGATGCCCGGGAGACTGCCCGACGCGATTGCGGAGTATCGAGCGGCGCTGCGGATCGACGCCGGTCTCCCGGAGGTACACAATAACCTGGGATATGCCTTGGCGCAGACGCCCGGCGGCCTGCCAGAGGCCATTGCCGAGTACCAGGCGGCCTTACGGATCAGTCCCGATTCCGCCCAAGCGCACTTGAATCTGGGGAAGGCCCTGTCGCAAACCCCAGGCCGGCTGGCAGACGCGATCGCCGAATATGAAGCGTTCCTTCGCATCGCGCCGGATCCGGAAGTGCGGCGCACCGTGGAACGGTTGCGGGCGAGCCAAAGGTAATGGCGCGGGAATCCATGGCCGGAACCTTGATCCAAGGCCGGAAGTGGCCCCAACCGCAGGCACAGGAATCCCAAGGTCCGAGCTTTGGTAGCGCGGCGCTACTCATACCGGAGGACTTCCGCGGGGGATATCCGCGTGGCGCTGCGCGCCGGGTAAATCGTCGCCAGGAAACTCACGAGCACGGCTGCCGCCGCGATCCAGATGCCATCGTACGGGCGCGGCTCGAAGGGTACGAAGCTGAGCGAGTAGATGGTCTGGTCGAGCGGCACCCACCGGTACTTGTCCGCAAAGTAACACAGCGAGTACCCCGCCGCCAGGCCGATGGCGCTGCCGGCCATCCCGATCAGCACGCCTTGCAGCATGAAGATCCGCCGGATCTGGCCCTGCCGCGCGCCCATCGACATCAGCACGGCGATGTCGCGGTACTTTTCCATGACCATCATGACCAGCGTGATCAGGATATTGAGCGCCGCCACCAGCTCGATCAGCCCGATGGTGATGACCGTCACCCTGCGCTCCATCTTCAGCGCGTCGAGCAACTGCCGGTTGCGCTCCATCCAGGTGGTGGTGGTGTACTTCGGCCCGGCCACCTTTTCCACCTGCGTGGCGATTTCCGGCGCGCGGTTGAGATCGTCCACCTTGAGCTCGATCTGGTTGACCACGTCTCCGAGCGCGAGCGCTTTCTGCACGGCCGCAATCGGGGCGTAGGCCCAGTTGTCGTCGATCTCGAAGAAGCCGGATTCGAAGACGCCGGACACGCGAAACGGTCGATTGGTCGGTCTGGGGCCGAACGGCGTCAACTCCCCGCTCTGGAAAAACGCGCCGATCCGGGAATTCAGCTTCATCGCGGTGTCTTCCACGATGCCCGACCCCAGGACGATGCCGGGCGGGTTGGCGTTCGGGTCGCGCAGGCGGTCGAGCGATCCGGCTTTGAGATGGCGTAGCGAATCGCTGATGGCCGTCTCCGTGTTCACGTCCACGCCCTTCAGCACGACGAATTTCGGCTGCAAGCCGCCGATGAGAAGAGCTGGAGTGTAGATCGCGGGCGCCACATCGGTTACGTGGGGCACCTTGCGCAGCCGGGCGGCCATATCGCGCCAGTTTTCGATACCGTAGAGCGGCTCCTTTTCCAGAACGTTGATGTGCGCCATGGCCCCCAGCAAATTGCGCTCCAGCGTGTTCTTGAAGCCGTTGTTGACCGCCAGCGCGATCACCAGCGCCATCACCCCGGCCGCCACCCCGAGCACCGAGATGGCGGTGATCACCGGGATCACCGCTTCCTTGCGGCGCGCGCGCAGGTAACGGCCCGCGACAAACAACTCGAAACGCGACTTCACTTGCGGTCCAGATCGCGCATCAGCGCCACCAGGTCGATGGGACCTTCGGGCCGCAGCAGGGGGAACAGGATGACGTCGCGGATGGAGCGCGAGCCGGTCAGGAGCATGGTCAGGCGGTCGATGCCGATGCCCTCGCCACCCGTGGGAGGCATGCCGTAGGCCAGCGCGCGCACGTAATCTTCATCCATCTGGTGCGCCTCTTCGTCGCCGCGCTCGCGCATGCCGAGCTGCATGTCGAAGCGGCGGCGCTGCTCCTGGGGGTCGTTCAGCTCGGTATAGGCGTTGGCGATTTCCATGCCCGCCGCGTAGATCTCGAAGCGCTCGACGAACGCCGGGTCCTCGGGCTTGTTCTTGGAGAGCGGCGACGTTTCCACCGGGTAATCGTAGATGATGGCCGGCTGGATGAGCTTGTGCTCCACCGTGCGCTCGAAGATATCGGTGAGCGCTTCGCCCGCGGTCGCCTTGCCGGAGTGGCGCGAGAGCCACGCAGGGTCGCACACATCTTCCAGCGCCGGCCGGCCCTCGCCCTCCCAGAAGTGGACCACGGCTTCGCGCATGCTGTAGCGCTCCAGACGGCTGAAATCCAGCTTCTGGCCATCGAAATCCACGGTGGCCGATCCGGTGGCGTCGAGCGCCGTCTGGGCCAACAGTTCGGCGGAGAAATCCATCAGGCCGCGGTAATCGGTATAGGCCTGATAGAACTCCAGCATGGTGAACTCCGGGTTGTGGTGGGTGGAAAGGCCCTCGTTGCGGAAATTGCGATTGATTTCGTAGACACGTTCCAACCCGCCTACAACCAGGCGCTTCAGGTACAGCTCCGGTGCGATGCGCAGGTACAGATCGATATCGAGGGTGTTGTGGTGCGTGACGAACGGCCGCGCCGTGGCGCCGCCATAGAGCGGCTGCATCATGGGCGTTTCGACTTCGATGAAGCCGCGCGCCTCCAGTTGCCGGCGCAACGACGAGACGATGCGCGCCCGCGTCACGAAGACCTTTCGGACCTCCGGGTTGGCGATGAGGTCGAGATAGCGCTGGCGGTAGCGCGTTTCCACGTCCTCCAGCCCGTGCCATTTCTCGGGCATGGAGAGCAGCGTCTTGGAAAGGAACTCCAGCTTCTCCGCATGCACGCTCAGCTCGCCGGTGCGCGTGCGGAACAAGTAGCCATCCACGCCCACGATGTCGCCGATGTCGAGCATCTTGAAAAGCTGGAAATCGCGCTCGCCCACCGCGTCCTTCTTGACGTAGATCTGCAGGCGCTCTCCGCTCTGCTGCAAGTGCGCGAAACCGGCCTTGCCCATGTGGCGCAATTGCATCACGCGGCCCGCGGCGCGGACGCGCATATCCGGCGTCAGCTCTTCGGCGGTCTTCGCGCCGTAGTCCGCAAGGATGCCGGGAATGGTGTGGGTGAATTCGTAGCGCCGGCCGTACGCCCGGTATCCCAGCCCCTCGATCTCGCGGATGCGTTCCAGGCGCTGTTTCAAAAGCTCGTCTTCCAGGGACAAATAGATCTCCTATTGGGGAAATAAGCTATTATAAGTCTTCGTTTTGCGGCGATCCATCTCCATTATCATTCCTGCCTTCAACGAAGAGGGGCGCCTGCCCGGCACATTGGACAAAGTGCGAGGGTACCTGGACCGTTCCGCGTGGGATTTCGCGGAAATCCTGGTGGTGGACGACGGCTCGCGCGACGGCACTGCCCAGGCTGCCCGCGTCGCCGGCGCCCGCGTTCTCGAAAACCCCGGCAACCGCGGCAAGGGCTATTCCGTGCGCCATGGAATACTCGAGGCCAAAGGCGAGTGGGCACTGTTCACCGACGCCGACCTCTCGGCTCCGATCGAAGATCTGGAGAAGCTGTGGGCCGCGGCCGATCGCGGGTCCCTGCGGATCGCCATCGGCTCGCGGGCGATCGACCGCTCGCTCGTTGGCGTCCATCAACCGGTTTTTCGCGAAGCCATGGGACGGATATTCAACCTGGCGATGCGCGCTATCACGGGCCTGCCGTATCGCGACACCCAATGCGGCTTCAAGCTGTTCGAGGCCCGGGCCGCCCGGGAAATCTTCTCCCGCCAGCGTCTGGACGGCTTCGGGTTCGACGTGGAAGTACTTTTCATCGCCCGCCGCCTGGGCTACGCCGCCGCGGAAGTGCCCGTGCGGTGGAACAATGTGGCCGGTACCACCGTCAGCCTCTGGCGCGGCGTGATGGCGTTTCTGGACCCGGTGAAAGTCCGCTGGAACGGGCGGCTGGGTAGGTACCGGTAGACGAACGGGGTGGGTGCGAGGGCTTTACCACCCGAGAATCCCGACGGGGGCGGCGGATTGGAACCGA
>OBLU010003223.1_pt1 | contig 14791 bp, 10 predicted proteins | sample 1518681 | NCBI WGS metagenome assembly OBLU01 (sample SAMEA3539304, study PRJEB22396) | soil metagenome | biome: tundra; feature: field; material: soil | place: USA | collected 2010-05 | depth 0.15 m
GCGAGCCCGCCACCATCGAGCGGCCGGAGTCGCTCGAACGCGACCGCGAACTCGAAGTCCGACTCCGCCGCGTCGCCTCCGAATTCCCAGAGATCCTGGACATTCACGATGTCTTCGTAACCCGCCGCAGCGCCCGCACCGCCAACCACGCCGGCGACCACATCCAGGTCAGTTGCCACTGCACGCTGCCCGATGACCTGCCGATGGCGCGTGTCCACGCCGTCATAACCGTGCTGGAAGGAGCGTTCAAGCTCGACGCGCCTGAGGTCGACCGCCTGCTCATCCACCCGGAACCCGCCACCGACAACCGCCGATGAACTTTCCCGGGACGGCAAATCAGTAGTCGGGGTGTGTGCGAGTGAGGCGGTAGTAGATCGCCGGCGTAACGATGAGCGAAAGGACGACCGAGATCATCAGTCCGCCGATGACCGCGATCGCAAGCGGCTGCAACATCTGCGAACCGGCGCCGAGCGCAAATGCCAGCGGAAGCATCCCGCAAACCGCGGCAATCGCGGTCATGACGATGGGTCGCAGACGGCGCTGCGCGGCGTGCAGCATGGCTTCGCGGGCCAGATCGCGAGGTTCGCCGGAATCGCTTGGCGGATCGTGTTCGGCCTGTGCGCGGAACCGTTCGTCGGCGTCGAGCAGCAGGATGCCGTTCTTGGCGACGATGCCGATCACCATAATGAGACCCATGAAGCTCGCGACGTTGAAGTCGGTACGCGTGATGAGGAGCGCGATCACGACGCCGGAAATGGAAAGCACCGAACTGGTGAGGATGGCGATGGGAGCGGAAAAGTTGCGGAACTCTGCAAGCAGGACACCGAAGACAAGGGCGAGTGCGAGGATGAGCACTTGCAGCAGTTCATGGAAGGACTTCTGCTGCTCCTGGTAGGTGCCACCATACTCGACGCGGACGCTGGATGGGATGTGGAGGCCCTGAACAGTGGTCTGAACCTTCTCCATAGCGCTGCCCAGATCCGCCCCTTCCAAGCGGCCGCTGACCACCACGAGCTGCTGCAAATTTTCTTTCCGAATCTCATTCTGCGGCGGAAGTTGCGTGACCTGCGCAAGCGAACCCAGAGAGGCCGTGTGGCCGCTGCTTGAGTTGAAGACGGTGTTCTGGATGGCGTCAAGCGAGGTGCGGCTGTCCTCGGGGAGGCGCACGCGGATGGTGTACGGGCGGCCGTTGACGATCATGGGGTCGTTGGTAGGCAGACCATCGAGAATAGAGGTCGCGTCTTCGGCGACTTCGGTGGGGGTGAAGCCGAGGCGGCCCGCAACGACCGGATCGACTTGAAAACTCGTCGCCGGACCAGAGATAGTGTTGTCGACGCCGTTCTGCGTGTCCACGACTCCGGGGATTTTCTTGATGGCATCTTCAACGCGTGGGCCGAGCTCGTTTAGGTAGGCGGAATCGGAGGAGAACAGCTTGATCTGAATTGGCTCAGGAGAGTTGGAGAGGTCGCCAATCATGTCCTGGAGGACCTGGATGAACTCAATGTCGAGTACCGGCTCCGTCTTCTTGATTTGAGCGCGGATATCGGCGATGACGTCGTCGATGGAGCGGTCGCGTTTGGCCTTGAGGCGGACCGTAAAGTCTCCCGAGTTTGCCTCAGTGACGGCGGCAAGGCCCATTTGCATGCCAGTCCGGCGGGAGGTGATCTCGACTTCGGGAGTGTTGCGAAGGATCTGTTCGACGTGGGTCAAGATGCGGTTGGTCTCGGCGAGCGAGGTGCCGGCGGGGGTGAGGTAGTCGAGGATAAATGCTCCTTCGTCCATGGCGGGCAGGAGGTCCGAACGGAGCGAGTTGTAAGCGAAGTATGTAGCGACCACGAGGACCACGCAGATGAGTCCGAGAACCAGAGGACGAGCGAGCGCCAAGTTCAGGATTCGGGCATGCGTGTGGAGGATTCGGCGCATGACCGGACCATCTTCATGGCCACCGTGACCAACGGCAGGTTCGGGACAGTGCGAGAAGTCGCCTTCAAGGACGGCAGGAGAGTCAACCTCGCTGCCCCGGTGCAGGAACGGGAAGATTGGCTTGCGAGGCTTTGCGGCGTCGCGCGGCTTTTTTCCTCGAAGCAGAGAAAGTGAGAGGGCGGGCGTGAAAGTAACGGCGAGAGCAAGCGAGGTGAGCAGGGACGCGGTCATGGTGATGGCGAGGGCGCGGAAGAAGCTTCCGGTCACGCCCGTGGTGGCGATGAGAGGGAGAAACACGACGACCGGGGTGAGGGTCGAGAAGATCAAGGGAGTGGAAATCTCGTGGAGGGCGAGGCGGACGGCATCGGTGCGGGATTGGCCCTGGTCGCGGTGGACGGCAATGTTTTCGACGACAACGATGGCGTCATCGATGACCAGTCCGATGGCGGCGGCGAGTCCGCCTAGCGTCATGAGGTTAAAGGACTCGCCGATGGCCCAGAGGAAGAGAATGGTGACGGCCACGGTGACCGGAATAACCATGCCGGCGACCAGGGAACTGGACCAGTCACGCAGGAAGAGGAAGAGGATGATGCAGGCGAGAATGAGACCGATGAAGATAGCGTCGCGCACGCTCGCAATGGATTCGCGAACAAGTTCGGACTGGTCGTAAAACGGTGTGAGGTGGGTACCCGGCGGCAGTATCTGGCGAAGCTGTTCGACCTTTGCGGCGACGCCATTGGCTACCTGGACGGTGTTCGAAGTAGGTTGGCGGGCAATGGTAATGAGGATCGATGGAACCCCATTGGCGGTGACGGTGGTGTACTGCGGCTCGGTTCCCGGGCGTACATCTGCGACATCGGCAACGCGTACCGGAGCACCTGAAGGAGTGGTCTTGACCACCAGCGAGCTGAGGTGAGCCACATCGTGCGCCTGGGCACCAACGAGGGCGAGAATCAACTCGTGGTTCGCCTCATAGAGCCCCGGGGAGTCGATGATGTTTGAGGTCTGAACAGAATTCACGATATCGGTGAGGGTGACCCCGGAGTTCTGCAGGCGAGCGAGGTTAGGAATGATGTGGTACTCGGGGATCTGGCCGCCCTGGACGGTGACCGTTGAGACGCCGTCAACGCGGTTGAGCGGTGGTTTCAGATCGTAAGTAGCAATCTCCCACAGCCGCGTTGCTGGGATCGTGGCCGCTCCCCGGTTGTCCGCCGTCAGGGCGTAGCCGAGGATGGGAAAGGTGGCGAAGGTCAACCGGTTGGTGGTGATGATTGCGGTCGTAGGCAGATTCTGGCGGACTTTGGAGAGGGCGGCGTTGGCGTACTCGAGCGTTTGGAACATATCGACGTTCCAGTCAAAGAAGAGGGAGACTTCGGCCGAACCGCGCGAAGTGGTGGACCGGACGGTGAGCAACCCTGGGACGCTGTTGACGGCGTCTTCGATGGGCTTGGTGATGGCGACCTGCATCTGCTCGACAGGCATGACGCCGTTGTCGACGCCGATGACGACGCGAGGGAAGTTTGTGTCCGGGAACACGGAGATCGGCACCTGAAATGCGGCATAAACGCCCGCAACGGAGAGCACGACGACCAGAAAGAAGATCGTGCGCGTCATGCGCGAGAGCCAGAACTCGGACTCGGGCAATGCGGCCGAAGATGGGGAAGACGCGGGCTGGCTCACTTGTCTTCCGCATCCTTTCCTGGCGCTTTTCCAGTCGAGTCGGGCGAGGCCGCGGAAGGCTTGGCGTCATCCGACCCGGCAGTGTCATCGGGCTTGGCGTTGGGGTCGGTACCAATCTTGACCTTGGTGTTCTCGTCGAGGCCATACGCTCCAGTAGAGATCACCATGTCTGACGGAGTAAGACCGCTGAGAATCTGAGCGTCTTCCGTGGTCTGAATTCCGAGGGTGACAACCTTCTTGTGTACGGTCGAGTCAGGTGCGATCACCATGACGAACTTGCTGGTGCCGTCCTGACCGACCTGGATGGCTTCCGCGGGAACGGTGAGAGCGTTGGTGACGGTGCGGCCGGTGATGCTGGCGTGGACGGGCGTGCCAGCCTTGAGCGCGCCTTTGGGATTCTCCACTCGCAACCAGACTTCAACAGTTGTGCTGCCCGGATCGAGGGCCGGACTGATGAGCGAGACCTTCGCAGGAACGGGATCGGCGACGCCGGGCACCGTGAGTTTGGCCGCGGCGCCAAGCACGAGTTGCTGGGCCTGTATCTGTGCGACATGCAGCTTGGCAATCAGCGCGGAAGTGTCCATCACCGTAAGCAGCGGTGTGCCGGCGGCTGCGGTCTCGCCGGCAAATAGAGTCCGATCGGTGACCACACCCGAGATCGGGCTGCGGATTTCGGTGTAGCTGAGTTGAGCCTGCGCGCCCTGATACTTTCCTTTGGCGGATTCAAGATTGCCCTGGGCATTCGCGATGGCGGCCTTGTTGCTGACGTTTTGCAGCGACTCCAGGTGCTGCTTCGCGATGTCGTGCGCGGCTTGCGATTGCACCAGCGTCGCTTTAGCGGTGTCGAGGTCGCGGCCCGGAATCGCTCCCTGCTTGAATAGCTCGCTGCGTGCATTGAAGATCGACTGATTGAGATCGAGATTCGCCTTGGCCTGCGCAAGGTCGAGCTTGGCTTTGGTGAAGTCTTCGGGCGCGGTGGCCTTGGTCGCGGTTTCAAACGTGGCCTGCGCGGCAGTGTAGCTTCCCTTGTTGTCCAGTTCGGCAGCGGCCAGGTCGCTGTTTTCCAGCGTGGCAAGCAGTTCGCCAGCATGAACGCGCGAGCCGCGCTGCACATAAAACTTCTTCACCGGCGCAGTCACCTTGGGCGAGATGGCACTCTGGGCCAGCGGGGTGAGCATCGCGTCCGCAGATATCTGATCGGAGATGCTTCCCTGTTCCGGATGCGCTGCTTGCACGTAGGCCTCAGGCGTAGGCGTCTCTTCGGCCTTCTTACAGCCAAGCGGAAGCAACAGCGAGGCGCCGAGCAGGACGGCCAGGACCTTGAGATTGCGCGATGCGATGCCTGAAAAAGTGCTTGCGGGCGTCTTCATTTAGAGCGTTCCTGTCAGCAACTGGAGATTCGCGAGAGCGGTCTGGTAGCGGACCACGCCGTCCTCGCGGGCGAGTTCAGATGCGGTCAGCGAGTTCTCCGCATCGACGACTTCAAGAATGGTGGCTTCACCGGCGGTGTATTTGAGCCGCGTGAGGCGAAGGCTGTCGGCCGCCGTCGCAGCGCTTAGGTTGAGGCTGTCGAGCTGATCGTGCGCCGCCACCGCTTCGGCGTAGTCTTCTTCGAGCGCGGCGATCAACTTGCGCTGAGTATTAGTGAGGACGATGCGGGCCACGGAGCGATTGATCTCGCTCTGGCGAACCCTGTCGCGAGTCGTGAACCAGTCCCAGATGGGGATGTTGAGGGTGGCGCTGGCGGAGTAGCCGAGGTTTCGACTACCGTCCGGTGCGTTAACCGCTAACTGCGCTGCGTCGATTCCATACGAGTAGTTGAACTGGAGTTCAGGCAGATAGGCGGAGCGAGCGGCGAACACATTCAGGTCGGCAAGATGAGCGCTGGCGAGCGCGCTTTCGAGTTCAGGATTGCGCTTGGCAAGCGCCGCTTCTACATCGGCTCGGGCCGGAACTGAAGGCGGTGTGTCAGGCACTGCGAGGGTGTATGGCGTGCGTGGATCGGGAAAGAGCAGTACAGCGAGTTCGAGGCGTGTCTTCTCGGCATTGACCTTGGCATCGGCGAAGTCGCGATCACGCTGCTGCTGCTGGAGCTGGGCCTTGACGACGTCGGCATGAGCGACCTCGCGACCATTCTCGCGTTGCTGCGTGAGCTTCGTGAGGCTCGCAGCTTCGTTGGCCGCGCGCTCGGCGACAGTCACTCGGCGATCGGCGGTCGACGATGCGTAGAAGAGACCGGCTACGCTCGCAACCAGGCCGCGCCGAGCAACTTCCATATCCGCCGTGGCGACGGCGAGCGCCGCGGAGGCGCGGCTGACCGCGTTGAACTGTTGCGCGCCGATAATCTCATTCACCTGCCCCTGGCTGAAGTACTCGTGAGTCTCGTTGTTGGCGATAAAGCGCACCGGTCCACTGCTGCTCGCGCCGGAGTTGGCCGCACATATCTTGTTAGTGGTCGGGCAGTGGTTGGATTGGGTGTAGAGGTACTGGTTGTTGTACGCGACGTTTGGCAACAGCGCGGCGCGGGCGATGGAGCGATCGAGCGCAGCGTTGCGGCTGGCGGCAACGGCAGCGGCGAATGTGGGCTCGTTCGCGCGGGCACGGGTGATGGCCTCGTCCAGGGTAATTGCAGTGAGGGAGGGCTGCGCGGGGGGCGATGTTTGCTGCTGGGCGAACGCCGCGAATGTCAGAGTCGCGAGACAGGTGAGGTGCAGGATGCGCCTGCGCAGGCGCCGAAGACTTAGTCGTGCGCAAAAAAGAGGCATAGGTTTCAATCGAGTCCGCTCCGGCAAAGCCGGGTCTGCAGCGGCCGTCCGTCGCTCCAAGTGTAACTGTGTCAGGACCGGGTTAAGTAGAGCTTAAGCATAGATGAGTAACGATTAAGAATGCTTGGCCGAGCAAGATTGATCACTTGGCTCACTTTTGCGGCCTCACAATCGTGTCAAGGAAAGAATCTGGCAACAAACTGATTCTAAATAGAATAGTGTTGGCAGTTCAGTTTGTTCAACCAACTCGCTATCAGATGGCGCGAGAAGAGTAGGGTGGCTGTTTTATGAGAGTGCTCGTCGTGGAAGATGAGGTCCGGCTCGCAAGCAACATCGCGCAAGCTTTGCGCGAGCGTTGCGGCTTCGCTGTGGATTGCGCCGAAAATGGCCTCGATGGGGCCTCGCTGACGGAGTATAAGCACTACGATCTTCTGCTGCTCGACCTGATGCTGCCGGGTCTTGATGGCCTGAGCATCGTGCGCCAGGTACGCCGCCGCAATGACATGACCCCCATCCTCATCCTGACCGCCCGGGACGAGCGCGCGCAGGTCGTCGAACTTCTCAATGCCGGGGCCGACGATTACCTGACCAAGCCGTTTGACCTTGGCGAATTACTGGCGCGCGCGAAGGCGCTGATCCGCCGCGGCAAGGGCGCTTCGCAACCGGTGTTGACGGTGGGGCGGATCAGCGTGAATACCGTCGAGCAGACGGTGCGATGCGAGGGCCAACTGATCGACCTCTCCCCTACCGAATATCGCCTGTTCGAATACCTGATCTTCCGCCCTCGCGCGATCGTCTCCGCCCGCGAACTCCTCGAGCACCTCTACGACTACAACTGGCAGCACCACTCCAACGTGATCGAGGCGCACATCTCCAATCTTCGCAAGAAGCTGCGAGCAGTGGGCGAAGAGACCTCCATCGCGACCCTGCGCGGACGCGGATATCGTCTTGAAGCCCCGGAGAAACAGCTATGAGGAAGAGTTCGCTCACCCGCCAGCTTATCGGTGGCGTCCTGCTGGCTGAGTTGCTTTGCGCGGCGCTGTTTTCCTTCCTTGCGATCGCTCACGAAATGCATGGCCGCAGACGCGCCTTCGACGTGATGCTGCGTGGACGCGCGGACTCGTTGCTGGGAGCAGTACGGGACGCGGAAGACCCCGAAGATAACGTCACCGTCGATCCGTCGGAGTTGGTCCTGCCCAAGCAGGATGTCTACGAAGTAGTGAGTCCATCTGGGCGCGTTCTCGGCCAATCGCCGGCCTTATCTGCCGACTCACTTGCAGGTCTGGGTTCTTCGCACAAAGCAGGCTATTTCAACTTCAAGGTCAATCAGGAGCGCTACCGCGCGATCCGTCTCGACGGCGTGCGAGTGATCGATCGCGAAGAGAATGGTGGTTTGCGCCGGCCAGTGACCGTCTTTTATGCGTCGCCCACGCGGAACCTTTGGAATGAAGCGATGGAGGCCGTGAGGTTTTACGTCGTGGCAAGCGTGCTGCTGCTGGCAGGCACCGGATTGGCACTGGTCTGGTTCCTGCGCCGCCGCCTCTCGCCGCTGCAAGAGCTTGCTGCAATCGCTGGACGAGTATCGGCGCGCTCGTGGGACTTCGTACCGCCTAACGCGGTGCTTCGCACATCGGAACTTGCGCCGATCGCCCTCTCCATTGAAGAGCTTCTCAAGGGACTGCGCCAGTCCTTCGAGCGCCAACGACAACTCACGGGAGACGCTGCGCACGAGTTGAAGACATCGATCGCGGTAGTGAAGTCAAGCCTGCAACTGTTGTCCATGAGTCCGAGAACGACGGAGCAGTATGAAGCGGGATTGGAAGGCCTGCTGGTCGATACGGAGCGCATGGAGGAGTTGGCCAGCCGCATGCTCGCGCTGGCGAGACTTGAAGAAGCGCCTAGGGAATCGGGCGAGTCGAGCGACCTGCAATCGGCTGTGCGGAGTGTAGCGGAACGGCTCCGGCCGCTCGCCGATCTGAAACAAGTAGTGCTCGAGGTCAAAGGTTCAGAGGCGCGCAAAGTCGCCATGCAAGCCGAGGATGCGGAGACCCTTTGCTCGAATCTCATCATGAACGCCTTGCAGCACAGTTTGCCGGCCCAGCGCGTTTCCGCGGCCGTGGACTCGCACGATGGAGTGACAGAATTGCGAGTCACAGACCAGGGCGAGGGTATTCCCGGAGCCGACCTTCCTCATGTCTTCGATCGCTTCTACCGCGCCGATCGCTCGCGCAGCCGCAATAGTGGGGGCGCAGGGCTCGGGCTCTCGATCTGCAAGGCGATCGTTGAACGCTCAAGTGGGACAATCCGAATTCAAAGCGTAGTGGGAACGGGCACCGAGGTCACAGTGACTTTGCCGGTAACGCAAACGAATTGACGATATTCCCGCATTTCATTTGCCAGGAAGGGCGTAGATGACCTCACCTGGCCGCGTGTAGTGCAGTTCTTCCCGCGCCTGATGCTCGATCGCATTTGGGTCGTTTTGCAGCCGGTCCACGTGCCCCTTCAACAGGTCGTTCTCGTGCTGCAGTCTCAGCATCTCCTCGTTGAGACGATAGGTCTCGTGCCGCTTCTGCTCATATACCGTCAACCCATTTGCACCGAAGATGACGTGATACCCAACGCCTAGGGCGAGCGCTGCGGCAGCCACCGTCGCAGCTTTTCTCCGCCCAATCGACAGGGCTCCGAAGGCCGCGCGCAACGCTGCAAAACGGTCTCGCTTCCCTGAAATCGGCTCGTTCACTGCCATTCCTCAAGTTGAGTGGCCATCAACGTTCGAGTCAAGGCCCAAACTCAAATCCACACATGGGAGGAATCAAGTTCGTACTGAGGGCCGACTCTGGAAGTCGATTGCAGCACAGCATTAACAATCTGCGTGAGCGGCGACACCGCACAATTCCGCGCCACTTGATATTCTTGTCTTGACTGTGTTCGGCGCGACCCTGAAAGGATCTCCCATGCAATCGACCATCCCAATCCAACTCGGCACCACGGAAGGCATCAGGGATCTTCCCCGCACCGTTGCAGGCAAAGCTTTCCTGGCGGTCGGAGCCACCGCATTCGTCGCGCTATGCGCGCACATCTCGGTACCGCTCTACTTCACTCCAGTGCCCCTCACATTGCAGACACTGGCTGTCATTCTCATCGGCCTGACCCTTGGGCCGGCGCTCGGCGCCTCCGCCATGGTGCTCTATCTTGCCGAAGGCGCAATGGGCCTGCCAGTCTTCAGTCCACACGGCCCGGGCGGAATAGCTCAACTCCTCGGCCCGACCGCCGGATTTCTGTTCTCGTACCCGCTCGCAGCCGCAGCCGCAGGCGGCGTCGTTCGCGCCGTTCGCCTCGGCCGTTCGCAGTTCCCTGCCGCGGTCCTCGGCGGAATTGTCGCCAGCGTCTTCATCTTCTCCATGGGCGCAGGCTGGATCGCGCTTCTCCTTCACCTCAGCCCAAGTACTGCATGGCACATGGGAGTAGCACCGTTTCTACCCGGTGAACTCCTCAAAATCGCAGCCGCTGCAGGCGCATACACCACACTTCGCCGCTGGCATCGCTCCTGATCCCATCGGCCTGTAACACACCAGAGTTCGCTGCATTGGATCGCCAAGCAGTCTTACAGACTTCCATTTTTGCCCATTCGCAGATCCACTCTGCCGAGGAATAGCCAACACATGACAGCCATCAGCGCAGCCATCCAGGAAATCAACATCGCCCACAGCCCCGACTCCGACGACGCCTTCATGTTCTATGGGCTCGCGACCAATAAGGTGCGCGTCCCGGGCTTCAAGTTCAACCACACCCTCACCGACATAGAGACCCTCAACCAACGCGCCATCCATGAGGCCTTCTACGATGTCACTGCGATCTCCTTCCACGCCTATCCGTATATGCAGGAGAACTACACGCTGATGGCTTGCGGAGGCTCGGTGGGCGAAGGCTACGGCCCAATGGTGGTCGCACCGCGCAAGCTCTCCCTGGCCGCGGTCAAGAAGACGCGCATTGCGGTACCCGGCGTCCTCACTACGGCCTATCTCACGCTCAAACTCTTTGCCCCCGATGTCGAAACCGTCACCGTCCCCTTCGACAAGATCATTCCCGCGGTCGTCGCCGGCGAGTTCGACGCCGGCCTCATCATCCACGAAGGCCAGCTCACCTACGGCAACAACGGCCTGGTCAAGGCCCTCGATCTCGGCCAGTGGTGGCGCGAGCAGACGGGCTTGCCCCTGCCACTGGGCGGCAACGCCATCCGCCGGTCGCTCGGCGAAGATACGATGCGGATCACGACAAATGCTTTACGTGACAGCATCCAGCACGCCCTGGACCACCGCGAAGAAGCGCTCGCCTATGCCATGCAATTCGCTCGTGACCTTGATCCCGCGCTTGCGAACCAGTTCGTCGGCATGTACGTCAACGAGCGCACGCTGAACTACGGCGAAGACGGTCGCGAAGCGATCCGCAAACTCCTTGAAATGGGTTTCGATCGCGGCATAATCCCGATGAAGGCAGAAGTCGGTTTTGTCGACTAAGGAATCAATCGACCGGACCCAGACACGGAGACTTTTCCCCCGCTTACATGTGCTATCCTTTTCAAGGTGATTGCGCGTGAGAGGCCTCGAAAATCAGGCTCCGTCGCCTGATCGCCCCTCCCCCAGAGAGGCCGCAACACAGCGGACGCGTAGCTCAGCTGGTAGAGCATTCGACTCTTAATCGACTGGTCGCAGGTTCGATCCCTGCCGCGTCCACCATTTACTCATTCATTCTAAATAGCTTACGGGATGACATCAGCCATCTGAATATAGGCATTCCTTTATACGCATGCCAAGACGAAAAAACCGTTCGCGTTCCACTTATAAGGATGGCCAGCCCCCTTGCCTTCAGGGGCGTATGGGAGCATTGGAAGGCACCGGACGGTAACATTGAGTTGCACACCAACCTCTCGCCGTGCCTTAACGAAGAATGCAGGCCAACCCCGGCGGCAATCGGCTCTTTTCCGGTCGTCGCCGGGGCGGCTTCGCTATTGGAGAAGCTTCTCCTATTCCCATTCGTGAGGGAAAGAACTACTATCTACCCGGCTCCGTCGGTGTATGAAACCCGCACCGGGGTGATGTAGGGAGAAGGGACTTTTTTGCCATGGGCGCAACTGAGGCAACTCTCAAACGCTATGAGATGCTGATCGACGGTGAATTTGTGGCGTCTTCCAATACGCTGCCGGTCGTAAACCCCGCAACTGAGGAAGTGATCTCCGAATTTCCAGCCTGCACGGTCGAGGACGTGAACCGGGCTGTGCTCGCCGCCGAAGAGGCGCAGAAGAACTGGGCCGCACTGCCGGCCATCCGCCGCGCGGGCTATCTGCGGGAGATCGCTGCGCTGCTTCGTGCAAATCGCGAAGACTTGGCTCGCGTCATCACGGAGGAGCAAGGCAAAATACTCTCCCTCGCGCAGGTCGAAGTGGACTTTTCGGCGGACTACTTGGATTACATGGCGGAGTTTGCCCGGCGCTATGAGGGCGAGATCATCCCGAGCGACCGCCCCGGCGAAAACATCCTGCTCTACAAGATGCCCATCGGCGTGGTTGCCGGAATTCTGCCCTGGAACTTTCCGTTCTTCCTGATTGTGCGCAAGATGGCGCCCGCTCTGGTCACTGGCAACACCATCGTCATCAAGCCCAGCAGCGAAACCCCCAACAATGCCTTCGAGTTTGCCCGCCTGGTGGTCCAGTCGTCGCTGCCCAAAGGCGTCTTTAATCTCGTCTCCGGCTCTGGATCGGTCGTGGGAAAGGCGCTGGCCAGCCATCCGAAAGTGGGCATGGTCAGCCTGACGGGCAGCGTAGAGGGCGGCGTCGCCGTGATGCATGCGGCGGCGGACAACGTCACCAAGGTCTCGCTTGAGCTGGGCGGCAAGGCCCCGGCCATCGTAATGGGCGACGCGGACATAGACCTCGCCGTCCGCGCCATCCGGGCCTCGCGCATCATCAACACCGGGCAGGTCTGCAACTGCGCCGAGCGGGTCTATGTCCACGAGTCGGTCGCCAAAGAGTTCATCGAAAAGATTACGGCGGCCATGCGGCAGACGGTCGTCGGCGATCCCTTTGCGGCGGCCACGGAGATGGGTCCGCTGGTCAGCAAGCGGCAGCGGGAGTTGGTGCATGCGGCGGTCGAGCAGGCGCTCAAGGACGGAGCCAAGCTCGAATGCGGCGGCAACTACGAAAGCCAGACCGGCTACTACTACCAGCCCACCGTGCTGACCCATTGCCGACAGGAAACCGGCATCATGCAGCGGGAAATCTTCGGGCCGGTGTTGCCCATTGCCACCTTCGAGACACTCGACGAAGCCATCGAGTATGCCAACGACTGCGAGTACGGGTTGACCTCGTCCATCTACACCCGCAGTCTGGATGTGGCCATGCGAGCCTCAAATGAGCTGAAGTTCGGCGAAACCTACGTGAATCGCGAAAACTTCGAGGCCATGCAGGGCTTCCATGCCGGATGGCGCAAGTCCGGCATCGGCGGCGCCGACGGCAAGCACGGCCTTGAGGAGTATCTCCAGACCCACGTCGTCTACATGAACTATGACCTCAACAAACAGTAAAGGAAGCGTTCTCGAAGAACCTGAGCCGTCCGGACCGTCCCGAAGATCACAAGCCCAAGCCAGGTCAGATGAATCACAAAAATCAACGTAACCAGCACTCCCATGGTCAGCCCTCATACCCTTCTGATGAGACGGCTCTTCGCCGATTTCGCGCAGGTCTTGATCGGTATCGCGGGGCCGCTGCACGCGCACGATCCTACGGGTGCGGCGGACGGGGCAGTAAAGGCCGTCAGACGTATTAAGCAAAGATCAGCAGCCGATAACCGCTTGCTGCGTACAACCCTAAAGAGGCCCGCTTGTAGAAGCTGACGGTGGGTACAACAGAGATGATCGCAGAGGGCAGCAAAGACAATCCCCTCTCTCAGATTCGACCTGAGAAAGGGGACGGCATTACGACAGGGCGGCCTTCACTTTTATCCTTATTCCTTCCGCCCTCTGTAGTACGTGGAGCATTGCTTCATCCCCGGGAAAGACGTCAATTCCCCTCCAAAGGGACTGTTACAGAATCTGACGCCCCGTGCGCGAGTTCAATAGCATTCGTTATCTACTCCTTGCCGCAAACCCGAACTTTGAAGGAAGTCATCCAGTGTGACGTGACCGACGCCGAGCAACGGTTCCCACAGTCTTCTACTCCGGGTTATCAAACGCAATGTAGTTCCGTTGTCCGCCGCGCTCGATACTGAAGACCACTGGATCCCCGGGCTTCAACCCAGCCAGGGCCGTGCGCAGGGTCTGCAGCGAATCGAGCGGCGTGCGATTCAAGAAGTGCAGCACGTCGCCGGGCTGCAGTCCGAAGAGTGAGGCGTTGCCTCCGGCGGTCAGCGCAGTCACCAGGATGCCTCCCGGACTGCGCGTGGCTGGGATTAGTTGCGCCACTGAATCCGTAATCTGCATGGCGACGATCCCAAGCTTGGGAATGATGTTGTCAGCCGATTGCGTGGGATCGAGGATGCTCTCCGGATCGCGCTCGCGCTCGGTGACTGGGACGTTCAGGGTCAGGACCTCTGTGCCGCGCTGGATTTTGAAAGCCGTGATATCACCGATCTGCTTCTGGAAGAGCAAAACCGAGAGGGCTCGCGGATCTTGAAAAGGCTTGCCATCGACGGCGAGCACAATATCTCCCGGGAACAAGCCCGAGCGTTGGGCGGACGAATTTGGCTCCACATCTTCGAGAATGATTCCGGACTGCTGCCCGAGACCGAGTCCGCTGGCGATCGTTGGCGTGATTGCCCGGGCGAGAATACCGATGGCTCCACGGCGCACGTGTCCCTGCTTGCGCAACTGTTCATAGACAAGGCGGATTGTGTTCGAAGGGATCGAAAAGCCTACGCCCTCGCTGCCGCCCGACTGCGAGGCGATCATGGTATTCATGCCGATGACCTCGCCGCCGATGTTCACCAGCGGTCCGCCCGAGTTCCCGGGATTGATGGCCGCGTCGGTCTGCAGATACACCACAGGAGTGGAGCTGTTGAGCTGGCGCTGGGTCGAGCTGATGACGCCCAAGGTCACCGTGTTTTCAAGGCCGAGCGGGCTACCAAAGGCCAGGGCAAGCTGGCCGACATGCACCCGATCGGAGTCCGCGAGTTTGAGCGTCGGCAAGTCGGTGGCTTCCACCTTGAGCAGCGCAAGATCGGTCAGCATATCGCGCCCCAGAATCTTAGCTGTAAAGCGCTGGGCATCTTCAATGCCGCCAGCCTGCTTGTTGCGATGGCGGAATACCAGGACCGCGACGGACGTCGCGTGCTCTACTACATGGGCGTTGGTCAGGATGTATCCCGATGGGTCCACGACGATGCCGGAGCCGACTCCCTGCTCCGCTGCAATATAGTTCGTCTGCCGCGTGT
>OBLU010003224.1_pt1 | contig 14789 bp, 12 predicted proteins | sample 1518681 | NCBI WGS metagenome assembly OBLU01 (sample SAMEA3539304, study PRJEB22396) | soil metagenome | biome: tundra; feature: field; material: soil | place: USA | collected 2010-05 | depth 0.15 m
ACCTTCTTTTCGTCGAGTTCGATGCCGTAGCCCGGCGCGTCGGGCAGCGCAAAATGGGCGCTCTTCAGAATCGGCGGGTTCTTCTCGAAGTGGTAATACGAATTCATCTTGAGGATCAGGTACTCCGCCAGCGGGCACGTCGCCGGAGACTGGCTCGCAATCACGTGCAGAGCCGCATGCAAGCTGTGTCCGTGGGGGATCACCGGCACGTCGAAAACCGAGGCCAGCGAGCAGATCTTTTGCAGCTCCGTCGTGCCGCCGCACCACTCCGGATCGCACTGAATGACGCTGAGCGCTCCCTCCTTCAGGTAATCGTAAACCTCCCATCGTCCCTGTATGTGCTCGCCCGAAGCGATCGGGATGGATGTCGCTTTGCGGAGCTGCGCGAAGCTGCCGACCTTGTCGGGCTGCGTAATCTCCTCGATCCAGCGCGGCCGGTAGCGTTCCACCTGTTTGGCCCATTCCAGCGCATAGGTCAAGTCCCAGCCGCTGTAAACGTCGAACATCAGCTCGGTGTCTTCTCCCACGGCTTCCCGCAGAATGCGGACCAGCTCGACGTTCTTTCTCATGCCTTCATAGCCGTCGCCCGGACCATACGCCAGAAACCACTTCTGATTCCGGAAACCGTCCTTCTTGACCTGAATGGCGCGCGACTGCGCCTTTTCCGGCTCGAGCGAGTAGCCCAGGCAGCTCGCGTACGCTTCAACGGACTGGCGCGTCGGCCCGCCCAGCAGCCGGTACACGGGCGTCTTGAAATAGCGTCCCCGCAGGTCCCACAAGGTATTGTCGATGGCGCTCATCGCCATCATGAAATAGCCCCCTCGGGAGTGCCGGTCCGAACGGAACATCTGGTCCCACAGTTTCTCTTGCGCCAGCGCGTCTTTGCCAATCAGGAATGTCCGCAGTTGCTCGTACACCACGATCGCGGCCTCTTTGTCGATTGGCCCGTAGAAGCCCTCCGCCTCGGCGGTCTTGATCTTGAGGTAGAGCGCGCTGGTCGCGGCGCTCGCTGTGGTGGGATTCGGACCGTCGCGGTATGGCGCCGGCCGGAGCTCGTCGTAGATGTACAGCGGGTTGACCTGGTACTGCTGGTCGACCCCGCGGACTGAGTCCCTGTGCCCGTGGACTTGCCAGATCTCCACGGCGGCGATGGGGAGCGGCTTGGATTGGGCCAGCGCCGCGATCGGCAGCGCCGCCAGAAAGTTTCGTCGTGTCAGTCTCATGGAAATAGGGTGGCCTCCTGTGGCGCCGCCTTTGGTTAATAATAACGATAGCTGGGCTCACATGAAAACCGCGGCGCCGCAATTCCGGACCATCAGTGGGGTTCCCATCGAACCGGTCTACGGACCGGAGCAGTTGCAAGGGTTCGACGCCGCCAGTGATCTGGGCGCGCCGGGCGAGTTTCCTTACACGCGCGGCATCCACCGCGACATGTACCGCGGAAAGCTTTGGACCATGCGGCAGTTCTCGGGCTTCGCCACGCCGGAGGAGACCAACCGCCGCTACCGCTACCTGCTCGGACAGGGGCAGACGGGTCTTTCGGTGGCCTTCGATCTTCCCACCCTGATGGGCTACGACGCCGATCATCCCCTGAGCGCGGGTGAGGTGGGCAAGTGCGGCGCTTCGGTGTGCTCGCTCGAGGACATGGAGATTCTGTTCCGCGGCATCCCGTTGGGGGACGTGACGGTCTCGATGACCATCAACTCCCCGGCGGCGGTGCTCTGGGCCATGTACCTGGCGGTGGCGGAGCGGCAGGGCGTAGCGTGGCCGCGCCTGTCGGGGACCCTGCAGAACGACATTCTGAAAGAGTACATCGCGCAGAAGGAGTACATCTTCCCGCCGCGGCCTTCCATGCGGCTGGTGACCGATACCATCGAGTTCGGCGCGCGGGAAACCCCCCGCTTCAACCCCATTTCCATCAGCGGCTACCATATCCGCGAGGCGGGATCGACTGCCGTGCAGGAACTGGCGTTCACCCTGCGCGACGGCATCGAGTACGTGGACTGGGCGTTGCAGCGCGGCCTCGATATCGACGAGTTCGCGCCGCGGCTGAGCTTCTTTTTCAACGCCCACAACGATTTCTTCGAGGAGATCGCCAAGTACCGCGCCGCGCGCAAGATCTGGGCTTATGTCATGCGCGACCGCTACGGCGCCAGGAACGAACGCAGCCTGAAGTTGCGGTTCCACGCGCAGACGGCGGGCTGCTCGCTCACCTGGCAGCAGCCCTACAACAACGTCGCGCGGACCGCCGTTCAGGCGCTGGCGGCCGTGCTGGGCGGGGCGCAATCGCTGCACACCAATTCGCTCGACGAAGCCTACGCGCTGCCGGGCGAGCATGCGGTCACCCTGGCGCTGCGCACGCAGCAGGTTCTGGCGTACGAAAGCGGCGTGGCCGCCGTCCCCGACCCGCTCGGCGGCAGCTACTTCGTGGAAAAGTTGACCCTCGAATCGGAGGCGGCGGCGAACGATTATATCCGCCGCATCGACGAGCTGGGCGGCATGATCCCGGCCATCGAAGCCGGCTTCCCGCAGACGGAAATCGCGGCCGCGAGCTACCGGTACCAACGCGAGGTGGAAGACGGCGAGCGCGTCATCGTGGGCGTCAACCGGTTCCAGTCCGAAGACCAGGGGATCGACGTGCTGCGGATCGGCGAGGCGGCGGCCCAACGCCAGGAGGAAAAACTGGCGGCGTTGCGCGCGCGGCGCGATAATGGCGGTGTAGGGAAAACGCTGGATGCGTTGAAGCGCGCGGCCGAAGGAACCCGGAACACCATGCCGTTCATCCTGGACGCGGTACGCGCCTACGCCACGCTGGGCGAAATCTGCGACGCCCTACGCGACGTTTTCGGCGCCTGGCAGGAAACTCCGCGCCTTTAGCCGATAGCCTTTTATGCCACGACCGATTCGAGTGCTGGTGGCCAAGCCGGGCCTGGATGGACACGACCGCGGCGCCAAGATCATTGCCCGTGCGCTACGCGATGCCGGCATGGAAGTGATCTACACGGGGCTGCGGCAAACCCCGGAGATGATCGTGAACGCGGCCTTGCAGGAGGACGTGCAGGTGATCGGCCTGTCGATCCTCTCGGGCGCGCACAACGCCATCGTGCCGCGGGTGATGCAACTGCTGCGCGAGAAAGACATGACGGACGTGAAAGTGGTGCTCGGCGGAATCATCCCCGACGAAGACGCCAAAGCGCTGAAGCGCGACGGCGTGGCCGCCGTATTCCAGCCAGGCTCCTCGCTCAATTCCATCGTCGAGTTCATTCGCTCCGCGACGGCGGCGTAACTTAGCCCCAATGCAGTTCACTTAAACGGAATCGAGCGTCGAGCACGCAGTCTGGCCGCCGAAACTGGAACGTCCATCTTTCGAGGCGACTCAGCCGGCCTCCTGCAACGGGACTTCCTGAGCGTTTGCCGGTGGGAAGGGGATTTATCGACAGCGGCGCGTAATCCACCTGGACCTCTTGTCGCCATGTCGAACAAAAGCCTTGCCGAAGACCGGGATGAAAGCCTCGCCGGGCTAGAGTTGCAGAACAAGGCGCAGCCCTTCATCTACGGAGCCCTGCAGGCGCGGCGGCAGCGTGCCGGCGCGCTCAGTCAGGAAACTACGGTCGAGGGTGAGAAGTTGCGAGACATTCACGACCGAGTCGCGGGGGAGGCCCGTAGAGCGCGCGGGCAACAGGACATTACCGGGTGCATCGGCAAGTTCCAAATTGCCGGTGATCACGGCCACGATTGCCGTTTGAATGCGGCTGCGGTTGAAAGAGTCTGCTTGGACCACCAGCACCGGCCGCCGATATCCAGGCTCGGAGCGACGAGGTTCGGCCAGATCGGCCCACCAGATCTCTCCCCGCTGGATCTCGTCCATCTCTACCAAGAGTCCTTCTCGATGGATCTCAGTTGGGCGCGATGCAACGCGGAATCCACCTTCGCGGGCCGGCGCGAATACACTTCATTCAGGCGCTCTGTGACTTCACCGCCTTGCTGCCGGTTCAGGAACTCCGAAACGGCCGTGGCGTACAATTGACTTCTCGAAACCCGGAGGCGGCGGGCAGCAACTTCCGCCAGACGGAAAAGGTCGTCGGGTACCGAGACGGCAGTCTTCATGTTTCCAGTATAACCCGAGTTATACCCGATCCGCGAACCCAACCGTGCTTGGCCGCGTAGTCGCGGAAGTGCCTGCCGCCAGTGCCTTGCCGCAGATTTCCCGCGTGTAGTCGCCAAGGATTTACCGATAGCTGGCGAGAACGGCCCTTCCTACCAGGAACGAGGCAAGCGGCCCCCACACGGCTTCATTCCTCCAAGCCCGCTGCCCCCCGGCCCCGACCCCAAGCCCCTGGCCCCCGGCCCCCGGATAGCATTGCATCCCGCAGTCGTCAGGCCTCATAGTATTTCAATCGGAAGTGAAATTGGCGGCAACGCCATGCCGTACTCTGTGCGTCTACATACCCGTGGGGCGATGGCGCTCCGGCGGCGCGGAACCGCCGAACCGCCGGGGGATTTCGGGGAATTGACTCGACTACTGATGTAAGAAGCAGACCTACTACGGAGCCAGGGATGACCCAAAAATGGACGCGTTCTCGGACAATTGCAGCCGTCGCGCTGGCGGTGATCACTGCGGCTGCGCCGCTCGCGGCGCAGCGCAACCGTATTACCGGCCGCATCGATAGCAGTCAGGCTGTGGCCCTCCCCGGCCATTTGAATCCCAATGCGCGGCCGGAGTTCGACCAGGGCCCGGTCGACGACGCCTTTCCACTGAACGATCTGGCGCTCGCCCTGAAGCCGTCCGACGCCCAGCAGGCGGACCTCACCGCCCTCCTGGCGGCGCAGCAGGATCCGGCATCGCCCGACTACCACAACTGGCTCGCGCCGGAGCAGTTCGCCGACCGTTTCGGCGCCTCTCCAAGCGACATCGGCCAGATCGCGGCCTGGCTGGAATCGCAAGGCTTCGTCGTCCATGGCGTGGCGCCCAGCCGCAACTGGATCGCCTTCGCGGGGTCTGCCGGGCTGGCGCGTCAGGCCTTCGGCGTGGAGATTCACCGCTACCAGGTGGACGGCGAGTCGCACTTCGCCAACGCGTCGGAACCATCGGCGCCGGCGGCGCTCGCAGGCATCGTGGCCGGCATCCGCGGGCTCGACGACTTCCTTCCCCGCTCGCCCCGTCCGCAGTTGCGCCCGGCGTACACATCTGCCTCGGGCAGGCATTACCTGGCTCCGGACGATGCGGCGACCATCTACAACCTCAAGAGCCTGTACCAAAATGGCTATGACGGCTCCGGCCAGAGATTGGTGGTCGCCGGCCAATCGGCCATCGACCTTTCGGACGTCCAGACCTTCCGCACGATGTTCAATCTGCCCAAGAACGATCCGCAAATCGTGCTGATCCCCGGATCCAAAGACCCCGGCATCGTGAGCGGCGATGTGGTGGAAGCGGACCTCGACGTGGAATGGGCCGGCGCGGTAGCCAAGAACGCCAGCCTGACCTACGTTTACTCGCGCAACGTTTTCGACGCGGTGCAATACGCGGTCGCGCAGAACCTTGCGCCGGTGATCGGTCTGAGTTACGGAACGTGCGAAACGGGAGCCCAATCCACCGCCACGCTGCTGCGCCTCGTCGCGCAGCAGGCCAACGCGCAGGGCATCACGTGGATCGCGTCGTCGGGCGATTCCGGCGCCTTCGGCTGCGAGTCCAGCACCGCGGCCACGGCCGTCCAGGGCACTGCGGTCACCCTTCCGGCCAGCATACCGGAAGTCACCGCCGTGGGCGGGACGTCCTTCAACGAGGGGAGCGGAACGTATTGGAGCGCGTCCAACAATGCCAGCCTCGGATCGGCGCTCTCGTACATTCCGGAAACCTCCTGGAACGATACGGCCGCAGCGAATCTTCTGGAGGCCAGCGGCGGTGGCCCCAGCGTCATTTACGCCAAACCGTCGTGGCAGACCGGAACGGGCGTGCCCAACGATGGCGCCCGCGACATTCCCGACGTTGCCATGCCGGCCGGGGTGTATCATGACGGAGCCATCGTATGCACCGGCGGAGGTTGCGCCAACGGGCTGTCGTCGGCCACCACCGTAGTCGGCGGCACTTCGCTTTCGGCCCAACTCTTTGCCGGCGTCGCCGCTCTGATCAATCACTACCAGGTTGGTACGGGCGCCGCCAAGGCCGGGCTGGCGAACATGAATCCCACCCTTTACGCCCTGGCCGGCAAGTACGGCGATGCTTTCCACGACGTCGTTTCCGGCGATAACATCGAGCCCTGCCGCGTTGGGTCTCACGGCTGCGCATCCGGATCCTTCGGTTATCAGGCCGGCGCCGGGTATGACTTGGTTACCGGATTGGGTTCGGTGGACGCTTACACCTTGGCGGTGGAGTGGAACCTGATCGCCGCCGCGCCGGTAGCGCTGGCTTCCGTGACCGTCAGTTCGGCAACCCTGGCCGGCGGCGGCTCGGCGACGGTTACCGTGGAATTGACCGGGCCGGCCCCGTCGGGCGGCGCGACCGTCACCCTATCGAGCGGCAACGCTACCGTGTTTCATGCGCCCGCCAGCATCGTGGTTGCGGCCGGCCAGACCAGCGCCAGCGTAAAGGTGCAGGCCGCGCAGGTGACCGCCTCCACTTCGGTCACCGTCACGGCCACCTACAACGGCGCCAGCAAGACCGCCAGCGTGACCGTCACGCCCGTCGTGTTGCCCAGTCTGACCGCCGTCGCCGTAACGCCATCGAGCGTGGCGGGCGGCGCCATCGCGGTTCTTGCGATTACGCTCAGCGGACCGGCCCCATCGGGTGGAGCGTCCGTGAGTCTTTCGAGCGGCAACACCGCGTTTCCCGTGCCGGCCAGCGTCGTGGTCCGCTCCGGGACGAAGAGCGCTGAACTGTCCGTACGGACCGCGAGCGTCACGGCCTCGGCTTCGGTCACCGTCACGGCTACTTACAACGGCGCCAGCAAGACCGCAGGCGTGACCGTCACGCCCGTCGTGCTGCCCACCCTGACCGCGGTTGCCGTGACCTCGTCGAGCGTGACGGGTGGCTCCGTCGCAGTCCTGGCGATTACCCTCAGTGGACCGGCCCCGCCGGCCGGAGCATCGGTCAGCCTCTCGAGCAGCGATGCCGCGTTCCCCGTGCCCGCCAGCGTGGTGATCCGCGCTGGGGCGGCGGGCGGCAATCTATCGGTGCGGACCGCCACCGTCACTGCCTCGACCACGGTCACTGTCACGGCAACTTACAACGGCGCCAGCAAGACCGCCGGCGTTACCGTCACGCCTGTCACCCTGACCGCGATCGCCGTGACCCCGTCGAGCCTGACGGGCGGCCTCAGGGCACTCCTCTCCGTTACGCTCAGCGGACCGGCCCCATCGGGTGGGGCGTCGGTCGGCCTGTCGAGCGGTAACGCGGCGTTTCCCGTGCCTGCCAGCGTTGTGATCCCGGCGGGGAAGAGATCGGCCGCGCTGGAGGTGCGGACCACCACCGTCAACGCTTCCACCTCGGTCACCGTTACCGCCACCTACAACAACACCACCAAGACCGCCGGCGTGACCGTCAGCGCTGCAAGGTGAACGGCCGGTTCACCGAAGAGGGGCGCTCGCGGGCCGCTTCTTCCGCGTCACCTGCAACGTCACGAATCCGGAGACCAGCGCGGCGGCGGACAGGACCAGCAGCGCCAGGACCATGCTGTGCGTCCTGTCGCGTATCTGACCGACCACGAAAGGGCTCACGTAACCGGCGAGGTTCCCCACCGAATTGATCCAGGCTATGCCGGCCGCCGCGGCGGCGCCGGAGAGGATTCCCGTGGGCAGCGCCCAGAAGATGGAGTTCGCGCACACAATCCCCATCGCCGCCAGGGAGAGGGCCACGAGGCCCACGGAACCGGGAATGCCTGGGATCGCGCTGGCCGCGAATGCCGCCGCTCCCACGAACAGGGAGAGCGCAATGTGCCATCGCCTCTCGCCCTTGACGTCCGAATGGCGGCCGGCGACGATCATCGACACCGTCGCCACACTCCACGGAATCACGGAAATCCACCCGATCTTCAGGGGATCCTTGCTGAGCGTATCCTTGATCACCTGCGGCATCCAGAACCCCAGGCCGTAGCTGCCCATCACAATCCCGAAATAGATCACGCACATCAGCCAGATTTGCTTACTGCGGAAAACGTCGGCGATCCGATGTTGCCCGCCGCCGGCCTGCTTTTTGAGTTCCTCCTCCTCGTCCAGCCTCCGGGCTATCAGGCTCTTCTCCTCCGCGCTCAGCCACGCGGATTTCAACGGGCTGTCGGGCAGATAATACAGCGTGACCACTCCGGCGATCAGGGAGGGAATCCCCTCGGCCAGGAATAACCACTGCCACGCACTGAGCAGCCCGATGCCGCCCATGCGCGCCAGGATCCAACCCGAGATAGGTCCCGCAACCACGCCCGAAACCGGAATGGCGGTCATGAACGCGGCCACCATCTTGGCGCGGTGCTTGCGCGTATACCAAAACGTGAGGTAGAGAATCACGCCGGGGAAGAATCCCGACTCCACAATGCCCAGCAGAAACCGCACCGCGTAGAAGCTGTACGCCCCCTGGACGAACAGGGTGCACGTGGAAACCACGCCCCAAACCATCATGATGGGCCCGATCCACCGGCGCGCGCCCAGCTTCCGCATGATCATGTTGGCCGGCACTTCGAAGAAGAAATAACCGATGAAGAAAACCCCCGCGCCGAAGCCGTATACCGCATCGCTCATGTGCAGGTCCTGCTGCATCTGGAGCTTGGCGAATCCCACGTTCACCCGGTCGACGTAGGCCAGCAGGTAGCACAGGAATAGGTACGGCATCAGCCGCCAGGTGACCTTGCTATAGGTTGCCGCCTCGAACTGCTCGGCCGCTTGGGCCGATGCAGAGCTCACACCAGCCTCCCTGGAAGGCCCGCCGGCGATTTCGATGCCGCAAACGGCCGTGAGACGCAAGACTCGGGACAGCGCGGTCCGATTCGCATTAGATGAAGTCTACCATGCCGCTTCCGGACGGCCAGGGCTTACAGAGTGGCGAGGCCGATCAGCGTGAGACCTAGCGCGTAGCCGGCGAACATCAGATAGAGGAACGGCGCGGTGCCCGCGGGAGCCGCACGGAACTCCTTCCAGATCAGGACTCCCCAAATGGCCGCGACCAGGGTAGCGCCCTGGCCCAAGGCATACGATATCGCCGGGCCGGCGACTCCGGAGGCGATTACGTTCAGGCTCAGGGCGAGCATCCAGATCGCGCCGCCCAGCACGCCGAGCGCGTGCAGCTTGGACGTGCCGGCGAAGTACTCGCGGTAGGTTTTGCCACCGGCCTTCATGAAGATCGTGTTCACCACCAGGTTGCTCAGCAACAGGCCGATGGCGAACAAAAACAGCGCCGTGTAGGGGCTCAGGAATTCGGGCTGGATGACGCCTGAGTTGAAATCCGGCGAAATCGTGCGCACCAACCGGGGATAGAAGAACCCCATCAGCGCGCCAGCGACTACGGCGAACGCCACGCCGCGCGCCCAACCGCGCCCGGCTGACCGGGGAAGCTTGCTATAGGCGATGGCGGAGAGGATCATCGCCAGAATCACCAGCCCGACGCCGCCGGCCAGCGCCGCCGGGTTACCCTTCGGCGCCTGCAGGTAACTGGTCACCGTACCGATGACGAGCGCCAGTCCCACGCCCACGGGGAACGCCACCGACATGCCGGCCGCGTCGATGGCGACCACCAGCAGAATGTTCGAAACGTTAAAGATCGCGCCGCTCAGCAGCGCGCCCCAGATCGCGCCGCTTCCCGCCGCGCCCAGGTTTGCGATGGCTCCCGCGCCGCCGAACGCGACCATAAACAGGATCGAGAACAGGAATACGCCGAGAGCGTAGTCCCAGTAGTAGAGCTCGAACGGCCATTCGGTCTTACCCGCAAGCTTCTGGGTGTTGGCCCACGAACCCCAACCGAGCATCGTAATCACGCAGAACAGGATGGCGATGGGGAGCGAGCTTACCGTGAACATGCGACTTTCCTCCTTGCGGCGAGCAGGGCCTCCACCTCGGCGCGCGCGGGGACGGAGTTCTGCGCGCCCGGCCGGGTGACGGAGATGGCGGCCGCCGCATTGGCGAACAGCGCCGCTTCCTCGATGCCGGCGCCTTCGGCCAGGGACACGGCGAAAGCGCCATTGAACGTATCGCCGGCGGCGGTGGTATCCACCGCGGCGACCTCGAAGGCGGGCACGGCCGCGCGCGAGCCGCCGGTGGCCACGTAGCAACCGAGCTGCCCGAGCTTCAGCACGACGCCGCGATAGCCGGCGCGCAACAAGGCGTCCGCGGCGGCGCGCGCAACGTCGAAGTCCCGAATTTCCCACGCGCCGCCGAGCAGCGCGCCGGCCTCGGACTGATTCGGAGTGATGAAATCGATGTTCGGGATCAAATCGGCCGGCAGCGGTTGTACCGGCGCGGGGTCCAGTATGGTGGTGGCGCCGGACCGCTTGGCTTCGGCGAAGGCCGCCACGACGGTTGCCATGGGCGTCTCCAACTGCGCCAACAGGAAGCTGTAAGGCGCGGCCGCGCGCAGTCTTTCGAGAGCGATCTCCGGCGAGAGAGTCGCGTTGGCCCCCGGAGAGATGACAATCGTGTTTTCGCCATCCGGCAGCACGGAAATACATGCCGAGCCGGTGGGCCGGCCGGAAGCGCCGATGCCGGAGGAGTCCACTCCCGCGGCGCGTAACGCGTCCACCAGGCGTGTGGCGAACGGGTCCGCGCCCACCTGGCCGATCATGGTCGCGGTTCCGCCGAGCCGCCCCACGGCGCAAGCCTGGTTGGCGCCCTTACCGCCCTCAAACAAGGCGAGGTCGCCCCCGGTCAGAGTCTCACCGGGGCGCGGCAGCCGGTCGACGGGGAGGACCAGGTCGATATTCAGGCTGCCAAGAACGACGATGCGCTGCATGGGATCTCCTTCGGCCGCGGCCCACGACCACAAGGTATTCTCCCACCAATCGCAGCGCGGCGCGGCTCAAAGAAGCAGCAAGGCAAAGTTGAGAAATTGCGCCTGCGCGGAGGGCGGCGCTTGCACCGGCAGCGTCAGGGAGCGGGCGTCCACCGTGCCGTCGTAGCCTTCCGCCAGGAGCGTATAGTGCGTGGTGTGCTCCGGGACGATCTCGAGGCAGCGGTTGGGAGAGGGATATACCCCGCGCAACAAGGGAGAAATGCGCACCGACTTGGCATTCTCCACGCCGTAGCACAACATGGCCCTTTCGCCCGGCAGGATGGCCCCAACGCTGGCGTAAAACTCGAGAATCCGGACAGGTCCGGCGGTTTCCGGGGCGCCGGCCCAGGCGCGCGTGCGGCCTCCGCGAACGGAGTCCAACCCCCACATGGCGAGCAGCAGCCCGGCGGCCGCAATCGGCTTGGCGAAACGAATCGGCATCGGCGTGACTTACTGGTTAGACTCCGGGATTCCGGCGAAGGTTGCAAGTGCGATAGCCTGAGAAATCATGTCCATTCGCGTGGTTCAAGTGGATGCTTTCACGGACCGGCCGTTCGCCGGCAACCCGGCGGCCGTTTGCGTGCTTCGGGAGGCGGCCTCCGAACAATGGATGCGCGATGTGGCGCGCGAAATGAATCTCTCGGAGACCGCGTTCCTGGTCCCCGAGGACGGCGGTTTCCGCCTGCGCTGGTTCACGCCGGCGGTGGAAGTGGACCTCTGCGGCCACGCCACCGTGGCCAGCGCCCACGTGCTGTGGCAAGACGGCCATTTGCCGGCGGGCGCGCAGGCCCGGTTCTATACACGCAGCGGCTTGCTGCTGGCGGACCGCCGCGGCGATTGGATCGAACTCGATTTTCCCGCCAAGCTGGCCGCCCCCGCGGACGCGCCACCGGGACTGTTTCCGGCCCTGGGAGTTACGGCCCAGACGGTGATGCGGAACCAGTTCGACTACCTGTTGGAGGTGGATTCCGAAGCTACGGTGCGCGGAATGGCGCCGGATTTTACCGCGCTACGGAAGATCGAGGCGCGCGGCATCATCGTCACCGCCAGGGCATCCAAGGCCGGATTCGATTTCGTCTCGCGGTTCTTCGCGCCCGCCGTGGGGGTGGATGAAGACCCGGTAACCGGCTCGGCGCACTGCGCTCTGGGCCCGTACTGGGGCGAGCGCCTGGGAAAGACCGGGATGACCGCTTTCCAGGCCTCCGCGCGGGGCGGCATCGTGCGCGTGCGGCTCAACGGAGACCGCGTGATTCTGGGCGGCCAGGCGGTCACGGTAATGGCCGGCGAATTGGTTTTTTGACGGTCCCCGTCCCCCTTCCTTTGTGGTAACGTTGTTCCCAGGGAGGGGCAATGGGACACGTCACAAGACGCGACTTTTTCAAATCCGGCCTGGCCGCGACGGTATTGGCCGGCGCCGGCGTAAGGCCCGTGCGGGCGGCCAAGAGATCGGCGGCGGACTGGGTTTCTCTGGGCAAGTCCGGCGTGCAGGTAACCCGGCTGGCATTCGGGACGGGTACCAATAACGGCAACGTGCAGGCGCGGCTGGGCCAGGACGAGTTCACGCGTCTTGTCCGCTACGCCTACGATCGCGGCATCCGGTTCTTCGAAACCGCGGAGTCCTACCGCACCCCGGCCATGTTGGGCGAGGCGTTGAAAGGCCTTCCGCGCGATTCCTACAAGCTGATGACCAAGTACACGGTCGGCGCCACGGACGACCCGCAGGCCAAGTTCGACAGCTTCCGCAAGACGCTCAACACCGAGTACTTCGATATTCTGCTGATGCATTGCATGCGTAGCCCGCAGTGGCCGGACGAGACCAAGCGCACCCAGGACGCGTTTTCGGAAGCCAAGGAGAAGAAGATCCTCCTGGCGAAAGGCGCCTCGGTCCATGGGTTGCAGGCGCTGGGCGCGTTTCCCGGCAACCAGTGGCTGGACGTCGCCATGATTCGCATGAACCATGCCGGCATGAGGATGGATACGCCGGACACGCGCGACACCAACGATCTGGGCGACGTGAAACAGGTGGTGGAGCACACCACCAAGGTTCACGCGCAGGGAATTGGCGTGATCAGCATGAAGCTGGTGGGCGAGGGACGATTCACGAACGGGGACGATCGCGAGGCCGCGTTGAAGTTCGCCTTTGGCCTGGGCGCGGTGGACGCCGTGACGATCGGCTTCAAAAGCACCGCCGAGATCGATGAGGCGATGGAACGAATGGACCGCGTCCTCAACGCATAATCCATGGCGGGGCGGCCGGAACCGGCCGCCCCGCGAGTGCATTGTTTTCGTGGCGCAGACGATCGTCTTTTGTCGTCTGTTGTAGAGGGCCTGCGGCCCGCGGAAATTCATGAAAAACGCCGGCAGGCAGATTCCTCGATGTTCGAGGGATTCTCCGGCCCAGCCCCGAAGGGGCGCAAGATAGTAGCCCACGGCGTAAGCCGTGGGGAACCGTTCCTGAAACCCCCAGCCCCGGAGGGGCGTAAGAATTCGGCGAGGAGATTCCCCGGCGTTCGAGACGGTTTTTCGACCCTGCGTTTGTTTGTGAGCTGGCAGGCCACAAAAGACGATAGCCCGCCCCACTGTCCAGTTATTTACCCCGGCATCACTTCGGCTTGGCGCTGTCCGGCGCGGTCGATGTGGATTCCAGCGAGTCCGCGATAAACGTGCCCGCGGGCACGAGGCGCGCGTCGCGCTTCCATGCCAGGCCGGAGCCTGTTTGCTGCAGCAGCCCCAGTTCGCCGAGAGCCCACAGCGAGTCGCCCTTGCCAAAGACCTTGGAGAGGAACAGATTACTGTCGACTTTGTCCGCGGTCCAGTTCTGGCCGCCGTCTTCGCTCACCACAAGCTGTTCGTCCGCCGCGATCCAGATGTGGCCGGCCTTATCGAACGCCACGGATGAGAGAGAGGACTGGACGGAGCTCTTCAGCGCCTCCCACGTCACGCCTCCATCGTGGCTGCCGAGCAACTCTCCGGCGAATCCCACTGCCCAGCCATTCCGCTGGTCGCGGAAGTAGACTGAGCTGAGAGACCAGGTGGCCTTGTCGCTGGTGACCGTTTGCCACTTCTTGCCGCCATCGGTGGTGCGCAGAATGGTCCCCGACCAGCCCACCGCCCAGCCTTGATTCGCGTCCAGGAAGTAGAGCCCTTGTACCGCCATGGTGGTACCGCTATCCTGTTTATCCCAGGTACGCCCGCCGTCGGCCGAATGCAGGATTATGCCATCGAAGCCCCCGGCCCAGGCGAGGTTGCCAATGGTGTAGACGCCCAGTAAGTGCTCGGTTGTGAAATGCTCTTTCTTATCGTTCAAGCGCTCTTGCCATGTCTTGCCGCCGTCGTCGGTGGCGAGAATCGTGCCGGCATCGCCCACCACGAGGCCATGTGTGTCGTCCCTGAACGTGATCGCGTGCAGATCTTGAGTGGCGCCGGTTTGTTGCATGGTCCAGTGGCCGCCACTATCCGTGGTGACATACACCATTCCCTGTCCGCAGAGGAGGTACGCAGTCGCGGGACTCGGCGCGGCGGCGTCGCGCAGGTAGCAGAGTTCTCCGGCGGCGGAGGCTGCCAGCGGAAGCGCCAGCATGCCAATCGATCCAATCAGCTTTGCCAGATTCTTGTGTTTTAACATGGACCTCGACTCCGAAAATAGCCTTCGCTTAAGACATACGTTGCGCGGGTGAGCGAAGTTACGCCGCGGAGGCCGCAGGAGCCCTTGAAGGCATGGCTATTTAGAGCTAATCGATGAGTGATGCAACGTACCATCGCGCTGCTGGGGTGCGCGACAAGAAAGTGGATGAACGTGGAAATGCGCCGATTCGGAGCCGCG
>OBLU010003225.1_pt1 | contig 14789 bp, 11 predicted proteins | sample 1518681 | NCBI WGS metagenome assembly OBLU01 (sample SAMEA3539304, study PRJEB22396) | soil metagenome | biome: tundra; feature: field; material: soil | place: USA | collected 2010-05 | depth 0.15 m
CCGGGCAGTGGGCGGAGGCCCGTGTCGCAAATGTGCCGCACGGGGTCGAGCAGCTCACGCAGCTCGCCGCCGCCTGCGTGGCCGGCCCCAAGGCGGTGATCCTCGACGAGCCGCTCGCCGGCCTCTCGCCGACCGAGGTCGAGCACATGGCGAGCATCCTCTCCGAGCTCAAGAGCGCCGGCGTCAGCGTGATCCTGATCGAGCATCAGCCGCGGTTCGTCTTCGCGCTGTGCGACGAGGTGACGGTCCTCGATGCCGGTGAGGTGGTGGTCAGCGGTCCCGCCGCCGATGTTCGCGCGAACGACCGTGTCCGCGAGGTCTACCTCGGGCAATGAGCGCCGCGAACGGCAACGCCCTCGAGATCTCGTCCCTGTTCGCCGGGTACGGTCGCTACGACGTCGTCCGCGACGTCCGGCTGCACGTCGCGACGGGCGAGGCCGTCGCCCTGCTGGGCCCCAACGGCGCGGGTAAGACGACGGTGCTGCGCGCGATCATGGGCCTCGTCAAGGAGCGCCGCGGCGAGATCCGCGTCGGCGGCGTGGACCTCACGCGGCTGCCGGCGCACCGGATCGCGCGCGGCCATGCGGCGCTCGTCCCGGAAGGCCGCCGGCTGTTCCTCAACCAGTCCGTCGAGGACAACCTGATCCTCGGCGCGCTGCACCTGCGCGGCGACCAGCCGCGCGTGAAGCGACTGCTGAGCGCGGTCTACGAGCTCTTCCCGGTGCTGCTCGAGCTGCGCGGCCGGCCCTCGTCGGCGCTGAGCGGCGGGCAGCAGCAGATGGTGGCGATCGGCCGGATGCTGATGAGCGATCCGGCGGTTCTGCTGCTCGACGAACCGTCGCTGGGGCTCGCGCCGCTCGCGATCGACGGCGTCGCCGACGCGCTGATCAAGCTTCGCGAGCAGGGCCGTTCGCTGCTGCTCGTCGAGCAGCGGGTCGATCTCGCGCTGCGCGTCTGCGACCGCGTCTACGTGCTGGCCGGCGGCGAGATCGCGCTCGAAGAGCGCGCGGACGTCGTCGACGCCGAAGGCCGCTCGCTGATCAACGCCTACCTCGGCTGACCGCCTGCCGGTCGGCGGCCGGCGAGGCTCGGGGTGATCAGGAGCTCGTGGCGTGCCACGGGTCGCTCCAGATCTGCCAGCTGGGGATCGGGTAGTAGACCCAGGATTCGGCCGTCGCCACGGCGGGCGCAACCGCCGGACCCGCGGCGAGCGCCGCTGCCGGCAGGACGTCCTGGACCGCCGAGCGCGGGAGGTAGGCGGAGCTCGAGCTGGCGCCGGCCGGCTCGTACAGGGCGCTGTCGCGGTCCGCACAGGGACCGGCGAGATTGTTCTTGTACATGAACTCGTAATAGAACACGTGAACCGGCGTGAACGGGGTCTCCATCAGGGTGTTCACGAGATAGTGGGCGCTGGCCTCCTGGGCGCTCTGCAGCGCCGCCGGGGTCGACCCGTTCTGCGTGTTTCGCTTCGGCGTGCAGTAGTAGGCACCGGCCTCGGTGTACCAGACCCGATCGAGCGCGGGATTCGGCAGGCCGGCGTAGAACGCCGACAGCGTGGCTGTCTCATGGTCGTTGACGGCCGCATAGGGATGGATCCCCCAGTCGACGGGGTCGGCGCCGCCGAGCGCGGCGACGTACTGGCGCTCGTAGGGCACGAGGTTCGATTGCGCGTCGTTGAAATCGCCGGCGATCACCGTGTCGCAGGTGCCGGTCGCGCAGTCGCCACGCGCCGCCGCCCAGAAGGCTGCGGCGGTCGCGGGCGGGACGTCGGGGCCGCGCCCGTTGTTCGGTTCGTTCCAGGCCTCGATGACGCGAACCGCCGGGAAGGCGCGCAGCAACGCCCCGACGCCGGCGGTGCCGTCGTTGTACTGGGCCGGCGTGGACGGGATCGCGGGAAGCGTCGCGCACGAGTTGCCATCGAAGTGCCCGTACCAGAACGCGACGACCGGTGTGAGGCCGAGCGACTGCACGTCCTCGAGCCAGGTCCGAAAGACGCCGTAGGCGGGTCCGCTCTGGTCGCACATCACGTCGTAGGCCACCACGTAGCGGGCGTATTTCAGCGGCGCGGCCGGTCCGTCGACGAGGGTCGCCGTCAGGAACTGCCCAAACGGGCTGGGGGAGGGGCCGCCGTTCCAGACGTCGCCGTTCCAGTAGGCGAGGTTCTGATCCGAGATGCCATCGATCGACGGCGTGGCGGCCGGCGCGGCAGACGCGCAGACCAGCGACAGGGCGAGCGCTGCCAGTGCGACCGTCGCCGGCAGCCATACCCGCAACCGTCGAGACAGGCACACGCCGGAGCTCAGGAGTTGTAGATCACCATCGCCAGGCCGAACAACAGGCAGTACACGGCAAACGGCGTGAGCGTCCGGGTCGTGAACCAGCGCACGAGGAAGCGCACGGTGATCAGCGCCGCGACCGCCGCGGTCACACAGGCAACCAGAGCCTGTCCGCGGACGCCGTTGCCGAGCGGACCGGTCAGATCGGGCAGCTTGAACAGGCCGGCGGCAAGGATGATCGGTGTCGCGAGCAGGAACGCGAACCGCGCGGCGTCGGAGTGGTCGAGGCCGCGCGCGAGGCCCGTTCCCATGCACACGCCGTCGCGGCTGATCCCGGCGACCAGCGCCGACGATTGGGCGATCCCGATCACGACCGCCTCGCGGGTCTCGAGCGTGTCGAGCTCACGGCCGCCGTCCGGCTTCGCGCCCTCGCGGATCGCCAACTCACGAACGGCGGCACGCCGACGCGCCATTTCGGCGCCGAACAGCAGGAACCCGTTGACGACCAGGAAGATCGAGGCCAGCTCCGGCTTGGCCGTGAGCGTGCGCAACTGATGCTCGAAGGCGAGCCCGAGGATCCCGGTCGGAATGCTCGCGGCGATGATCAGCCAGGCCAGGCGCTCCGTCGGCGTGCTGATCTGGCGGTTCGCAAGCGTGCGCAGGAACGCGGCGATGATCGCGAGCCACTCACGCCAGTAGTAGGCCAGCAGCCCGAGTGCGCTGCCGACGTGGAGCATCACCACGAATGCCAGCCAGAACGACTCGCTCTTCGATTGCGCGCTGACCAGCCCGCTCCAGCCGAACAGCGTGGGGAACAGGACGGTGTGTCCGAGGCTTGACACCGGGAACAGCTCGGTGACGCCCTGCAGCACTCCGAGGACGACGGCCTGGAAGTAGGTGAGCGGCGCCGCCGCCGCCAACACCGCGGGATGGACGGCGATCACGGGACGGTGGTCTCGGCGGTCTTGCACACGGCCATGTCCCGCCAGCCTAGAGCAGTCGCGGCGCTGGGTGGGGGCGGTCGCGCTCGCGCGGCGGAGTTCGTCAGGTCGCCCGCGCCGGCTCGCCGCGGCCAAGCAGCGCGTCGAGTACCCCAAGCACGGACCTCTCGGATGCGTCGTCGCCGTTGCGCGCGCGCCAGCCGACGTAGCCGTCGGGACGCACGATCGTGGCCCCGGTCGCTGAGATGCCATACGCCGCCGGGAAGCCGTTGCCCGGGTCCGCAAGACCGCCGGCGGTGCCGATCGCGTGGATCTCGAGCGTCAGGCCGGCCCGCGAGGCGGCGGCGCTTGCAGCGTCGCACCACGAGCGGCCCTCCGCGGCGGCCAGCAAGACGAAGCGGCGGCCGAACAGGTCGAGGCTGGAGACCCGGTCGCCGTCGCGCTCGAGCCAGACATGTGGCGCGCGCGTCCCTGGCAGCCCCCGCGACTCGCGCGGGTCCACATACGGCAGGCCGTCGTCGGCGCCCTCCTCCTCGATCACCGCCGCCGAGCGATAGCGGTGACCGATTTCGAGGCTGAGGTCGTCGACGAGCGGCTGGATGTGATCAGTCCCGAGGTAGGGCGCCGTGCGCAGCACGTAGCGCGAGTAGGCCTGCTCGATGGTCAGCGCGCCGACCGGACGACGCTCGGCGTCGTAGGTCGCGATCAGCGCCGGGTGCGCCGGCCCGTCGAGCACGTGCGCGATCTTCCAGGCGAGGTTGAAGGCGTCCTGGACACCCGTATTGCCGCCGAAGCCGCCGTTCGGCGGCACCGTGTGCGCAGCGTCGCCGGCGATGGAGATGCGGCCGTGCTGGAAGCTCGTCGCGGCATCGGCGATTGCCTTCCAGCGAGCGATGTCGACGACTTCGACCGCGATATCGGCCTGCCCGATCGCCGCACGCAGCAACTCCGCGGCGCGCTCGTCGTCGATCCACTCGGAGACGTTGGTCGCCTCGGGGGTTGCGGTGTCGCCCGCCGTGTTGACGACGAGAAATCCGGACTTCCAGTCTCGGTCCAACCTGAAGAAGCCGCTCAGGGCGTCGTTGAACACGTAGAGGACGCCCTCGGTCCTGCCGCGTTTGAACGGCGCACAGTCCGCGCGGAAGTAGATCGTGATGCTGTTGGAGATGAGCCCGTGTCCGGCCATCCCGATCCCGAGTCGCTCCCGTACGGGGCTTCGCCACCCGTCGCAGGCGACCATGTACCGTGCGTGCACGCTGCGCTCGGCACCGGTCTGGACGTTCCGCGTGGTGGCGAGGACGCCGTCGGAGAGCTCCGCGAAATCCGTCAGCTCGGTGACGTAGCGAAGCTCGGCGCCGAGCTCCAGCGCGCGCGAGCGCAGGATCGGCTCGAGCGCGTCCTGCGTGAGGAAGAGACGGCGAGTCGGGCTGACAAGCTCGACCCCGGCATTGAGGCTTGGGATGTACTGCGCGATCTCGGAGCCCGCGAGCGACTCGACCGCCGAGATGCCCCCGTCCGAGTCGTACTGCTCCTCGGAGGCGCGGCGGACGGAGTCCTCGACGCCCGCGGCGCGGAACACCTCGAGGGTCCGCAGATGAAAGTGCGCGGCGCGCGGGTGGACCGCGGTTCCTCCGTGACGCTCGACCGCGAGCGAGCGGATTCCGTGCAGGCCGAGGAGCATCGCGGTGGAGAGGCCGACGAGGCTGCCGCCGACGATCAGAACCGGCACGCTCTCCGCTGCCGACGCGCCATCGATGCCGCTATGCATTCGGCAGCCTCCACCGATTGGCCGTCACCCTGCTGAAACTAGCTCCTGGGCGTCAAGCCTGTCAAACCGGGCGCGCGACGACCGCGCCTCGCCGGCGGCTGCTGCGATCGCCGCCGGCGAGGCTGTGGCGGACCCCCCAACCGTCACGCGTTCGCCGTCGCCTCGGCGGTTTCGAACTGCTGCTCCTCGGTCGATCCTTGGAGCGCGAGCGTCGAGGTGTTGCCGGCGGTGATCGTCTCCAGGACCTGGTCGAAGTAGCCGGAGCCGACCTCGCGCTGGTGGCGCGTGGCGGTGTAGCCATCGTCCTCGAGCGCGAACTCGCGCTGTTGGAGCTCGACGTAGGCGCTCATCGATCGGTTCGCGTACCCCTGTGCGAGCTCGAACATCGAGGCGTTGAGCGAGTGGAATCCGGCCAGCGTGACGAACTGGAAGCGGTAGCCGAGGGCCGCGAGGTCGCGTTGGAAGCTCGCGATCTGAGCCTCCGTGAGGTGGCGGCTCCAGTTGAACGACGGCGAGCAGTTGTAGGCGAGCAACTTCCCGGGGAAGGCGGCGTGGATCGCGCGGGCGAACGTCTCGGCCTCCTCGATGTCGGGCGTCGAGGTCTCGAACCACAGCAGGTCCGCATACGGGGCATAGGCGAGCCCGCGGGCGACCGCGGCGAGGACCCCGTCGTTGACGCGGAAGAATCCCTCGGGGGTGCGCTCGCCGGTGGCGAAGGCGCGGTCTGCCTCGTCGATGTCGCTGGTCAACAGCTTCGCCGAGTGCGCATCGGTGCGGGCAATGAGCAGCGTCGGCACGTCGAGGACGTCGGCGGCCAGGCGCGCGGCGACCAGCGTGCGCACGAACTGCGAGCTGGGCACGAGGACCTTGCCGCCGAGATGCCCGCACTTCTTCTCCGACGAGAGCTGATCCTCGAAGTGCACCGCGGCGGCGCCTGCCTCGATGAACGCCTTCATCAGTTCGAATGCGTTCAGCGGGCCACCGAAGCCAGCTTCGGCGTCGGCGACGATCGGCGCGAGCCAGTCGGTCGAGGAGTCGCCCTCGGCGTGAGCGATCTGGTCGGCGCGCAGCAGCGCGTTGTTGATCCGCTTGACGAGCGCCGGTGCGCTTGACGCCGGATAGAGGCTCTGGTCTGGGTAGGTCTGGCCCGCCAGGTTCGCGTCGGCCGCGACCTGCCAGCCCGAGAGATAGATCGCCTTCAGGCCGGCCTTGACCATCTGCACCGCCTGACCGCCGCTCAGCGCGCCCAGCGCGGGCACCCACTCCTCCTGCTCGAGCAGCGCACGCAACCGCAGCGCACCCCGGCGCGCCAGCGTGTGCTCAACGACGACCGAACCGCGCAACCGCTGCACGTCGGCGTCACAGTAGGGTCGTTCGATGGTCGAGCTAGTCATTGTGGTGAGCCTCCTTGGATCCAAGAATCAGTAATTGGGATCCTAAACTAGTGTGATGGTCGGCGTCAAGCGCCAGCCCAGTGGGGTTCCTGCCCAGATAATGGTTCGCACGGGGTAATTTTGGATCCTAAATGCGATCTGGCCGGATGCTATCGTTGAGCCGTGCCGGCCCTCACGACAAAGGCGGACGAGGTTGCCCGGACGCTCGAGGACGAGATCGTTTCCGGCGCGATCCCGCCGGGGTTGCTGCTCCGCCAGGAACACGTCTGCGAGCGCTTTGGCGTCAGCCGCACACCGGTGCGCGAGGCGCTCCAGCGGCTCGAGGCACTCGGCCTGGTCACGGCGCTTCCCAACCGCGGTGCGCGGGTGCGCTCGATCTCCTCGGCCGAGCTGCGCGAGGCGTACCTGATCCGCGCCGAGCTCGAGGGACTCGCGACCGCGCACGCGGCGCCGCGGATGACGCCGAACGATCTCGCGCGACTCGACTTCGCCGAGGAGCGCTTTGCCGAGCTCACCCTCGAGATGCGGGCGCAGATGCGCTCCGGTGATCTGCGCAACTCCAGACTCGTCGTCGGCTGGATGGCGGCCAACCACGCCTTCCACGATGTGATCTACGAGGTGGCGGCGCTGCCGCGGGTCGAGCAGCTGGCCAAGAGCGCGCGACGCACCTTCATCGGCGAGCACGTCTGGAGTGCCCGCGGCGAGCTGGACGAGCTGTTCGCCAAGAACGACATGCAGCACCGTGCGATCCGCGAGGCGCTCGCCGCGGGGAGCCCGGACGGCGCGCGGACCCTCGCGCGCGAACATGTGCTCGCCTCCGGGCGACTGATGGAGGCCGCGCTCGACCTCGCCGCGGCCAAGACGCGTCCTCCCGATTGGCTGGCATCCTCGGCGCAGCACGCCGCGGGCCGGGCCGACGCCTGACGGGCCTGCCGTCGCCGCGCGCCGCGCGGATCCCTCGCCAGCCGCTCTCGCTGCGCCCTCCGGCGCGCGTGACGGCGAACCAGGCATGCAGCCGCGGCTGCATTTTCCTAAGCACATGCAGATATCTTGATATGCGTACCCCAAGGTGCTACGTTGAGGTTCGCATGGCGACCGAACAGACAGAATCGATTGCGCCACTGGACGGCAGTGAGCCCTTGGGGGGCTTTGAGCCTCTGGACGCCGTTGCGTCGTTGCACGGCTTCGAGCCACTGGAGAGCTTCGAGAGACTCGTCGGAACGTTGCGCGCGATCGCCGAGCCCACGCGACTGCGCCTGGTCGTCCTGCTTGCGCGCGCCGAGCTGACGGTCACGGAGATCAGCCAGGTGATCGGCCAGAGTCAGCCACGGACCAGCCGGCACCTGAGGCTCTTGCTCGACGCGGACATCCTGGAGCGCTCCCCCGAGGGGGCATTCGTCTTCTATCGGCTGGCCGATCGCGGTCAACCAGCCGAGCTCGTTCGCGCCGTCGCCAATCGCTGCGCCGCAGACGATCCGGTGATCGCCGTCGATCTCGCCGCGCTCGAACGCGTGCGCCACGCGCGCTCGGAGGCCGCGGCGGCCTACCTCGACCTCTACGCCGAGGAGTCCGCCGCGATCCGTTCGCTCCACGTCGCGGAGACCGACGTCGAGCGCGACATGCTCGAGCTGATCGCCGGCGAGGGCCCGATCAAGCGGCTGCTGGACATCGGCACCGGAACCGGCCGCATCCTCGAGCTGATGGCGCCGCACAGCGAGCGCAGCATCGGGCTGGATCTCAGCCACGAGATGCTGCAGCTCGCGCGCGCGAACCTGGACGAGGCTCGGCTCTCCCGTGCCTCGGTGCGCCAGGGCGATCTGCACCGGCCGCCGTTCGAGGCAGCGAGCTTCGATGTCGCGGTGATGCACCACGTGCTGCACCTGCTCGACGATCCCGGCGCGGCCGTCGTCGATGCCGCCCGTCTGCTGCGCTCCGGTGGCCGGCTGCTGGTGGCCGACTTCGCCCCCCACGAGCTGAGCTTCCTGCGCGAGCGCCACGGCCACCGCCACCTCGGGATCGCCGACGACGAAATGCGCAAATGGGCTGCCGAGGCAGGGCTGGCGATCGAGACCGAGCGCACGCTGCAGCCGCCCGAGCAGGCCGGCGGCGAACGGCTCACGGTGCGGCTCTGGTTGTTGCGTGCGCAGGAGCGCGCGACGGCGGAGACGGCGGCGGTCGCATGAGCCCGTCGGTGTCCTTCGAGTTCTTCCCGCCGCGGAGCGCGGCGGCCGAGCAGCAGCTGTGGTCGGTCGTCGATCGGCTCGCTCCGCTGGCTCCCTCGTTCGTGTCGGTGACCTATGGCGCCGGCGGCAGCACCCGTGATGCGACGCTCGAGACGCTGCGTGCGATCAGCGGTCAGACGGCGCTGCGGGCCGCCGGGCATCTGACCTGCGTGGGCCGCTCGCGCGAGGATGTCGACGCGACGGTCCGCGAGTACTGGGACGCCGGCGTTCGTCACATCGTTGCCCTGCGCGGCGACATGCCGACGCTCGGTGAGCCGTTCGTCCCCGATGCCGAGGGGTACGCCGGCTCGCCCGAGCTGGTCTCGGCGATTCGCCGGATCGCGCCGTTCGAGGTCAGCGTGTCGGCCTATCCCGAGGTTCATCCCGACTCGCGCTCGCTGGCCGGGGATCTCGAGCTGCTGGCGCGGAAGGTCGACGCCGGAGCGACGCGCGCGATCACCCAGTTCTGCTTCCTCACCGAGCGCGTTGCGAGATTTCGCGACTGCGTCGATCGCGCCGGGATCAACGTCCCGATCGTTCCGGGGATCATGCCCGCCACGAACTTCGCGGCGGTCTCGCGGATGGCGCGGCTCTGCGGCGCGACCATTCCGAGCTGGCTGGCGAAGCGTTTCGACGGCCTCGACGACGATCCGCAGACGCGCGCGCTGATCGCGGCGATCATCGCCGCGCGCCAGATCGAGGAACTGCGGTGCGAGGGCTTCGAGGAGTTTCACTTCTACACGCTCAACCAGGCGGACGTGGTGACGGCCGTCTGCCGCCTGCTCGATCTCGAGCCCGCCGTCAGGGAGCGTCAGGCGGCATGAGCGTCGACACCGACCGGAGCGCTCGCATCGCCGCGCTGCACGAGGCCGCCGCTCGGCGGATCCTCGTCCTCGACGGCTCGTGGGGCGCCAAGATCCAGGACCTGCGGCTCACCGAGGAGCAGTTCCGCGGCGAGCGCTTTGCCGACCACCCCGCTTCGCTACGCGGCAACACCGATCTGCTGTGCCTGACCCGGCCGGCGGTCGTGTGCGAGCTGCTCGACGCGTATCTCGCCGCCGGCGCTGACATCACCTCGACCAACACGTTCACGGCGACCTCGATCGCCCAGGCCGACTACGACATGCAGGACCTCGTGGTCGAGATCAACGTCGCCGCCGCGCGCCTCGCACGCGAGGTCGCCGATCGCTTCACCGCCGCGGACCCCGCTCGTCCGCGCTGGGTGGCCGGGTCGATCGGCCCGACCAACCGCACGCTGTCGCTCTCGCCCGACGTCGAGGATCCGGGTGCCCGTGCGGTCGACTTCGACCAGGTCTACGGCGCCTATCGCCAGCAGGCGCTTGCGCTGCACGAGGGCGGTGTCGACCTGTTCCTCGTCGAGACCGTGTTCGACACGCTGAACGCCAAGGCCGCGCTCAAGGCGATCCTCGATCTGCGCGATGAAGGCCTGGCCGAGCTGCCGATCTGGATCTCGGGGACGATCACCGATCTGTCCGGGCGGACGCTGTCCGGCCAGACGGTGGAGGCGTTCTGGACCTCGGTGCGTCACGCGGAGCCGTTCGCCGTCGGCCTCAACTGTGCGCTGGGCGCGCGGCTGATGCGTCCCTACGTCGCGGAACTTGCGGCGGCGGCCGACACACTGGTGTCGGCCTATCCCAACGCCGGTCTGCCGAACGAGTTCGGCGAGTACGAGGAGGGCCCCGAGGAGACCTGCGCCCAGCTGCGGGAGTGGGCGCAGCGCGGCCTCGTCAACGTCGTCGGTGGCTGCTGCGGAACGACGCCGGAGCACATCCGCGCGATCGCCGATGCGGTGAGTGACATACCGCCGCGCACCGTGCCCGACATCGCGCCGACGCTGCGCCTGTCCGGCCTCGAACCGTTCGTCGCGAGCTGAGCCGAGAGCCGTCATGAGCACCCAGATCGCAAGCTTCATCAACATCGGCGAGCGCACGAACGTGACCGGGTCGGCGCATTTCAAGCGCCTGGTGGTGGCCGGCGACTACGCCGGGGCGTTGAACGTGGCGCGCTCGCAGATCAGCGGCGGCGCCCAGATCATCGACGTCAACATGGACGATGGCCTGCTCGACAGCGAGCAGGTGATGACCACCTTCCTGCGGCTGATCGCCTCCGAGCCCGACATCGCCCGGGTCCCGGTGATGATCGACTCGTCGAAGTGGAGCGTCATCGAAGCCGGTCTCAAGTGCGTGCAGGGCAAGGCGATCGTCAACTCGATCAGCCTCAAGGAGGGCGAGGAGCCGTTTCTCACCCAGGCGCGGGCGATTCGTCGCTACGGCGCCGCCGTCGTGGTGATGGCCTTCGACGAGCAGGGTCAGGCAGACACCGTGGCCCGTAAGGTCGCGATCTGCGAGCGCGCCTATGGGCTGCTGACCCAGCGGGCCGGATTCGACCCCGAGGATCTGATCTTCGACCCCAACATCTTCGCGATCGCGACCGGGATGCCCGAGCACGACGACTACGCGGTCGCGTTCATCGAGGCCACCTGGCGGATCAAGGAACGACTCCCCGGCACGCGCGTGTCGGGCGGCCTCTCCAACGTGTCGTTCGCGTTTCGCGGCAACGAGCCGGTGCGCCAGGCGATGCACTCGGTGTTCCTCTACCACGCGATCGCCGCCGGGCTGGACATGGCGATCGTCAACGCCGGCCAGCTCGCGATCTATGAGGAGATCGAACCGGAGCTGCGCGAGCGCGTCGAGGACGTGATCCTCAACCGGCGCCCCGACGGTACCGAGCGCCTGCTCGAGATCGCCGAGCGCTACAAGGGGGACGAGAGCAAGCGCAGCAGCGAACCCGACCTCACGTGGCGCGAGCGGCCGGTTCGCGACCGGCTCGTCCACGCGCTGGTGAGCGGCATCAACGAGTTCATCGTCGAAGACACCGAAGAGGCGCGCCAGGGCGCCGAGCGTCCGCTGGACATCATCGAGGGGCCGCTGATGGACGGCATGAACGTCGTCGGCGACCTGTTCGGCGCCGGCAAGATGTTCCTGCCCCAGGTGGTCAAGTCGGCGCGCGTGATGAAGCAGGCCGTCGCGCACCTCGAGCCGTTCATGGAATCGGAGCGACGCGAGACCCGCGGTGCCGGGCGGATCGTGATGGCGACGGTCAAGGGCGACGTGCACGACATCGGCAAGAACATCGTCGGCGTGGTGCTGGCCTGCAACGGCTTTGACGTGGTCGATCTCGGCGTCATGGTGCCGGCGCACAAGATCCTCGACACGGCCGTGGAGTGCGACGCAGACCTGATCGGCCTTTCGGGGCTGATCACGCCGTCACTCGACGAGATGTGCAACGTCGCATCGGAGCTGGAGCGGCGCGGCCTTGACTTCCCGCTGCTGATCGGTGGAGCGACCACCAGCAAGGTCCACACCGCCGTCAAGATCGACCCCTGCTACCAACGTGGCCAGACCGTCTACGTGCCGGATGCGTCGCGTGCCGTCGGCGTCGCCAGCGCGCTGCTGAGCGCCGAGCAGCGCCCGGGGCTCGTGGCCGGCGTACAGGCCGAGTACCGCCAGATCGTCGACCGCCGCGCGTCGGAGCGGCGCTCCTCCCGCCGCTCGAGCCTGCAACAGGCGCGCGACAACAGCCTGGTGACCGATTGGGCCGCCTACGAGCCCCCCCGACCGCTGCTGCTTGGTCTCCATGCATTCGAGGACCACGACCTCGGCGACCTGGCCGACTACATCGACTGGACGCCGCTGTTTCGCACCTGGGAGCTGAAGGGCACGTTCCCCAGGATCTTCGACGACCCGGCTGTCGGGGAGGTTGCGCGGAGCCTGTATCGCGACGCCGAGGCGATGCTCGAGCGGATGGTCGCCGAGCGCTGGGTCAGCGCCAACGGCGTCGCCGGACTCTGGCCGGCGAACTCCGTCGAGGATGACATCGTCGTCTACGCCGACGAGCAGCGTGCCACTCCGCTGGCCACGCTGTACACCCTGCGCCAGCAGCTCGAGCGCGACGCCGCACACCCCAACCATGCGCTCGCCGACTTCGTCGCCCCTGCGAGCAGCGGGGTGGCCGACTACGTCGGCGCATTCGCGGTCACCACCGGCCATCGCGAGCAGGCGCGCGCGGAGCAGTTCGAGCGTGAGAACGACGACTACAACGCGATCCTCTTCAAGGCGCTCTGCGACCGGCTCGCCGAGGCGTTCGCCGAGCGCACGCACGAGTGGGTGCGCCGAGAGGGCTGGGCCTACGCACCGCAGGAGTCGCTGTCGCGCGAGCAGCTGATCGCCGAGGGCTATCGCGGGATCCGACCCGCGCCCGGCTACGGTTGCCAGCCGGACCACACCGAGAAGGGCACCCTGTTCGAGCTGCTCGACGCGCCGGCCCGCGCCGGAATCCAGCTGACCGACAGCTTCGCGATGCATCCCGGCTCGTCGGTCTCGGGGATCTTCCTGTCGCACCCGGGCGCCCGCTACTTCGGCGTCGGACGCATCGGCGTCGACCAACTCGAGGACTACGCCGCGCGCAAGGGCTGGACGATGGACGAGGCCCGACGCTGGCTCGCGCCGATCCTCGACAGCGACGCGAGCGAGCTGCCGGTCGCCGCCTGAACGCCGCAGGGTTGCCGCGACGCCGAGATGCGAGGCGATCGGCACGCGCCGCATATGCGCATTCTCACCTGTGGTTAACCAGCCGCTTAATCGGTGTGCAGACACTCGCAGCGTGGCGCTCCATTCAGATCCGGGCGAGCCCGGCCTGGCGCCGGCGCTGCGTCGGCTGCGCCGAACGCCGCTCGCGCGCCTGATCGCCGGGGGCACCGCCGGCAACGAGCAGCTCACTGCGGCCACGGGCGTCGTGCTGCTGCTGCTGCTCGCCGCGCTCGGCGTCACGATCGTCCGCATCGGGTCGCTGCTCAACGCTCACATGTTCCTCGGGATGCTGCTGATCGGGCCGGTTGTGCTGAAGATGGCGAGCACCGGATACCGCTTCGTCCGCTACTACGCCGCGAATCCGCGTTACCGGTCGAAGGGCCCGCCTCCGGCGGCGATGCGCTTGATCGCACCGATCGTCGTGCTGTCCACCGTCGTCGTCTTCGCGAGCGGCGTCGCGCTGCTGTTCGCGGGCCCGGGATCGCGCGGCACGCTGACGCCGCTGCACAAGGCGAGCTTCATCGTCTGGCTCGTGTTCACGGCCCTGCACGTGCTTGGCCACCTGGCCGAGCTTCCCGCCGCGCTGCGCGTCGACGGCGAGTCGCGGGGCTCGTGGGACGACCACGGCAGCGGTCGCGGCGCGCGCACGCTGTCGCTTGCCGGAGCGATCGTCGGCGGCCTCGTGCTGGCGCTAGTCGTCGAGTCGCAGTTCGGGGTCTGGTCGCACTTCCACCGTCACCTGCACTGAACGCGCGTCAGTTCGCGACGATGGCGAGGAAGTCACGGCTGTAGGGGGCGAGCAGCTCGCCGGCGATGCCGTGCTGCCCGGGGACGACCGGGACGGCCGTCGGCCCGCTTGGATGATGGGTGTAGAGGTAGCCGGCGACCCAGTCCGGATTGATGTCGAGCTCGATCGCACGCACCGCTCCGGCGCTGATCAGCGCGGCGGCGAGGGCGGCCGGTGACAGCTGTTCACCAGCGGCCCAGACCAGCTGCCCGGAGGCGGTGATCCCGAGGCCTGACCGCGCGACGGTGGTGAGAGCCTGAATCGTGTGGCCCCAGCAGGTGAGCACACAGCTGGTGACGGTTGCCGCCGGCGCTCCGCGGTCGACGAGCAGCTGCTGGTTCTGCAGGACCGAGAAGACCGTCTTGTGCGCTGTGGGCACGCCGTTGAGCCAGGAGCCGATGTTCGACGTCCCGTCGGTGTAGGTGACGATCGAGGCGAGCCCCGGCTTGAGTGCCACGGCGACGTGCCCGCCGGAGGAGAAGCCGACGTCGGTGTAGGTGAGCCTGAACCCGCCGTTGAACGCGGCCAGCACGAGATGGATCTCGCGCGGGCTGATCTGGTCGCCATAGGTCCAGCCGGCGACGCCGCCGTCACTCGCGCCCGCGTGCAGGGTGAGGTGCACGAGACTCTGATCGAAGCGCATGAACGTGACCGCGGAGCGCTGCGCGATCCACGCGGCGGGGTGGCCGCGAACCTCCGCGACCACCGTCCATGCGGCGCTGGGCGCCCGCGGTGCCGTCACGACGAGGCGCGGCACGGCGGCGGCACGCGCCGCCGGCGGTCGAATGGCC
>OBLU010003227.1_pt1 | contig 14785 bp, 14 predicted proteins | sample 1518681 | NCBI WGS metagenome assembly OBLU01 (sample SAMEA3539304, study PRJEB22396) | soil metagenome | biome: tundra; feature: field; material: soil | place: USA | collected 2010-05 | depth 0.15 m
CCGGTGAGGAACGCCTGCTGGATGCCGCGGTCAGTGGCAGAATCCCCCTGGGCGTTGCCATGGACATAGCAAAAGCCGACAACCCGGAAATGCAGCGCGAACTGCTCAAAGCCTACGAAAGCAAGCAGCTCAATCAGGTTTCCATCCGCACGGTCAAACGAATCATGGACCAGCGCCGTTTCATCGGCAAAGAGCGGGACACCGACAGTCGCCAAAGAAAAACGCGCACCAGCGCCGAGAGCCTGGTCAGCGCCTATCGGCGCGAGAGCCAGCGCCAGAAACTCCTGATCAGGAAGGCGAGACTGTGCGATGCCAAACTCGTTTTCATCGTTACCGCCTTCAATAAACTGCTCGCCGATGACAATTTCATCACCCTCCTCAGAGCCGAATCCCTCGCCAACATGCCCAAGTACGTTCACGATAAAATTACAGTCAACCGAAAGGAAGCTGCATGAGTGAAATGAAAATTGGATTCGAAATGCGCAAAATCCGGGTTCCGCTGGCGGACATCCTCCCGGTGCGCCAGATCAAGGACCCCCAAAAGAACATCCGCCGATACCAGACCATCCGGGACTCCATCAAAGAAGTCGGCATGGTCGAACCGCTCGTGGTCCATCCGCAAAAGGACGCCGCGGGCAAATATTTCCTGTTGGATGGCCACCTGCGCCTCGTCGCCCTCAGGGAACTGGGGGAAACGGAGGCCGACTGCATCGTCGCCAACGACGACGAATCCTTCACCTATAACGCCCGCGTCAACCGCCTCAACCCGATTTCCGAGCACAAAATGATCATGAAGGCCGTCCACAACGGTGTGCGGCCGGAGCGGATCGCCGCCGCGCTGAACATGTCTGTCCGCGACGTGAAGGCTTCCATGTCATTGCTGGACGGCATCCACGAGGAAGCCGCCGACCTGTTCAAAGACAAAGCCATCTCGCCAAAAGCCATCCGCATGCTCAGGAAAGTCACCGGCGTCAGGCAGATCGAGATCGCCGAGCTGATGGTCAGCGCCAACAATTTCACCAAGGGCTACGCCGAAGCCCTCGTGCTGGGCACGCCCAAAGACCAACTGGCCAATCCCAATGAGCCAAAAAAGAAGGAGGGCATGTCCCGCGAGGACATCGCCAAAATGGAACAGGAGATGGAGTCCCTCGAGCGCGACCTTAAGGCGGTGGAACAATCGTACGGAGATAACATGCTGAGCTTCACCTGCGCTCGCGGCTACATCAAAAAGCTCCTCGACAACGCGAAGGTGGTCCGCTTCCTGAACACGAACCATCCTGACATCTTCACTGAATTCGAGTCGCTCGCCGCCGCGGAAACTTTGTGATCGAGGCACACGCAATGCCCCAGGTCCTCGGATATCCACACAATTTCATTTGCTGGCACAGCCGTGTACTCGAACGTGGCACGTAATGCGACACAACGGCTTTATGGTCCGGCGGGAAATAGTCGCGAGGCTTCAGGGTCTTAAACCCCGAGCCTTGCGCTCGTAGTGCTCGATCATGTCCTCCTCGCGGGCGTCGTCGCTGTCAGCCAAAACCAGCAGGGTCAAAACGGAATCGTATTCATCAAGATTCCAGCTCTCCTCCGTCACCTCCAACTGCCGTTCGTACCAGTTTTCCGTGATCCAAGCATCGGGCTCAACCAGCGACGGTCCAGACTTGGCACCGGGTTCGGTCAGATAACGCGCGAGAGAACCCGCGTGCAACGGCATCCCCTTTTCGATCCGCAGGCCGGACCTGTTGCCCTTCTGCTTTGACCAGACAACTTTCCCTTTGGTCGACAGCACGAGCGTGCACTCGTGCCGGCTCAGATCCACGAACTTCATGCCAGTAGCCGTCAGAGAGGTGTTGAACGTGCCTGCCAGCCCACTGATGGTTTGCAGGCAGGGCGCGGCGTCTTCAGCAAGCGGCCTGAAGAGGAAGGTGGGCATCAATAACTCCGAGGCGAAGATGTTTGCCTCGACTTCCGTTGGGCTACCTTTGTAGTCCCGCATCTGCTCGGCCGTGCACACGAACACCTGGGACTCCTTTTCGTGCAAAAACCAGTGGCCCAGCTCATGCGCAATCGCAAAGCGCCGGCGGCCATCTTCGCGGATCCCGGCCTTCGTGCGGATGATCCCCCGATTTCCCTTGCGAACCAGCCGGGCAAGGCAACCAGTAAGGTTGGCCTCAAGGCACAGGACGCCCCGGTCCATGGCAATGTCCTCCACGGGTGTGGGACCCGGTGTATCAAGGCAGTAGTCCTGGGTCAGTCTCCAGGCCACACCCTCAGCCCGCATCCTGTTTATCTCTCTTGCCATCTTCAGGGTGGTCCATTTCCAAGAGCATCAGATCCTCTTCCAGGATTTGCATGTCCTCTGGAGTGGCCGATTCATACTCGCGGGCATAGAAGAGCGCCTGTTCGGGGTGGTGCTGTCGAATCCGTTCGATCATGCCGCGCACCCGCTCCCTGAGTTCCTCGACAGCCGTGGACCCCGCCGCCAACACCTGCCGGGCTTTGCCACCAGCCTGAATCCTTCGCTCTCTCGCCAGCTCGAGTTGCCGGCGCGCCTTTGCCTTCTTCAAGATCGCGTTGAACCGCTTCTGCGGTCCGGCCATATCGACCTTGTTGTCCTTGAGGTACTGGGCCAGGCGGGCGCTGTCCATCGCGTCCACATCTGCGCCGTCCTCCCGAAGAATCGAGGCGAGGCGCTCCAGCCGAGTAAGCTCGTGTTCCGGATCTGGGGTGTTCATTGCGCCTCCTTCCAGTCGTCGGAGCCTATGTTGTTCTTCACGCGCCATTCCTTTGCGAAAATCGGCAACTTACGAAGCAACCGTTTCACGCCGGCATCATAATCTGCCTCAGAAAGGCCCAGCTTGCCACGGCAGTAAGCGCGGCTCCCGCATTCCCGATCGTCGAAGACCGCCATCACGATGCCCTGTTCGACGCTTCCGTCGGCCAGGCTCAGGGCAAAATCCTCAAGGAATCTGTCGCCCATGGCGCCACCCTCCTTGAATCGCAATGTCGAGTAAATGTCTTCTGCGGCCACGGCCTTCGTAAGAGCATTTGGCAAAAGGTCCCCAGATTCTGGGTCCTTCTCCAGAATCGGTGAGGTCGTGGTAAAGGGCTTCATCCGATTCAGCCAGTTCGAGAGGATGCTCCGAGCACGGGAGCAACAGAAATTCGTGAAGTCAGGGAACTTCTGGCGGTCCCAGCCGTAATTACCCGCCAGCGCCTTTTCCACGATATCGTCAGCCAAGTCTGCCGCAGACTTCCCGCCAGGAAGGTCCATGGAATCCACGAATGGGCTGTGGAACCCCATTTTTTTGGCTTGTTGCATGATTCGGCCGGTCAGCTTCGACAGGAAATCCGGGGACTCCATGGCCCTAATGGCGGCGTCCAAGGCCTCCCCCGAGAGAGGCACCCGTTCCTGAGCAGGAATTTCATCCGGCTCTACTAGTTCACTGTTCAGAGTGTCCATTCCGCCGAAATTTCTTTGATTATAGGCAAATTCCACCCCGATTGTGAAAAGTTAATTTTGTACGGCGGAAACGCGGGGTTCACCAGTGATAATAGACAGGCGGGTAATCGATCGCCCGGCGGTCGTTCCGCAAGACGATGGGGTTGCTCCCAGGATTGACGCATATGAAAGACGCACCAGGAATGCGGGGAATCCGCAGTCGAGACGAATCGGGGCCGCTTCGCCGGAAGCGGGAAGACACCCATATGGGAACCATTGAACAGGAATACGACCGAGACTTCGGGGTTCGGGCCGACAAGCACCTCGGCCAGTTCCTGAAGGAAAACAGGGTCCATTCGTTGCACCAGCTCATCCAGAGCGATATGGGAAAGAAATCATAAGTATGGAGACCACGGGCAAATCAGAAAACGGGCGATTCCAGATACTGAGCCTGGACGGCGGCGGCCTGAAAGGGCTGTTCCAGGCCAGCTTCCTGGCCGGATGGGAAGAGGCAAAAGGCCGCAGGATCACGGAATACTTCGACCTCATCACCGGCACCAGCACCGGGGGAATCATCGCCCTCGGTCTGGGCATGGGCTTTTCAGCAAAAGAGTTGCTGGACTTCTACGTAACCGAAGCCCTCGCTATCTTCCCGCCCTCCGCCCTGGCGGGCCTCAAGCACTACGTCTCGGTCAAATACGACGTCGGCGGGCTTGAGGCGGCCCTGGCGAAGCACTTCGGGACCAAAAAGCTCGGCGAGAGCAAGGTGCCACTCATCATCCCGTCGTACTACCCAAAATACAACGACGTCTACCTTTTCAAAACGCCGCACCACAGGCGGCCCCAGAATGACTACCGGGAATTGGTGGTGGATGTCGCACGGGCCACCTCGGCGGCCCCGACCTATTTCAAGCCATACGAGGCCGAGAACGGAGTGGAGTTGGTCGACGGCGGGGTCTGGGCGAACAATCCCGTCATGATAGCCATCAGCGAGGCGATGGGATACTTCGAGGTGCCACAGGCAAACGTGGCCGCCCTGCGCATCGGAACCACCACCGAGGCGATTTCGCTCAACAAGCACCCCGATTCCGGCGGCATGGTAACGATGGCAAAGGCCGCCATCGACTTCATGATGCGGGGCCAGGAGTTGTCGGCCAGTAACATGGCGAAACACCTGCTCGGCAAGGACCGCTACCACGAGGTGAACGTGACCATGACACCGGGGGACTTCGCCCTGGACCGGCTCTCCAAGGACCTCATCGGCTTTGGCCAGGCATGCTGGCGCACCCACTCATCCGAGCTGGATGACAAGGGCTTCTTTAACCACACACCCCGACCGTACAACCCCGTCTACAAGGCTTAACCATATGAGTAATACCATTACAAACCGCATCATCAACGAGGTCCTCGCAGGTCTGGACATACCGGACTCAGCGTATGAAACAGCCAAGAAGCGCTATGAAGACCTGGGCGACTGGTTCAAACGCCCAGAGGCCCACTGCTTTAACTGCGACCCCCATATCTACCCGCAAGGTTCGTTCCGGTTGGGGACCGTCATCCGCCCACTACATCCCGAAGCGGAATATGATCTAGACCTGGGCTGTAGGCTTCGAACCGGCATTGCCAAGGCAACCTTTACGCAAAAGCAACTGAAGCAATTGGTTGGCACAGACCTGGAGGAGTACCGGATTGCCCGTGGCATCAAAGAGGATATGGAGGAAATGCACCGGTGCTGGCGGCTTAAATATGCCGACACCCTACCATTTCATATGGATTCGGTTCCGTCGATTCCAGAAAGCGTGTCACGGAAGCAGTTGATCACCGAAGCCATGGTCCGGGCAGGCATCGGCGAGGGCCTGGCTAAAGCCGTGACGGAGTTCACGGGGGCCATCACGGATAACCGGCACGAACATTACACCGTCATCAGCGACTATTGGAGGATTAGCAACTCGGAGGGCTATGCCCGCTGGTTTGAGTTCCGCATGAAGCTGGCCAGGGTGCTGCTCGAGAACAGGGCCTTCGCGGCCAGAATGACCACGGTTGACCAACTGCCGATTTACCAGTGGAAATCGCCGCTCCAGCGGTGCGTGCAGATACTCAAACGCCACCGGGACGTCATGTACGAGGACAACCCCGACAGCAAGCCAATCTCCATCATCATCACGACCCTTGCCGCGGCATCCTACCAAGGGGAAACCGATATCGACGACGCCCTTGAGAGAATCCTGTCAACCATGGGGAGCCTGATAAACCCGACATCGCCACGAGTGCCCAATCCGGTGAACCCGGCAGAGGACTTTGCCGACAAATGGGGCGATTCCCAATACCATCACCTTCAGCTGGAGCAAAACCTCTGGCTCTGGCTGGAGCAGGCCAAAGCCGACTTCCGCACGATTGGAAACGCCCGCAACCTCGAACTGATTGTTGAGCAGGCACAGGAAAAGTTTGGGGTGAGCCTCGGCCGAGAGGGCTTGGATGAAAGGCTGAAGATTGGCGCCGCCAGCGTATCCGTCACTCCGAAGAGCCACACCATAACGGAGGCGCCGGCCAAGCCATGGTGTAGAGCTGATGACTGAGAATACCAGCATAGCCGGCTTGGGAGAATTCTTGTGTGATTACCCGCAAATGGCAGTGAGACCATTTGCTGGAGACGGGTGCCAGCTGAAGGGGCGCTTCGCATTCACCGCCCGCTCCAAGGCAAAGGGAGAAATCACGGACACGTTCGGATTGCGCATCGACGTCCCAAGCCGATTCCCCAGATGCCTGCCGACAGTCACCGAGACTGCTCAGAAAATACCCCGGAACGGAGCATACCACGTCAACCCCGACGGGACGCTCTGTCTGGGGTCCCCTCTGCGCCTGATGCTCAAGCTGTCGCAACGGCCGACGCTCACCGGGTTTGCTGAGGAATGCCTGATTCCGTACCTCTTCGCCATCTCACACAAGCTTCGGCTCGGAGGCCCGCTCCCGTTCGACGAACTCCAGCATGGAACGCCGGGCATACTCGCGGATTACGCCGACCTGTTCGGCCTGAAAACGGCGGAGCAGGCACGCTATGCACTTATGTTGCTCGGGATGAAAAAGAGGCGAGCCAACAAACTGCCGTGTCCTTGCGCTTGCGGGAAGCGTCTGGGACGATGCAAACTCAACGTGCGGCTACGGCAGTTTCGGCAAATCGCAAGCCGGGGCTGGTTCCGAACTTCTGCCAGCTGACTGAACGCACATGGCACCGACGGGTGTCTTCCAAATGTTGAGCGTCAGGTGTCCAGCATGTCCCATTCGTCTGCAAGTCACGGCTGGTGTTGGCAATACTTGATCGCAACAACGTTCGCCGACCGCGGCTGCGTGGGGTCGGCTTGCAGGAACTTGATCGCTTGCTCATCGAAGAGGTTGTGACCGAAAAGTCGTGCCCGGAAAAGCTCTATCCAACCAAATGGATTTTCTCCACGAATGGGGAAATTCTCCAATGCATTGGCTCCGGGCGCTAATCCTCAGTTCCTTGAACATCGGATAGCGCACTCCTGACCGCAGGAGACGGGGTTGGTGTTAGACGGAACTCGAAGCTCGAGTTCGCCCGGAAAGGAAAGGCGCAGGTGCTCTTGTTTGATCCCAGCTAACTGAGGGTCGACCCGACCGGAAGGGCAGAAAGCTCGGGTTTAAAAGCATGGTATCGATCGCTGGCTCACGCACGAAAAGGAAAACTGCCGTTACCAGCAGGAGAAGCAGCAAGCGGAACTCAGCACTAAAGGCAACTGCAGACCTTCAGTTGCTTTGTCTGTTCTGAGAACAGGGCGCCTGCACTGGATGGGCGCTGCCGAAACGAAGTGAATCTGTTCGTCATTGGCAAACCCGGCTGGCAACATGTACCCGCAATTGAATTCTGAACATGGCTGCGAGAAATGAGAACTCCGCTGTCCTCCTGGCCTGGAGCAAAATGGTTCCCATTTCACAGGCGCAGGACCCGCTTGGTTTGTCACTGCGTGTTTCAGCGCGGCTGGCTTCCGAGTTGCTCCACTGCATCACGTCCATAACGCCTCGGGCCAGGTATTTCTCTTTTCTTCCGTGGTGCGTCTCTGATTTCGGCAGGCGGGAGAAGGCGGCTCGGGCAGACGCGGACCTCGTCGAGGCGGTTCGATTGCGGGAAAAGGCGCTAACGCTGGGGTGCGTTTTACATCACGACGGGGGCGCGTGCAGAGACGGGCGTCTGGTCGGGTCGGACAAGGCGATGGAGTGGGCGGCGGCCAATCCAGGAAAGACGCCGAAGTTCTCGGGGTTGAGTTTCGTCAAGAATCCGGCGCTGTACGCTTACTACAACTCGCTAGTTCATCTTGGTTTTTTCAATGAGACGCCGGACGGGGACGGGAGTGAGGAGGCCGAGACGGACGAGGATTCCGAGGTGGAGATCATCGACCTGGAGTTAAGCGAGTTGGGCAAGCGGGTGGCGGACGCGTACGAGGGGGCAGTCGGGGGGCTTCCGGTCGTGGGGAAGCTGACCAAGGAGCCGGACGGCTGCAAGCCGGGCGAGTTGAAGCGATGGGGGGAACATGGCTGCATCTGTGAGGTGGCGAAGCCGAGAGCCCCTGATCGCGCCCTTCTGCGGGAGGTTTTCTTCAACAGGGTTGGGAGCCCCGGCCCAAGCCATAAGTTCCGGCACGACAGCCTGACGCTTTTCCTGGAGTTGATAGACAAGATCGCGCCGCACGACATCATGATGCACCAGGACGTTTTTGGGGATGCGGTCTATTTTGGCGCCACGGCTGCCAGTGAGGATGGCGGGCAGATTGTGCAGCTGGCAATGTCGACGCCGTTGGAGGACATCTCGAAGCGATGGCGCATGTTCTACTTCCACTACTTTCTGTCCGTGGCGCTGGAAAGTCTGTTCGTAGCCGTGGTGGGGTTTGCGCAGAGAGCGGGCATGGCTGGCACGCGCGTGGAAGCCATTGTGGGGGCGCTGAAGTCGAAGAGCGTGGTGCGTTTCCTGGGCCGGGTGCTGGGGAAAAAGTTCGAGGGGAATTTTCTCGAACTAACGCCAAGCCAGTTGTTCCAGGCGGCTGGTGTTGCGGGCATGCGTGGCGACTTGCAAGGTTCGGATGATTTCGATCGGCATTTTGGTTACGCGCACCCACTTGCGGAGCGGAAACTGACCGATGAACTCCGGCACGGAGAAACGGCCTACGCGAGTCCGGAGGGGGTTGCGTGCGCCCTCGTGCTGCTCATGATGACAGTCACCCGATACACCCGGTGGGATGGCGGGCAATATGGGAATTGGCTGGCCGGGGCTGCGCACGACCCGTACCGGGATATCACGGTGCCCGTGGTGCTGCGGGAGCTTCGTGATTCATTCGGCAACTTTTGCGCCGCAACCTGGCGGGAGCTGGCTATGTTGCTAATTGGGCGTTTCGTCGTCAGCCAGCATGAGGTCCTGTCGTATGAGAAGGTCTGGGATGGGAGCCGCGCCCTATTTCATAGCGACCAGGGGGTGATTCGGTGGCGTGGGCTGAGCTATGACGACATTGTGGTGGGAAACTCGCGGTTCAACTCGGCGGTTCAGGTTCTGACTGACCTGGCTTTGGTGGAGCGCAAAGAGGACGGGTCGGTGGTGGAGAAGTTGACGGCGGAGGGGAAGCGGTTCCTGAAAGCCGAGTTGGCGGGGACGGAGGGGGCATGAAGCCGCTCGATTTCCGTTCCTTTTTCGAGGAGGAGGAGGCCCGCTTTGCGGTTTTCTCGACCTACGAATTTGACCCCGTCCACTTTGAAAAATACCTGTTGTGGACGAAGGCACTGGGGCGGGCGCGGCGGATCATTGTGATGGTGGACGCGGGGCGATTTCAGAAGTTGATGGCGGAAAGCAGGACCCCGGCGAGGTCCCTAAATGAACACTACTTAGTACTGCCGGTTCGGCGATCGGGCGGTGTTTTCCATCCGAAGCTGGCCCTCTTGCTTGGGGAAAAGCACGCCGAGGTCATCTGCGGTAGCAATAACCTGACGCAGCCGGGGAGCACCCATAACTTGGAGCTGCTGAATCGCGTGCCGGTGCGGGTGGAAGATGGCGAGAGGGATGTTGCACACCTGCCGCTGGTGCGCGAGGCGATTCAGTTTTTCAAGGGGTGCACGGCTCACGGGGAGGCACACGCGGCGCGGATAGCGCTCAAGTGGCTGAATGAACTGGAGGAGGACTTTCGGTGGTTGGGCAGCATTCATGACGGTGGTGTGGACGGAGGGCCGGTGCTTGTGCATACGCTGCGGGGCGGATTGTGGGAGTGGATGACGGCGAGCATCGGCAAGGAGCGGCCGCAGAAGATCCAGGTCATTTCTCCGTTTTACGACTCTGACCTTGCTTTGCTAAAGCGGGTTCGCGAGCGGTGGCCGGATTGTCCGGTTGAGGTCACAGCGCAGCAGCACAGCAGCAACCTGCCGCCCGAGGTGCTGAGAGGATTGCGGAAGGGTGTTCGCTTGTTCGATCTGCCGAACGAGGATAGCCGGCGGTTGCACGCGAAGCTGGTGGCGGTGAGTCTGAACGGAAAGAGCCTCTGTCTGGCTGGGAGCGCAAATTTCACGGAGGCAGCGTTTGATGGGGGAAATGTTGAGACCTGCCTGGCGTGGGAGGCTGATGGTGACGTGGTGAAACCGTTGTTCCAGGATGATTTCAGCCGGAAAGCGATCGCCGCGTCGGAATTTGAGCCCGGGGAGGAGCAGCCGCCGTCGGAGGATTCGACACCAGCGCCGCCGTTGCGGGTCAAGAGCTGCGTTTTGGATGAGGGCGGAAGGTTGTCGGTGGGTTACTCGGTGGGGGCTGAATTGGGAGCGGACAGCGCCACAATGGCGCTGAAGCATTATAGCGAGCGTGATCCGGTGTTCACTCGGCCGGTGAGGGTGACGCCTTCGGGATTGGAGGAGTTCGTTTTGCCACCGGAGCTGAGCGGCGGGTTCAGTGGTGCGGTTTTGTGTTACCTCCTCGCGTCCAAGGGCGGGGTGTTGCACAGCAGCGTCCCTATGTGGCTTATCCAAGAGCACAAGTTGACACACGAGCCGACGGAAGGCGGTGGGGGCTCTGGCAGGGAAGCCGAGGTGCGCGAGACGGGTCGCGGGCTAGTGGAGCATTTGGATGAAGTCGGGCACCAACGGGGCCAGACCGAGTTGATCCGGCAATTGATGGAGTTGAACATTCGTTATCAGGATGAGAGCCGGTGGGGATGCAAGAAGCGGGGCTTTCGGGTTAAAGTTCGGGATCCATTCCATCCTGACACCATGCCGGACTGGCTGAAGGCGGCGCACGAGAACTTTCCGCAGCTTGAACAGGCGATTTACGATTTTGCGGACCGCCACCAGCACCATGTGTTGGAGAGGCACGAGCGAAAGGGGAATATCAACGGCTTGTCCAACTTCATTGATGTCATGGTGGCCAGCAGCAAGCTGCTTTTCGTTTACCTGCGGCGTGGCGTTGTGAAACAAAACTGGGTTACTCCGCGGTTGGGTGAATACTTGAACATCTTCACAGGGACATTGCCCGAGTACCGAGACGAGGAGCCGACGGGTTACCTTGGGCGGGTTTACACGAATCGGAGGGGAGAGCCGGTTCTTCTGGGGAAGACTTTCGAAGAGCATAACGTCGCGGGCCATCTGCAGGCGCTGCTGTTGGTCGCCCAGGTGGTACGGTGCGGCGGCAGGTACGACGCGAAAAGAACGAGGAGGGAGTTGCCTAGCCTTGCGGACCGGGTCGAGGGCTTTGGTCGGAGGATTGGGCTGGCCCGTGCCACGGCCGCGCAGGTTCGGAAGGCGCTGGAGGATTACGAGATGCTGACCGATGAGGAGCTGGCGATTTGGACGCGGGACCGGTGAGGTAGGAGATGGCCTCTGGGATGGCTCAGGCGGGAGCGAGGTCGATCTGGGCGGGGAGAGGGGCGTCGAGCATCTCACCCCCAAGTGGGTTACGCCCTGCCAGAGGTTGGCCGCCCAGGACAATTGTCGCTGATTTAGGCCAGGCGCTCGGCGCGCTTGGTCAGGATCTGGTAACGGTGCCAGTTGGCCTTGATGCAATTCTTCATGAAGAGAGCTGGCCGGTTTGGGCAGGACTCAGTTGAGCGGTGTGGGGCCAGGAGGGGCGTAACGTAGTCGGTCGCAGTTGTCGGGACTCGGTTCTACGGACATGTAGTCCAAGTTAAGGACCTGGATCTGTCCCGCTTCTGCATCACTTCGGAGGAACCTCGGCGGATTCTGTTGCCCTGTTGCTTGCCCATCGTTGAATCGGAGACCAAACGCTGGCCAAATGAGCGACGCGTGGGAGTCATGTCCTCCATCCTCTCGCGCGGTCTCCATGCCGGTTGCAACGACGGCGCAGACGCGCCCGTCTTGGTTGAATACTGGCCCGCCGCTCATTCCTGCGTCGAACCGCGCGTTTGTGTGCATACAGGGAAACGGAAGCATGACGCGATCACGGTACTGATAGTGGATTTCCCTGACCACACCTCTGGACGTTGTGGGGCATAGCTTCACGCGGTAGGATCCGTCGCCGAACTGGCGCGAAGTCGTGTTCGGGTACCCAAAAGCTGTAATGGCCGCACCTTCTGGCGGAGGGGAGATATCGAATCGAGGCAGAACCATTAAGAAGTCCTGCCCAAGGTCTTCGGCGGGCTCAATCGTCAGGCCGGTAATGTCGATGTTTCGCGAGTAGTGGTAATTGGTAACGTCCCACTTGAGAAACTTGCCGGTGGATGGATCAGACGTTGCGAGCTGCACGCCGAAGGGCATTTGGCCGGTGAGTTCGTGGATGGGCCTCCCGGTGAATCGTTCCGAGATCTCATCAACCACGTGCCGGGCCGTGAACGCCAGGTCCGGCGCAGCTAGAAAACCGCTGCCGAATGCGCTGAATGCAGACCGATCATCGCTAGCCACCAGCACTCCGGCGACCCAGGTCACGGGTTGGCCGAAAGGAGTGTAGTCGAAGCTAATGCGTGCAGGTGCCATAAAGTTATAGATCGTTAGTGGGTTGACTGATCTTCCGGTCACTGCTTGCGCTTATTAATATCTGGAAACTTCTTCTGGGCAAGAGCCAGCAGGGAAGCCTGAAGAGCGGAGCGATTGTGGAACAAACTGGCCAAGTTGCGGAAATCCTTTTTGCGGTTTCGGTAATAGGCGTATGCGGCACTGCGCGCCAAGGTCGGAGCCGCGGCGTCGGAGCGGCCCACATCGCCTTGGTAGCCGGTTGTTGGGCAGCCGTCGCGCAGGCCGGACCAGGCCGCCGTAAGGTGGTTTTTGTCGAGGCTGACTTCGTTTACGCCAGGGTTCTCAGCGATAATGCCGGCGAGCAGGCAGGCGGCGGCATCATCTTCATCGCGCCCGAGGTCCGGGCAGCAGGAGCTGTCGAGACAACAAAGGGCCTCGTGGTGCTTTACGAGGCTGATGCTCTTCGATTCCGAAACCGAGAGCTCAAGTTCCAGCATGAACTCCAGGCAGAATTTGCCGTTGCGATAGTGGATGCCGTTGGAGTCGTTCCACCACCAGGGACCATCGCTCCGGGTGGGATCGTAGCGGCGCAACTCCGGGTCGTCGTCGTGGTCTATATCGGTGATGAGGATGCGGCAGGCGTTGGGAGAGTAGTCGATCCATTCAACCCAATAGTACCGCTTGCCCTTGATGAGATCGTACCAGTCGAAATTGAAGGCGACATTGCCATAGCGGTAGCCACGGACCCAATGATTGGGAGATACCCAGTTAACGAGGGTCCGGCGTGTGTTGAGGATACTCTCGTCATAGACGAGTTGTGGCCGGATTGTACCGTGGTCCAGGATCGTGAGGGCGTTTAGGATGTGGGTTACGTGCCAAACCTCGTCAAAGGGGGCGCAGTCCGTCTCAGTCCAGCGCGGGTTATCGCTGGGGATACCGACCCTAAATTTGTGTCACGGCGGCTTGGTTGTGGTCCTGATTCGAGACGGTTTTGCGAGTTTCATCGGCGTTAGGAGCCAAAGTCCTTGGCCGCCAGGAAGGCTTGGCCGGTCTGGGAGGCGTGCCGGCGCAGGCGAGCAACCACTTCGGGGAGTGTCCAGGTTCCACCGAGCACGAGGTAAACGTGGCTGTAGTCCATCAGAATTATTGGGGTCTTTCGACCGGACGCCTGCTGGATGGCCGTGCTGGAGAAGCCGGACATCGACACCATGATTCCCATGGTGTTGTCGGCCTTGTCGTTCACTTTGGCCAGGAAGCTATCCACGCTCGGGGCGTCCGCCTGATCCGCTGTGAATTTCAGTTCCGTTAAATATGTCGTGCCCTCGATGGTGAGCGAGCCGTCGATCTGACGGCCGCCGGTCACGTAGGGCGGGCGGTGGGTGATTTCGAAAAAGCCGACCACATCGTAAAACCAGTCCTGGAATTCGTATCCGGCTGCTTGGGTTCCGAGGCGTTTGGATAAGTCGGCCAAGCGCCTAGTGAGGGTTTCGAGTGTTTCCCGTTTGGCGATGGTTTGTTGGAGGCGCTCGCGGGCGACCTTTTTGGTTTCTTCGCGTTCTTTGGTGTCCTCTCTCTTCTTGGCTTGGGACTCGATATAGTGGCGGAGGGAGCGGACAGATGCGGCTGCGGCCTCCAGTTTTTGCGGCGTGTCCTCCCAACCTTCCAGATCGGGGAATTTGGCCTGGTCGGCCAGGGAGGCCGCCATTTGTCTGATAATTAGGGAGCCCTTGGCGTGGGCCTCGAGCTTGGGGAGCAGGCGGCCGAGGAAAACGCGCTTGGTTTCGGTTTCCTGCCAAGTCGCGAGGAAGTTCTCGGAAATCTTGTGACGGCGCAGAAAACTGAGGAGAGAGGTCTTGCGCCAGAATGATTTGAGTACGGCGTCGTGGACCAGGTCAATGAAGTGGGAGGGCAGGTCGTTCTCGGCCATAGTCTTGATAAGATTGGATCAATTTGGATTCCACCACCAGTTGGAACGGTGGATGGACACCGCGATCTTATTCCAGGTGCGGGACTCCCACATGAATCCACCAACGCCGTTGTTGCCGAATTTGGCTGATTTGTGAAGCATGTCGAAGACGTCTTGCGTGATGTAGGAGGAATACCCCTCGCCACCGACGCCCAGATCTATCTCGATCTGCAAAAGACCGGATTGCGCGGTCCCGATCAAGCCGCCGCCTTGCGCAACTGGGAAGGTTTCTGCCGCAAATGAAGCTCGGGGCCTACACCATCCGCTTTCAACGGCTGCAAATTCAGCAGGAAATGGTCAACGCAGCGCGCCTGCTCAAAGCAGGTCTATCCGGCGCTGGTGATCACCAATAAAGGGGTCGCCCGCCCTGCTTCCGAATTGCATCACATTTGCATCATATACCTCAGCCATTGTTTCTGAGCCATATCATCACC
>OBLU010003229.1_pt1 | contig 14778 bp, 14 predicted proteins | sample 1518681 | NCBI WGS metagenome assembly OBLU01 (sample SAMEA3539304, study PRJEB22396) | soil metagenome | biome: tundra; feature: field; material: soil | place: USA | collected 2010-05 | depth 0.15 m
ACCAACTCCGCCAGCGACCGCCCACTGCGCACGATCACATCCATCACCCGCAACGCAGTCAGCAGACCGTCGCCGGTAGTCGCGTCGCCATCTCGAAAAATAATGTGCCCCGACTGTTCCCCGCCCAGAGTCGCGCCGGTTTTGAGCATTTCTTCAAGAACATATTTATCGCCCACATTCGCCCGCAACATCCGAATGCCCGCCTTCTTCAACGCGATCTCGACTCCCATATTCGACATCGTCGTCGCCACCACGGTGGACTCAGTCAATTTCCCCCGTGCCTGCAAATCCCGCGCCGTCAGCAACAGCACGCCATCTCCATTCACCACGCACCCCGCGCCATCGCAAAACAAAGCGCGGTCAGCATCCCCGTCAAACGTCACGCCCAAATCAAACTTCCCGCCAGACGCAGCCACGGTCTTGCCCAAAGTTTCGGGATGCAACGCCCCACACCCTTCATTAATGTTTTTGCCGTCCGGCGTCACATGAATAAAGGTCGCCTGGATTCTCATGCTGCGAAACAATCCCGGAGCCTCCGCCGTAGCCGCTCCATTCGCGCAATCCACCAGCACCCGCAACCCGCTCAAATCCGACGACACGCTGCTGGCCAACGACTCGATGTAAGCCTTCCGCAGCACCGTCTCTCCCGGCAGAGATGGCCCGGCAACTTTCATCGCAGTGTCGTCCGCCGCCCCCGGCTTAGCCAACAGCGCGAAGATTTCTTTCTCAATCGCCAGCTCCCGCGCATCCGTCAGCTTGAATCCATCCCCGGAAAAAACTTTGATCCCGTTATCTGTCCACGGATTATGCGACGCCGAAATCACCACTCCCGCCGCAAACCCGCGCGACCGCGACAGATAAGCAATTCCAGGCGTCGTGATCACCCCCGCGCTGTGCACCTCCACGCCCACCGCCGCCAGCCCCGCCGCCACGCGGTCCGCGATCCACCCGCTGGATTCGCGCGTATCCTGCCCCAGCACCGCCTGCGCCTTCCACGACCCGCGCAGCAGATCATGCCCCAGCGCGCGCCCGATCAGATAAGTGTTTTCCTCCGTCAGCGGAAATTCGCCGGCCACGCCGCGTATCCCGTCCGTGCCAAACAATTGTCTGAGATTGCTCATAGATTCAAGCGGGTGGAGCAGGCCTTCCAGGCCTGCATTGAATGCAGCCTTTTTGGATTGGGCTTTAGCCCCTGAGGTTGCGCTCTTGTCCCATTGCGGATTCATGAGATGCCTTGCGCCGTTCAATGCCCGTTCCCCGCAGGCGCACTCTTTTCCATGATCACCGTCACTCGTACCGGCGTCGGCTGCACCACCTGCACCAGCGCATCCGGAACGTACACATTGGTTACAAAGGTCGCCTGCGTCCTCGTTCCCGAAGCATCCACTGGATCGGTCGTGGCCGCGTCCACCATCTCCACATGATGGCGCGGTCCCGTGATCGTGATTCTCTCCGGATCCACCCGCACCTTGGCGATTTGTTCCCCCGCCGCAAAATTGCCTGTCACTCGCGGACGAATCTCCACATCGCGCGTCAGCCGCGTATCAAAGCTGAGATGCACCTGGCCCGGCACCACTTGCACCACCGTCAAATCCCGCTGGTGGCGAACCTGCTGTGCCGACAGATCAAACGTGCGCTCGCCCGGCTTGGCATCTCCCAGCTCAAGTTCTGCGTGTATGTCCGTCGAGCGCAGTTCCCGGATCAGCCGCTCCGGCCCGCGCACCCGGATCTGCGCCTCGGGGATGGTGACCGAGCTGATCTCCAGTTGCGCTGGAACGTGCTGAAACTCGATCGGCACCCGCACCGCCACTTCCGCCGGCTCCTGATCCGGCGAAATCGCCAGCCACAGTCCGGTCGCCAGCACCAGCGACAAAACCTTCAGCCAGAAATTGTGCAGCACCCAGCGCCGCAAAAAGTCCTTCATAGTGGACGTTCCGTTTCCGAATCAGAGTCCCCCTCAGCACTCATCTGCGCCCGCGCCCGCAGCGGAGATTCCTCCCCCGCATCCAAATCATCGTTTTGTGGCGCCACCGTCGGCAACGCCACCGGCGACATATACCGCCGCAGTTCACTGCTCAGCCTCTCGCGCAATTGTTCCACCGTCAGGTCCCGTTCGATCTTGCCCCCCACGGCCATGCTGATCGCGCCCGTCTCTTCCGACACAATCACTGCGATCGCATCCGTCTCCTCCGTAATCCCAATGCCCGCCCGGTGGCGCGTCCCCATTTGCGTCGACAGCACCGGATTCATCGACAGCGGCAGAAAGCACGCCGCCGCTGCCAACCGGTCCTTCTGAATGATCACCGCTCCATCGTGCAGCGGCGCGCTCGGCCGGAAGATCGTGGCCAGCAGATCATAGGAGAGTCGCGCATCCATCGCGACCCCACTTTCCACATAAGTCCGCAATCCAATCTCGCGCTCAATCACAATCAATGCGCCTGTCTGATGCTGCGAAAATAGATTCGCCGCCAGCACAATGTCGTCATACGAATCCCCCTCCACCGCCGATCCGCGCAGAAAGCTCACCCGCCGCCCCACATCCGACAACACGTGCCGGATCTCCGACTGGAACACCACAATCAACGCAAACACCACATAGGGCAGCAAATGGCTCACCAGCCAGTTCAAAGTAACCAGCTCGCCGATCCGCGCCAGGTAGAACGCCGCCGCCACCGCCGCCAGCCCTGCCAGCATCGGTGCCGCGCGCGTGCCCCGGATCATCACCAGCACTTCGTAGATGATCAACGCCACCAGCAGAATGTCGAGCACCGTAAACGACACTCTCGACCATGGTGCCATCAGTTGCGTCACCGGATCTCCCCATCCGCGAAGTTTCTAAGTTTAGAACTCTACATTCTAATGCAGTGCTATCTTGGGCGATGATCTTTAGGTTCTACCTTCGTGCGACTTTGGTGCCCTTCGTGGTTAATGGTTTCTCGCGGCCGCTGTCTCCATCCGAGGTCGCTTTCTTCACCATAGCCCGAATCTCTCCCCGTGCTACCCGCGCCCTGATTTCATCGCCCGGCTTCACCTGCGCCGCATCCTTTACTAACTGCCCCGCACCACTAAACACCAGAGCATACCCTCTCTCCAGAATCGCCAACGGTGACAGCGTCTCCAGCGCCCTGCTCATACGCTCGATGCGCACCTTGTGCTGCAATAACCCATTTCGCATCCCGGCCGCCAGCGCCGCAGTCCCCGCCTCCAGTTCTCCCCTCATTCCCGCCAGCACCCGCCGCAAGTCGTAGTGGCGCACCGCCGCCGCCACCGTCTCCCACTTCCGCCGCATCACCTCCAGCGTTTGCCGCTCGCCCCGCTCCAGCCGGTAAGTCAGGTCATCCAGCTTCTGCTGCCGCTGCCGGATCAAGTCCATCATGCGCGCGAAAGCCCCGTGCTGCGCCCGCTCCGTCAGCGCATGACGAGCCTCCAGCAGCCGCCGCTCCATCGCCCGCACCAGCCGCTCCAGCACCGCCTCAGCCTGATTCTCCACTTCCTGCCGCGACCGGATTACCAGCTCCGCCGCCGCCGAAGGCGTAGGCGCACGCAGGTCCGCCACAAAATCCACAATCGTGAAATCCGTCTCGTGCCCCACCGCCGAAATCACCGGAATCTCCGAGGCCGCTACCGCCCGCGCCAGCCCTTCATCGTTGAACGCCGCCAGGTCCTCCGCCGACCCTCCGCCGCGCCCCACAATAATCACTTCTACGCTGCAGCTCTCGTTGAAATACCGCACTCCGCTCGCAACTTCCGCCGCTGCCGACTCGCCCTGCACCTGCGCCGGATAAATCACCGCGTTCGCCGTGTGATGCCGTCTCTGCAGAATGTTCAGGATGTCGCGCAGCGCCGCCGCCTGCGGCGAAGTCACAATCCCAATTCGCGCCGGCAAAGTCGGAATCGCTTTCTTCCGCTCCGCCGCAAACAATCCTTCCGCCTCCAGCTTCGCCTTCAGTTGCTCGAACGCAACCTGCAACCCTCCCGCGCCCTTCGGCTCGATATACTCCGCCGCAATCTGCAACTCGCCGCGGTCCTCATAAACCGTCACCCGCCCCCGCACCACCACCTGCATCCCATCCGCCGGACGAAACCGCAGCAACCGCGCCGCCGACCGAAACATCACCACCCGGATCTGCGCGTTCCCATCCTTCAGCGTGAAATAGAGATGCCCGGAATCCGGCGCCCGAAAATTCGAGATCTCGCCCTCCACCCACGCGTCGGAATATTCCCGCTCCACATGCGCCCGCACCGCCGCAACCAGGCCGCGCACCGTCCACACCCGCCGCTCCGGCGGCGTGAACCTGAATCCGAGTTGATCCGTTAGCGACATAGCTAAGAAGAAAAGCCGCGAAGCGGCGAAAGAATACAGCCCACGGCGCAAGCCGTGGGTGGCGTTGTGTAACGGTGCAAAAGCCCTGTAGGGGCGAAAGAGGCGTTCGCCTCGAACGCCTCCCGACCGAAACCTAACGAGCCTCCGCCTGCTGCTCCGGCACAAACACGCCCATCACCGCCTCGCGCATCAGATCCGGCGGCAGCAAACCCTGCGCCAGGATGAAGTCATGGAACTTCTTCTGATCGAACTTCGTCCCCAGCGCCGCCTCCGTATCTTTTCGCAGCCCGATCAGCTTCGTGTAGCCGTAGAAGTAGCTGTTAGCCTGTCCCGGCATGCGATACGTGAAGCGCTCCACTTCCTCTTCGGCGAACGCGTGCGACAGCACCACATCCTGCTCCATCACGCGATACGCATCCGCCGGCTGGATCTTCCCCGCTTGCAACTCCGGATCGAGAAACGCGCGCGCGGCACGCTGCAGCCGCAGATCCAGTGAGATCAACTGACCCTCGGCCGGCATGTAGGGTTTGATCAGATATTCGGAATACAATCCCCAGCCCTCGACGTTAGTGCTATTGAACGCATAGCGAACCCGCGCCAGGGAGATACCGTGCTCCAGCATGGAATCAAACTGCAGCTCATGCCCCGGCCGCGCCTCGTGCGCGGTGAGCGTCCATGCCGCCGCATCGTAGGTGAAGTCGTCATACTCCTCCGAAGCGCTCTGCCCCGGTCCCGCGGGAATATTCAGTGGCAGCACAAACACGCCCTTTTGCCCGGTATTGTGTAGGAACGGCGGAGGCTGCATGTGCGGCGCTGGCTGTTGCGCCGTCTCTGCCGCCGTCGCAATGCGGATTCGCGCCGGCCGGTCCGGCAACGACACAATCTTGTTTTCCACAACAATCTGCTCAATCTGCTTCAGCCGGTTCTCGTAGAACGGCAAGATCGCATCGCCCACCAGTTGCTGCTTCTTCAGCTCGCGGATCACATCCCGATAATCGCTTGAGGACAAATGCCGCTCTTGCGCGATCTGCGCCGCAATCGGCTTCATTTCCGCCTGAATTTCGGTGAAGGCCTGGTGCGCCATGGCAGCCAGTTGCGCTGGTGGAATATCGATCCCGTAATTCTCCAGATCGAGCGCGTATTCCTCCGGCGGAAGCCGAAAGTCCGTTCGCGCTTTGGGCAGAACATTCGCTTTCGTCCAAGCGTCGTAGTCGGTGAGCTGCGACCTCAGCTTGCTGTAAGGTTCCTGCCAGTCCTTCAAGTCGTATTTCTTCAGCAGTGCGGCGATCCCCTCCAGGTAGTTCGAATTCCTCCCCAGCTCTGTCTCAATCTCCACCCGCGCTGGATACACTACTCCCGGCTTCGCCATCTGCTCCCGGACCCGCTCTTTCAGAATCTCCGTAAGCGGTTTGTAACCATTCTCCAGGCCCGCATACTCCCGGATGCGAACCGCGGCGGCCGGCCGGCGCTCGGCGGGCGTTTGCTCATCGAGCAACGTATGCAGTCCTCGAAACACCATGCCACTGGCATTCAGGAACGGCACCTCGTGTGCCCGTTCAAAATCCTGCTGCCGGAACCGCAGTTCCACGCTGCGGACAACGATCTGCAAGTCCTGCGCCACGGCTTTCTGTTTCTGCTGCCCGACCGCACTTCTCAGTTCCGCCAGCACCGCCGCGGTCTCCTGCCGCTCCTGGTCTTCATCGGCCAGCGTCGGCTGCGACGCCAGTTTGTCGTACTGGCTCAGACCCTGATCGGACCCTGCTTCAGGACGATGCTTCATCTCCACGGTGAGCAGCTTCTTTGTGTAGTCGTTACTGACGTCGACCCAATTCGGCGCAGCCGCTGGGGTTTGCCCAAAGGCCAGTAGGCTCAAGACCACTGCAACCACAGCCCAACTAATCTTGCGGGTCATTTCTCCTCCATCAAGTTCAACGACGCCCTACCGCCGCCACCGGCTCACCACATACAGCAAAATCGAAAGTACCACGCTCACCACCAGCGACGTGGCCAGCGGAAAATACACCGTCGTGTTCTTTCCGCGATACACAAAATCGCCCGGCAGCCGTCCCAGGGGCAAATTCATCCGCCCCAGAAGCATCAGCGCGATGCCCGCCGCGACCAGTATCACGCCAAAGAAGACCAGCAATTTGCCAAACTCGGCCATCGAACGACTCAAACCTCGGATGCTGCCTGCATGTACCAACGATTTTGCGACCTCGGGCGAACTTTGCCACAATTCCCGGCTAAGAAGCTAAGTTATCCCTCTGTCGATTGTGAGCAATCTTGCACGGATTTCCTAATTCCCTTGCCGTACTTTTCTACCATGAAGTCTTCGCCTGCGCTTGCACCCGATTCCGCAACCAAACCGAACGAGCTAATTCAGCTCCAGCCGAGCTGAAGGAGCACCCCGGAGGTCCAGCCATGCCATCCCCCAAACTCTCATTCCTTCGCCTCATCTTAGTCGCCTTCTGTCTTCTCTCAACCGGCGCATCCCTCGCATTCTCCCAGGATGTTCTCACCTACCACAACAACAATGCCCGCACCGGACTCAATCCCTCGGAGACCGCGCTCACCCCAGGCAATGTCAATTCCGCCTCGTTCGGCAAGTTATTTACCCTTTCGGTCGACGGCTTGGTCGATGCTGAGCCTTTATACCTCTCAGCCGTCCCGATCCAGGGCAGCGGCACTCACAACCTGCTCATTGTCGCCACCGAGCACGATTCGGTCTACGCCTTTGACGCCGACACCGGCTCACTCATATGGCAGATCACCACTCTCAAATCCGGCGAGACCACTTCCGACGATCGCGGTTGCGGCCAGGTCACGCCAGAGATCGGCATCACCTCCACGCCCGTCATCCGCCGGCCCAAGGGATCGAACGGCGTCATCTACACCGTCGCCATGTCGAAGGATTCTTCCGGCAATTATCACCAGCGCCTGCACGCCCTCGACGCCACCACCGGCAACGAACTCTACAATGGCCCCGTCGACATTGCCGCCAAATTCCCCGGCACCGGCGATAACAGTTCCGGCGGCTTCGTCATCTTCGATCCTTCCCAATACAAAGAACGCTCCGGCCTGCTCCTGCTCAACGGAATGGTTTATCTGACCTGGGCGTCGCACTGCGACATCCGTCCTTACACCGGATGGATCATGGGCTACAACCCCACCACCCTCGTCCAGAAGACCGTCCTCAACGTCACTCCCAACGGGAACGAAGGCGCCATCTGGGGCTCCGGTGCGGGCCTCGCCGCCGACGCTCTCGGCAACATCTTTTTTCTCGACGCCAACGGCCTCTTCGACACCACTTTGAATCCCAGCGGCTTCCCCAGCAGCGGCGACTACGGCAATGCCTTCCTCAGACTCACCGTCAAGGGCGGCCTCGCCGTCGCCGACTATTTCGAAATGGATAACGAGCAGCAGGAAAATGACGGCGACGTCGACCTCGGCTCCGGCGGAGCCCTTTTACTGCCTCCCATGAAAGATTCCTCCGGCGCCACCTGGCAACTCGCTGCCGGCGCAGGCAAAGATTCCAATCTCTACCTCGTCAATCGCAACTCCATGGGAAAATTCAATCCCAACAGCAACAACATCTATCAGGAACTCGCTGGAGCCTTGCCCGGTGGCATCTGGTCCATGCCTGCCTACTTCAATGGCAAGCTCTACTTCGGACCGGTGGGCCAGCCCCTCCTCGCTTTTCAGTTCAAGAACGCCACGCTGCTGACCACTCCAGTCGCAAAAACCGGCAACAGCTTCGGATATCCCGGAGCTACCCCCAGCATCTCCTCCAACAAACTTCAGAATGGCATTGTCTGGGCTTCCGAGAATACCAATCCCGCCGTCCTGCACGCTTACAACGCGACCAACTTGCAGGAGCTGTACAACACCAACCAGGCCGCCAACGGACGGGATCAATTCGGCGCCGGCAACAAGTTCATCACTCCGCTCATCGTCAATGGCAAAGTCTACGTAGGCACAACCACCGGCGTCGGCGTCTTCGGACTCCTCTCGCCGCGCAGCGCAGGCACGAAATAATAGCTAGAGGTGTCGTCCGCTGCAACGTGCTGCTGCAGAATTCGCCGTTTGACGAACTATCGCCCAGACTGTCTCCCGACGGCCGCTGGCTCGCGTACCTCTCCAACGAAAGCGGCCGCGCGGAGCTTTACGTGGTTCCGTTTCCTGGGCGGGGCGGCCGCTGGCAGATCTCCAACAACGGAATCACTATGGACGGCAGAGGAGTAACCTGGAGCCGGGATGGCAAACAGCTCTATTTTCGCGATGCGGCAGGAATGCTCGCCGCAGTCGACGTCCAACCCCAAGGCAGCAGTGAGTTCCACTCCGCGCTCCCCAGACAAATTTTCTCGGCCCCTGGAGGTGTCCGGCCGCTGGACACCGCGCCGGACGGATGCATTCTCGTGCTCGTGCAGGCAGAACAGGGAGCGTCTCCGCCCATCACCCTAGTGCTGAACTGGGACGCCGAACTGAAGAAATAACACTCGCCGCAGTCGTGAAAATCCGGCCGTGTTTCGCTCGAACGCTGCGCCACGTTACGCGGTCTTCGGGTTGAGCCGGGCCGCGATTCTTTCCAGCAATCCAGCGCCCGCTTCCCCGGCATCGCGCGTCGAAAACTCGCTGCCCAGCTCGATCACCGGAAGGCTGGCGCACGCCGCCTGGAAAGCTTGCTGCGCGGCCGGGGACGCGGCCACCTCGGGACCCACCAGCAGGAGATCAAAACGCGTCACCCGCATCAGGAGCCGGGCGTCCCCCAGGTGGCTGCTGGTGTGAACGTCGTATCCCGCGTGGCGCAGCACTTCGCGCAGGTAGGCGAGCACGTCGGCGTTGCTGTCGAGGCACAGAATGCTGCGGCCGGCTGGGACCGGTGCCTCAGTTCGGGCTCCCGGACCGTAAAAAGCCGCGACCGCCTTCTCCTCCGATTCATGGGTGTCGAACAACTTCGTCAGGTGCGACAGTTCCAGAACTTTGCGCACATGTTCCGGCACGTTGCAGAGCTTCAGGTCTCCGCGCGCCTGGCGGGTGCTGGTCAGGGTGCGGACGATCGTGCCCAGTCCGCTGCTGTCAATGAATCCCACCTCGCCCAGGTGCAGGACGATGGAGCGGCGGTCGCGTAACAGCCAGGCTACGTGCGCCCGCAGAGACTCACTCTCGCCCCCCGCAACGATCCGCCCGTTGCAGTGAACGATGGTGACGCGTCCGACCTCACGAGTATCGAGCGAGAGGCGCAATGGCTTCCGGTGCGGCTGCGATCAAGCCTGCGAATCGCCACATTATATGCCATGAGGCAGCGAACCGAGGCCGCAACTTGCCGGGGGTTCTTTGGTCGCGACTACTTTGCATCACAAAGTACTTGACAGTTAAACTCTCCCTCGGCTACCCTGTTTCTCGCTATGCCCGATCCCCGCCAGCACCGTCTCCGCCGCCCCCACCGGCCCGATCGCCCATTGCTCGCTCGCGCGGCCCCAGACCTGGCCACCGGTCTGGCCCCCGATCCCGCCGACGACCTCCGCTTCATTCGCGACACCATGGAGCGCTCCGCCTCCTTCACCGCCGTGCCCGGCTGGGGACAGGTCATCCTCGGCCTCACCGCTCTGGCCGCCGCTGGGCTGGCCGCCCGCCAATCGAACTCCGCCGCGTGGCTCAAGGTCTGGTTGGCTGAAGCATTCCTAGCTGCTCTCATCGCCTTTCTCTCCATGCGCTCGAAGGCCAACCGCCGCGGTCTCCCACTCTTCACCGGGCCCGGACGTAAGGTCGCCCTCGGTCTGTTTCCCCCGCTAATCGCCGGCGCATTCCTGACTCTCCTGCTCCAGCGCGCCGGCCTCGAATCCGCCCTCGCGCCCGCCTGGCTCCTTCTTTACGGCGCCGGCATCATCACCGGCGGCCTTTATTCCGTCGCCATCGTCCCCGTCATGGGTCTTTGCTTTATGGTCACCGGCGCACTCGCAGTGGTCGCACCCGCGGCTTGGGCCAACTGGTTCCTGGCCGCGGGCTTTGGCGGTCTGCACATCATCTTTGGATTCCTCATCGCCCGGAGGCACGGTGGCTAAAGCACTCGCCCAGCGCCGCAAGCAAGAGACCGGAGCCCAAGCCACAGCCCCACCTCGGGAGCGCATTCCCGCCCATGCTCTCCAACTCCCCGAACTCGACCGTCTGATTCACGAACGCATTCGTCTCGGCATTGTGAGCGCCCTGGCTACCAATGCCAGCCTCAGCTTCAACGACCTCAAGCGCATCCTCAAGACCACCGACGGCAACCTCAGCGTCCATGCCCGCAAACTCGAGGAGGCCCAATACATTTCCTGCTTGAAATATTTCGAAGGCCGCGTCCCGCGCACCGAGTACCGCCTCACCGCCACCGGACGCCGCGCCCTCGCCCATTATCTCGATCAAATGGAGGAATGGATCCGCCTGACCCGCGACCAGTAACGAATAGGCTGCCTATGAGAGGGTGGGCAGGCCTTCCAGGCCTGCGTCAAGACGTTCGCGCTTTAGCGCCTGAGGTAAACAAAACCAGAAGGAAAGCATCGCGTCTGCGATGCTCGCTGGTTCGCTTAAGGGAGGAGAAGTTATGGAAGATCGCCAAGCTGAAATCAAATCGGTGACAACAAGCATGCGTGGGCAGAAAATCAACCGCGTTAGCGGCATAGGCCTGATCGTCCTCTCTCTCACCGCGTTGCTTACGGTACTCAACGGGTTCACTCAGCCGCCCCAACCGCCCCCACCGGACGAAGAGGCGGCGGCACATATCTTTCAGCTGTCAATCGTGGCGCTGGTGCCGACGATCATACTTTTCCTCGCCACGGCGGATTGGCGGCAGCCCTGGCGAAGCGCGCGGCCCTTGGCATTTTCAGCCGCCGCTGTCACTCTCGCGTTTGCCGCGCTCTATTACCTGGAACACTACCGGTAAACTGCGCCACAACCGTGGATCAAGCTTGATCCACGACTAAAGCATCTGATTTTACATTTGAATTGCAAAGTACTTCACAATAAGGAGCACTCTCATGTGGATCCCGCCCAGCAGCAACATGAATTTCCCCGCCCCGCTAGCCGTCATGGCATTCCTCGCCGCCTCTGCCGGCCTCTTCCTCGCCTTGGCCGCGGCCGCCATCGCCTGGTTCGCCCGTAAGCCGAAGCTCGCCCGCGCCTGCCTGCTCGTCGTCTCCGCCGGCGCAGCCGTCTATGTCGGACTCCTCTTCGGCTTCTCCCTCGCCAGCCGCCCTCGCATCCTCACCCGCACCCAGGAAAAATATTTCTGCGAGATTGATTGCCACCTCGCCTATTCCCTGCTCGACGTCAAAACCGAACCCTCCGCCGGCAACACCCACTACCTCGTCACTATCCGAACCCGCTTCGACGAAACCACCACCTCGCCCTCCCGCCCCAAAGACGTCCCGCTGACCCCGAGCCCGCGCACCGTCCTTCTAGTCGACGCCTCCGGCCACCAGTACCAGCCCGTAGCCACGCAAGGCACGCCGCTGTTAACGCCCCTGAAGCCCTCCGAGGCCTACACCACCCAACTCGCCTTCGATGTCCCGCCCAACGCCAATTCCAAAGCTTTGCGCCTCCTGATCACTACCACCCCAGCCTGGCCCGACCTGGTAGTAATCGGCGACGAAAACAGCCTCCTCCACCACAAAACCTACTTCGCCCTCTAATCGTCTGGGGACAGGCGCCTCGCCCGTCCAGCCGAGCGCAGCGAGGCGTCCCGGCACAGTGCTACAATCCCCCGCATGAAACGCCATGCGCTCTTCTGCCTGTTCGCAACCCTGCTAGCCGCGCAAACCATCGCTTCCGAAGTCGAAATCACTGCCGAGCCTGATCATCACCTCACCTTCGAGAACAAATCCGTCCGCGTCTTCAATGTCGAAGTTCCTCCCCACGCCGACACCCTGATGCACTGGCACCGCCACGACTACATCTCCGTCACGCTCGGTGCCGCCGAGGTCGTCAACGCCGTCAAGGACAAGCCTCCCGTCACCCTCAAGCTCCAAGACGGCGAAACCCGCTTCGCCCCCGCCACCTTCGCCCACATCGCGCGCAATCTCGGCGATCAGCCCTTCCGCAACGTCACCATCGAGATCCTCGAGGACGAAGCCCTCCGCCAATCCACCCCTCACTGGGACGAAGACCGCGCCCTCGACGTCCTCAGCGGCGGCACCAAACAGATTCTCTTCGTCAAAGACGGCATCCGCGTCTCCGAATTCGATCTCCAGCCCGGCGGAGTCGTTCCCATGCACCATCACACCGGCCCGCACCTCCTCGTAGCCGTGAGCGACCTCGATCTTCGAGAAGACCTCCGCAGCGACGTAGAAGGCCACGCCCCCATGCCCGGACACTTCAAGTCCGGCGACTCCAAATGGCTCCCCGGCGGCTACTCCCACACCCTAACCAACACAGGCGCCCACCCCGCCAAGTTCGTAACCCTGGAATTCCCGTAAGGTTCGTGTAGGGACAGCCGCCTCGGCTGTCCGGTCAAGCGAAGCTCGACTCCTTAGTGCTGGTGGCGCGGACTACTCTCGCCCGCCTGGTTGGGCCAGACCAGGACCCACGGGCCCTATCCCGACGGCCCGCAGCACCGTGGAAGAGCGGCGCTTCAGCGCCGCGTAACCTCCTTCGAAATTGAACCGGGCTTCAGCCCCGGTGGTCGCACTTTGCGTCCACCGCGATTTTTCCGCAGCCTGTCTTCAGGCATGCCATAAGCGCGCAGTCATAAGATCGCCTTCAGGCACTGGATCTTAGATCGGAGCTCTACCACGGCCTGCTAGAACAGCCTCCACACAAAGTGCGCCAGCAGCGCGAACAGTAGCAGCATAAACACTCCGCCAATCCAGACGAGGAAGTTCACCGTCATCTTTGTGGAATTGATCTCTTTCTTGTCCATGCCCCACGCTACCACATCGCCGCCCGGTACATCCGGCCGCACGACCTCCCGCCGCTTTCCCCCAGCCGCCCCTCTCAGATACACTGCCTGAACCTATGACCAAGGCCTTTCGCTTCTCTACCGCATCCTTGTCGATCGCAACTTTGACCGCGCTTCTGCTGATCGCGCCCGTACTCGCCGGCGCTCAAAACCAGCCCCAGACGCCGCAGCCCGCCCCCTCGTGGGCCTCTCCGCCGCAGACTTCCCAGGCCACTCAGCAGAATTTTCCTCCGCTCCTTCTCCAGCAGCTTTCCGCCATCAAAGCCGCCGCGCTCAATGACGACTACGCCTTCCGCCAGCTCGCGCACCTCACCGAAAACATCGGACCGCGCCCCAGCGGCTCGCCCCAGGCCCGTGCCGCCGCCGAATACGTCGCCTCCGAACTTCGCAAGCTCGGCCTCGAAGTCCGCCTCCAGGAAGTCACCGTGCCGCACTGGGTCCGCGGCGCCGAAACCGCCGCCCTCGTCGAGTATCCCGGAATGGTTCCCAGCACCACACAAAAGATCGTTCTCACTGCCCTCGGTGGAAGCTCCTCCACTCCCCCCGACGGCCTCACCGCCGACGTAGTCACCGTTGACTCTTTCGACGAACTCCAGGCCCTGGGCCGCGACAAAGTCGCCGGCAAGATCGTCCTCTTCAACGAACTCTTCGACAAGCAGAAAGCCGCCGCCGGACTAGCCTTCGCCGCCTACGGCGAGGCCGTCCGTTACCGCGGAGCCGGAGCCAAGGCCGCCGCCGATCTAGGCGCGGTCGCCTCCCTGGTCCGCTCCGTCGGCAGCGCCGACTACCGCCTCCCCCACACCGGATTCAGCTTCCCCGCCGCAATCCCCGCCGCAGCCGTCACCGCCGAAGACGCCGACCTGATCGTCCACCTGGCCGCCCAGGGCAAAGTCCGCATGCACCTCACTCTCACTCCGCAGAAACTCCCCGACGAAACCAGCTACAACGTAGTCGCCGACCTCAAAGGCTCCGAACATCCCGAGCAGATCGTAGTCGTCTCCGGACATCTCGATTCCTGGGACCTCGGCACCGGCGCCATCGACGACGGAGCCGGCGTCGTCATCGCCATGCAGACCGCCGAAGTTCTCCAGCGCCTCCACCTGCGCCCCGCCCGCACCCTCCGCGTCATTGCCTGGATGGACGAAGAAACCGGAGGCGCCGGCAGCAAAGCCTACTCCGCCGAATACTCCGCCGAGTTCCCCCACCACATCGCCGCCATCGAGAGCGACGCCGGCGCCGCCCATCCTCTCGGCTTCGACGTCAAGATCACCCCCGCCGCCATCGACGCCCTTCGCCCCGTGCAATCCGTTCTCCTGAGCATCGCCGCCACCGTCCTCCAGCCCACCACCTATCCTCCCGGCGCCGATATCGAAGCCATGTCCAATGCCGGAGTCCCCGCCTTCGGCGTAATGCAGGACAGCCGCACCTACTTCAACTATCACCACTCCGCCGCCGACACCCTCGACAAAGTAGTCCCCTCCGAACTCCGCGAAAACGCCGCCGCCATCGCCGTCCTCGC
>OBLU010003231.1_pt1 | contig 14773 bp, 15 predicted proteins | sample 1518681 | NCBI WGS metagenome assembly OBLU01 (sample SAMEA3539304, study PRJEB22396) | soil metagenome | biome: tundra; feature: field; material: soil | place: USA | collected 2010-05 | depth 0.15 m
GGTCGGACTTCGCTATCTCGACTCGTGGCTCCAGGGGGTCGGCGCGGCGGCGATCAACAACCTGATGGAGGACGTAGCGACGGCGGAGATCGCCCGATGCCAGGTCTGGCAATGGTTGCACGTTCCCGCGACGATCAATGGCACCCCGCTCACGGTGGGCGAGGTGAATCGGCTGATCGAGACCTCGTACCAGGAGATCTATCGGGAGCGTCTGGGCGCTGGACTGCCGGTGAGCCGCCTGCCCGACGCACTCGAGGTGTTCAAGCAGGTGGCGCTCGCCGACGATTTTGTCGAGTTCCTCACGTTCCCGGCGTATGACCGTCTCTGACAACATCGGCGAGGTTCTCTGGCACGCTCCCCGGGAACGATCCGCTCCGCCGGTTTCGGCACAGGCGCAGACCGAGCACACCATTGACGTCCTGGTCGTCGGCAGCGGCAACGCTGCACTTTGTGCGGCGCTCGCAGCGGCCGAGGAGGGCGCCGATGTGCTCGTCGTCGAGCAGTCGGCAGTCGGCGACCGCGGCGGCAACAGCAAGTACACACGCAATCTGCGCTGTGCCAGCCCGGAGCCGGCGGAGAATGCATACCCCGAAGCGGCATTTCTTCGAGACCTTATCGGTGTCACCGGCGAGGGCATCGACATAGACCTCGCCCGGCTGCTCATACACGAATCGGTCACGCTGGTCGACTGGCTGGAGCACTTTGGCGTCCACTGGCAACCGGCCCTGCGCGGCACGCTCCAACTCTCCGCGACCAACCGCTTCTTTCTCGGCGGTGGCAAGGCACTGATCAACACGTACTTCCGAGCAGCAGAGCGAGCGGGTGTGACCACCGCCTACTGCAGCCGTGTTGAGGATCTCGAACTGATCAGCGGCGGGATCATGGCCACCGTCGTCAACGGCGGGAAACCGGTTCGCATAGCCGCCAAGGCCTGCGTCGCCGCATCAGGGGGGTTCGAGGCCAACCTGGCGTGGTTGCGCCGCGACTATGGCGCGGCGGCCGACAATTTTATCGTCCGTGGGACGGCGGGTAACGATGGCCACGTGCTCGATCGTCTCCTGCAACTGGGAGCGGCATCACGAGGGACTCCCGGATTTCACGCGATCGCGGTTGATGCGCGCTCGCCTCGATTCGACGGTGGCATTGTGACCCGAGTCGACAGCATTCCGTGCGGCGTGGTGGTCAATCGGTCAGCGAAACGCTTCGCCGACGAGGGCGCTGACGCGTGGCCCAAACGCTATGCGAGCTGGGGTGCACTCATTGCGCAACAGCCGGAGCAGATCGCGTACTCCATTGTCGATGCAAAGGCTTTTGGCCAGTATATCCCCACCCTCCAGCCACCGTTCCAAGCGGATTCCATCGAGGATCTGGCGGCCCTGCTCCAGCTCGACGCCGCCAGTCTGTGCAATGAGATCGAGACGTTCAACGCGCACTGCTCCCCAGATGCAAACGACCTTGATCTCCGTGCTCTGGATGGCAACGCTACGACCGGACTGACCCCGAGCAAGAGCAACTGGGCGCATCCGATCGACAGTCCACCGTTCCGGGCCTATCCACTGCGGCCCGGCATCACCTTCACGTACATGGGCGTCGCGGTGGATGACCGTGCGCGAGTGCTCCTCGAGAGCGGACAGCCCATGACCGGAATCTATGCGGCGGGCGAGATCATGGCTGGCAACATTCTTCGCACCGGTTATCTCGCCGGGATCGGCATCACGATCGGAGCCGTCTTCGGCCGAATCGCGGGCCGAGAGGCAGCAGCACACGCACGGCGCTGAAGAGCTCTCGCTCTCTCGGTGATCATCCGCGCTCCTAGATCAGGGCTTCAGGCGTCGCGTTGCGGGCCGGATCCTCCGGAACTCCGACAATCGCCGGAGACACTGCCAGCAGCAGAAGCCCAAGTACAAGGAAGATGAGCGGCAACGTGCGCGGACCGGTCGCGGTGGTCCCAACCATCGCCGCTGCGATCGAGATCGCAACGATGCCACCGATCTGGCGGAACATCGCTCGCAAACCAACGATGGCACCGATCTGCGCCGGCATCAGCTGGATGTTGGCGTTGTTGGAGGGCGGACCGGCAATGCCAACACCGATTCCGGACACCGTGGATGACAGGGCGAGCCAAGCGAACGGCGAAAGCACGTGCGGCGGAGTCGCGAGCATGATCAGCCCCGCGGCCGAAATCACGAACCCTACCGCCATGGGAGCTCTGTAGCCGAACTGGCGGATCACCAGTATCGAAGTCAGCGCCGCCATGACGGCCATGGCGCCTGCTCGAATCGCTAGCAGCGCACCGGCCTCGAGCGCCGGCATCCCGAAGGTCACCTGCGCATACAGCGGGACGAGACTGAAGATGCCAAAGATTGCAGCACCGTAGAGCAGATTGATTCCATTCACCAGGGCAAAAGCGCGCTGCTTCAGCAGCACTGCGGGCAGGATCGGCAACGATGCGTGCTGCTGGCGGACGAAGAACAGCGCCCCCAGCACGACCGCGGTGCCAAGAAGCGCGTATGGCGTGAAGCTGAGAGCGGTCGATCGCCCGATCTCACCGATCCCGAGCATCAAAGCCAGTATCGAAAGGCACATCAGCGCTGCACCAAGGACATCAACCCGCAACCGCCCGGGCTGGGCAGGCGGATCCGCAGGGACCAACCGGGCGAGCAGGACCATGAGCAGGACCCCGATCGGGACATTGATGAAGAAGATGAACCGCCAGGAGAAGTAGGTGACGATCACACCGCCCACCGCGGGCCCGATCAGCGCTCCGAGCGGATAGATGCTGGTCATGAGTCCGATCGGCCGGTCTCTTTCCGGGCCGTACAGATCCGAGACGATCCCGGTGACTGAGGGAACCAGTCCTCCACCGCCGAGCGCCTGAACAAAGCGAAGACCGATGAGCTCGTAGATGTTGGTCGAAAGGCCGCACAGCAGCGACGCGCCGGTAAAAATCGAGATGAAGATGAAGAACATTCGCTTGCGTCCCAATGCATCGCTCAGCCGACCGGCGATGGGTAGGGCGGTGACCGAACCGAGCTGGTATGCCGATAACGTCCATGCACTCCAATCGACGGTCGCGTGAAGGTCTATATTGATTGTGTCGAGTGCCGTGGCGACGATGGTGATGTCGATGGAGATCATGAGCAGCGCCAGCGACATCCCAGCGAAGACCAGGCTGCGCGAGCGTCGCGCTCGCCTGACTGTTAACGCCGGCTCAACCAATGCCGTGCCAGGTGCGGGGTCATGCAGTCGGGGTTCAAGGATGCCTTGACCTGTTCTGCCGGCTCACCGGTCCGGCCATTCCGCCGCGGTCAGGATCTCCGCTTGACGGGGAAAGATCTTCGCCATGAGGACGTGGTGCACCTCCAGGTCTGAGTCGGCACAGCAATCCGAGAGGACCACGAGTCGGAAGTCACGATCCGCGGCGTCCCTGAGCGTCGACAGCACCACGCCGCTGGTGGCGATGCCGGCAAGCACGAGCGTACTCACGTCGTTGGCCCGGAGCACGACCTCGAGATCGCTCCCCGTGAACGCACTGACGCGTCTCTTGGTCACGATGATGTCGCCGGACTGTGGGGCTATTGCCGGGACGATCTGCGTGGCGGGACTCGATTCGTCGAACTGATCCAGGTGGGTCATATTCGCGAAGATCCGATTCCGCGGGCTCAGCTCCGGGTGATCGGGTCGGAAACCGACCCGGACATAGACGACGCGTATGTCCGCCCGGCGAGCCCGGTCAATAGCCCCGCTCAGGCGCGTCAGGTAGTCAGGATCTTTGATGGTCCGGTCAACGATTGCCTGTTGGACGTCCATCACCAGCAGTGCCGTTCGCTCGACAGTCATCGCTTCAAGGTCTCCTCCATGAGCGCTTCCGACCAGTGTGACGTCGCATGGCGTTCTATTCCGGGCTGCTGCGAAGCGCGAGCCGAGATTCCTCAGCTCGCGCCTCGGCCCTGTTGAGCACGAGCGCCGTGAAGCGATAAGCCCCATGCACGAACTTGCCATACGGCGCGGCGGCGAACAGCGCGACCAGACTGGCCAGATGAATGGTCAGCAAGGGTCCCAAGGCCGGCGTTGTTCGCAACGCGAGCACCAGCAGGCCGGTGGCCGATGCGACATCCAACAGCACCAGGAACACGCTGTCCAGCGCCGATGGGCGTCCCTCCTGGCCCGTTAAGGGTGAACGGACTTTGAGACTGAGAAGCCCGGTCGCGCCCACGATGATCAGCGCCCCGCCGATCACCCCGGCGACGACCGGCGGGCTGAGAATCGGAAACGGAGGTTGGTCACCCAGGAGGTCCTGCCAGATGGCGGCCAACACAGTAGACACGAAGGTGAGTGTGAATCCCCAAAACACCGCGGCATGCAGTCTCCGACGCACCGCCGATGGAGCGTCCGCGTGTGGTGCGTAGCATCCCCCTCCACCGCCCTTCCAATAGCGGAACGTGATGGCATCGAGAATGGCAGCCCAAGAGCCCGGAGCCGAGCCGAGATCCCGTGCCCGTATCTCTGCGTCCCGCCACAACGCGCGGCAGCCGACCGCAAGGACCCCGATCACATAGAGCGCCGCGAGCAGAGCAGGGATGAGCATCAGCGGGAACGTAATGATCTGATAGAAGCTCCCGGGGCCTTGGTGGGACGTAATGAAGCCGCTCCAGCCCCCAGAGAGTGAGACGGCCAACGCGGCGAGAGCCAGGCCGACAGCTGCTGCTACCGCCGAGAAGATCGCAGCGTTTCGGAATGCGGACCCGAGCCAGCGCGGCCATGTGTAGCTCTGGTACGTGGTAATTCTGGCGTCCGCAAGAGCTACAGGGATGTTCACCGCAAACTCGTGCGGCGGTGTGTACATGCACGCTTCGAAGCACGCGCGGCAGTCGTGGCACAGATTGGCCAGGTAGGCGACGTCCTCGGGCATGATGACTGAGCGACGCTCGAGTGCGGGGAAGACGGCGCACAGACCCTCGCAATACCGGCACGCATTGCAGACGGTCAACTGGCGCGCGGCCTCCTCCAACACGCCATCCGGCGCCATTGTGAGGAGCCTCATCTGGTGTTCGCCGCCGCGTTCCAGCCAGCCACTGGCACCTGACTACCTCCACGAGTTCCGAACGGGGTGGAGCGTCGAGCGCCGTCGCCCGGTGGAGAGGATGGCTCCTCGGGGGCGGTGGCTTGCTCCCAACACCCAACTGCCGTCAGGCAATCGTGGAGGTGTCGGCGGCGACCGGACTACTCTACCGTCGGCTCAGGTGGTCGTCAAGCGAGCGCGCTATCGTTCCGCGACGACACGATTCCGTAGAACGCCAATTCCGCTGATCTCGATCTCAACCGTGTCGCCCACCTTCATGTTTGTCGGGAGCCCATCGGTTCCCATCCACATGACGTCACCGGGTTCTATCGTGACGTACTTGGTAAGCTCGCTGACGTAGGTTGCCACGTCGAAAATCATGTTCCCCGTGGCGAACTCGTCCGTGACAACCCCGTTGAGCCTCACTGTCGTCGTCATGTCGCTCGGGTCCAATCCCGTCACGATCCAGGGACCCATCGGCTTGAACGTATCGGCGTTCTTCGCTCGCCAAAGTGTGCGGTCACTTGCCTGCCATGTGCGCTCACTGACGTCGTTGCCGATGGTCCAACCAAATATGCAGTCGAGCGCCTCATCCCTGGAGACGTGTTTCGCCCTCTTCCCGAATACGGCGACCAACTCACCCTCGTACTGAAACTCCTCCCCTGAATCGTTGGGTTTGATGATGTCCTCGTCATGAGCGATGAGCGCGTTGTTTGCGCGATAGCCGATATCGGGCTTCTCGGGAAGCACGGGCTGCCGTCCGAGCAAGCTGGCTCGCCGGATGACGTGGTCGGCGTAGTTGAGGCCGATACAGAAGAACGTCTTCGGTATCACTGGCACGAGCAGTTTCACCCTGCTCAGCTCATGGCTCACTGAAGAAACGGTGTTCTCGCCGAAGAGCTCTCCCTGCAATTCAAGAACCTGATCGCCGTCCACTCGACCATACGCGATCCTGCCATCAACCTCGAACCGACACCAAATCATCTCAACGCCTCATTCAATAACACTAGTCTCCAGTATCTGAAGGCACTGGCGATTGATGCGAGCGGCTACTGCCTCGGTCGTCGCCTCTTCCCCGGGAGCGGCTGCGAAGTCGCGAGTCCATGGCCCATTGTGCAGCGCGCTATCCACCGCGAGCCTGACGGCTCGAGCAAAGACCACCGTCTCCTGGAACCATTCGGCCAATGCCGCGAGCGCGAGGTAAGCCCCGATGGGGTTGGCGCGGTGCGTGCCCACCAGATGAGGGGCCGTTCCGTGAACCGGCTCGAAGATCCCGACGCACCTACCGCACGCCGGAGCGCCAGGGTGAACGCTCGCCGACGAACACAGCGCGATCGAGCCCGCACGACCTGCGGCGAGATCACTCAAGATATCGCCAAAGATACCTTCGGTCATGATGACTGCCGCCGGCAAGTCTCGTTGAGCGAGTTCGAAGGCACAGCGGTCTATGAGGCGATGCAGAATCGGCACGCCTCGGCGGGTCGCAACGTCGCCTGCGATCCTTCGCCACAGACGGCCCGTCGCCCAAAGATTGGCTTTGTCTGCGGAGATGATCACAGTGCCCGGATGTCCGGCTGCGAAGTCGCATGCGATGTTTGCGACTTCCTCGATCCGACTAGGCTCCAGCGCAATCAAGTCCGATGCCGGCGATACGCCGTCGCTCTCCATGTGTGTTTCTCGCGGACCGTAGGCACCCCCGAGGAGATTGCGCACGAAGGTCAACGGTTGTCCACTTTCACGCCACACCTGACGAATGCTGATGCGTAGGTCGAAGTGCGCCCGTAAGTCCAGGAGCGCGGCTTCGCTACGCTGCGCGCCGAGGTCCACGCCCGGGTGATCACCGACTGCTCCGAGAAGAATTGCGTCAGCACCCTCGCACGCCGCCAGCGTCCGTCTCGGCAGGAGCTCACCGCTTTCGATGTACCCGGTGCTACCGACCGGCCACACCCCTGTCACCTCAATGGGCACTTGATTGCGAGTCGCCTCAAGCAACTCCGCGGGGCCCCGCATGACTTCGGCACCGATTCCGTCCCCGGGAAGCAACGCGACTCTGATCACAACGACAGGAGCTCGCGGCCGGATATTGTCATGATCCTGGTTGCCGTCGTCTCACCGACTATCCGAATCAACTCCGGCAGCCACTGGTCGATTCCGTCACTGAAGGTTGGATGATCTGCATGCCCCAGGTCACTTCCGAACGCAAGTAGTTGGGCAGGATAGACTCGAGCGAGGCGCTCTGTCGGCTTTGGCTGAACGCCGGCAATGAGGTCGACCAGAATGCCTAGCTCGAGATAAGCGCCCAACTCTGAAAACGAAGTCACGTGATCGTCGCGCCAACCCAGGAAGGGCATCAAAGGGTGATTGACCAAGAAGCGTCGTACACCCAGTGCCCGCGCGGCCTTGAAGGCTATGACGGTTTCATCCATGGAGACATGACCGGACGCCAACACCAGGTCTGCCGCCGCAACCTCCTCGAACACCTCGTTCCACCCGTCATCCAGACGACCGTTTGGGCATACCGGAACCGTTCTGAAGCGAAGATCGCGATGAACACTCAGCTCTCGGTTCTGGCTTGCGCTCTGGTGACATTGGGCAGAAATCGTTGGCAACCAGACAACTCTGGCTCCGAGCAGGTCAGCCACTCGCACAGCGTCCGGGTTCGCACCCCCTACCGTGCTGTTCAGGACAATTCCACCGATCGCACCGTTCTCGGCAAGTAAGGCTCGCTCAGCCGTCGATCCCTCGTGAGCCTTCAGAACCAGGGTGCTGACGCCCGCTTGTCTCGCTGAGCGTGCCGTGTCGTAGTCGTTGCCATGGCGGGGTAGGAGGCTCGGCGCCGAGTGGACATGAAGATCAACGATCCCATTCACAGCGTGATGTCGTCCAGCACCGGACTGTCTGCTAACTCTCGCCGTCGCAACTTCCCGACCCCGGTGTCGCGCGGGAGGGCCGCTACCCTGACGACGGCGCGAGGTCTCATGAAGTCCGGCAAGGTTTGGGCCGTGCGGCGCAGGTCGTCGATGGGAAGGGTCTCGCCAACCGCGTATAGGATGAGCTCGTCGTCGCCTAACTCCCCCGGTCGCCGCCACAGCGCTACTTCCTCGAGACTTTCGATGGCCGCAAACGTCGTCTCCACGTAACCGATCGGGACAAACTCTCCCTTCACCCGGATCGACTCTGAAGCTCGCTCGACGAAGATCAGGTTGCCCACTTCGTCGATCCGGCCCAGGTCTCCGGTGTGGAACCAGCCATCCTCATCAAGCGCCGCGTCGATATCTGCGCCGCGTACGTATCCTGAGAACAGCGTTCCGGCCTGGAGCTCCTTGACGAGGATTTCTCCGGCGTCGTTCAAACGCCAGGTGAGATCGTCTCTGCATCGGCCGCCATATCGAGCGATGACCTCGCCGAGGGCTGCGTCCTGCCCCTGACGCCAGACCCAAGTGTGGCTGAGACCGCCTGCCTCGGTCGATCCATAGCATGAGACGCCCAATGGCACGGCGAACCGGGCGAGAAAGGCCTCGTCAGCGTAGAAGACCAGCCGAACGCGATGGTCGCGCGCGTCCGCCTCAGTGGACGCCCGATTCAAGATTGCAACGTGTGGTGCGTGCAGGATCAGGACCGTAGTGCCGGTGGTAACGACCGTCGGCCAGAATGCGCTGGCTGAGAACCTTGAAACGGTCAAGATGTCCGAATTCCCAGTCAACCCACCAACAACACCGTAACCGAGTGGGTTGATATGAAACATCGGAAGCGGTGCCAGCACCGTATCCGCGCGCGACAGGCAGAGCGAGTCGGCCACAAATCGGCCGAGGCGCAAGAAGTACTCGTGCGTTTGGATACAGAACTTTGGGACTCCGCTCGTGCCCGATGTGTGCATGTATCCCGCCGTATCGAGTGGGTTCCGTCGAAGGCCGAGAGGAGGCCGGGAGCTGGGCTCGATTGCAATTGGCGCTCCATCGATAGAGAGGATCATCTGATCCAGATCATCTGCGTGGATGTGGCGCACGCCTGCCGGGACCGTGTGCGCTTCCGAGCGCCGGACACAGATCACGGTCTCAGGGCGCAAGTCGGTCAGCATATGAGCCAGGAGGTCATCTGGGTATTGCGGGTTCAGGAGGGCGGCTTCGGCGCCGGCGAGTTGCAGCGCCAACCACGCGAGCAAATAGCTCATCGACGTTCCGCCGATCAATGCGACTCGACTCCCCGGCGCGACTCCAAGTGCACGAAATGCCTCAGCAGCGCCGCTGGACGCGCTGACGGCGCGACCGAGCTGCCATGGGGATTCCGCAATTCCAATGCGCGCTTCGGGGCGGCGCCGGCTAGCGGAGAGTATTAGCTCAGCGACGTTACGCGTCACAAGCCCGAGCCCTCCGGATTGCGCAGCACACGACGCGCAATGTAATTACGCATAACCTCAACGGAGCCGCCGGCCACGCGAAGCACTTTGATGTCGTGGAGCATGTCGCCATAGTCTTGTTCGCGATAGAGCCCATGGGCGCCTACAAGTGCGAAGACCTCATTGATCGTGTGTTCCGCTGCATTGACAGCCAACAGCTTCGCGAGAGTCGTCTCGAGGGAATGCTCGGCACCTTTGTCGCTAAGTGTCGCAGCGTGATCTCGGGCGAGTGAAGCGGCGTGGAGTTCGGCGTAAAGGTTTGCAACCGTCCACTGAATACCCTGAAAGTCAGTTACCACTCCGTCGCCAACGCGGCGCTCTGTAGCGTAGGCGATCGCTTCTGCGATCGCTCGGCGACCCCAACCAATCAGCTCTGACGCATTGCCCAGACGGCTCACGTTGAAGGTGCTCAGGAAGGTCTGCATCCCCACTCCCGGTTCGCCGAGCAGGGCCGACTCCGGTACCCGAACGTTGTCGAAAACGACGTCAGCCGTGGGAATCATCCGAAGCCCGATGGGATCGGTCTGTCGCGTGGAAAGCCCGGGCGTAGCGCGGTCCACCAGGAATGCCGCGAGACCCGCCTCCGTCATCGCGTACACGAGGGTAACGTCGCACTGGTGGCCCAGATTGACATGGCACTTGCGGCCGTTGATAACCCAGCTGTCTGCGTCACGCGAGGCCGTCGCCCTCATGAGCTTGAGCGACGACCCAACACCCGGTTCGGAGATGCTCTCGGAGAAGATGCATTCACCGGTGGCTATACCCGGGAGGTATCGCCGCCTCTGCTCTGGGGAGCCCCATGCGAGAAGCCAGCATTGGCCTTGGATCGAGATCTGAGGCGATATCAGGCGGTGGCGTCCAACCTCTTCCTCAACGAGACAGTATTCAGCGACCCCGCCACCGCTGCCACCCTCGGCCTTCGGCGTCATGGGTCCGACCCACCCCTTCCTGCCCATCTCGACGTAGAGGTCGCGCGGAAACCGGGCGTCGCGGCTGGCGGAGTCAAGTTCGGATCGGTGCTGGAGGCCGAAGGCCGCCATCTCGCGAATCGTGAGCTCTGCCCATTCGGGGTCGCCGACATGGAGTTCTACGTACATGAGGAGTTCACTGGCTTTGGTCAGCGATCTGGAGCATGCTGCCGCACCATCCTGTCATTACCAGTTTCGCCTTCTTGCTGACATCGGCGCGTCAACTCACTCCTAGCGTCGGGGTCTTTGAGCACGAACATCCCCACGCTCAAGCGATCTTGACTCAGACGTTGACAGCGACGGCCGCGGTCGAGCTGATGTCCACGGACCCGATCTCGCTGAGCACCTCACGTGCGTCTTCCTTGTCGACCTCCGATGCGGCGCTGATCGGGGCGCGGACCGGACCCCCCGCCATTCCCAAGAGCTCGGTGATGTATTTGACGAGGGCGACATTATGTCCACCCCTGTTGATAAACCGGTTGTGCAGTCGGTTCGCTGCCCACAGGATGGGTCGTAGTGCGGCTGCCGCATTCTCCACATTCCCCGCTTCGAGCGCGGACGCGAAGTGCTGACAATACGGGTAACGTGTGTTCTGGACGTAGAACGGCCGTGAACTTCCCAGCAGTACCGACGGTACGTGAGACCTCCCGAAGGTTGCCAATCCAAAGAGGGTGTACTCCTCGAGCGGACAGCTGACCACGATGGTATCGCCGACTGCTGAGACCATCTCTGCGTAGCCGCTCAGACTTCGCGACGCCTCTTTGAGGCCGCTGAACGTATCGATAGCGACCATTCGGGTGGCGAGTTCTGGTGTGATGTAGAAGCCCACCTCGGACACCGTCGTGCTGTATGAGCAGATCGCGAGGTCCGACACTTCGGCGACGCTCTCGAAGTAGTGGAGGACACCGGTGTCATCTCGGGAACCGTAATAGGGAGGCCACAGCATCACGGCATCGGCACCGCTGCGTTCCGCCGCGCGCGCGAGTTCCTGCGAGTCTCTCGCGCAGGTGCTGGTCACGCCCACCATTACCTTAAGGCGACCAGCAGCAGCATCGACAATCGTTTCCGTAATCTGCTTCCGCTCATCAAGGGTCAGAGTCCAGAACTCCTGATAGTTGGAGCCGACGTAAAGTCCGGTGACGCCTGGAATCTGAAGGCTTAAAGCAACATTACGGCGCAATCCGTCGACATCAATGCTTCCGTCAGCGTTGTAGGGCGTCGTGACGATTAGCAGATATCCGGAGAGAGTGCGCAGCCACGCCTTGGCTTCGGATCTCGAGTATTCAGCCACGAGTACCTCCTTTGGTCAGGCGCTATTGTCTGGGTGATGAGGGTCCAGTTGCCTTCCACTGGTCGTGGGGGCCCAGCGCCGGCCGCGCCCATCGATGCGACGACAGACCAGCAGGCGCCGCGGAGAGTGAGTACCCGTGGGTCCCGTGAGTGAGGTTCTCAGCGCGCAGCGGGAGGACGCCGAAGGTGTCACTCGCGACTGTGGTCTAGCGTGTGATCTGGCGGTGACGTCGCCGACGCTCGCGGGGTGGTTGGAGCGCTCACTGAGGCGATCCAAAATATGCTCTGCCAACTGCACCACACTGTGTCCTCCAGCCGAGTTGACCCGGATCTGGAGCCCTGGGTGCCTTTGACCGCTCTCCGAGGTTACGCCTCGCAGGTCTGAGCTCGACTCCCGACACCTCTCTGCCCAGCGAGCAGTCGGACGGTGCCTTCGACGTACGTAGAGGATAGGTCTTTCGCGGCCGATTCGCTACATAACGCTTCCTGCAATTGTAGGGGGCCGCCCCTTGCGGCCGCAAGAGGCCTCCTGGGTCCACTGCGATGGCACGTCTGCAACAATGCGGGACATCTTGACGCGAGGGTCCTCAGTCCAGGATCGTACTCCGCGTTGATTCAGTCGCTAAATCTCGGTGGACGCCGCTGCCGAAACGCCTCCCACCCCTCTGCCGCATCGACGCTCTCTTGCGACATGGCCTGCGCGAGCGACTCAAGCTCCACTGTTGTGGCGAAGGTCGCGTCAAGGGTGATCGCGAGGGTGCGTTTGGTGGCTCGAACTGCTCGAGGCGAGTTCGCGGCGATAGCTGTGGCGAGCTCAAGGGCCGATGTGACGACGGCGGCGTCGTCTACTACCCGGTTGACCAAACGCATAGCGAGTGCACGGTCTGCATCAACTGGAAGGCCCGACAACAGCATTTCGGCGGCGACTCCCGACCCGACGAGCCTTGTGAGGAGATAGGTTGTCCCCCCGCCCGGATGAATACCCAGATGAACGAACGTTGCGGCGAAGCGCGCCGAACGCGCCGCAATTCGAAGGTCGCAGCTCAGCGCAAGATTGAGGCCCGCCCCTACTGCGGCTCCATTCACTGCGGCGATCACCGGCATCGGGAGTTCCCGGAATCCCAGGAATACATCGTAAAAGCCTCGCAACAGGTCGCGGCCTGCCATCGCGTCCTCTTTCAACTCGTCCCTCAGAACTCCAAGATCGGCGCCCGAACAGAACGCCGTTCCGGCTCCCGTCACGACAACGCATCGCACCGTCGGATCTGATCGAAGATTCGACACAGCGGCGACCAATGCCCGTGCAAGTGGGGGGTCGAGGGCATTTCGCCGAGCTGGGTTGTTGAGGGTCAGGACGGTGATGCCGTCGGACGGCTGTTCCACCAGGAGCGGTCCATTAGAATCGTTCATACTCGTGGATTCTGCGCCGTGGCGTCGCGGGGCGCAGGCTAGCGCGACGCGTGCAGCGAGCGGGCGAACATCGCAGCGGGGAGCGCGCCCGACGTGTATGGGATTTAGGTTGGCTACAACCGCTCCAACTAAACTGAGTCCCTCCGCAGCCCAGGTCGGGTTGATCCACGACCACTCCTTGTTCTAGAGAGCAAACCGGTGGTTGTGGCTAGCTAGGTAACCGCTGTCTTCATCGGCGAGCAGCGTGCTTGATGATCGGTGGACGCCGCCGTGGTGTGAGCCGATGCGCTGAGCTAACGCCGTTGCTGCGGCTTCAGGACCTGCCGAGCGAGGCGGAGTGGGGACGAACTTGTGATGGGCTGATGCCAAATTACTCGTTCCTGGTTGCACCTCCTGAATTCGTTTCGTGGCTTTCGACAGCATCATCTAACTCTGGTTAGCACCTGTTGTGCATCGACTAAGCGAGTGCGGGGGGCCGATTTGGATTGAATAATCGGGTGCATTGAAAGGCCCCAAAATCGCTCGAAATTTAGGACGTGATGATACGAAATCACTCGTTGCAACCTGTGGCCGGTTGCGGAGGTGGGAAAGGGGTCACGGCCCTTGGGGCGCAGCGCCACTGCGATTCTGGGTCCCGATTCTCGGTGTCTGCGCGGCGCCAGATGCGAGGCGTTGGGTCGAGTCGGCGCACGACCGGCGTTGTGTGCCGCGTGATCAGTGCCGACCTCGGCGAGCGCCCATCAATCATGGTCCTCGTTTTCGCGCGCGATACGTCGCAGCCGGGAGCGGGTGATGCCGGGGTGCTACGCCTGGAGCACCATCAACGAGGGGGATCTGATTGCTTGCGTTCGATCAGCAGACGTCTGCGTCTGGGCGCCCAAACCGCGGCTCTCTCTGTCGAGAAGGAGGCTCCATTCAGCAAGCGCAGGACCCCAGGGTGCCGTCTGATTGGCATCCTTGAGTGCGGCGAGCCAGTTCAGGGCGTTCTCCGGCGGTAGGAGGTGGGTGCCAGCGTACCGGCATCCACAAGTGATGCACTTCGCGTTTGGTGGCACCGGTAGCTCGGATCGCCTCGTGCGCTGGGAGCCGGCGAAGGTCAGCGGTATCAGTCGGGTCCCACCGCAACCGACACAACGGAGGGTCGGAGCTTCGGGAATCTCCCTGCTGACCACGCTGTGCACCTCATCGCGCATCTGCCGCCGCGCCTCTGATGATGAGTGGGTGTGCCGCCAGCTCGGGTAACCCCACGCTGAGCAGCTCCTGCAACCCCTGAATCAACAGCGTACGCGGCGCACCTCTCGCGCATCTGTTCGCTAGCAGACATTTGGTAACAAACACAGACGCCGGAGTGCACAAGGCGGCGCTCACCAGTGCGCCATGGGCAATCCGAATCCCGCGCGCCTGTGAGGGAGGTACGCCTGGATGGTCTCGGTGAGCCGAGGGACGGCGATCGGAAACGGGCCGCGGCGTAGTGCACCCGATCCGACGATTGGACGGCGAGCGAGAGCAGGTCGAATCGTGCGAGCCTCCGCCCCGCGGAACCTCCTAGTTATTCAACGCTACCGAAGGCCTTGATCTCCTCAAGTTCTTGGGGCGACAGCTCGCGCGGTTGGTCGCCTTTCGCCACCTTCTCGGTCTGGACTTGCT
>OBLU010003232.1_pt1 | contig 14767 bp, 10 predicted proteins | sample 1518681 | NCBI WGS metagenome assembly OBLU01 (sample SAMEA3539304, study PRJEB22396) | soil metagenome | biome: tundra; feature: field; material: soil | place: USA | collected 2010-05 | depth 0.15 m
CACCAGCTGGCCTGGGGCGCGTCCGGTGGCGCGTTCGGCGTCGAGGGCGGCTTGCAGCAGGACGGCGGCGGCTGCGGCGTCCACGACCTGACGGCGGGCCCGGGAGTCCTTCCCGCCGCGGCGCAGCGCGTCATGCGCCTCGGTGGTGGTGAAACGCTCGTCCACCAAGCGCACCGGGATGGGCGCGAGGCGTTCGGCCAGGTCGACGGCGAAGCTCCGGGCCCCCGTCGCGGCGGGACCTTCACGGCCTGACAGGGACGTGGGCAGGCCGACAATGACCTCCATAGCCCCGGCGGCCAGCGCAGCGAGCTCGTCTTTCGCGGCCGGACCTGACCGCAGCACGGTCAGCGGGCTGGCCAGGACACCTCCAGGATCGCTGCGGGCGACCCCGACGCGGACCGAGCCCACGTCCACCGCCAGCCGCACGCCCGCTCTCACCGGCACCGATCCAGGGACGGGCGGCGCAACCGGCCAGTGGGCAGCTCTGGTCGCAGCGGGCCATGGCCGGTCTGGACGCGACCCGGACCCGGAGACCCCCAGGGGTCGCAGCAGCATGCCAACACGTTACCTACCGGACCCGGTTATGTCTCGCAATGCCCTACGAACAGCCTCAAATGCCTCATCGATGACGCCGGGCTGGCTGTCCGGGATCGGGACACCGCCGCCCTGCGCGACGTCGGGCTTCCCGCCGCCGTTACCGCCGAGGGCCCGCGCGGCGATGCCCACCAGCGTGCCCGCCGACAGGCCGAAGCCACGGCCCGCCTCGTTGACCGCGATGACGACGACCGGCTTGTCCGCGGGCACGCCGACGACCATGACCACCGCGGGGCGGCCCCGGGGCACCCGGCCGCGCACGTCGAGGGCGAGCCTGCGGATGTCGTCGGGGCTGGTCCCGTCCGGCACGCGGTGCGCGACGAGGGCGATCCCGCTGATGTCCTGCGCCGCGTCCGCGATCTCCCCCGCGGATTCGAGCAGTTTGGCCGCCCGGAAGCGCTGCAGCTCGCGCTCGGCCTCCCTGAGCCTGGTCACGATGCCGGAGATCCGCTCGGGCAGCTGCTCGCGTGGCGTCTTGAACTGCTCGCTGAGCTGGCTGACCAGGACGCTTTCCCGGGCCAGGAAGCGGAACGCGTCGAGACCCACCAGCGCCTCGATCCGGCGCACGCCCGATCCGACCGAGGTCTCGCCCAGCACCTTGATCAGGCCGAGCTGGCCGGACCTGGCGACATGCGTGCCGCCGCACAGCTCGCGGGAGTACTCGCCGACCTCGACCACCCGAACCTTGTCGCCGTACTTCTCCCCGAACAGCGCCAGCGCCCCCATCTCGCGGGCTTCCTCCTGGGAGGTGTAGAACGCGCGCACGTCCAGGTCGTTGATCAGGACGTCGTTCACCTCGTCCTCGGTGTCCCGCAGCACCGACACCGGCACCGCGCCCGAGGCGTGGAAGTCGAACCTGAGCTTGCCCGGCGCGTTCTCCGAGCCGGCCTGCGCCGCCGACTCCCCCAGCGCGCCGCGCAGCGCGCGGTGCACCATATGCGTCGCGGTGTGCGACCGGGATAGCGCGCGGCGGCGCTCGACGTCGATTTCCGCGAACGCGGGCTCGTTGGCCGTGACCTGGCCGGAGGTGACCTTGCCGCGGTGGACGATGAGCCCGGCCAGCGGGGTCTGCACGTCGAAGACGTTGATCTTGCCGCCGGTGGCCGTGATCGTGCCCGCGTCGGCGAGCTGCCCGCCGCCCTCGGCGTAGAACGGGGTCCGGTCCAGCACCACGTCCACGTCGGTGCCGGCTCCCGCCGAGGCCACCGGCACGCCGTTGACCAGCAGGCCGAGGATCGTCGCCTCGCCGGAAATCTGGTCGTAGCCGGTGAAGGTGACCGCGCCTGACCGTTCGAGCATCTCCGCGAACGCCGAGATGTCGGCGTTGCCTGTCTTCTTCTCGGCCGCGTCCCGCTTGGCGCGCTCCCGCTGCTCGGACATGAGCCGCCGGAACCCTTCCTCGTCGACGGTCAGGCTCTGCTCCCCCGCCATCTCCAGGGTCAGGTCGATCGGGAAGCCGTAGGTGTCGTGCAGCTGGAAAGCCTGGGCACCGGACAGGGTGCCCTGATTCCTGCGCCGGTTCTCTTCCACCGAGGCGTCGAAGATCGCGGTGCCGGTGCGCAGCGTGCTGGCGAACGCGGTTTCCTCCGCGTCGATGACCATGTGGATGTTCACCGCGTCGCGGCGCAGTTCGGGGTACAGGCCCGCCATCGCCTCGATCGCGACCGAGGTGAGCTCGTGCATATAACGCTCGCCACCCGAGTTGGACGCGCCGCCGCGCTGGCTCCCGGCCAGCAGGCGGAGGTTCCTGATGCTGCGCCGCATGATGCGCCGCAGCACGTAGCCGCGGCCCTCGTTGCCCGGCAGCACGCCGTCCTCGATCAGCATCACCGCGCTGCGCACGTGATCCGCGATCACCCGCAGGGCCACGTCGGTCCGGTGATCCCGGCCGTAGTCCTGCTCGGTGAGCTCCGCCGCCCGGTCCAGGATCTTCCAGGTGGTGTCGATCTCGTAGATGTTGTCGACGCCCTGCAGGATGGACGCCATCCGCTCCAGGCCCATTCCGGTGTCGACGTTCCTGGACGGCAGCGGGCCCTCGATGTCGAAGTCGTCCTTAGCCCGGACCTTGCTCAGCTGGTCCTGCATGAACACCAGGTTCCAGACCTCGAGGAAACGGTCCTCATCGGCCTCGGGACCGCCGTCCCTGCCGTATTCCGGGCCGCGGTCGTAGTAGATCTCCGAGCATGGCCCGCCGGGCCCGGGCACGCCCATGTGCCAGTAGTTGTCGGCCAGGCCGCGGCGCTGGATCCGGCTTTCCGGCAGGCCGACCTCGTCCCGCCAGATCGCGTACGCCTCGTCGTCACCGTGCAGGACCGTGGCCCACAGCTTGCTCTCAGGGAACCCGAAGCCGCCGTCCGCCTCGGACTTGGTCAGCAGCTCCCAGGCATAGGTGATCGCGCCCTCCTTGAAGTAATCACCGAAGGACCAGTTGCCGAGCATCTGGAAGAACGTGGCGTGCCTGGTGGTCTTGCCCACCTCTTCGATGTCGAGCGTCCGCACGCACTTCTGCACGTCCGCCACCCGCCGGAACGGCGGAGTCCGCTGTCCGAGCAGGAACGGCTTGAACGGCTGCATGCCCGCGATGACGAACAGGACCGTGGGGTCATCGGCGATCAAGGGGGCCGACGGCACGATTTCGTGTTCCTGCTGCTTGAAGAACGCAAGGAAGCGGCGGGCGATCTCGGCCGACTCCATCAGTGGCCATCCTTGGGTTGAGCATCGTGGTTAGTTGAGAGGGTAGGCGCACCGGGCACGGATTGCCGAGCCATATACAGCGCCATGCCCTCCCGTACGTCGCGGGTGAAGCGGTACGTCTCCCGGGCCGCGCGAATCGCCCCCCGGCGGGTATGCCGCAGCGACAGGACCGGACTGGCGGCACGGCGGCTGGTCCCGGCCCCGATGCTGGCCCGGGAGCCGGCCCCGGGATTAAGGCTGGCCCCGGGATTAAGGCTGGCAGACAGCCGGCGGCCCACCACGGAGACACGCCGGTAGGCCATGACCCCGGTCACCGCCCCGGTGGTCAGCCAGAATCCCCTGCGTATCACCGCGACCCCCTGGCCTGGCTTCCGCTGTCCGCCAGTTCGGCGCGCTCCACCACGCGCCCAGGCAGCGCGCGGCGGGATCCGGGCCGGCGCAGCCTGACCGCGTGCCTGATCCCGTAGACCACCGCCCCGGCCCGGCCGAGCGGGCCATGGGCGATCGTACGGCCGAGCCCGGCCAGCGCCGTCACCTGACCGGCCAGCTCGTTCATCCCGGCCCCCAGCTCGTCCATGCTGGCCGTGACGGACTCGGTGCGGTCCAGCTGGCGCCCGGCCCGGTCCACCGCGGCCTGGGCCCCGTCGACCGCCGTCTGGGCCCGGTCCAGGAGCACGTCACCGCGCTCGCGCACGTCCGCGACCAGCCGGCTGCTCTCAGACAGGAACCGTCCCAGCCGGAACAGGACGAACACGCCGGCGCACACGAGCAGCGCCCAGAAGACCGCGGCGATCAGCGCGGCCAGTTCGGCGACGTTCATGACACCCACCTCCGTCTCATGGCTGCTCCTTAGTCGTTCGGCTTTGCCGTTCGGTGCACGATGGCCCGGATTCGCTCGGCGCGTTCGGCGAGACGGGCCTCGGCGCCGTGTCCTGACGGCTCGTAATACCTGCGGTCCGCCACCGAGTCGGGTGCGTAACGCTGCGGGACGATGCCCTCGTCGAAGTCGTGCGGGTACAGGTAGCTCTCGCCGTGGCCCACCTTGCCCGCTCCAGGATAGTGCGCGTCCCGCAGGTGCGCGGGCACCGCGCCCACCAGTCCGGCGCGCACGTCGGCGTCGGCGGCGCCGATGGCCTTGATGACCGCGTTGGATTTGGGCGCCAGCGAGATATGGATGACCGCCTGAGCCAGGTTGATCCGCGCCTCGGGCAGCCCGACGAGCTCGACCGCCTGGGCCGCGGCCACCGCGGTCTGCAGCGCGGTGGGATCGGCCATCCCGACATCCTCGCTCGCGTGCACGACAAGCCGCCTGGCGATGAACCGCGGGTCCTCCCCCGCCGCGATCATCCGGGCCAGGTAGTGCAGCGCCGCGTCCACGTCGCTGCCCCGCATGGACTTGATGAAGGCGCTGATCACGTCGTAGTGCTGGTCGCCGTCGCGGTCGTAGCGGAGCGCGGCCCGGTCCACCGCCCGTTCCAGGGCGGCGACGTCGATCCGGCCGCCCGCGGGCATCCCGAGCGCGACGGCTTCCAGGTAGGTGAGCGTGCGCCGCGCGTCGCCGCCCGCCAGCCGGACCAGGTGACCGGCGGCCTCGTCGTCGAGCGTGACGGCGCCGCCGAGCCCGCGGGGATCGGCCAGCGCCCGGCCGATGACCTCGCGCACGTCGTCGTCGGACAGCGGCTGCAGGGTGAGCAGCAGCGACCGGGACAACAGCGGGGACACCACGGAGAAGAACGGGTTCTCCGTGGTCGCGCCGATGAACGACACCCAGCGGTTCTCGACCGCGGGCAGCAGCACGTCCTGCTGGGTCTTGGAGAACCGGTGCACCTCGTCGACGAACAGCACGGTCTGCGCGCCGTTCATGCCGAGTGTCCGGCGAGCGGCCTCGACCGCCGCGCGGACGTCCTTGACCCCGGCGCTGACCGCTGACAGCTCCACGAAACGCCGCTTGGTCACCTGGCTGACCACGTAGGCCAGCGTCGTCTTGCCGGTGCCGGGCGGTCCCCACAGCAGCAGCGACATCGGCGCGTCGTTGTCGATCAGCTTGCGGAACGGCGTGCCCGCCCCGGTCAGGTGCCGCTGCCCGATCACCTCATCCAGGCTGCGCGGCCGCATCCGGACCGCCAGCGGCGCGGCGGCCCGGGCGGCGGTGTTTTCCGCCTCGTCGAACAGGCTCTCGGACTGGGGGTCGGTGGCCATCGGCAGACCCTACCCCCCGGACGGGGGGACCGGGCTGGCATCAATGCCAGCTTCGCGGCGCTGTGCGGGGGTGATGGACGTGGGTGCGCCGGTGAGCGGGTCAAGCCCCGAGGCGGCCTTGGGGAAGGCGATCACGTCCCTGATCGACTCGACGCCCGCGAGCAGCATCATGACCCGGTCCCAGCCGAACGCGATGCCGCCGTGCGGCGGCGGGCCGTACTTGAACGCGTCGAGCAGGAAGCCGAACTGGGACCGCGCCTCCTCCGGGGACAGTCCGATCACGTCGAAGACAGCCTGCTGCATCAAGGGCTTGTGGATCCGGATGGACCCGCCGCCGATCTCGTATCCGTTGCATACGATGTCGTACGCGTCGGCCAGCGCGCCGCCAGGCTCGGTGGTGAACTTGTCGGCCCACTCGGGCAAAGGCGCCGTGAACGGGTGGTGCACCGACGTCCAGCCGCCGGACCCGCCCTCCTCGAACATCGGCGCGTCGACCACCCACAGGAACGACCACGCCGAGGAATCGATCAGGCCGCCCCGGCGGCCGATCTCCAGCCGGGCCGCGCCGAGCAGTTCCCTGGCCGCCATGGCGGGCCCGGCCGCGAAGAACACGGCGTCACCGGGCGCGGCCCCCACCGCGGCGGCCAGCCCGGACCTTTCCGCCTCGGACAGGTTCTTGGCCACCGAGCCGGAGACCTCGCCGGACGGCCCGATCAGCGCGTAGGCGAGCCCGCGCGCGCCGCGCGACCGGGCCCACTCCTGCCACCCGTCCAGCTCACGCCGCGACTGGGCGGCGCCGCCTGGCATGACCACGGCCCCGACGTACGGGGCCTGGAACACCCGGAACCCGGTGCGGTCGAAGTACCCGGTCAGGTCGGTGAGCTCGACGCCGAAGCGCAGGTCGGGCTTGTCCGAGCCGTACCGCGCCATCGCCTCGGCGTAGGTCATCCGGGGCAGCGGCGTGGGCACCTCGCAGGCGGCAAGCTCGGACCACAGCCTGGCCACCACGTCCTCGGCCACCTTGATGACGTCGTCGCGGGTGACGAAGGACATCTCGATGTCGATCTGGGTGAATTCGGGCTGCCTGTCCTTGCGGAAGTCTTCGTCCCTGAAGCACCGGGCCAGCTGGTAGTAGCGCTCCAGGCCGCCCACCATGAGCAGCTGCTTGAACAGCTGCGGCGACTGCGGCAGCGCGTACCAGTTGCCGGGCCGCAGCCGCACAGGGACGAGGAAGTCACGCGCGCCTTCCGGCGTCGACCGGGTCAGGTACGGCGTCTCCACGTTCACGAACCGGTGCTCGCGCATGACGTCGTTGAGCAGGTAAGCGGCCTGCGACCGGATCCGCAGCGCCCGCGCGGTGTCCTCCCGCCTGATGTCCAGGTACCGGTACTTGAGCCGGACGTCTTCGCTGACCTCGGCGGAACCTTCCACCGGGAACGGCAGCGGCTCGGCTTCGCTGAGCACCTCGACGTCGTCGGCGACGACCTCGATCTGCCCGGTGGGCAGCTCCGGGTTCTCGTTCCCGGCCGGCCGCGTCCGCACCGTGCCGGTCACGAGCACGCAGTACTCGGCCCTCAGCTCGTGCGCCCCGGCGGACTCTGCCTCCTCGGGCCGCCACACCACCTGCACCACGCCGCTTGCGTCCCGCAGGTCGATGAAGACCACGCCGCCGTGGTCCCGGCGCCGCGCCACCCAGCCGGCCAGTACCACACGCTCGCCCGCGTGCGACGCCCGCAGCGTCCCCGCCTCATGGGTGCGGATCATCGCCTCAAGCCCCTTTCGTCTCGCAACCGTTCCGTCGGCCAGGCCGGCATCTGACCCGCCGTGCGGATCGGGCTGCTTCATTCTTTCTGCCAGAATCTTTTTATCCGAACGATCCGGCCTGCTTGCGGCCGGCCACCGGAGCGCGCGCCGCCCGGGCGCTCGCGGTGTGCTCACATTCCCCTGGGCTCACATTCCCCTGGGCTCACATTCCCCTGGGCTCACAGTCCCCTGGCAGGACCCGATCCAGGCGGGTTCAGGCCGGCCAGGAACGGATTCGTGCGGCGTTCCGCGCCGATGGTGGTCTGCGGCCCGTGCCCGGACAGGACCACGGTCTGGTCGGGCAAGGTCAGGCAGACCTGCGCCAGGCTGCGCAGGATCGTGGGATAGTCCCCGCCGGGCAGGTCGGTGCGCCCGATCGACCCGGCGAACAGCAGGTCCCCGGAGAACAGCACATCCACCCCGTCCGGGTCGGCCCCGCCCATTTTGCTTTCACCTTGTGCCGTAATCGGCGATTGCGCCGGAGGATGCTCCAATGGCAGCCGGAATGTCACAGATCCTTCGGTGTGCCCCGGCGCGTGGTTCACGGTGATCTCTAGCCCGACGAGGCTCAAAGTCATCCCGTCGGCCAGTTCTTTGACATCGTCTGGTTCGGTGAATTCCAGGCCGCCGAACAGTTCCTGGCCAGCTCCGAGCGGGAAACCCTTTGCGGGATCGCTCAGCAATACCCGGTCGCGCGGGTGGATGTACGCCGGGATTCCTTTCGCGCCGCAAACCGGAGCCACGGACCAGACATGGTCAATATGGCCGTGCGTGAGCAGGACCGCGGCGGGCCTGAGCCGGTGCTCGGCGAGGAGCTCCTCGATACCGCGCTCCGCATCCTGACCCGGATCGATGATCACGCACTCCTGTCCGGGCGCGGGCGCGACTACATAACAGTTGGCCGCAAACGCGCCGGCCGGGAACCCTGCGACGAGCACGAGCGTCCTTTCTCACGGTACGGTGTCTCAGGCTACCGAGGGGACCCGCATGGCCGCGAACCGATAACGAAGGGTACCGATCCGGGCGACTGGAAGGTACGATTCGCGAACGATCGCGAATATTGCGGGGGGTTCGGGGGGTCCGCCCCCAAGCCCGCCACTGCCTATGTTCCGAGATCGTAGGTAAACATCGGGTTAGTGGCCTGCCTCCCGTGATACCAGGTAGCCGGATAGAGCGACAGGCCAAGGAGGACTCGACCGGTGGCGGGTAAGAACGATCGCCAGCGCAGGCAGGCCAGGGATAAGTACCGGCGCCAGCAGGAGCTACGGGCGACCAGGCAGCGCCGACTCAGACGCCGCGGAATCATCGGCCTGAGCGGGGTTCTCGCCGCGGCTCTGATCGCCGGCTTGCTGCTGACGTTCCTGCCCGGCGAGAGCAGCAAGCACCCGGTGGCTTCGCCCACCAAGTCCGCGAGCGCCACGCCGAGCGCGACGCCTTCGGCGACGACCGTGGCTGAGCCCGCGCACCACTGCACCTACACCAAGGTCACGCCGGCCGCCCGCACGGTCAGCGTCCCGCCGTCCACGCCCGACTACACCAGCAGCTACCAGGCGACCATCAACACCAACCTGGGCAAGATCGTTCTCAACCTGCTGAACAGCAAGGCGACCTGCACGATCAACTCGTTCGTGCATCTGGCGCAGGCGGGTTATTTCAACAACACCCAGTGCCACCGGCTCTTGACCACCGGCATCTACGTGCTGCAGTGCGGTGATCCGTACGCCACCGCCACCACCAAGCTGACCTGCAGTTCGACCAGCAAGATCGGCACCGGGACCCCCGGCTACGACTTCGCCAGCGAGAACCTGACCGGCGCCAAGTACCCGGCCGGCACGGTGGCCATGGCCAACGAAGGCAGCGCGACCACCAACGGCAGCCAGTTCTTCATCGTGTACAAGGACAGCACATCGGGGCTCGGAGCCTCCTACACGCCGTTCGCCACGGTTTCCTCCGGACTCAACATCGTCCAGAATGTGGCGAAGGAGGGGTACTCGTGTCAGTACACCGTGTCGGGTCAGGCTGAGGGGGGCGCCCCGAAGAACAAGGTCATCATCGACAGTGTGACGATCAAGAAAGCCTGACACGAGCAAGAGCAACGCAGGAGGTTCGCCGTGACCACCGCCTACCATCCGTGGGGCCGGGTAGACGCCGACGGGACCGTCTATGTCCGTACCGCCGACGGCGAGCGGGTGATCGGCTCGTGGCAGGCGGGTAGTCCGGACGAGGCGATCGTCTTTTTCCAGCGCAAGTACGAGTCGCTCGAGACCGAGGTCGTCCTGCTCGAGCAGCGGATCGCCGCCACCGACATGGCGCCGGCCCAGGCCTCGGCCAGCGTGCAGCGCTTGATCAAGAGCATCTCCGAGGCCAACGCGCTCGGCGACCTCGACGGTCTGCGGGTGCGCCTGGAGCGGCTGACCGAGGACGTCGGCCAGCGCCGCGAGGAGGCCAAGGCGGCCCGGGAGCACGCGCGCGGGCAGGCCAAGGAGATCAAGGAGCGGATCGTCGCCGAGGCGGAGCAGATCGCCGCCGAAGCCACCCACTGGAAGAGCAGCGGCGAGCGGATGCGCGAGCTGCTTGAGGAGTGGAAGGCGGCCCCGCACGCCGAGCGGGCGGCCGAGGCGGTGCTGTGGAAGCGCCTGTCCGCGGCCCGCAACGCGTTCACCAAGCGGCGCAAGGCGTACTTCGCCACCCTGGAGGCCGAACGCGAGGACGTCAGGGCCCGCAAGGAGCAGCTGGTCGCCGAGGCCGAGGCCCTGTCGGGATCGGTCGAGTGGGGCCCGACCACCAGCGCGTTCCGTGACCTGATGAGCCGGTGGAAGGCGGCCGGGCGCGCGGACAGGGACACCGAAGCCGAGCTGTGGAAGCGTTTCCGGGCGGCCCAGGACAAGTTCTTCACCGCCCGGTCCGAACTGTTCTCCGCCAAGGACGCCGAGCTGCGCGAGCACGCCGAGGCCAAGCAGCAGCTGCTCGATCAGGCCCAGGGGTTGCTGCCGGTCTCCGACATCCGCTCCGCCAGGTCGGCGCTGCGCGGCATCCAGGAACGGTGGGAGCAGATCGGAGCGGTGCCGAGGGACTCCCGGGAGCAGCTGGAGTCCGGCCTGCGGCGGGTGGAGGACGCGATCCGCAAGACGGAAGAGAACCAGTGGCGCCGGTCGAACCCCGAAGCGCTGGCGCGGGCCGAAGGCACCGTGGCCCAGCTGCGCTCGACCATCGCCCAGCTGGAGCAGCAGCTGGCCAAGGCCCGCGACCGGGGCGACGCCAGGGCCGAGCGCACCGCCACCGAAGCCCTGACCGCCCGCCGGGCCTGGCTCGAAGAAGCCGAGCACACCCTGGCGGAGTTCAGTAGTTAGGGCTCGCCGTCAGCTGGTGACGCGGTAGACGTCGTAGACGCCGTCGATGGCGCGGACGGCGCGCAGGACGTGGCCGAGGTGTTTGGGGTCGCCCATCTCGAACGTGAACCGGCTGAACGCCACCCGGTCCCTGGTGGTCGTCACGTTCGCGGACAAGATGTTGACGTGCTGGTCAGACAGCACCCGGGTCACGTCGGAGAGCAGCCTGGTCCGGTCGAGCGCCTCGACCTGGATGGCCACCAGGAACACCGAGCCGTCGGTCGGCGCCCAGTGGACCTCGACCATGCGCTCCTGCTGGATACCGTTCAGGTGAACGATGTTGACGCAGTCCACCCGGTGCACCGACACGCCATGACCGTGGGTGACGAAGCCGGTGATCGGGTCCCCCGGCACCGGGGTACAGCACCGGGACAGGCGCACCCAGACGTCCGGCGCGCCGGTGACTTCGACGCCTGGGTCTCCAGGCGCCCGGGGCTGCGGCGCCTTGGTCGGCAGGGCCGTCTCGGCCAGGTCCTCCTGGGCGCCCGCGAAACCGCCGACCGACTTGACCAGCTTCTCGACCACTGACTGGGCGCTGACCCGGCCTTCACCGACCGCGGCGTACAACGCGGACACGTCCGGGTAGCGCAGGTCACGGGCCAGGGTGAGCAGGGTGTCACCGACGGCGAGCCGCTGCAGCGGCAGCCCCTGCTTGCGGATGGCCCGGGCGATCTGGTCCTTGCCGGCCTCGACCGCGGCTTCCCTGCGCTCCTTGGAGAACCACTGCCTGATCTTGTTCCTGGCGCGGGGGCTCTGCACGAACTTGAGCCAGTCCCGGCTCGGTCCCGCTTCGGCCGCCTTGGAGGTGAAGATCTCCACCGTGTCGCCGTTGTCCAGGGTGGACTCGAGCGCGACCAGGCGGTTGTTGATCCTGGCGCCGATCGTCCGGTGCCCGACTTCGGTGTGGATCGCGTAGGCGAAGTCCACCGGGGTCGAGCCCTGCGGCAGCGCCATCACCTCGCCGCGGGGGGTGAACACGTAGACCTCGGCGGCCGCCAGGTCAAAGCGGAGCCACTCGAGGAACTCGGCGGGGTCCTCGGTCTCGCGCTGCCAGTCGACGAGCTGCCGGAGCCAGGTCATCTCCTGGGCGTCGTCCTTGGCGTCCTTGGCCCGGCCGCCGAACGCCGTGTCTTCCTTGTACTTCCAGTGGGCCGCGACCCCGTATTCGGCTCGCTGGTGCATGCGCAGGGTCCGGATCTGCAGCTCCACCGGCTTGCCGCCGGGACCGATGACGGTGGTGTGCAGCGACTGGTACATGTTGAACTTCGGCATCGCGATGTAGTCCTTGAACCGTCCGGGGACGGGGTTCCACCGCGCGTGGATGGTGCCGAGCGCCGCGTAGCAGTCATTGACCGAATCGACCAGCACGCGGATGCCCACCAGGTCGTAGATGTCGTCGAAGCCGACGTTCTTGGCGATCATCTTCTGGTAGATCGAGTAGTAGTGCTTGGGACGGCCGGTCACGCTGACCTTGATCTTGTTCTCGCGCATGTCGGCGTAGACGTCCTGGATCACCTCCTCAAGGAACACGTCGCGGCGCGGCGAGCGGCCGGACACCAGGCGGACGATCTCGTCGAAGCGCTTGGGGTACAGCGTCGCGAAGGCGAGGTCCTCGAGCTCCCACTTCACCTTGTTCATGCCGAGCCGGTGGGCCAGCGGGGCGTAGATCTCCAGGACCTCACGGGACTTGCGCTCTTGCTTGTCCCTGGGCAGCCAGCGCAGCGTCCGCATGTTGTGCAGCCGGTCCGCGAGCTTGATCACCAGCACGCGGATGTCGCGGGACATCGCGACCACCATCTTGCGGACTGTCTCCGCCTCGGCCGACTCGCCGTACTTGACCTTGTCCAGCTTGGTGACGCTGTCCACGAGCGCGGCGATGTCCTCGCCGAACTCGCCGCGCAGCTCGGTCAGCGTGTAGGGGGTGTCTTCGACCGTGTCGTGCAGCAGCGCGGCGCAGATCGTCTCGGTGTTCATGCCGAGCTCGGCGAGAATGGTCGCCACCGCGAGCGGGTGGGTGATGTACGGGTCGCCGCTGCGCCGCTTCTGGTCCCGGTGCCAGTAGGCGGCCGATTCGTAGGCCCGCTCGATGAGCCGGATGTCGGCCTTCGGGTGCGTCCCGCGCACGGTCTTGACGAGTGGCTCGAGGACTGGGTTCATCGTGGTCCCTCGCTGCGCCCCGAGCCGGGCGAGCCGCCGCCGCACCCCCACGCCGGGCGCCGCTACGTCGGCCGGCGGGGCCGTCGCGACCGCCCGGTCGATCCCCGCCCGCCCGTATCGTTCGCTCCGGGAGGACCGGGAGGACCGGGCGGGGGCGGCTTTACCTTCGGGTCCTGGTGCGTCGGGGACGGGGACGTCAGGCGCGAGGGTCTTCTCGGGCGCGGCGCTGTCTGACGGCGGGGTTTGCGGAGCGGCAGTTTCCTGAGCAGTTCCTGAAGCGGGAGTTTCCGGGGCAGGAATTTCCGGCGTTTCCGGGTCGGGGGCTTCGGGGGCTAGGTCGGAGGTGCTGCTGGCCATGCCGCGACTGGGCACGTCTGCTGCCTCCGCTACCTCGGCCGGTTGCGCGTCACCGGCGGGATCGGAATCCCGCTGCGCGTCCACCGGGGTAGCATCGGCAGCTCTCGTGCCGGTCGTGATCACATCACCGGCCACTGGCGCTCCTCGCATCTGCCAAGCATCAGTCTACTTGGACGACATAAACGCCTGATCACGTGCCTGCGATTCCCGGCCGGAAAACGAAGGCCGCTGCCTGGAGCGGATGTCTAGCGGCGCTAGATGGTGAGCAGGGACGTGACAGGGAGATCGGCGAGCTTAGCGCGCCCGTTGAGGAAGGACAGCTCGATCAGCATGGCGATACCGGCCACCTGGGCGCCGCAGCGGCGTACCAGGTGGACCGTCGCCTCAGCCGTGCCCCCGGTAGCCAGGACATCGTCGATCACCAGGACACGATCCGACGGGTCGAACGCATCGGCGAGAACCTCGAGGGTCGAGACGCCGTACTCCAGCTCGTAATCTTGCGCGAACGTGATACCAGGCAGCTTGCCCTTCTTGCGGATGGGCACGAAGCCCGCCCCAAGACGGCACGCCACCGGGGCGGCGAGGATGAAGCCCCGCGCCTCAATGCCCGCGACCTTGTCGACCGGTCCGTACAACGCGGCCAGGCCGTCCACCACGGCACTGAACGCCTTACCGTCGGCCAGCAGCGGGGTGATGTCCTTGAAGACCACGCCGGCCTGCGGGTAGTCCGGAACGTCCCGCACCCGGCTCGTGATGAGCCGGGTCAGCTCATCATCGGCTGGTCCGGTCACCCCTCAGCGTCGCTTCTTCTTGCCGGCCGGGCGATGCCGGGCCGAACTGCCGCCGCTGCGGCGGGGCTGCTGCCGCGGGCCCGGCCGGGCGGTGCCAGGGGCGCTGCGGCTGGCCGGAACCCCGGTGATCCCTGGCACCCGGGAGCCGGTGGCGGTCAGCTCATCAGCGGCTGGCGCGTCGTCGACGTAGTCGTCGTCAGGTTCGTCATCGTCGGCGAGCGGCGCGGACGCGATCCCGGCAGCCCCGGAACGGGAGCCGGCGCCGGAACGGGAGCCGGCGCCGGATGGTGCCTTGGCCGCGGCCCGCTTGGCCGTGCGGCCACCGGAGGCCCGCAGCGTTACGCGCTTGGCCAGCGCCTTGTACTGCGGCTCGCGCTCCTTGAGGTCGGCGAGCACCGGGGTGGCGATGAAGATGGAGGAGTACGTGCCGGACAGCATGCCGACAAACAGGACAAGCGCCAGGTCCTTCAGCTCGCCGGCGCCGAGCAGGCCGCCGCCGACGAACAAGATCGCGGCCACCGGCATCAGCGCGATCAGGGACGTGTTGATGGACCTGACCAGCGTCTGGTTCAGGGCCAGGTTCGCCGCCTGGCTGTACGTGCTCCTGGCTCCGCCCAGCAGGCCGGCGGTATTCTCCCGGACCTTGTCGAAGACCACCACGGTGTCGTACAGGGAGTAGCCGAGGATGGTCAGCAGCCCGATAACGGTCGCGGGACTGACCTGGAACCCGGTGAGCGCGTACACGCCGGTCGCGATGACCAGGTCATGGATCAAGGCGACGAA
>OBLU010003234.1_pt1 | contig 14767 bp, 10 predicted proteins | sample 1518681 | NCBI WGS metagenome assembly OBLU01 (sample SAMEA3539304, study PRJEB22396) | soil metagenome | biome: tundra; feature: field; material: soil | place: USA | collected 2010-05 | depth 0.15 m
TGTCCGGCAGCGACCACGGCAGGCGATAAAGCTGGCGATGATCGATGGTCGCGCTCACGTCAACCCGCTTTCGTGTAGGCCAATGGTGTGGTTAGGGTGCCCTAATACCGTTGAAAAGCTAGGCCATGTGCGTATCGACTTCGTCCGTACCTGCTACGGACGAGGCGTCCGTAGACGACCCCTGATGAGCACCACGCTCAGGCTGGTCGAGGCCCGCTGGCGCGAGCTGGCAGTCGAGGCCGAACGGGAGTCGTGGGAAAACCCTGACTTTTGTGTGAAGCGGATGAAGGGATTCGAACCCTCGACCTTCGCCATGGCAAGGCGACGCTCTAGCCAGCTGAGCTACATCCGCGCGACCGTGGTTATTCTAGCCCGCCGCGTGTGTGCGCGTTGCTCCGTCCGGACTCGGACGCACCGCCGGGCAGCGATGGGGAGGAGTGGTCAGCCTGCTTCGTTAAGCTTGTCATCCCTGCGGCGGGTGGCGCTGGACAGCATTCGAGCCAGATGTAGTGCGCTACTGGATATGAGGGGAGCTTTCCTCAGACGATCGTGTGCTTCCCCGCCCAGCCTCGCCGCGCTCCCACCTCGCCCTACTCGCCCAGCGCTCTCCGTTCCGCCGCCTGCGCCAGCGTCGCGTAGGCGCCCGCGAGCACGTCGGTGAGGTTACGGTCGCCAACCTCGACCGGAGCGGGGCCGAGCTGGCGCAGCAGCGCGTCGGGGGTCTCGCCGGCGAGCGGGCTCACGTGGAAGGCGTCCAGCTCGGGCCCGCAGGACCAGAATGAGTCGAGCACGGCGGTGGACAGTGATGCACCTGGCTCGGGCACGCTTGCGTCCCCGGCCGTGGTCGTGCTCGTCCTTTCGCCTCGCCGAGCGGGCGCGCGCCGCTTGCGCAGGCTCTCGATCAGCTCGTCCTGGTCGCGCCCTCTCCAGGTGAAGATCAGGAAGGGATCCTCGTCGAAGCGCTCGGCGAGGATGTAGTAGGTGGCCGCGATGTGCTTGCACGGGTTCACGCCGTCCGGGCAGGTGCAGCTCGCTGCCAGCTCCTGCGCGGAGGCCGGGAACAGCGTCAGCTTGCACTCGTTGAAGATCTCCTCGATGTCGTGGGGCATCTCGCCGGCGAGCAGCTTCGCGAGCGGCAGCGCCTGCGCCGCCATCGCCTTCTCCGCCCGGCGCCACTGGCTCTCGGTGAGCGCTTTGAAGCGGATGCGCACGCGATAGGGCGTGTAGCGCGAACCCTGCACCTTCGCCAGCACCACCCCGTGCTCGACATCGAGCTCTGTGACCTGACCGGAGCGGGCGTAGTTGCGCCCGCGCGTCAGCCGCGAGCCGACGCCGAAGGACTCGAGCAGCTCGATGAAGCGCCTCGACCACCACGTCTCGCCGATCTCCCCGCGCCGGCTGCGCGCCTCAATACCACCCTCCGCCGGTAGTGGCCGCGTCCATTCATAGTCGGGGTAGTGGTCGAACGAGGCCATCGTCAGTCCGCCACCGCACCGGCCGACAGCGTCACCAGCTCGCGCAGCTGAGACGTGTCGAGCTCGGTGATCCACGCCTCGCCCGTGCCGACGATGCGCTCGGCCAGGTCCTTCTTGCGGTTGATCAGCGTGTCGATCCGCTCCTCGAGCGTGCCCACACATGTCAGCTTGCGCACCTGCACGTTCTTCTTCTGCCCGATCCGGAAAGCCCGGTCGGTCGCCTGGTCCTCGACCGCGGGGTTCCACCAGCGGTCGAAGTGGACCACATGGTTGGCGGCGGTGAGGTTGAGGCCGGTGCCGCCCGCCTTCAGCGACAGCACGAATATCGAAGGCCCGTCCTCGGACTGGAACCGCTGCACCATCTCATCGCGCGCGCTTCTGGCGGTGCCGCCGTGCAGGAACATGACCTCGCGGCCGAGGCGCTCCTGCAGATGGGTGCGCAGCATGTGCCCGAACTCGGTGAACTGAGTGAAGCAGAGCACGCGATCGCCCTCGGCCAGCGCTTCGTCAAGGATCTCCTCCAGGCGCGCGAGCTTGCCTGAGCGCCCAGCCAGATCGGAGCGATCCTTGAGCAGGTGCGCGGGGTGGTTGCAGACCTGCTTCAGCTTGATCAGCGCCGCAAGGATGATCCCGGAGCGTTCGATCCCCTCGGCCTGCGCCGCCTTTGCGAGCATCTCCTCAACGACGGCCTCGTAGAGACTCGCCTGCTCCTTGGTGAGGTTGCAGTCCACACGCATTTCGATCTTCTCGGGCAGGTCGCTGATGATCTGCCTGTCGGTCTTCAGGCGGCGCAGGATGAACGGGCCGGTCGCCTGGCGCAGCTGTGCGGTCGCGTGCTCGTCGCGATAGCGTTCGATCGGCCTCGCATAGCAGCGCTTGAACGTCGCCGCCGGGCCGAGCAGCCCCGGGTTGAGAAAGTCCATGATCGAGTGCAGCTCCGTCAGCCGGTTCTCGACCGGAGTGCCGGTGAGCGCGACGCGATGACGGGCGCCCAGCGAGCGGATCGCGCGCGTCTGCTTGGTGTCGATCGTCTTGATGTTCTGCGCCTCGTCGAGCGCGATCCGCTCCCACTTCACCGCGCCGAGCGTCTCGCGGTCGCGCGTCGCGAGCGCGTACGTCGTGATCACCAGATCGTTCGCGCGTGCCTCGCGCGCGAACTTCTTCTCCACGAGCCGTTCGGGACCGTGATGTACGTGCACGCGCAGGCTCGGCGCGAACCGCTGCGCCTCGCGCTCCCAGTTGCCCACCACCGACATCGGGCAGATCAGCAGCGTCGGCGCCAAGCGCTTGCGCCCGGCGTGCTCGCGCTCGGCGAGCAACAGCGCCAGCAGCTGCACCGTCTTGCCGAGGCCCATGTCATCCGCCAGGCACGCGCCGAGGCCGAGGCTCGACAGGAACGACAGCCACGCAAGGCCGCGCTGCTGATAGGGACGGAGCTCCCCGTCGAGCGTGGCCGGGGTGGGGACCTCCCGCAGCTTGCGCTCGCCGCCCGTGCCGAGCAGCTCTTTCAGCCACCCGCCGGCCTCGATCTCGACGGGCGGCGCGTCGGTCTTCGCCTCGGCGCCGGCGCCCAGCTCGAGGCTCTCACGGATCAGCTCGCCCGCCGGCGCCTGGCCCTGCTCGGCGCGCTTCTCGAAGAAGGCCAGCGCCGCCTCGACGTCCTCCGGGCGCAGCACGATCCAGCGCCCGCGGGCCATCACCAGCGGCAGCTTCAGCGCCGCCAGCTGACGCAGCTCGGACAGCGTGAGCGTCGCGTCGCCGACGGCGATCCTCCATTGATACGCGCACAGGCCGTCCAGGCCGAACAGCCCGCTGCCCTCCTCGATCTCATCGAACGGCTCGACTTTGAGATTGAGCCGCAGCCACTTGTTCCACCACGGCGGCGCGAGCACGCCGAACCCGGCCTGCTCGAGTGCCGGAGCGGCGTCGCGCACGAAGGCGATTGCCGCTTCCGGGGTCAGATCGACGCAGGTAGGGGCGGCCTCATGCAGCGCCGGCTCAAGGTCCGGCCACAGCCGCAGCGCGTGGCCGAGCCCGCCGAGCAGGCGCTCCTGCGGATCCGCCAAACGGTGGCCAAGCGCCTTCAGCCCGTCTCCGTTGGAGCGCCAGACCTCCTCGGCTCCGATCAGCACGCTCGGATCGTCCTTCGCCTGGAGCAGGATCTCGACACGCCAACGATCGGAGTCCAGCCCATCCTCATCCTCGTCCAGCCCGGCGCCATTGACGTCCAGCCCACCGCGATCCTCGCCCAGACCGTCCACCTCATCGGACTCGGCCTGAAGCTCGCCCTCCAGCCACCCCGCCGGCTCCTCCGGCTCGCACAGGCGAAAGCAGGTCCGAAACATGCGGTGCTCGGCATACCGCTCCCCCGCTTGGCGCCACTCGTCGAGCTCCTCGGCGAGCACCGCCAGCTCGCGCTCGTGCGCATCGACCGCCGCCGGGGCTGTGTCGGTCAACGCCGCCAGCCACGCATCGACGACCGGGAGCTTGCGCTTCGAGCGCCGGCCCGTTCGCCGTCCTCGGCCCGTGAGGCCGTCGGCTAGAAAGCCACGCGCGCACGCGTCGACGAACGTCCCCAGCAGATCGCTCACGACGGCCGCGGGCGTGTTGGGCTCCTCGAAGGAGGGGGAGATCTCCGCGCGCACGAGCGGCGGCATCGCCGCGATCAGCATCCGTATGCGCTCTGAGTCATCGGGGTCGCCGGGCATCGCGCGCCACCACGCGAGCCATTCCTGCTCACGCCGCACCAATCCGGGGAGCAGGCGTCCGCGCGCGACCAGCTCGAGCGCGAGCTTGCTCGCTTCGGCCAGAAACCGCAATGAATCGCCGAGCGCCACGCCCTTGGGATTGGTGGCGTCGCCCGCATAGCCGCCGGCCGGCTGGGTGAGCAGCAGCTCGAGCGCGGCCGCCGGCCTCAGCGCGATCGCCGGAACCACCCAGGGATCGAGCAGCTCCGGACTACGGAGGCGCCCCTCCTCCTCATCTCCTCGCAAGAGCTGCGGGGAGTGCTGGGGGCCCTCGTCGAAGGAGGGCAGCAGCAGGTGCAGCTCGCGTTCGAGTGAGGCTTCGGGTTCGAGCGAGACCCCCAACGCCTCGAACGCTCCACCGAGATCCGTCGTCGCGCAGGCAAACGGGTGCTTGCGCGCCCGTGGCTTCGCCGGCCTGCCACCTCGACGTCTCTGCGCACGTGCCGGTGACTCCGAGTCCTCGCCCCACACGCACAGCTTCGAATCCCGAGACCAGAGTCCGTGTAGAGCGATCACGCGCGCATCTTTGCGTGACGAGCGGACGCCTCCACAGAGGCTGGTCTGAGTTGAAGCCCTATTATTCCTGAGCCAGCCCGAAGGGGGTTCCCTCGGAGTCCTTGCATACAGCCCAGCGGTCTCCGGGGTGGACGACGCTTCCACCGAGCGCCTGGACGTTCTTAAGTGCCTCGCTGATGTCGCTCACCGCGAAGTAGGGCAGCGAAAAGGAATCCCCTGGCCCGCGTCCGCGCTCGTGCACACCGACCGTCGGGCCGGCCGAGCGGGTCTGCCACCCCTCACCCTCGCCCGGGTCGCGCGCCTGGAGCTCGACTCCCAGCAGCCCCGCCCAGAAGCGCCGGGCACGAGCGGGATCGTCTGCGGGGAACTCGATCGAGGACAGCGAGGAATGGGGCACCGCTCGAACGATAGCTTGGGCACGAGCCGCAGCGTTGAATGCGCTCTGCTTGTCTGTGTAGATGGAGAGGAAGCGAGGTGACGGCCGGTCCAAAACGACGCAGAGCAACATATATCGCTTCGCCGGTCGTCAATTGTTCTCCGCCAGCTCGTGCGCTCGGCGAGCGGCGAACTCGGCGACCTGCTGCTCCACGCGCCGCAGTCCCTCCATCTCGTCCTCGAGGCCTCCCGTGATCTGAGCATCCTCACCGGCCATCTGGACACCGTGCTCGCCAACGGTGTAGCGAGTGACCGCGATCGGGGTAGTGATCCCCTGAAGGGTGAGGTGGGCGACTGCCTCGTTACGGCCGGCACAGAGGATGAAGCCGACGGCGCTGCGATCCTCCTCATTCGCGATGTACTCGTCGACAGCATTGACATACAGATTCATCTTGCCCGCGAACTCCGCCTGGAAAGGACCGATCTTCAGGTCGATGACCACGAAGCGGCGGGTCGGATGGTGGAAGAAGAGGAGATCGAGAATGAACTCCTCGCCGCCGATATGGAGTGATTTCTGACGTCCAGCAAAGTAGAAGCCCTCACCCAAAGCCAGCATAAAACGCTCGATGTCCTCCAGCAACGCCGCTTCCAAGTCGCGCTCCTTGGCGCCGTCGGTGAGCCGCACGAAGTCCAGAACAACGGGATCCCGCGTGATGCGCTGCACAGCCTCGGCATCACCGGCCTCTAGAGCCTGCTCAAAGTTCGTGATCGCCGCGCCTTCGCGCTCGTGCAGGCGACTTGCGATTGCCGCCTCGAGCTGCTCGTGTGACCAAGCTCCTGCACGCTGCACATACCAATCCCTAACGCTGGGGTCCTTCACGGCCACGAGCGTCGCCACATGTCCCCAGGGAAGGTCTCTCACACGGTCTGAGAGACCTTCCGGATCCGGCCAAGCAGCCGCGAATGCCCGCATACGGTAGAGGCTGGGCACGGAGTACCCGCGAGATCCCGGAAAGGCTGCCCGTAGATCTGCCGATAGACGCTGTACCACCCCTGGCGTCCGCCGGCCCCGCTCCGGGCCCTCCTCCTGTTGACGTTGCAGGATCTCGTGACCGATCTGCCAGTACACCTCGATGAGCTCCGCGTTGATCGCCCTCGCAGCCCGTGCCTGTGCGCTGCGGATGCGACTCTTGATGTCTTCGAGGAACTCCTCGTAGCTCTGAGACGCAGATCCCGGTGCGTCGATAGACGGTGTGGTCGGGAGCTCAGGCATGGGGTACCCAAGCCTCCCGATCGGGGTCTCGCGGCTCTGAACGCAACACGACAGAAACACTACGCCGCGCTTGCGATGGTTCGCTCGATCGTGACCTACTCGCCACATCAGATCCCCCGTAAAACCGGGGCTCATCACACCAAAGTTGGCGCGAAAACGCTCACGTGGATCTGCGCACCCTGCCGTCAACCCCCGTGCCGTCCGGATCTCAGGCGGCTCGTGTCGCGATCAGCGCCAGCTTGTGTGAACGGGGCAGCATCTTGATCCTGGCCTCCTCACGACGCGCGACCGTGCGATCTGCCATCGGTAACGCCAGCGCCAGCTCAACCGGCAGTCGACTGGCGGTATAGCGACTGGCCTTACCCGCGTGGTGACGAGCCATGCGCCGGTCGAGGTCACTGGTCCAGCCCGTGTACAGCGATCCATCGCAACAGCGCAACATGTAGACCCAGGCATCGGACACAGAGAGTTATTTGACCTGAAGAGAGCGAATACCTGCCGCCTCCAGGGTAAAACCCTTTCCCGGCGTAACGAGGTCGGTGTGTGCTCAGGCCGCGAGCGCTTGACGAAGCGAACCCGCCGTCAGATGGGCGGGCGGACAGGTGAGTTGAAGGTCGCCATCGCGGTCCAGGGCCCACGGACTCCCATGAGCTCCAGGCCGATGACGGCGCCGTGGTCGTCGTATTCGACGGTGTGCCCCTCAGGCGTCTCGAGCGTCTTGGCCGGCGGAGCCTTCGGTGGATCCACGTGTAGATAGAGCACGTCGCTGCGCTCGTCGTAGTCGCGATAGTCGAAGTCGATGCTGGCGATCGTGATGGTCATGTCGTTATCCACGGGGATCGTTGTCCTGTACCACGGCGGTGACGATCCAGGCTGGCTCTTCCCTGTAGTCCACGACGACGCGCAGCCAGCCGTCAGGGAAAGGGCTCTCGCGATAGTAGCGCTCGCGATCGCCCTCAGGGTCGAGGACATGCAGAGCAGGGTGCGCGACCGTGTCGAGGATCGTGTCAATCGCGTCGAGCAGCCGCGGTCGCTTCGCAGCGAGGTGATTGATCGACGACACCCTTGATCGTCTCGTCGAGGATCTGCTGAAGGGGGAGTACCTCCAGACGGACGGAACCAGCGGCGCCATCACCCCCGAGCAGATCATGGTCGTCGCTCCCTACAACGCGCAGGTCCGCTGCTTGCGCGAGCGCCTCCCGGCCGAGGTCAAGGTGGGCACCGTCGACAAGTTCCAGGGCCAGGAGGCGGCGGTGTGCTTCTTCTCGATGGCCACCTCGAGCGGCGAGGAGATCCTCAGGAACCTGGAGTTCCTGTTCAGTAGGAACCGGTTGAACGTGGCGGTGTCACGGGCGCGGTGTTTGGCGGTGCTGGTTTGTAATCCGGCGCTGCTGAACGTTCGGCGCAGGGTGCGGAGCAGATGCGGCTGTTGAACGCACTTTGTTTGTTTGTGGAGATGGCTGGGGTCGGAAGACGCGTTCGACGCTGAGATCTCAGCGCTCGCGATAACTCATGACCTGTACAGGCTGGAAAATCTTCAGTCCTTCCCCGCCGAGTCGCCGCAGCTGATCGAGGGGTGCATCTGGACGCCCGATAAGTAGACTTGCCGCCGGATAGGAGCCAGTCGGTGCCCGTCGTCACGCAGCTCGCGTCCGATGACGCGGCGCTGTCGATAGCTCAGGGCCACAGAGCCGTATCGACAGCGAATTCGCAACTCTGAACTGTGGCCAATCAGTCCCATCTACTGTAATCTCCGCCGCTATGCGACTCGACACGATCCTGGACAACATCGATCAAGGAGCGATCGCGCTGCCCGAGTTTCAGCGCGGCTACGTCTGGAACCGGACGCAGGTGCGAGGACTGATGGAGTCTCTCTATCGCGGTCATCCCGTGGGCAGCCTGCTCACGTGGCTCACCGAGACTGAGGGCGCGGTCACGCGTGGCGATGGGCAGCTCCAGCCCGGAACGGTCCAGCTGTTGCTGGACGGTCAGCAGCGAGTTACCTCGCTGTACGGCCTCATCCGTGGCAAGGCGCCGCAGTTTTTCGACGGCAACGCCAAAGCGTTTGAAGATCTGCGCTTCCATCTCGATGACGAGGCGTTTGAGTTTTGGCAGCCCGTCAAGATGGGCGAGGACTCTCGATGGGTCGACGTTCGTGAGATGTTCGCGCGGGGACCTGGGCACATAATCGCCGATCTCGTAACCGACGCGAAGGATAATCCACGATTGACCGACTGGATTGAGCGGATCAACCGCATAACGGAGATCCGTAACCGCGATCTTCACGTCGAGCAGGTCTCGGGCCAGGATAAGAGCGTCGATGTCGTCGTAGACATCTTCAATCGAGTGAACTCGGGCGGCACAAAACTCTCAAAGGGGGACCTTGCGCTGGCGAAGGTCTGTGCGGAGTGGCCGGAAGCGCGGGATGAGATGAAACGATGCCTGGGAAAGTGGCAGCAGGCTGGCTTTGACTTCTCACTCGAGCTGCTGTTGCGAGCCGTCAACGCGATCGTGACGGGCCGGGCGCCGTTCTCCGCACTTGCCGATCGCTCACCTTCGGAAGTACAGGAGGGGCTGAAGCGCGCGGAGCTGGCGATCGACAAGGTCCTCAACACGCTCAGCAGCCGACTCGGGCTTAACCACGGGAGCGTGCTGCCCGCCAAGTATCCGATCATCGTGCTCGTTCGCTACCTCCACGGGCATGATATGTCATTTGGAGATCACGCTACACGCGACGGTCTGCTCTACTGGTACATACAGTCGTCCATGTGGGGACGGTACGCCGGCTCGACGGAGACCGTCCTCGCCCAGGACTTGTCCACGCTTGCGACGGCCAATGCCAACCCCGTCGAGCAACTGCTCGTGGCTCTGCGTCAACAGCGCGGAGACCTTACAGTCAAGCCGGCCGACTTCTTAGCTTGGAGTAAAGGGGCGCGCTTCTTCCCGATCCTCTACATGCTCACCCGCGTCGCCGGAGCCCGCGACTGGGGCACGGGAGAGTTGCTCGACAAGACTGCGTTGGGCGATTACAGTAATCTTGAGATACACCACGTCTTTCCCAAGCGGGTGCTGTATGAGGCGGGGTATTCGCGCGCGGACGTCAACGCGATCGCGAACTTCACATTTCTCACGGCCGAGACGAACAAGAAGATCTCGGGCCGCTATCCGGTTGACTATCTACCGGAATACAAAGAGAGGCAGCCGTCGGTCGTGGAGTCTCATTGGATACCTACGGATCCGCAGCTCTGGGAGGTGGACCGATATCCTGACTTCCTCGAGCAGCGACGCGAGCTTCTTGCCAAAGCGACAAACGCGTTCCTTGGTCAACTCTACGGTTCGCACAGGTCTGAGAGCGAGGAGTTGCAGGTAGAGTCGGTGACGGCCTTGACCTCAGCGGACGGGGCCACTGTCCTGCGGAATGGCCTATCGCAGAGCAATAGTGTGCCGGAAAACGAGGAAGACATGATCGCCGAGGTCCGGGATTGGCTGCGCGATCGCGGCTTCGATGAGGGTGAACTCGATTACCAGCTTGCCGAAGAGGATGGCACCGCCTCGTTTGTGCTCGATGTCGCATGGCCACGTGGCCTACAGGTCGAGCTCAGTCAGCCTGTGGCGTTGCTGCTGAACGAGCCAGTGGAGGTCTTCGAAGTAGCTGTTAAGGGAGGGTACCGGCCGTTCCGGAGCGCACCGGAGTTGAAGGCGTATGTTGAGGGGCTTGCGGCCGAGTCACTTGCCGACTAATGAAGGACGCCTCCGCCCAAGTCAGCCGGCGTGCCTCGCGGGCTCCTCGACCGTCTCGAAACGCTTTGGTCAGCGGACCTCCCGTGCCCTGCGATAAACCCGACCCGCGTAAAGATCCATCAGCACCTGGCGAAACTCCTCGTCGTCGAGGATCTTCTTGTAGATCTCGTCGTTCGCATCGACCCGTGTAACGATGGTTTGCAGGAACTTGCGGTCGAAGGCCAAGCGGAAGTTGTCGAGGCTGTTGCTCTTGGCCTGGTCCGAAAGCTCATCGTCGGCGGCCCAGCTCTCCTCGAACTGGTCCAGCAGCAGCTTGTCGACGTCGGTGAGGTCGGTCCCGAAGCGTTCGTTGAGAACCTCCACGATGCTGGAGAGGTGCTCGAGTTCGAGCTCCTGCTGAGCGCCTTTGCCCTCGCCGAAGAACGACCGCACTTCGCCGGTGTCGGATGTCAGCGACAGGGTGCCGCTGAAGGTCATCTGATGGCGTAGGTGCGTGAGCTCGACCTCTGTGCCGAGGTCGAGTCGCTCGACCGTGCCCGTGTCACGCAGGTAGAGCGAGAGCGCGCGGCAGTAGACGTAGTCGCGCTCGAGCGCGGGGTCGGTGAAGGCCGCGATCTGGGAGACGAACGAGTAGGTTCGCACGAAGCGGGTCAGCGCGTCGCGGAACTCCAGCCGCTCCTCATCGCCCATCTCCTCGAACCGGGCCTTGGCCGGACCGATCGCGGCGTAGGTCTCCGCCGAGCGCTTCTCATCCGACGCACCGGCGCCAAGCAACGCGGGCATTGCCGCCTCGATCTCCTCGGGGCGCAGCACGTCGAAGTCATCGAGACGACGCCGGGTATCGGAAAGGATGTTGGGATCCGTCGGCGGCGCCACCGTGCAGCCGTGAAACTGCTCGAACGCCTCCACGATGTCCTCGGTGTCATTGCGGAAGTCGAGCACAAAGGTGTTCTCCTTCAGCGGGTGGATACGGTTCAGGCGTGAAAGCGTCTGGACCGCCGCCAGGCCGACCAACGGCTTGTCGACGTACATCGTGTGCAGCAGCGGCTGGTCGAAGCCCGTCTGAAACTTCTCGGCGACGATCAGCACGGCGTATTCGGGTGTCCCAAACTCCTCGGCGGTACGGGCTTCGGGAAAGGTATTCATGTTGGCCTCCGTCAGCGGCGTCCCCGTACCGTCGTCGATCTTGCCCGAGAACGCCACAAGCGTCCTGATCTCGCTGTAGCCCTTGGACTTGATGTACTTGTCGATGTTCTGCTTGTAGCGGACGGCGTGCAGTCGGGAGGACGTGACGACCATTGCTTTGGCAAACCCTGCAATCTCCTTGGAGGTGTGCTGGCGGAAGTGCTCGACGACGATCTCTGCCTTCTGTGCGAGGTGGTGAGGATGCAGACTGACAAAGCGCGCGATTGCTCGCCGTGCCTTCTTCGCGTCGTACTCGGGGTCTTCCTCGGTCGCCTTCTCGAGCTTCCAGAAGGTTTTGTACGTGGCGTAGTTTTCGAGCACGTCCATAATGAAGCCCTCCTCGATCGCCTGGCGCATCGAGTAGAGGTGAAACGGTTCGTGCTTCCCGGTCTTGGGGTCCAGCCGACCGAACATCTCGAGCGTCCGCCCCTTGGGGGTCGCGGTGAACGCAAAATAGGAGAGGTTCGACTGCCGACCACTGCGGGCTCCGACGGACCTTGCAAGCGCCTCCTCGACCGGATCGATGGCGGCCGCAAGCAGACCGGAATCCTCGGCCTCGGCGGCGGTCAGCTCCTGTTCCTCCCCGGCGCCGAGGGCCAGTCGCAGATCCTTGGCGGCCTCGCCGGTTTGGGATGAATGCGCCTCGTCGATCACCACGGCGTAATTCCGCGCCGGCAGGTCGCCGACCTTGCCGATCACGAACGGGAACTTCTGCAACGTTGTGATGATGATCCGCGCCCGCTCGCCGGCCAGTGCCTCGGCGAGCTGGGTCGAGTCCTCATCGATCTTCACGACCACCCCGCGGGCGTGCTCGAACTGGTAGATCGTGTCTTGAAGCTGGCGGTCGAGGATCACGCGGTCGGTGATGACCACTACCTTGTCAAAGACCTTGCGGTCCTCCGCGGTATGCAGCGTCGAGAGGCGATGCGCTGTCCAGGCGATCGTGTTGGACTTGCCCGACCCGGCCGAGTGCTGGATCAGATATGAGTGCCCGGCGCCGTTTGTGGCTGCGTCGGCCTCCAGCTTCTTCACCGCGTCCCACTGGTGATAGCGAGGGAAGATGACGGTCTCGGCTGCCCGACGTGCGCTGAGCGAGCCCTTCGCGGGCCGCTCGACGTTGATGAAGCGATGCAGGATGTCGAGCCAAGCATCCTTGGCCCAGACGCGCTCCCACAGATATGAGGTCTTGTGGCCGTTGGGGTTCGGCGGGTTACCTTTGCCAAGATTGTGTCCGAGGTTGAACGGGAGGAACCTGGTCGACTTCCCATCGAGCTTGGTCGTCATCGCGACGGAATCGGGATCAACCGCGAAATGCACGAGCGCTCGACGGCCGAGCGTGACATTCTTCGGGTCGCGGTCGTTGCGGTACTGCTCGATCGCGTGCTCGATGTTCTGGCCGGTGAGATGGTTCTTCAGCTCCGCCGTCGCGACCGGGATACCGTTGAGGAACAGGCAGAGATCGAGCGTCTTGTTCGACTCTGGGTCGTACGGCAACTGGCGAGTGACAGTCAGCCGGTTGGCGTCGTAGTCAGCCACCAGCTCGGGTGCTACCCCAAATGCGGGCTTGCGATATGAGAGCCGGATCTCGACATTCTGATCGCGAATGCCGTGGCGCAGGACGTCGATGGTTCCCCGCTCGTCGATCTGTTGAGCGAGGCGGTGGACGAACCGTTGTCGCGCGAGCGCGTCGTCACCGCCATGGGCTTTGACCAGATTCTCCCACTGCAGCCGCTGTGTCTCTTCGATGAACGCAAACAGCTCGAGTGCGTCGAGGCCAAGCGCGGCGTCGAACTCATCGTACGAGTCTGGTTCGGTTCCGATCTTACAGGTGCAATAGCCACCGTGGGAGACGAGATGCGAGGTGATCTCGTCCTCGAGCAGTTTCTCATTGACAGAGGTCATGCTGCCTCCGGGATCTCAAGCTGGCCGCTGACGGCCGCGGTGATCAGGGCTTGGCGTCGCTCTTGAAGGAGATCAACCTGACGGCCGAGAATCGACCTCAGTCTCCTGCTTTCTCCGATGGCTTGGGCAACCTCTTCAACCGCCGCATTTTGAACGGGAATCGGTGGCACCACTATGGGGATGTTCTTGATCCCAGCCTCAAGATGGGGGTGAAGGGCACCGGTAGCGCGACTGAGCAACGACTGATAGCCAAACGAAGACCTGAGGTATGAGCCAAGGTAAGGGCCCGTAATGAGGTCCTTCCTGACTCGCGCGATCTGCAGAGCGTGGCAACTTGCATCCCCAAACCCTGGAGGCACAACGGCCACTTGGCCTATGTCGCCAGTCTGGACAATCAGTACATCCCCGTCCCGTAGGTGGATGCGAGGTCTTTCGTCGTGCCAGGACTTGGCAACGAAAAATGGCCGCCTCGCGAAATCAATCTTGCCGCTCTTAATGTGCAGGGACTGGATATATGGCACGCCCTCATCGAAGAGGATATCCCGCGTTGGACCAACGAAACCATTTGTTAGTTGCACCAGCGCCTGAGAGAGGTTCATCACTTTCCATCCCTTTGGGACACTGAATTGACTACTGCCGCAGTCGAGCTTAAGCGGGAGCCCACAGCCTCGTGCATGCATCACTCGATCAAATGCGACGCTGTCACGCTCGTCCAGCAACGCCACCATCCGTCGCCTCGCCGCAATGAGAGCATCAATCCGTGCCGTCTCATGGTCGAGGTAGTCAGCGACCGTGCGTTGTGTTTGCACGGGTGGCACCCAAATCCTGAAATTGCGTGCGAATTGGTCGTCGACGCGACGAACGCCGTGTGCACCGTAAAGAGTTGCGGCTCCCCGCTTTGTGAATTCGTCGGAGATCGTCACGTAAAATAAAAACCGCGCATCGATCTGCCGGGATGGCCTGAACACGAACAGCTCCGTCGTCCCAACGCCACGGCCACCCGCCAGAGTCGCAAGCATCGCACCCTTGCCATTCTCAAAGCATGGGGTCACTCGTGCTCTTACGACGTCGCCTTGTTCAAAATACGTGTAGCCAGAGTCCACGATGTCAATGGCATCTCGAATGCTGTCGTGGTCATAGGTGCCGTCTTCGCCGATGGCCTCCATCGGTAGAAACGCGACATCGCCCGCCAAGTCAGATGGTGGGGTCTTCGAACGAAGTGGGGCAACGAACCGGAGCCGGATACCATCGCTAGTCATACCGCCACCTCGACCAAAAGCCTTTGGATCTCGTCCTCCAATGTCTTAATCTCGGCGTCGATCGCCTCCAACGGCCGTGGCGGCACGTACTTATAGAAGTGTCGTGTCAGCGGGATCTCATATCCGATCTTGGTCTTTTCGTAATCCACGCACGCATCCGGAACGTATGGGGTAACCTCGTCCCGCATATAATCATCGACCGCCGTCCTATACTCCAACGTCGTGAATCTCTCGGTAGGTCACAGCCGCAAGCACATCGTTGACCGTTCAGGGTGAGGGATCACCGCGAGCACA
>OBLU010003236.1_pt1 | contig 14760 bp, 26 predicted proteins | sample 1518681 | NCBI WGS metagenome assembly OBLU01 (sample SAMEA3539304, study PRJEB22396) | soil metagenome | biome: tundra; feature: field; material: soil | place: USA | collected 2010-05 | depth 0.15 m
AGCTGGGCGACCACGACCGGACTGTACTCCTGGATCGGGATTGTGGGACTTAGCGAGTCTGCGACTCGCTGGCAGTGGCGCGAGGATTACTTGAGACGCGATGTAGACCGATCTGTGAGGTATCTACCCTCAAAACGTTAGGCGCGATCCTGACGCGTGTTAGGAATTGTACACATGGCCCGGTGACGTTTTGTCAAGTTGGCCGGCCGTTCCAGTACTCCCGGTGATGAGAATGTCTATAGTACTAACGGGCTATAGACGTGCACACCGGCACGGCGCAACAATAAGAAGGAAAGGGCGGTCAACGATGCCAGAATACGTGAAACGCCGCCAGTACACATTTCGGCCGCAACCACTATCACATACGAACCGGATGAAACTGCATGCCAAGCTGGACGCGTACTACGAGACCCACACTAAGCTGTGGAACCACTACTTTGATGACGTGTGTGAAGAATACCGCTGTCACCCCACGGACATGCGCGCAGCACTAAGGCTGTACGACGATACTCGTTACCGGGCCATTCACGGCCACCGACGTGGCTATAAGCCGTACGTTCGCAGGACGCCCGTTTGTGATCCCATCTGGGACAATATCAAGCCTTTTGGAGGTTGGCACTTTGGACACACTGACAATCCCGCCTGACGCCCCACTCGTACATTGGTGTCAACGGCACGATAAGCGCTTGCAGGCCAGCTACTATGAGAGTGGATGGGATGGCCGCACGCTAATACGTCGTATCTACCTGTGCCCGCTATGTTTGCAGAATCGCCTAGATCAGACGGATGAGGCATGCGATGAGAAAGCGAGCTGAACGGCCATCCGTGCCAATGTTCAGCCCGCTTGCTATTGAATCATTGCCGTTCCACTCGTGTATGCAGTGTGACACGATACACGAGTGTGGCAAATATCAAACCTGCATTATTCGCCGTGACGGCATGACCGTAGAGACCATGCAGCGGCAAGCGGCCGAACGCGAGCGGCTGAAACGTGTCGCCGCGCACGCTAAAGAGGGCCGGCCCACTCGCTACAGCAAGTTTGAACCGGAGTGACACGTCAAACCGCCGTTAAACACATGTGGAGACTGCGCACTAGGGGCTTTTCGTGCGACATCCTACAGTTTTGTCCCGATCGTGACGGTTGGGGGGTTTGGCTGGGCAGGGAAACGCTTAAAACCGTGGCGGCGTGCGAGCTAACCGAACGTGCCAGCCCGTCCGACTGGACCGACTTAGTAACCGCGATAAGGCAAGGGGCATGAATCTACGACAGGTCTCAGTGCACAAAACGCGCTTGCGCTGGGAGTACCACTATTTGAGGATGAACGGGTCGATTGGCCCGAATCCGAACGGTGCCCAGTGCACGAACGTGAGCAACAGCGCGGCCGCATTGCTCGGCATACCGGCCAGCTACGGCGATGCAATCGAGCTGAACTATCCCGGCTCACTGTGGGTTCCCAATGAGCCGGCTAATCACCCGCCGGCCGGCGCTATCATCATTTTCAACGCCGAGTACCCTTACGACACCACAGCCGGCCATACCGGCTGGGCGTTGCACGCCTGCAACCCCACCGAGCTGCATATCCTCTGGCAGAATGACCCCGACGGTTCGCCGTGCGAAGCGGTCATTACCGACTACACGGCCTGTAAGGGTTGGTGGGTACTTTCGTCCGACACCGCCGAATGGGGGTATTGAGCACACCGCACAATCGGCCCGGCAAGCCACGGCGACCCAACCAAACACATAAAGGAACAGAACATGCCAAGTATGAAGGAACTAAAGGAACGCGGAGACGTGCCGCCACAACAGGCCAAGCTATCCAAGGAGGATAAGGAAGCGTGGGCGGCTGACGCGTACGTATTCGACCTGGTAGCGGTCGAAGCACACCCGGAGGGGGACAAGGGTTCGTATCACACGTTCACCGTTGACCTTGCCGGCGATGGTTACATATTCGACCTGCAAGACAAGGGTGGCCGTGGCGTTCATGCGGCCGCGCTGGCCGAGCAGCTCGTGGGTGAGCCAATCACCGGATTGCAGCTCTATGCACTGAGCTGGAACACCGGCAACGCGTTCCTTGTCATTGACGAAGCGGGCCTTGGAATCAACGTAGCAAAGAAGGGGAAATAGAATGGACTCAGAGTCAACCGGGCCGTTTGATGCCATCGTGGCGGCTTATCAGGTCGCGCTCGCGGCCGCTCCGACTACCAGCGAGTACAGCCGGCGCAAGCGGGTCACGCAAGCCTATGTAGACTCGCTCGATCCGACCAAACACGAGCACGTGATTCGCGATGCATGGAAGCGGTTCAATGACGAAAATCCGGCCCAAGACGACATAGCGGCCGTACGCCAGACACTCAAGTCAATCGGGCGAGTGCTCAAGAACCACGGACTGCTAGGATGAACGCGCTTGACCTGTACCGGGCATGGTTGCAAGACACGCGCAATAAATTGTCTGCACTACCACTCGGCAGTGCATATCCGGCCGAACCGGACGAAGTTGTCATGACACTAATGGATTGCGTACAAGACAAAATCTCAGACTTGCATGACGCACTGACCGCAATTGCGGCTGGCTGAATAGTGCACCCGTAACACAAAATCCCCCGGCTGGGTCACCATCCAGTCGGGGGATTTCTCACGGTAGCATCGCACGCAATGAGGGAGTACCGCCGTGCCAATCAACTCAGAATACCACGGTTCGTCGTGGTTCGTTGACCCGACAGACCTACAGCTTTACGAGATCATGGGCGATACCATCACCGGCAACATGCTGAGCATGAATGAACTGACCGGCGGTGTCTACAGCTCGGCCGGTGGGGCCATCCGCGACGCGGCCACCGGCCGGATCGTTCAACCGCTCCAAATTGACTATCCCGCCCAGCTAAACGTCATGCCGGACGGGCAACTCATTTTCTCGCGCATGACTTCGGCCAGTGTCGCCAACGATCCAACCGCTTCATCGTCACGACGCGGCGCAACCGCCAATGCCGAGATACTTTTGCCCAACGGCCAGACACGCTCCTTTGAGGTTGCTCCGTGGTTGACTGGGCAAGGCACACAAACGCTTGTACGCGATCTATCACTGCCGGGCGATGAATACCGTTTTCGGGCCATGGATATCTACAACGAAGCGGGCACGGCCGTAGAGCCGGACATACCGGTTGGTTGGCGTTACGCGACACCAGAGGAGAATATCGACCGTGGCCTTATCGGCGAAATGGCACGCACGCGAACCGATGAGCTAAGGGAAATGGTGACACTGGGCATGGTGGATGAAAACGGTGAACCAATCACCGACGTGTACGAAGCGGCCGAGTATGCGGCCACCCAGATGAGCGTTACTCCGTCACTGTCCAGCGTGTTGATGTGACCGGCCATCCGCGCCGGTATGCATATGCCGATCCGCCGTATCCCGGCATGGCACATAGGTACCCCGAAAAGACAGAGGTTGACCACATGGCACTTATTAACTTACTGTGCCGCGACTATCCCGATGGCTGGGCACTTTCTACCGCGTCCACTACATTGCAATATGTGCTATCGCTGTGCCCGCTGGATGTACGTCTTGGCGCATGGGTTAAACCATTTGCCGTCTTCAAGCCGGGCGTAAACCCTGCATACGCATGGGAACCGGTAATCTTTCATGGCGGCCGCAAGCGAACCGACAGAACGGAGATAACAGTAAGGGACTGGATATCCGCGTCTATCACGCTGCAACGCGGACTAGTAGGGGCCAAACCGCTGGAGTTCAATCGCTGGATTCGAGACCTATTGGGAGTGCAATCGGGCGACGAATTAACCGACCTGTACCCCGGCACACGGGGTATGGCTGTAGCGGCCAGTGAATTGCGGCTAGCACTATGAAAATCCTAGCTGTTGACGCCCGCGTGGCCATGCCGAACGTATCACCATTCTCGGTGGCCGTCTGGAGCGATCGCGAGTCGGACTATCTGGAGGATTGGCAAACATGGCGTGACGCGGCCGCGCAGTTTGGGGCGGACGGTTACACCATGATTGCGTATGGTGCCGAGCAAGCCGTGACGCGACTCCTCTACAACCATTCTGAGCATGTACGCGTTGACTATCGCGCCGGTGAATACGTCTCGGCCCGGTGGCACTACGATGCCGAACACGATCCAATGCCCATATGGGACATGCGGCCGCTGTGTGGCGCGTTGACCATTCGCAAGCTCATAGAGGCAGTTGGCCTTACTCCGTACGAAACGCCACAGCGGTACACGTGGCAGCACTCAACCAAGTGGCATAACCCATGCTTCGAGCACGAAGTGCAGTGCTGTCCGTTGTGTTGGGATGTTATCAACCGGGCAAAGTGGCAGTGCGATGAGCACTGGAAAGGCGAGTGTGATGCATGTTGGCGTTCACAGAACGCGCACGCTGTCTATCTATACATGGAACGATATGTACGCATGGCAGAAGGCTATGGCCTTAAGCCGTCGCGGACGGTGGGCGGTATGGCGCACGCCATATGGAGACATCTGGACCGGCCCAACCCGATACGGCTATCCACGCGTGAACAGGATGACTTTGCCCGGCGTGGTTATCGAGCTGGCCGAACCGAGTGCTTCAAGCTTGGCCAATGCGGGCCAGTAACCTACGGTGACGTGTCGCAGATGTACGCCTCTATTCTTCGTGACATCGAACTGCCCACACCGGCGAGTACCACGCTTACAGCGGGCAGCGAGACGCATGCCGACGCGCTCGCGTGGCCCGGCATCTCGGACTGTACCGTCACGACCGGCGAGCGGTATCTGCCCGTGCTGGGCGTCCAACAAGAACAGGGTTACGTATTTCCTGTTGGCACATTTCGCGGCCACTTTACTCATGCCGAGCTGGAGCTAGCCGGATCACGCGGCTATCAAATACAGGAAGTGCACGCCACGCTGTGCGGCATGGATTGGGAACCGCCGTTCGCATCGTTCGCGGCCGGCATGATGGATTGGCGGGAGGATTTACGCAAGGCTAAGGACCCATTGGAGATAGCTGTTAAGCTCATGCTGAACGCGCTGTATGGCATGATCGGCATGAAAGCGTGGCATGAGACCGAGTACGTTATGCCGCTACCGGCTGAAACCACCATGGCCGATTGGCCGTATCATGACATTAAGATAACACCCAGCGGGCCGAAGCTTCGCCGGTGTGACCTGCACTATCGTCGCGGCCAGTACGCTAATCCGCTATGGGCGGCACTCGTCACAGCGGCCGCGCGCGTCAAGCTGTACCTACTCATGGAACAGTGCGGCAGTGAGATTGTCTATTGCGACACTGACAGTATCATCACCATGGGCGAGCTGCCCGAAGACGTGAATGAGCCCGGCCGCATGAGGTATCAAGGTTGGTTCGCAGAATCAGCCATACTCGCGCCCAAGATGTACCGCCTACAAGGCGGGCACGGCGGCCAGAAAATGGCTCATGCCGGCATACCGGCATGGCAGATTGACCGGCTCATCACAGAGGGCAAGGCACGCTCGGGCGGGCCGGTGGGTATTATGGACAGCTTCCACACCGGCCTAGAAGCGGGCCGGTGGGTCACGTACCAGACGGACCGACAATACAGTGTCGGCAAGCGGCAACCGGTGAACGTGGCCGCACTGAATGAGCCGGACGGCTGGACCGATACGCGGCCGTTAGTGCTCACAGCGGACATGGCCGAATAGCCCATATTGGCTATAGACGGAACGGCGAAATAGGCGCATGCTGAAAGTGAAAGTGAGGCATGAATCATGACAGGAACTCAAGGCAGAACACACAACGAAGTAGTGAATTACCAATTACAGATAATATCAACGGATTGGTCATCCCACTGGGACGATGACAGGGGAATTGTTATCACGAACAAGGGTTATGCTGTGGCTCACTCGCGCTCCGCTCGGTGGCTCACTGGCTTTATTGCCGGGCTGGCTTGCGGATCATATGAGCCCGGCAAGGCGCTGCCCTCCGAAGTGGTAGCGGGCAGGTAGCGATGAGCACCACTGATAGGCACCTCACATCAATGGCGAACGGTACAGATTGGACGCTATGGGTTATCACCCGGCCGCGCATTGGCGCGCGCTACATGCTCGTGTCGCCGTCCGGTCGCATGCTAATGCGCTACACCGCCGCCCAGGTCGCTATGAAAGACGCGGCACAGCATGGTGCAATCATACGCCATTGGACCGACTAGCCGCTCGGCCCGCCGGGTGCGCCGGGAATGCTGCCATGCTTCTCGGCGTACCATCCGGCCCAGGTGTAGTAGGCGTCAGTCTGAGTTAGGCCGGTCTCCTCAAGGAGGCCGACCAATTCAGCATCGCCCACACCGCCCACATCGTAGAGTTTGTGGAGCGAGTCACGGAACGCCGCTTCCCAATGATCGTTGGCCTTGATCTCCTTGGGCGTCATAATCACCGGATGGGAAAGCTGGTAGTGCCACAATTCCAGCTCCTCTTTAATTGCCGTTTCGCCCAACCCTAGTGCCGATAGCCGCTCGGTCGCCATGGCGTTGTCAATCACTTGATCTAGATACGCCTGTTTGACCGTGGCCACCGTGGAGGGAAAGCCGAACGTGCCGGCACTGGCTTTCGGGTTCCACGCGAGGAACGCCGCGTCCTTATTGTCCATTCCCATCGTTACCAGCTTGCTGTACGCTTGCTCATTGGTGAGCGTGCCGGCCGCTGTGTAACTGAGTACCTTGGCCGACGTTAGACCCGGCTTGCCGGCCAACGGCGGTATCTCATAGATGGATCGCAGCTTAACCGCGTCTTCATTTGAGTAACCCAATGCTTGCGCCCGCGTCACAAACTCGCCGCCGCTGATACGCCCAGTCTTGAGCTGCTTGGCCAGCTCGGCAATGGTCACGGTAACGCGGCCATAGTGGTTCGCAAAGTCCGCACTGGCAACCGCCAGGTCAATTACGATCTTAATTTGATCGGGCGCACTGTCGTAATTCTGCTGCCCCTCGCGCGGGATCATGGGCACGCGTTGCGGATGGGTCAACATCTGCGCGAGCATGTCACGGAACGCGTACGGGCCAATCACGCCTTTCATATAGTCCATTCGGAGCGTGGCACGGAACTGGGCTAGCTCCTGCGACTCAGCATGGTCTATCCATAGCGTCATCAGGTGCGCTACGTCTGGATCGCTGTAGCCTACATGGCCGAGATACGCCTCCACTTCCGAGCGGGACATCTGACCAATGGACCATAGCGTCTGGAGATCAGCAGGGAGTAGTTGTTGAGTGTCCATCTGTAGGATGAGCGCCTTCAAGTCGTCTGGATAGCCTTGCAGATCCAGACCGGCCCAAAACTGTTCCAGGTCAATATGATGCTGTCTCGCGAGACGCATGAGCGTGGGCATATCCAGCCGGTTCGGGTGCACTTGCACGTTAGCAAACTCTTCTAACTGTCGCGTGGTAAGCACCTGCATCAGTTCGCCCAGAGTCTCACCCATGGCCCAGTTCAAACCGAGCTGTTCACCAATGTGGCCAATGGACGCATCTATCTGGCTCTCCCATCGTTGGGCCAATACCAGCTTCATTACACCACCGAGTGCGGCGAATACCAGGTTTGTACCAATCACGAACGCGGTTAGCTTGCCAAGCGCGGTTAAGCCGCGTGTAGCGTCAACAGTGAGCGATGACTGCTTGTGCTCCCAGTTTGCTATTTCACCGTGCGTAGGGAACTTAAGCACTTCATGGGCCTTGCTCATGTCCAGCCCCAATGCGCCGGTCATGAGTGCCCAGACGAACGGCTGGCCCAGCTCGGTCTCGGCCGCATTCATCCAATTACCGATATCGCCCGGATGTTCCCATATGTACCGCACGCCCTTGGACGTGTGGCCAAACGAGTGCATCATGAAGCTTAGTAATGCCGTGCGGCTTTTGTCGTGACCCACAGCGTGCACTAATGAGCCAATATCGGCCAGTGCTGAACCGATGAGACCGGTAACCTCGCCGATGATATCCAGCGGATTGGAAATGTTACGGACTTCTATTTCGGTACCTCTATGTACGCGTCGCACTCGGAACACTGGTACACGTCGTGTTTGGCCTGATATTGCTTGGTCATCCGCTTACAATACGGACACTTCTCAGTGCGTGGGCCATACCGAAATGTCGGCGGAACGTGGGCCGGATGGACCTTCTCGGCCACTATATCCCATCCTTAATCACGAGGTCCGCAACGATACCGTCAATCAACGCGGACCCACTACCAGGTAGCGCGGCTTGGCACGGATCGCACGAACGCAAGGAACTGGCATTACGGAGAAACGAAGCGGTAAATGGTGCCAGCGCAATGAGCGGCGATAACATATGAGACGCCCAATTAGAGTACCCTAGATCATGCTGCTGTTGCGCGGTTAAGCCGTGGCCGGTATGCGGCGCGGCTTGGAGCTGGGCTATTTCATGCGCCTGCCGTTGCTGCAAGGTCTCAATCTCCGCGACCTTGGTATCCGTGCCATGGATACTGGCATTCGCCTTAGAGACTGTACGATTGATCGCGTCTATCTCCCCTTGAAGATGTGCCACGTCCGCATTGGTCGAATTGATCTCAACTTGCAAGTGCTTCAATGCGGCCGGCGATGGGCCGCCCTTACTGGCCGGCAAGCCGTTGACCGCGCCCCATAGCTTGCTCATCTCGCTATTGATGTATGAAAGATCATGATTGATGGCCGTCACGGCATGACGCAAACCAGAGGTATCGTTGTAGATATCGTTGCCAATGTTGCGTACGTCGGTCTGGACCGCGTTTATCCACTTAGTGAAGTGGTTGTATTCCACAGCGGCATCGTGCGATACCTTGGACTGAGTGGCCAAACCCTCTAATTGCGCATACAGATGAAACATCCATCGCACACCGCGCCACGCTTCCGTGGTGACTGACTCAATCTCACTGACTGCATGACGGATGACTGTTCGTAGCCACGAAATGACAAACTGCACTGTTCCAGCCAGCACGCCTCCGGCCACCGGGATTTCACCTAGCGTTTTCTTTACGCCGGTGATGATAACCAGCAACACTACCAGCGCGAGAATGACGGCACCAAACAGAATGATGAGCAAGCCACCGCCGGCCATAGTTGCTATCTCGGCCGGCGCAGCTTCCGGGCCAGCGTCCGCTTCCATAGCATCGGTGGTTACGACGCCTTCGGCCAGTGTTTTCCACACTTCCATCAAGGCCCATATGACGTCCTTATCCTCAGTCTGAACCGTGTTCAGGACATCATCAACGAGACCGACTAGCATGGCCATGGAGCTGTTAGCTCGGCTGACCCAGGGGCACTGCCCGCCCGTATTGGTCCATCGTTACCTCTGGACCCTCAATGGTAAGGACGGCCGCGATACGCGCCGCCCAGTCGCCCACCTGCTCATCTATCTTGGCCGGGTCAAAGTCGGTGTTAGGCACCAAGATGTATTGATCGCCAGCACCGGCAACGGAGAAGTCAATACGCTGCCCTTCAACCGGCGGGCCATTGTCTTGATGAATCACCGTAGGACTGACCCGCTTAACCATGTAAAGCTTTTGAACTGGGCTATCGGCCATGGGCTGAACCTTCTTTCTCGCGGCCATAGATTAGACGGTGTGGGGCAGTGGGTCGATAATCGGACTAATTGGGTCACGGGCATGAATTGGCTGGGCCATTAGCCCTTCAAGCCGTGCCACCCGCTCCTGAGTTTGCGTGAGCGAACCATTCACCTGCGAGGTTACCGCGTCCACCTTAGTGGCCACTTCGATGGCCCGATTGTTTGCGGTCACGGCCGCCTGTTGAACCGTGCGTGACTTGACGTAAGCGGTTAACGCAATGAGCAACGCGATAATCGCGGGCGTGGCGTCCACTGCCACCTGCGACCAATCGGTGGGCGTGTTCACCATGATGCGCTGAACCGGAATAGTGGCGACCGTCGTGTGTTGAGCGGCCGTGGCGGCATAAGCCGCGCCGCTGAACATAGCCAGCATAATGCCCGCCTTAATCGCTGTAAACCACTGCCACTTGCTCACTGGCCTTACCTCCACAATGCCATAACTATGAGTATGATCGCAAATCCCAGTAGGATGATCAATAGAGAGTGGTCAGACATTGGCCTAGAACTCACTAGACCACGATGCGTACAGGCTAGAGGCCAGTGTGTCTCCCATGTCGGTGGCAGGACTGGCACCAAGTGCCATAACTACAAGGTCTTGCATCGTCACCGCGTCGCCGGCTATTAAGCTACCGCCCGCCTGAAATCCTTGAGACAGATACCCAACAGCGGGCCCATTGGCCGATAGCGCCGAGAGATTCTTAGTGCCCAAGTCTACCCCATCCAACCATGCAGTGACGGCACTGAGCCCCGAAACAGCGTTCCATGTTGCCGCTCGCACGATCAATTGATGTTTACCTACCGACAGGCTACCCAGGGCAATATCCCACTCTACATAGTCATCCGGCGGGCCAGTATAGCGCGTACTGGCCAGCGTGACGATATCCTTTCCTACATCCGACCTTGACTGCAAGCTGCACTTAACCTCCTGGCCGAGCTGCGTGGGTATCACCCACAGCTCGTCAACGCCCGGGAGGTAGCTTGACTGTTGCGCCAGTGTTGCCTCAAAGTGACAGGCAATCCACCAACCAGAGCCCTGCATGGGCGCATCGTCATAGTAATACCACGTATCACTTGCAATGGCGCCCGAGGCTACGGTATTAGGCGCCGAGCGAGTATCTGAAAGCAGTCCCGGCACCTTGGTTGCGACCGTGCCGTATGTGCCCGCGTTCGGTGGTGGCATGTTAAAGCCCGACCAAGCGTGACCCGTTGGGGCAGTCTGGGTGGGCGAAGCTGAATCAGCAGCAGTCGCCCCACTGGCTACCGAGGCATCAGCAAGCTGCCAATATAGCCATGGATTAAGCGCCTCAATAATGCGCGGATAAACCGGGCCGGATGGCGGCTTCGGCTGTGAGCCATCCAACGGCATATGTAACCGTTGCGGCGATACCGCCAATTGCGGCGACACGGCTAGGTAACCTGTTCGGTGGTTAGTACGCCGGCCGTGCTGATAATGCGATACGTGTGTCCATCCGTCTCATCGGTCAGTACCGGCCCGCCCGGATCGCCGGTAAACGTGATATCACCCGATACTGTCTGGCCCACGATGCCGCCGCCGGCAAGCTGCCATCCCGTATTGAGGCTATCGGCCGTGGTCTTCCAATAGAGGTACCCAGTTGTAATGTCCACATAGGACTGGCCAACTGAGCCGTACTGAGCCGCTTCGGGCGTGCCGGTACCCTCATAAGCGGGGAAACCGCGTACCGCTGGATTGCCGTTCTGTAGTGCCATCAATCAATCCTATGTGTAGGCCGAAACACGGAACGCGTTGGGCGTGGCGGATGCGCACGCGATATCCATCGCCACCCAGCCGCCCTCAATGACCCGATATTCGCCGGGCAGAATCGTGCGTGCTGTATCAAGCGCAAAATCGGGCGTCACACCATCCTTGAGAAACTTACTGGTAAGGTTCAGTGTAATGCCCGCCGCCCCATCGTTCGCAATGTCCATCGCTACGAGCGGATATGGAGCAAAATTGGTTGCATAGTCAGTGCCGCTCACTGCTGTACTCTCATGCGCCTGTTGCCGCCTGAGCGTATCGCGAACCGTGGAAATAGCCCCATTGCTGTTAACACGTACCGGATAGGCGCGGGTCAGGTTGGGGTTCTCGGTGCGCCAGTCAAGGCCACCGAGCACGCTATACGTACCGATAATCGACTCGGCTAGCTTTACTTCGCCGAGTGGTTCACCGGACATGCGCAACAGATCCGCCGGATAGAACGGTACTTTGATCTTGGCCGGCTCATAAGCCGCCTTGGACTGGACCCGCTTAGAGTGGTACCAACGCCGCTTAGGCTGTTTACCGCCCGGTGTCCCGGCGGGCACCACGGGTATAACCCGCTGGCCCCGCTTGAACCACGGAGGTCGAATCCTTAGCGGCATTTACCTATCCGCCGATAACCCAGTTTGGATCGTGTATGGCGTAGTCGATAGATGCGATCGTGGGCGTCAATGAGCCGGCCGTGCTGTTGTAGATTTCGAGCACAGCCTGTACATTCTTCGCTACCGGCACGTAACAGCCCATCGGGCCATGCGTGGCCGAAAACGCCGCGCCGTCCTTTTCAAACATGCGCCGGCCGCTACTTAGCAGCCGCCATATGAGGCCAGTCGTGAGCGGGTTCGGGAATGAGCCGATGATGAACCGTAGCTTATCATCGTCGTAAGTCGGGAACGCGTACGCGCTCGTGACGCCGGCGGCAATGGCCGTGCCGAGTACCAGCACGGCACTCTTAACCAGCATGCCATCGCCAACGGCTTGCTCAATGGTGAGGTTCTCGGTGGGTGATACGGCGGATGGGCCGGCCATATCTATAACACCGTCACGTCGCAGAGTGCCAAAAGGCGCGCATGCGAGAAAGCCTTGGTGTTGGTGAATACGCCGGTGAACCCATATCCCCAGGACGATGTGGCGCCGGGACCGAGATGAATGGCGGGATTGATAATCGGGGAATTATCTTCCCTGAATACCTGAAAAGCCGGGAACCGTTCCAGGTCCGCGCCGTAGACCGAATTACCGGAACCGGTCGCAGCGGCGGTGCCGACACATGGGATACCGTCCTGAGACGTCGCGGTTGACGCGCCGGAAGTGTATGGAACGCGCGTAAAGAGGCGCTGCGAATTGACGATAGCGTACACATGGTCAGTGATGGCCCGCTGATCGGTGGAGCTGTTGTACGAATTGACGCCCGCGCCCTCGATAAAGAGCGCATGGATATCAACCTCATAGCCCGCCTGAATCTGCGTGCCGGTGAAAATCTTGGGAACGAACGCCGGTGAAATCTGGGTATCAAACGGTATCTCAGTGGCCGTCGCAGCGGCAGCGGCCAGATAGGCCCAAATGGGCATGCGGTACTTCTTGCCCCCGTAGTGATTGAGCAAGGTCGAGTGGCTCATATCGAGCTTGTCATGCTCTTCAAACTCGATAGAAATATCCGCCGTTGCACCGCCAACCGATGACACTGTGGCCACTTGGCCGTTGGGCAGCGGATACGATACCGGCTTACCAATGACGTGCTCGGCCCAGGTCCAGAAGTCGCGGTTGGCGGGCGAGCTGGCCGATGGCGCGGAGTTGATCGAATTGTGTGCCACCGTATCGACACGGAACCATGCGACGTCCTTAGAGGCTATGTTCAGCGTCCAAGTATCGTCGGCACTCGGCGCGGTGATGCGAATGGACGTAATGAGGATTGACCTATCGGACAGCGGCGTGAGTGATTGAGTCGCCGCCCCGATAGCCTTGACGTACCCAACTGGACCAATTTCTAGACGGCGCGCCATATCCCTATACCCCTATGTTTTCAACGCGAACGGGCTTGCTATCGATGCCGATAACCGTGCCGAATTGCGCGTGCGCGGCAGTAGCGCCGCCGGCTGTACCGTATTGAAGCGAACGCGGCGCACTGCTAGGCACGCCAGCAACGTACGAACTGCCCGGTGATGTCCCGGCGCCAGTTTCGTGGCCGCTCTCTCCGCCCCATGCCTGCCCCTTGGTTGTGGCCTCACTAAACTGCATGACTTTCCTCTATTGGCGCTATCGCCTCTACTGCCTTGACGTGCGAGCGTGGCCGGCCGTGGCGTCTCACCACATTGGCCGTCATTGGCCCAGGCTTTCCAGCACGGCCGGAGCTAACTGTCCTTTCACCAGAAACAGCCCCGACCGCACTACCGGAAAGGAGGACTGACTCATCGTCATCCACCGTCTTCGCGCCATGAAGTGCCACGAACGCCCGTTCAGCCGGCGTGAGCTGTGGATTCAGGGCGAGCTTGCTAAAGTGCACTCGGCACCGTTTCGGCGGCCGTGACAGCATCGTGTTTGACTTCGCCGAACAGTTGGGCCTCGATCCGTTCAAGGCGCTCTTCGACGGTTGGCGTTGCCGGTGCAGCGGTGGGCCCAGGTTGAGGCTGGGTGGCCACCGGCAAGATCGGAGGAGTATCAGAACCCGGAGGGCCGGAAAGTCCCACTAGCGGCCGCCTGCTGCTTCTCGGGCCAGCTTGGCGGCGTGCATCGAAGCGATGTAGGCATTCTGTCGGGCCATGTTGCCGGAGAAGCCAGCGGCCGAAGAAGCTTGCTCAGCGGCCGTGTAAGCGGCCTGCATGTCGGCGAGGTTCTGAGAGGCAGCGGCCGAATACGCGCCGCCAGGAGCGGCACTCTTGGCCAGCTGTGGCCCGTACGTTGAACCGCCCTTGGCCTTGGCATTGGCGGCCCACTTGGTGTTTCCGGCTCTCGCGATGCCGGCTTTCACCCGACCGTCCGCGATCGCGGCCGAAAGGCCAGAGGCCATGGCAGCCTGCGCAGCTTCGGAACCGGCCGGCGTGGCCCAGTCAACCCCCGGGTTGGAAACACCGGCCACATACTTGCCGGGTGCCGTCGAATTTGCGGCGGCCACCAAATTGGCAGCGGCGGCCGCAGCAGATTTATAGCTACTCGGATTCTTCATGCGGTCGAACTCCTCGATTCAATTTCCCTGCTGAAGGGTACCACAGCTCAACCCATTAGCAAATCTTATCGGGAACTCGCGATTACTTATGAAGGGGACCCCTCCACTTTGGTACCCCCTGGGGGTATAGGCTCTCAAGGGACCTATATCGTCTTCCGTAAGAAATTCCTCTAAGGTCAACACCACAGCCAAATTCAGCACCCCACAATCCCGATCCAGGAGTACAGTCCGGTCATGGTGGCCCAGCTACT
>OBLU010003239.1_pt1 | contig 14744 bp, 16 predicted proteins | sample 1518681 | NCBI WGS metagenome assembly OBLU01 (sample SAMEA3539304, study PRJEB22396) | soil metagenome | biome: tundra; feature: field; material: soil | place: USA | collected 2010-05 | depth 0.15 m
CAAAGTGCTGCGCTGGACGGAAGGAAACTTCCAGATTGATTTCAACGGCAAGTCGACGCAGGAGACGACGAGGCTGAATACTCAGGGCCTGCTGATGGAAGGCTTGCGACTGCTGGACGAAGCGCAGCGCGACGCAGACGCTGAGGGTGAAGACGTCCTCCTCGACACCTAGCCTCCAATTTCATCGAGGAATTCGGACCTGGACTCACCTGAAGCCCAGGACAGGATGCGGCGCATACGGCTCCTCGAGAGAAGCAACCTCTTCCGGCGTCAGGCGCAGGGAGAGCGCTGCTACTGCGTCCTGAAGATGATGCGGCTTGGTTGCGCCAACGATCGGCGCTGTGATAACTGGCTTGCTGAGCAACCAAGCCAGAGCAAGCTGCGCGCGAGGAACGCCACGTTGTTCCGCGACCTGACCCAGGCGTTCTACAACCTTACGGTCAACCTCTTCGGTTTGCGAGTACAGGCTCTTTCCGAACTGGTCGGTTTCGTAGCGAACGGTGTGTTCGGTTTGCCAGGGACGAGCGAGGCGGCCACGCGCCAGAGGGCTCCAGGGAATGACGCCAATACCCTCGGACTGGCAAACGCGAATCATCTCGCGCTCCTCTTCGCGATAAAGCAGGTTGTAATGATTCTGCATGGAAATGAAACGGGTCCAGCCGTGAAGGTCGGCAAGATAGAGTGCCTTCGTGAACTGCCACGCGTACATGGACGAGGCGCCGATGTAACGCACCTTGCCTGATTTCACCACATCGTGCAGCGCCTCCAGCGTTTCTTCGATCGGCGTTTCATAATCCCAGCGGTGAATTTGATACAGATCCACATAGTCTGTCTGCAGACGCCGGAGACTCTGCTCGAGTTCAAAAAAGATAGCTTTGCGGGAGAGACCCTGGCCGTTGGCTTCGTCGCGCATCAAGCCGTGAACCTTGGTGGCTATGACGACGGCTTCGCGGCGGAGGTTAGCCTTCAAGAACCGTCCCAGCACTTCCTCGCTCGCGCCGGCGGAGTAGACATTAGCCGTGTCAAAGAAGTTGATTCCAAGATCAAGCGCCTGACGGAAGAAGGGTTCACTCTCTTGCTCGTTTAGAGCCCAGGCATGGCTGCCGGGTTTAACTTTACCGGTAGCAGGCGCGCCATAGCTCATGCAGCCGAGACAGATACGAGATACTTTGAGTCCGGTGGTACCAAGATTGAGGTAGTTCATTTCTTCTCCTGAGGAGTTTCCGCTGTCTCCGGCCATTGTGGCCCGGTGGAGATGTGTCCTTCCTCCAAATAAGAGCATACTGCCACATGAAGGATTGAACGTCATGCGAGACTCATCTGAAATGCGATTTTCGCTGCTGGGGGAACGGACGGTCGAGCGGGCGAAAGAAGACGCTAATCTCTTTTAAGATCAAGGTTTGCCAGTATTATTGGAAAAACAGATGGGACACAAAGATCAAATGTCCTCCTCGACACCTGATGCTTCGTTACTTGATCCCCCGATTATTAATAAAACGCCGGCGGCGGTCATGACAGTTAGCGATTCGTGTTCGCGCGGCGAGAAAGTGGATCTCTCCGGTCCCGCGGTGGCGGAAGCGCTGAGTCGGCGCAACTTTCAAGTGGTGGTGCGCAGCGTAGTGGCCGACGAGCGCGCCGCGATTCAGGAAAAACTGATTGAGTTGTGCCGCTCGGCTCGACTGGTGGTGACCACGGGCGGGACGGGGATCGCTCCCCGCGACGTGACGCCGGAGGCGACCAGCGCGGTCTGCGACCGATTGGTGGAAGGGATCGCGCAGCACATGCGATTCCAGGGAATGTGCAAGACGCCCTTCGCTGCGCTGAGCCGCGCGCTGTGCGGCGTCCGGGGAACGAGCCTGATCCTGAATCTGCCGGGCAGTCCGGCGGGGGCGGTCGAGTCGCTGGAGGCGGTGATGAAGTTGCTGCCGCATGCGCTGGAGTTGATTGCGGGGCGGACGGCGCATGAGTAGGTAGTCAGTCGTTGGTCGTTAGTCGTCGGTCACTGGCAAAACCATATTCTGCGAACTGTAGATGCGAACTGGGGCGGCGGCTAACGACGAACGACTGCCCTTCGCTTCTCGCGTAAACTAGTCTCACCTACTTGAACAAAATCAAACATTTTGTCCACGCTTACGGCGAGTGGATCAAGCACGTTCTTGCGCCCCTGGGGCCATGGGGGATGCTTGCGTTTGCGGCGGTGGATGGCTCGTTCATGGGCCTGCCGCTGGATGCGATTTTCGTGGGCTACGTTTACAACGATCGCTCGCGGTTCCTGATGTATGTGCTGCTGGGATCGGCCGGGTCGGCGCTGGGAAGCATCGTTCTCTACGTCATCGGGTACACGGGTGGCGAGATGCTGTTGCGCAAGCGGCTTTCGGCGGAGCGGTTCGAGAAGATTCACGAATCCTTCGATCGACATGAATTTTGGGCGTTGATGTTTCCGGCGATGTTGCCGCCCCCCACGCCTTTCAAGATTGTGGTGCTGGCAGCGGCGGCGTTTGAGATGAACTTCGCGCATTTTCTGCTGGCGATTTTTTTGGGGCGGTTCGTGCGTTTTCTGATTGAGGCGCTGCTGACGCTCTGGTTCGGTCCGCAGATTGTGATGCTGACGGGAACCCTTTTCGCGCACCACTTCGTGTGGATTCTGGTAGGGGTGGGAGTGCTGGTGGGGGTGTGGTTGATCTGGCGGCGAGCGAAGCGGCAGCGCGGCCTTGATCGCCGGCAAACTGCAGATCCCTCGCTTCGCTCGGGATGACAATTCTATTGAGGAATGAATCTAATGAAGCGATGGCGCTCGCCGTGGGCCGAGCTGCGCTCGGCTTGGACCCTTCGACTCCGCTCAGGGCAGGCTCGCGAGGGCGCCCGTCCCTACACGATCCCATCTAGGCGGCTGCGGCTCCGTGCGGCTTGTGGATGGAGCGCGCGACCACGGTGGCGACAGCGGGCAATCCGAACATGACTGCGGTGAAGAGCATGTCGCCGGCGATTCCGCGGCGGAAGAACGGCAGACCGGCGGCGTAGCAGGTCATCAGGCCGGACAGGGTCTTGGGATACATGTTCCAGCATGTCCAGACGGCGAGATTACTGACCACGAAGAAAGAGACGGAACTTGCGAGCGCAGCTCCGCCGATCCGCAGCCAGTTGGTGTTTTCGCGCAGTTGGCTGCCGAGCCACAAGATCGCCGCATACCAGGCCCAGGTCACGAAATGGTCCCAGGTGAGGGGATAGGAGTACACGATCTTGGTGAGGATCACGTCGGAGACCGCCAGCAGCGCCAAGGGCACCCATAGCTGACGACGCGGACCGCGGGCGCCAAAGTAGAGCAGCGCCGCCGCGACCGGAGTAAAGGCCAGAGGATGGGGCATAAAGCGAACCGCGACTGCGAAAAGGACAAAAACGTAAGCCAGCATGAATCACCTCGTCAGGAACCAATTAGGATTGTTGCGCGAGCGGATGCCGCCGGTCAAGCGACTCCGCTAACTCGATCTCAGCGTGTGGTGTGTTCAAACCAGTTCGTCGACTATCGATTAGCCTTCCGTTTTGCCTTCCCGGCGGGTTTATGCTCGTAACGCGGTTCGACAAAGTGAGCCAGCAACTGCATCGCCCGTCCGACGCGGGCCCGATCTCCGGTGGCGCAGAGGTCGAGGAGCAAACCCCGAGTGGCGGCCAGGAGCAGAGTCGCCTCGGCAGCGTCGAACTCCGAGCGGAGACCGGCCTTCTTCGTGAGTTTCTGCCAGTAGGCCAGCGGAGCTTCGAGAACGCCGGGGTAGTCGCGCGGGTTTCGCAGCGCCAGCGCGTACAACTCGAAGAGCAGGCGTGCTGCGGGCCGCGTCCGCGGCGCGCTCATCCACTGCCAGAGCCAGCGCAGGAACTCGGGCATCGTTCGTTGTTTCTTTCCAGCCTGGAACCAAGCCTGGATGTTCTCGTCTTCACGTTCCCGCACGCCTGCGAGGATCTCGCGCATCAATCCTTCCCGCGAGCCGAAGTGATAGACCAGCATTCGAGCGTTGGTCTTCAGGGCTTTCGCCAGGGGGCGAAGGGCGAGGTCCCCGACTCCGTGGGAGAGCACATAATCGACGGCCTGGCTGCGGAGCCGTTCGCGGATGCGCGGATTGGGAGGTCTTGCCATTGGGGAACTCCTTGACGAATTACTGTAACACATGTTACAGTAATTATGAAAATCTGTGAAACCCACCATGAGAGGTTTCACAGAAAAGGAGAACGATATGCGCAAAAGTACGGTCTTGTTCTTGTTGTTCGCGATCAGTCTGCCCTGTCTGGCTCGGTCCGCCAGCGAGCAGGAGAGAAACAAGGCGATTGCCCGAAGCTTTTTCGAGGAGGTGCTCAGCCGCGGGCAACTCGAAAAGTACGGGGAGTTTCATTCCAAGGACTTCGTGGCCCATGCCGGCGACCGCACTGGAACACTCGAGGAGGATCTGGCCGATGCCCGGGAAGAACGCAAAGCTCTGCCGGACATGAGCTTCAGGGTGAACCGGATGGTCGCGGAGAAGGATCTGGTCGCCGTGCATTTTACTGTGAGCGGTACGAACACCCAGGCAGGGATGGGGTTTCCGGCAACGGGCAAGATGATCGCGGCTGACGGGGTGACGATCTTCCGCTTCAAAGACGGCAAGATTTGTGAAGAGTGGAACGTGTTCGACATGCTGACGGTGATGCGGCAGACGGGTCTGTTACCTCCGAAGCAGTGATCGGGCGCGCAATCGTATAGATCACCGAGTGTTCGTGCTCGCGCTCCTCATTCCGAAGCGTTCATCCACTACTTGCAGATCGCGGGTGAGGAATACCATTGCGCCGAGCGTGGCGCGCGCGTTGCGTCCGGGATAGTCGTAACGGAGATCGCGGAAGCGGACTACGTAGGCGGCGCGGGCGTTGCCGCTCGGGACGTTCGCGGTGCCGATCGCGGGATCGTTCTCCAGTTGGTCGGTTTCGGTTACGGGATACTGAGCCCAACTCAGGTATACGCGTCCGAGGTAGGTTTTCTTGGCGGCGAGAGTGACGGGCGTTTCTTCGGGCTTGTAGAGAATCTGCATTTGGGCTTCGGGATCGACCTCGGGCGCGAGCGAATCGACGTCCATGGTGGCGAAGAAAGCGGGCGTTTCTACTACTCCGTACCAGCGAAACGGATTGACCCAGTACGGGTACGCGGAAACTCGAATCGCATCGGCTCCCTGGTAATTGCGGGACTGGAGCGCGGCTACGGCGCGGCGATGCTCGTAGTCGCGAAGTCCCCAGCAGGCGAAGACGGCGAGCAGAGCGACGGTCGCAGCTAGTCTTCCGGGTGGCGAGGCGCGCGGGCCTTTGTTACGGGCGCCGATCTCTTCGTTGATGAGCGAAAACAGCGCAGGGAGAATCAGGCCGAGCGTGAGAACGACCAGAAGGACGGGTTCGACGATGAAGACGATGTCCCACGAAATCCAGCGTTCGGAGAACGGCCAGAAGGGACGCACTCCGTAGTTGGTGGTGAAGTCGAGGAGAATGTGGCTGAGGCCGGCGAGGCAGGCGTAGACGTAGAGCAATCCCCAGCGCGGGGGAAGGTTGGGATTACGGGTTTTGCGGCCGCGCAGGCGCCAGAGGAGATAGACGAATGCAACGACCACGGCTGCCACCAGCGGCACGCCCAGGAACGAATGAGTGAAGCCGCGATGATGGTTTAAGCCGAACGCGGAGCCGCCGAAGCGGCTGAGGACGTCGAGGTCGGCAGCTTCAGCCGCCAGGGTTAACGTGGCGGTTGCGAGCGCGGTCTTGCGGTTGAGTCCGGCGCGGCCCATGGCGGCGCCGAATAAGAAATGAGTGACGGGTTCCAAGGGTTCTCCAGGCCAAGAGTGTAGTGCACTGCCGAGACGGGGCCAGCCCCGTCTCTACGACGCGGTCATGCGGGTACCACCAGGGACAGCGCATTGGGGACCATCGTCATGCGGGCGGGCAAGCGGCCCAGCAGTTCGCCGTCGGCCTCGACGTAGACGCGGTCGTCGCTGCGACCGCCGCTTTTCTCCGGCAACCGACAGACAACCTCCGAGCAGCTGACCAGATCGATGCCGTTGATATTCCACTGGCGGCCGAGCAGCGCCCCGGCCACATACTGCAGATAAGCATTCCGGCTGGCGGTGCGGCACATGACGGCGCGCAGATCGCTGCAGTCGAGCGATGCTCCGGGAACCAATTCCCGCAGGATGTTTCCGAAAAAGCGGATTCTTACCGCCAAAAGTTCAGTCAGCAAGGCGCGCTGGCGCAGACCGCTTCCGTTTGAATACTCGACCTCGAACTTCCGCATGCGATGAGTCGCCCACAACTGCCAGGCTTTAAGGTAGTAGGCCGTCATGCCCGAGCGGGTTTTGAGTTCTGCGGTCAGTTTGTAGAACAGGTGGGCGTCGACGCCGATTCCGGCCGCGACGGTGAAGTAGCGGGCCGAAGACTTGCCGGTGAAATCCTCGTACTCAATTCGGCCGAGAGGGATGCGGCGGACTCTGCCTTCGACCGCAACTTGAGCGGCGGCGCTGGGGCGGAGCGGGATGGCCAGGTCGTGGGCGAGAGCATTGGCGGTGCCGAACGGAAGAATGGCGAGCGCGACGGGGGTGCCAGCTAATCCCTGAATGACATCGTGAATTGTGCCATCGCCGCCGCAGGCAAACACGGTGTCGCTCCCTTCCGCCACCGCGCAGCGGGCGTTGTCGGTTGCTTCCTGGCTGGAGCGGCAAACCGTAAGTTCAGTGCGGACGCCGGCCGACTGGATGATGCCAATGGCATGGTTCAGTTCCATGTCGCGCCGTGGGCGGCCAGAGTTGGGATTGAAGAGAATGGTGGCTTTGCGCATGCGTCGGCTAGCTCTGCTTTGAGTTTAGCGCACACCGCACTCCCACATGCCGATGAGATTAGCAGGCGGTTGCGTCCGCGGCCAGTCTGCACTATGCTTGCGCGCAAAGTTTTGGGGCGTTCGTTTTAATCACGATTGATGTCCGGTTGGTTCACTTGAGAAGGAGTTCTGTATGAAACTGCTGACGGCTGTGGGTGCCTTGTTGCGTCTCACGTTTTTTTTTAGTCTCGCGATCTGTCTTAGTCTCACCATCAGTGCTGCCGCGCAGGATCATGCCATGGGGACAGCGAAGCCGGTCACGATGATGACGGGCCTGGGCGACTTGCACCATCCGGTGTCGACGAAGAACGCAGGAGCGCAGGAGTTTTTCGATCAGGGACTGCGCCTGATTTACGCGTTCAACCATGACGAGGCGGCGCGCTCATTTCAGGAAGCGGCGGCACTCGATCCGAAGCTGGCGATGGCTTACTGGGGGATTGCGGAGGCGGTGGGGCCGAACTACAACGATCCGGCGAGCGCAGACCGTTTCAAGCAGGCGCACGAGGCGATTCAGAAGGCGGTGGACCTGAGCGGCAATGCTTCCGACGCCGAACGCGGCTACATTTTGGCGATGGCGAAACGCTTTCCGGCGGATCCGAAGTCGGACCTGCGGAAGGCTGCGGAAGATTATCGCGACGCGATGCGGGAAGTGGTGAAGAACAATCCCGACGATCCTGATGCGGCGACGTTGTTCGCAGAATCGGGGATGGACCTCCATCCGTGGGGACTGTGGCACCGTGATGGGACGCCCGAGGAGGGTACGGAAGAGATCGTCGCAACCCTGGAATCGGTGATTAAACGCGATCCCAACCACTTGGGCGCGCTCCACTACTACATTCACACCGTGGAAGCGTCGAATTCTCCGGAACGGGCTTTGGCTGCGGCGAACCGGCTGGCTGCGCTGGCGCCGGCGGCGGGACACATCGTGCATATGCCGGCACATATTTACATCCGCACGGGAGATTACGCGGCGGCGGTGAAAACTAACCAAGAAGCGGCGGCGGTCGATCGAGCGTACATCCAGAGGACCGGGGTGCAGGGCATTTACCCAATGATGTATTACAGCCACAATCTGCATTTCATCGCCATGTGCTCGGCGATGACGGGAGACTACGTGGAATCGCGCAAGGCGGCGGAAATGCTTGCGGCCCATGTGGGACCGTCCGTAAAGGACATGCCACCGCTCGAAGGATTCATGACGATTCCCATGGCTGTGAATGTGCGCTTCCACAAGTGGGACGCAATTCTGGCGATGAAGGAGCCCAACGCGGAGATGAAAGCCACGGTCGGCTTCTGGCATTTTGCGCGCGGAATGGCGCTGGCGGGAAAAGGCAAGATCAGCGAGGCGGAAGCGGAATACAAGATCGTGACCGAGGCCGAGAAGGCGACGACGCCGGAGGCGATTTTCCAAATGCCCATTAACAACAAGACCAAAGACATTCTGAAGATTGCGGAAAACGTTCTGGGGGCGCAGGTGGCGCTGGCGAAAAAGGATAACGCCGCCGCCCTGGGTATGCTGCGCGACGCCGTCGCGGTGCAGGATACGCTGAAGTACGACGAGCCTCAGGATTGGTTCTTTCCGGTGCGGGAATCGCTCGGTGGAGTGTTGCTGATGAGTGGCGATGCCAAAGGAGCGGAGCAGGTGTTCCGGGAGGACCTGGCGAGGAATCTTCGGAATCCGCGGTCGTTGTTTGGTTTGCATCGGGCGCTGAAGGCGCAGGATCGAAATTCCGATGCCTGGTTTGTGGAGCAGGAGTTTCGTAAGGCGTGGAAGGGCGGCGTGGGAGAGTTGAAGGTGGAGGATCTGGTGTAGGCGGCTTCTTTTTCGGATCGCAAGACTTGATGAACTGTCCCTAATCGAACAATTGGTCATCCCACAGAATTTTGTCATCCTGAGAGAAGCGAAGGATCTGCTTTTGGCGGCGCACGAGACTGGTCACGGCGCCGACGCGAGTAATCTCTCTCTCTCTCTATGGAGTAGACGTAGTGGGGGAGCCCGCGCCGGATCACTTAGCCCAATTCAGCGCGAAATCGCGACGCTGCATCCGTGCGCTGAAACGTACAGGATCTCCGTTCCACCAAGCATGTAGAACCTCTGAACATGCCCTGCCCTCCCTAGAAACGCATCGATTTCCTCTGGGGGTGGCAGCGAAGCGCCGCAAGCTAGGGCACATGATCCATTAGGGTGCACGTGGATAGAGCAACTCTTCTTAACCTGGTGGCCATTCAACTTGTCCGCGTTGTCAAAGCTGGGGAGTTTGTCCAGATCGTCGATGCTATCCGGCAGTTTGCCAAAAGTAGTTCTGTAGAAATCGACGATGGTTGCGACGTAGAGCATCATCGCCTCTTGCTTTTGGTCGCCGATGGATGAGTAGTCAGGCGAAGACCCGCAGCGAGGAACCCTCAGTGTTGCGATTTCAGCAACGGCCGTAAGTTTGTTGAGGAAGACGGCAAAACCCGAGAGATCGAGATGTCGGAGCGAATAGCCAACGTAAGTGAAAACCTCGCCTGCAAGCGCCGCCAGCGTGATCGCAGCGAACGCAACATGCTTTAGTGGTTTGGCGAATCGCGCTATGGTCCACCCCGTAGCCGATGAAACCCGTTCACACCGGCTATTCTGAATTAGTTTAGCAATCTGCGGGGTTAAACTCGAAGCATGGCGGAGATGGGACGGATGCTGGTGGTGCTTGGCGTGGCCCTGGTGGTGATTGGGGGCACTGTCATGCTGCTGGGGCGGACGGGGTTGCCGCTTGGACGGTTGCCGGGGGACGTTCTGTATCGGGGCAAGAACACTACTTTCTATTTTCCGCTGGCTAGTTCCATTCTAATTAGCGTTGTGCTTTCTATTGTTCTCTTTTTGATTGGACGGCTGAAGCGGTAGTGTGCAGTGCTGTCCCGCAAGTTTTCGGGGAACTATACCAAATGTTCCCGTTTTGTGGGCCAGACCCCAAAAAGACAACTATTTGGTTGACACCTGTCAACTATCCACTTTACACTGAAAGAATGATCGGCGGCTTCCGGCACAAAGGGCTTGAGGAGATCCACCTCACCGGCAAGACACGCCGGATCGGCGCCGATCATATCAGGAAGTGCGTGCGTATCCTGCAATTGCTGGAAGTGGCGGGGCAGCCGGAGGACGTGAACATCGCGGGCTTTCGCTTCCACGGCCTGCGAGGCAACCCAAAACGCTGGTCGGTACGCGTGACCGGGAATTACCGGATCACTTTCGGCTGGTCGGGCGAGAACGCTTTAGATGTCGATTTTGAAGACTACCATTAGGGAGGAAGTTATGGAGAGAAAGAATGGACTGCCGCCCGTCCATCCGGGCGAGATTATCAAGGAAGATATCCTGCCGTCGGTGGGGCTGTCCGTGACGGCCGCGGCCAAAGCTCTGGGCGTGTCTCGCCAGATGCTTCACGGCATTCTGGCGGGGCGAAAACCCCTGTCGGTCGTCATGTGCCTGAAAGTGGCTCGACTGTTTGGCGGCTCGCCGGAAGTATGGATGCGATTGCAGGCCGCGTACGACCTGAAGAAATCTGAGCAAAACAAGAAGGTCATGGCTCGCGTCGCGCGGATCGTGCCGGTCAAGGTGGTCGAAGAAGTTCGGGCCTGAACCAGATCGAGGACCGCGCATTCCGCCGCCAAATACATAGGTCCTTCGCTTCGCTCAGGATGACAAACCAAATTTACGATGACAATTTAGATTCATGGCACAAGGTAAACTACAACTTCGTAAGTGAAGTTCTTGTCTGAAACACTTCATGGAGATGGCGGACCAACTCGGGTTTCAGTTTCGTCCTCCGGAGCGGCGCATCTGGACGGTGCGGGCGTTGGTCTCGGCGGTGCGGTCGCACATCGAGCGCGAGTATTCGGATTGCTGGGTGGAAGGCGAGATTTCTAATCTTCGCATTCCCGATTCCGGGCATTTGTATTTCACGCTTAAGGAAGAGAGCGCGCAAATTCGGGTGGTCATGTTCCGCTCGTCGGCGAAGCTGCTGCGGTTTCGACCGGAGAACGGATTGCAGGTCACAGTTCGCGGGCGCATCACGGTTTATGAAGATCGCGGGGAACTGCAAATCTCCGCTGAATTCATGGAGCCGAGGGGCGCGGGCGCTCTACAGTTGGCGTTCGAACAATTGAAGGCGCGATTGCAGGCGGAGGGATTGTTCGAGGCGTCGCGAAAAAAACCGATCCCGCCGCTGCCGCAAAGAATTGGCATCATCACTTCACCGCAGGGGGCGGCGCTGCGGGACATCTTGAACATTCTGGCTCGCAGGCATCGCTCGGCGAATGTGCTGATCTATCCGGCGCAGGTGCAGGGAGATGGGGCGCCGGGCGAGGTGATGGCTGGGCTTCGATACTTTGATCGAGAATCGCGTGGCAGGCGCGCGGTCGAGGTCATCATTATTGCGCGCGGCGGAGGCTCGGCGGAAGACCTGGCTGGTTTTAATCATGAAGGGCTGGCGCGAGCGGTCGCGGATTCGAAGATTCCGGTAATCTCAGCGATTGGGCACGAGACGGATTTCACGATCGTGGATTTTGTCGCCGATCTGCGGGCGCCTACGCCGTCAGCGGCGGCGGAACTGGTGATCCGGTCGCGACAGGATATCGAAGCGCAGGCGGAGGATTTGTGCCGGCGACTGGAGCGCGCGTTGCGCTACCGCCTGCTGATGGCGCGCCAGGAACTGACCGAGCGTGCGCAGCACGGAGCGTTTGCGCGCATGATGGACGGCATCCACCGGCGGCAGCAGAAGCTGGATGAACAGCGCTTCCGGTTGGAAAAGGCGGAACGGCAGCTTTTGGAGCGATGCCGTCGGCGTTCGGAGAATGTTTCCTCGGCGGTGCGTCACTATGACGCGCGACGCCGTCTGGCGGCGGTCCGGCAAGGGCTGGAGGCGCAAGTTGCGAACCTGGCCGCGGCGATACGCAGGCGTTTGCTGGAGAGCGGCGGGGCGCTGGATCGCCGCGCTGCGAGCCTGGAGGCGCTTTCGCCGGTGGCAATTCTGAATCGGGGATACGCGCTGGTGTTCGACGCGAAAGGCCGGCTGGTGAAAGATGCGGCGCGACTCGAAGCTGGGGATGAGTTGTCGGCGCGCCTGGCTCGGGGACGAGTTCGCGCCCGCGTGACGGCCAGCGAACCGGGTGAACCGGAACCCGGCGATCTGCATTAGGTGCGTGCATTAGAATGAAGGCCAATTCAACTTTCGACTCAACGTTTGAGTCAACGGTCGACATGAGGGTGGCGTGACGCCGTCGCTGATCTGGTCGCACATCTCGGTCATTTCGATTCTGGACGTGGTGCTGGTCGCGATCCTGATCTACCAGTTTCTGTCGCTGGTGCGGGGGACGCGGGCGGCGCCGATGCTGGTGGGAGTGGCGACGCTGGGGCTGGCCTTTTATTTCGCGCGGCTGGGAGAACTGCGGACGCTGAACTGGCTGCTGAGCACGCTGCTGCCGTTTGTTGTTTTTGCGCTGATCGTCGTGTTCCAGTCGGAGATCCGGCACGCATTGGCCAACCTTGGGAGCCGCGTTTCGCTGATGCGGTCTTCGAGTTCGGTGGCCGACGTTTACGACGACATTGTTTTGGCGGCCAATCTTTTTTCGCAGAATCAGACGGGCGCGCTGATCGTGATCGAGCGCGAGATTGGGCTGCGCACCTATATCGAAAGCGGCGTGGCGCTCGACGCCAGGCTTTCGTACGACCTGCTGGCCACGGTGTTTCGACCGAGCGCTCCCTTGCATGACGGCGCGGTGATTGTGCAGCGGGATCGCGTCGCGGCCGCCGCTTGCTTTCTGCCGCTGTCGATGAACCCCGTGCTATCCACCCAACTGGGCACACGGCATCGCGCCGGGATCGGGATCACGGAAGAAACCGACGCGGTTGCCGTCATCATTTCGGAAGAGACGGGCACGATCAGCATGGCGGTGGCCGGGAGCATCGAGCGCGATTTGACGGTCGAGCGTCTGCGGGAGCGATTGAGCCACCTGTTGCGCCGTTACGCGCCCGCGCCGTCGCTGCCCAGTCCGGTGGAGGAGAGCTTAGCCGACGAGGAGCCTCCCAGTTCGCAACTTTCGTCGAAACTCTCGCGCCGGCAGGATGCAGGAAGGGACGACTGACGATGCCGGGCTTTGTGCAGCGCAGCTTTTTCCAGCGGATTTTCGTTCATAATATCGGGCTGAAGGTTGTTTCCCTGTTACTCGCCATCGGCCTGTGGAGGGTGATCGCGCGCGATCCCATCGCCGAAGTCGAGATGAAAGTTCCGATCGAGTTCCGTAATCTTCCCGACAATCTGGAGATCGATTCCGCCAGCTTCACCGAAGCGCAGATCCGGGTACGGGGGCCGGAGCGTGTAATTCATCGCCTGGCGCTTGCGGATGTGCGGGCTGAGATTGACCTGGCCGGCGTGCGGCCTGGGGAACGGACTTTCGATTTGACCGGCCGGCAAATTCATGTGCCGCAGGATGTGCAAGTGGTGCAGATTATACCGGGTCAATTTCACCTCTCCTTCGACAATCGCGCGACCCGCGTGGTCGAGGTTCGGCCGCGTGTGACGGGAAGTTTTGCGAGCGGCATGCGAGTGGCGCGGGTGATTGCCGACCCGGCGAATATCCAGATTATCGGACCTCGGCACCGGGTCGATGCGGTGGAGGCCGCCATCACCGATCCGGTGGATGTCAGCGGAGTGATGACGCGGGCTTCTTTTGTGACGCAGGCCTATGTCCCCGATCCTCTGATCCAAGTTGTGCACCCCACCCCGATTCGCGTGACGGTTATCATGGAAGGCTCGGAATACCACAGCAAGTAAGGAGCAGCTTTTCTTCCCCGGCCCTGGCATGACGCAAACCAGACAACTCTTCGGAACTGACGGAATTCGTGGCGTGGCGGGGGAATTTCCGCTGACGCGTGACCGGGTTTATTGGATTGGACGGGCGCTGGGGCACGATCTGGTGCGCGTGAATGCCAAGGCGCGGGTGGTGATTGGACAGGACACGCGGGTCTCCAGCCGATGGATCGCCGATCGCTTTCTGCAAGGGCTTACGTCGGTGGGGGTGGAAACGCGCAGCGCTGGCGTGATCACCACGCCGGGTGTCGCGTTCCTGGCGCGCTCGCAAGGGTTCGATGCCGGGGTCGTGATTTCGGCTTCGCACAATCCGTGGACCGATAACGGGATCAAGATTTTTTCCGGCGATGGCTACAAGCTGCCGGACGCGCGCGAACTGGCTATTGAAAAAGAGATTTTCGCGCTGCTGCAGAATTCGGATGCAGTTCCGGCGCCGGATTCCACGCCAGAGGTTTCGAGCCTTCCCGGTGAGGAAGGCCTGCGCCACGCTTACGTTCGCGCGCTCGTGGGCAGTATTTCTACCGACTTGACCGGGCTTCGCGTGGCGGTCGATTGCGCCAATGGCGCGGCGGCTGCGGAAGCTCCGGAGTTATTCCGTGCGCTCAAGATCAACACGACCTTTCTGCACGCCGCGCCGGATGGAGAGAACATCAACGAGAATTGCGGCGCGCTGCATCCGGAAATGGTGGCGCGCTTTGTCGCCGGCAGCCTTGTCGCGGGAAACGTTGTCGCGGGAAACCAGGGACGTTTCGATGTGGGTGTTACTTTTGATGGCGATGCGGACCGCGCGCTTTTTTGCGATGCCAACGGACGAGTGGTCAACGGGGATGCGGTTCTGCTGCTGGCGGCGCGTGAAATGCAGTCGCGCGGCGCGCTCGCCAATGCCACCGTGGTGGCGACGACCATGTCGAATATGGGATTAGAGTTGGCGCTCAAGCGATCTGGCATTCGCCTGCTGCGCGCCAATGTCGGCGACAAGTACGTGCTCGAAGAAATGCAGCGCGTGGGAGCTACGCTCGGCGGCGAACAGT
>OBLU010003240.1_pt1 | contig 14743 bp, 8 predicted proteins | sample 1518681 | NCBI WGS metagenome assembly OBLU01 (sample SAMEA3539304, study PRJEB22396) | soil metagenome | biome: tundra; feature: field; material: soil | place: USA | collected 2010-05 | depth 0.15 m
ATGTGATTGCGGACCTTGCCGAGCCGCTGCCGGCAATCGTTACCGCTGAAATGCTTGGGGTTCCGACCAGCGATCATACGCAGCTAAAGGTGTGGTCCGCGGATTTCGCCGAGATGCTGGGTAATTTCCAGCACAATCCAGAACGTTACCCGCGAGTGCTGAAAGCGGTCGCCAGTTTGACGGAGTACTTCCAGAACGCCATCCGCGAACAGCGCGAGCATCCCCGCGAAGGTTTGATTCACTCGCTGATGACAGCGGAGATCGACGGCGACCGGTTGACAGATGAAGAAGTGATCGCGAACTGCATCGTCACCATGGTCGGCGGGCAGGAAACTACTACCAACTTAATTGGAAATGGCCTGCTTACTCTGCTTCGCAATCCCGACGAGATGGAGAAGCTCCGCAATGATTCCTCGCTGATTCCATCTGCGGTCGAGGAGATGCTGCGCTACGAGAGCCCCAGCCAACATACTGCTCGCATGTGTCCGTCAGACCGCGAGATGGGTGGCAAGCTGATCCAGAAGCGCCAGGCGGTGATCGCGGTGATGGCCGCTGCCAACCGCGACCCTGAGCGCTTTCCCGATCCCGATCGCTTCGACATCACTCGTAAAGACAATCGTCATCTGGCGTTCGGCTATGCCGCCCACTTTTGTTTTGGCGCTCCGCTGGCGCGCGTGGAAGGGCAAATCGTGTTCGAGGCGCTCTTGCGGCGGCTTGCCGATATCACGCTTGTGCCGGAACCAATCGAGTGGCGCTCGAATCTAGGATTGCGGGGACTGAAGGCATTGAGAGTGAAGTTCGGAGCACAGTCAGCTGCTAAATCTCTCGACCGGCAACCGCAGCAGGTGAATCCGCCTATCACGGCGCCGGCTGCTCAAGGCCGCTGCCCATACGAGGCGCAGGAGCCGCTGCAGAAAAAGGCCAAGCTAAACGGCACTCACGAAAGCAAGCAGGATTTGATCCGGAAGTATTTGCAGTCTCGAATCTCCCACAAGGTGGAGGATGCGCCCACAATTCCCCGCAGCGAGCCCGGGCCAGCGCCGCTCTCCTTTGCCCAGGACCAGATTTGGTTGCACGGCCAGTTTGCCAAAGATCTCTACAACGAGTCAGTAACGGTTTACCGCCGCGGACCGCTGGATCTGCCCACGTTGCAGCGCAGTCTGGCCGAGATCATCCGCCGCCATGAAGCCTGGCGTACGACCTTTAAAGCCATCGACGGACGACCGGTGCAGATCGTGCAACCTCCTTTTGTCCTGAACATCGAAGCCGTGGATCTGCGGGATCTCGTGCCGGATCAACGTGAGCCAGAGGCGCTGCGTCTGGCTCGCGAGCGGGCCAGAATGCCGTATGACATGGAACGTGGACCGCTGTTGCGCGCCATGCTCGTGCGGCTCGGCGAAGAAGAGTATCGTCTTTATCTCTTCCTGCACCACATTATTTTTGACGGCTTCTCGATCTACCGCGTCTTCTTGCCGGAATTAGTCACGGTCTACAACGCGTTCCTTGCGGGAAAATCTTCTCCGCTCCCGGAACTGCGTTTGCAGTATTCGGATTTTGCCCACTGGCAGCGCGAATCGTTGGGCAGCGCTCGACTCAACGAATCCCGCGCCTACTGGTCGGCTCAGTTGGATGGCCAACTCCCGGTTCTGGAATTGCCCACCGACCGTCCCCGCCCGGCGACGCAAAGCTTCCGCGGGGCCATGCAGCGGTTCGCTTTTTCCAGGAATCTCTCCGATCGATTGCATGAGTTGGCGCAGCGGGAGAACACGAGTTTCTTCACCACGATTCTGGCTGGGTTTACAGCTCTGCTGCGGCGCTACAGTGCGCAGCAGGATTTCGTGCTCGGCACCGTTACGTCCGGCCGCAAGCGCTCAGAGTTGGAAATGCTGCTTGGTTGTTTCCAGAATCCTCTGGCGTTGCGCTTGAAACTGGATGGAGATCCCAGCTTCCGCGAGTTGCTGGCGCATGCGCGAGAAGTAACGCTGGGAGCGCTCTCCCACGACGACGCGCCGTTTGAAAGGCTGGTCGAAGAGCTTTCGGTCCGGCGCGATACGAGCCGGAATCCGCTTTTCCCAGTGATGTTTTCGCTGGTTCCGCCGACAGCGGCTTTCGAGCCCGGATGGGACCTGAACCAGCTCGACGTTGAAATCGGCACCGCCAAGTTTGATCTCGACTTGGAACTCGACGACCGGCCAGAAGGTCTTCTCGGCCGCTTTGTCTACAGCACCGATCTGTTTGACGCAAGCACCATGGAACGCATGGCGGGACATTTCCAGACGATGCTGGAAGCGATTGTTGCCGACCCCGAACAGAAAATTTCCCGTTTGCCGATGCTGACCGCCGCAGAGAAACAGCAGCTCACGGATTGGAACTGCACCGACGCCGAGTTTCCCAGTGAACTCTGCATGCACGATTTAGTGGAAGCGCAAGCCGCGCGAACGCCCAACGCCATCGCGGCGGAACACGGCGATCAGCGGCTGACCTATCGCGAACTCGAGCAGCGCGCCAACCAGTTGGCGCATTTCCTGACGCGACGCGGAGTGGGGCCGGAGTCGCGGGTGGGCATCTGCCTGCGGCGTTCTCTCGAATTGCCCGTAGCGTTGCTAGCGGTGCTCAAGGCCGGCGGGGCCTGCGTGCCTCTCGATCCGGCTTATCCTAAGGAACGCCTCGCCTACATGCTGGAAGATTCGCAGACGTCGCTGGTGCTCACGCAGCCCGGTCTGCTGGCGGAAGTGACCGACTTCGACGCTGAAATCATCGCTCTCGATGCCGGCTGGAATTCGTTTTTTGCCGAAAGCCGTGAGAGCGTCCGCAGCGCGGTCAAGCCTGAGAATCTGGCGTACGTCATCTATACCTCGGGCTCGACCGGCAAACCACGCGGAGTGCTGCTTAGCCATCGCGGTCTGGTGAACCACAGTACCGCGGCAGTGAAACTGTTTGGCATCACGCCGTCTGACCGGATGGCGCAGTTCGCATCGATATCCTTCGACATCGCGATCGAAGAAATCTTCCCAACCTGGATCGCAGGCGCTGCGCTGGTGATTCGTGAGGAAGATGCGTCGCTTGCGGTTGGCGACTTCCTGCGCTGGGTAAGCGAGCGGAGCGTAACTGCACTCGATCTGCCCACGGCTTACTGGCACGAACTGGTCGGAGAACTTTCCGAATCAACGCTGCAATTGCCGGAGAGTCTGCGCATTGTCATCGTGGGCGGCGAGAAGGCTTCGTCCGCGGCGCTGGCGGCCTGGCACAAGCTCGCCGGTTCGCGGGTGCGCTGGGTCAATACTTACGGCCCAACTGAAACCAGCGTGATCGTGACCAGCTTCGAGCCGAAGAACTGGGAAGCGATTCCACCTATTCTTCCCATCGGCCGTCCCATCGCTAATACGAAGATTCACATCCTCGATGAGCATCTGCAGGCGTTGCCTGTGGGAATTCCTGGAGATCTCTTCGTGGCTGGACCGGGGTTGGCGCGCGGATACTTGAATCGTCCAGAAATCACAGCCGAAAAATTCATTCCCAATCCTTTCAGCAGCGAACCCGGATCGCGGATGTACAAGACCGGCGACCGCGCCCGGTATCTGGCGACCGGCGAGATTGAGTTTGCCGGACGCACCGACGACCAGGTAAAGATCCGCGGCTATCGCGTGGAATTAAAAGAGATCGAATCGGTATTGGGATCGTACCCGGGAGTCCGCGAAGTAGTCGTGGTGGCGCGGGAGAGTGCGCGCGAGAACGGGCCGGGCGACAAGCATCTCGCGGCTTACGTGGTGCCGTCGCGCGAACAAGCTCCGACCGGCAGCGAGCTGCGGTCTTATTTGAAACAGAAACTTCCGCATTACATGGTGCCTTCCGCGTTCGTTTTACTGGAAGCGATGCCGAAAACTCCGAATGGCAAAGTGGACCGGCGTGCCATGCCGTCTCCAAAGCCCGCCGATTTCACGGAGCCAAACGAATACGTCGCGCCTGCAGACGAACTCGAGAAAAATCTTGTGCGGATCTGGTGCGCGGTTCTGACCAAAGAGAAGATCGGGATTCGCGACAATTTCTTCGATCTCGGCGGACATTCCTTGCTGGCCGCCCGGCTCATGCATCGCATCGAACAAACCCTTGGACAGCGGCTTCCGCTTGCCGCATTGTTGCAAGCGCCCACGGTCGAACAGTTCGCGGCGCTGCTGCGGCAGGAGGGTTGGTCGGCCTCGTGGTCTTCATTGGTTGCGATTCAGCCGGAAGGTTCACGTCCGCCTTTCTTCTGCGTGCATGGTGTCGGAGGCAACGTGGTCGGCTTCCGCGACTTGGCGCGCCACATGGGACCGGACCAGCCGTTCTACGCACTGCAACCGCAGGGCCTCGATGGCAAGCGCCCCTGCATGACCAGCGTCGCAGAAATGGCCGAGAGCTACCTCCGGGAAATTCGCCGGGTGCAGCCGGAAGGGCCGTATCGCATCGGCGGATACTCTTTCGGTGGACTGGTAGCGTACGAGATGGCGCAGCAGCTTCGCGCTCAGGAGCAGGAAGTAAGCCTGCTCGCGCTGTTCGACACATATCCCGGCAAGATGGAATCCCGAAGCTCGCAGTTGCGCAACCTCCGCAAGCTTCCGTGGAAAGAGGCGGTGAGTTTCATTGTCAAGAAAGGCAGCTTTGTCCTGATGACGCTGCGCAAGCGTCTCGAACTGCAGATGCTGCCCCGGGCATTGCGCAACGTGCGGCAAGCCTCCGCTACGGCGGCCGCCGGATACGATGTTCAGCCCTATGACGGACAGGTTACTTTGTTCCGCGTGAAAGAAAAATCCGCAGGCAGCCTCGACGATCCCTATGCCATTTGGTGGCGGGTGGCCGCAGGTGGAGTCGATCTGCGCGAGATCAGCGGTGACCACCTCAGCCTGCTCAAAGAGCCGCAAGTCAGGCTGCTCGCCGAAGAATTGAATGACGCACTCGATCATCCCTCCGCAAGCGAAGGTTCTCTCGTGGCGGCTGTGAGTTACTAAGCCGGATCGCCCCCATCCAGCAGAATTACTACTTCATAAATCAGAGACAAGGGCCCGATAAATAAATGAGTTCGCCTAATACAGAAGAATTGCTCGATCCGGAATTGTGCAGCGACGGCGTTGTCGGGCTGGATGATGAGTCTGGTAAACCTGAGAACAGCCGCTTCTCCGGCAAGTTCGCGCGCTGGGTCACCAAGGGCGGATTGGCTATCGTCGATCAGGGACTGATTTCTGGTTCCAACTTCCTGATTGGCATTCTGCTGGCACGCTGGCTCATGCCCGAGCAGTACGGCGCGTTTGCGCTCGCGTTTTCGGTGTTCCTGCTGCTCTCCTATGTCTACCAATCGTTTCTGGCGGAGCCGCAGGCGGTATTCAGCGGATCGGCCTACAGCGGATCGCTGCGCGGCTATCTGAAAACGCTTCTCGGCATTCACCTGATTCTGACCTGCTTCGGCGTAGTTTTGCTGGGAGGCGCTGCCGCGATCGCTGCGGTCTTGGGGAAGGGAACCGGCCTGCCGGGCGCGTTGGCAGGAGTCGCAATCGCTTCGCCATGCATTCTTTTTTTCTGGCTCATGCGCCGCTCGTTCTACATGAACATGGCGCCCGGGCGCGCCGCGGTGGGAGCGTTCCTTTACTTCGTTGTGGTCACCGCCGGATTGTTCGTCGCATACAAGAAAGCGTTGATCTCGCCATTCTCCGCTTATTTACTCATGGCGATTGGCGCGCTGGGAACCGGCTTTTATCTTCTCTCGCAAATTAACAAAGTGCTGCCGCCGGACACTGCCGTTCCACCCACGAGGCGTGAGGCCTGGCGCAAGCACTGGGGATACGGAAAGTGGGCGCTGGCAGTTTCAGTTGTGACATGGATTCCGTATTACATGTATTACCCGCTGGTGAGCGCTTTTTCTGGGATGGCGCAGGCAGGCCAGTTGCGGGCGCTGATGAATTTGTCGCTTCCGATGGAGCAGAGCTACACGGCGCTTTCGATTCTCTTTCTGCCCTACGCTGCGCGGGTGTGCCGCCAAAAAGGAATCTCCAGCGCGGGTCCGCTGGTGGCGAAGATTACCTCGCTGTTTGTGGCCGGGGCGGTGGCATATTGGGCGGTCCTGATTCCGCTGAAGGGCCCGGTGTTTCACCTGCTTTATGGTGGCAAGTATATGGAAGTTGCGCACTTCATTCCTTATGTGGCGCTGGGAACGACAATGTGGGCTGCGGCGTTTGGCCCCGCGATTCTGTTGCGCGCCGTCGAGTCGCCCGAGTCTATTTTTTACGCTCGCTGCGTGGCCAGCGTCCTTTCGCTGTTGATTGGAGTCCCCGCCACGCGCGCGTTTGGCCTGTGGGGCGTGGTTTGGAGCATTATCATCGCCAATCTCGCGGCGTTCCTGATCTCGCTGTACATATTGAATCGCAAGTCGAAGTCAGTTCCTGTATTGAATCCAGTTTTGCAAGGTGAGGGCTAGATTATTTATGACGACCCTGAAAGAACTCCGCTACAAAGCATCGCGAACCAAACTTCGGGCGCCCAAGGCATGGTGGGAACACCGTGGTCTCAACGACAAGGATGTATTGTTTGCATCCTTCGAGCGGTCCGGCAACACCTGGCTTCGTTTCGTCCTCATGGAAATTCTTACCAAGGGCGACGCCGGATTTCTGAATGTGAATCAAGTGCTCCCGGAAATGGGCACGCATCGTGAGATGAAGCCCGTGCTGCCGAACGGTGGCCGCCTCATCAAGACTCACGAGCAGTATCGCTCCGAGTACAAGCGCGCCATTTATCTGATGCGCGACTTGCGCGACGTCATGCTCTCGAACTGGGCGCGCGACAAGGAAATGGGATTCTCCGAGTACTTCGACCACGGCAAGGGCATGGACGGATACGTCGAGTCTTTCCTGCAAGGAAAGGTCACTCGCTTTGGATCGTGGCAGTCGCATGTGGATTCCTGGCTGAACTGTCCTCTGGCGAAGAATGGAAACCTGTTGGTGGTGCGTTACGAAGACCTGCGCCGCGATACCGAGAATGGACTGGTGGAAATGCTGCAGTTTCTCGGCATCGAGAGCGATCGAGACCGCATCCGCCGCGCCGTCGAGAATAATTCCCTGCGCAACATGCGCGAGAAGGAAGAGAAGGCGAAGAACTCTGGAGCTACTCTGGGCAAGGGAACTCTGCTGCGCAAGCATAACGTCAATCGTGAAGATGCCCGCTTTGTTCGCACGGGATCGGTTGGCGGCTGGCGCGAAAAACTAACCGACTCGCAAATCGATATGGTCACCAGGTATGCGGGCGAAGCCTTGCTACGTGCCGGCTACCCCGCTGGGCTTGCCATGCCGGTGCAGGGCGAGGAAGTGACCGCTGAAATTCGGGCGTAACGGAAGAGCGATGACTTTAGTACTCAAGAAAATTCTTCCCGCGCTGGCGATGATAACGCTGATGGTCCCTCTAGCTGTGTCCCAAGCCAAGGACGCGGGGTCCGACAACGAGACCTTGCGCCAAGCGGCCGAGAAGACAGGCTTCTGGGTGGGCACGACGATCCAGGGAAGAATGTGGAATCGCGATCCTGAATATAAGCCTGTGCTGGGCCGGGAATTCAACGCGGCGGTGTCCATCGTTTTTCCCGGCCTCACGCAGCCGGAGCGCGGACGTTTTGATTTCAACGCGATGGACGAAGCCATGCGTTTCGCCAAAGAACACAATATGAAACTCATGGGTCATTGCCTGGTGTACAACAATCCGACTTCACCCTCGTGGTTGCACTTTAACGGGGTGACCTGCGGCGGTTGGTCGGCGAAGGATCTGGACGAGATACTGAAAGATCATATTCAGAGAGTTGTCCGCCACGGGGGTGATTCGTATTACGCGTGGGAAGTGGTGAACGAGCCAACTCAGCAGATGCGTAACAGTTGCTGGGCGCGCACTCTGGGCCAAGAGCAGTACATGGTGAAAGCATTTCAATACGCGCGCGAGGCCAATCCGAATGTAATGCTCCTGCTCAACGACACGTTTGGGCAAGCTGGTATTGAAAAAGATCGCGCCGATGCATTCTTCTCTCTGGTGAAGAGACTCAAGGATGCAGGCGCTCCAATCGATGTCGTGGGAACCGAGATGCACTGGGAGATGCCGCAGTTGCGGCCTACCTACCTGGAAGAATTCAAGGACTTCCTCGCCAATGCACGCAAGGTAGGCGTCAAAGTGCATGTCACCGAGATGGACGTCTATCAGGGTCCGACTGATTCTCCCGAGCTTTTTGCCAAGCAAAAAGAGATTTTCTACAACATTGTGCACGCCTGTCTGCAGGATTCGAATTGCATCGGCTTCATGACGTGGGGCATTGCCGATCGCTACACCTGGCTGCGCACCTCGGATTGGAAGAACATGCCGAACGCCAAGCCTGTGTTATTCGACGACAATTTCAACAAGAAGCCTGCCTACTACGGCGTGCTGCAGGCGTTAAAAGAGGGACGATGAACAGTAGCGTTTTAGATCGGACACAGGAACACAGCCTGGATTTGCGCCGGCGCAATCCAATATGGCTGATCTTGCTATTTGTCCTGGTCGGGTTTTCCATCGCGGTTCTCGTGTCTCTGCTCGCCGGTTCCAAGCCCTACGGCGTCTTGGTCGCAGCCACCGCGATCTTGTTGGCGATTCCAATGACGATTTTGGTTTTCCAGGCGCTGCCGCAGGGCTGGGCCAAGCTTCAGATCCTCAAGCAGAACTGGACCTGGTGGCACCCGCTGTGGTTTTTCATCTTCTTCAGCATGCTGGTGTTCCGCATCCGCGACGTGGGCGCCGCCAAGGCGAATCCCCTGGATGCCTGGGCGATGACGCGTATTCTGCCTGAAGTGTTCGTGTCGCTGGCTCTGATCATTCGGCTGTTGTTGAAGAAGCCCAATTGGATGCGCGCTTTGTTCACCGGAATTCCCGGAGCCATGGCAGTGTATTGCCTCGTCTGCGTCGCTTCCTCCGCCTGGTCGGTGAACGCTTCATGGACCGCCTACAAATCGCTGGAGTTTTTGGCGGACGTTGCTTTGCTCGCCTCGATTGTCGCCAGCGCGGATTCGTCGCTGACCTATCAGAACCTTTTGGATTGGACGCTGACCTTCTACGGACTATCTCTGGTCGGCGTCTGGATCAACCTTCCAATCTGGCCGACAGAAGCCATGGATGGCGGCCGGCTGACGGGAGTCGTGCCAGTAGAGGCTTCGAACAGCGTGGGAACGTCGGGCGCAGTGTTGTGCCTGGTTTCGATTTGCCGGCTCATGCCCTTGTTTGGTCGCGCCAAGAGCAAGGCCTGGTACATCTTCCTTTTTGTTTTTGGCCTGGTTTCCATGGTCCTGTCACAGACCAGAAATTCCGAAGCTGCCTTTATGGTTGCGGTGCTGCTCGTCGTGGTCTTCCAAAAACAGTTGCGAAAAATACTGCTGGTCGGCACCGCGGTGTTGGCTCCTTTCGTGCTTGCATCGGTCCTCCTCAGCCAAAGCATGTGGGTGAAGGCCGGCAACCTGATCTTGAGCTTTGCCGAGCGTGATCAGTCCTCGGGGGCGATTGGTTCTCTGAGCGGACGCACCGCCTGGTGGGCCTATGGTCTCGAGCAATTGTCGCATCACCCGTTCACCGGGATGGGCGCTTACGCTGCCGGCCGTTTTGCCGTGCTCGGCAAACTGGGTGTCGGCGCCGCGGCCATGATGCACAGCGACTGGATTGAAGTTATCATCGGCACCAGCTTCTGGGGATTGATTCCCTTCGCCGGCGCCCTGATCGCGGCGTGGTGGCTGCTGATCAAATGCATCCGCAGCAACGCCTTCTCTCCGGCCCAACGCCAGCTAGCGCTCGAATGTCTGGCGCTACTTTGCATGCTCACCCTGCATTCGTTCTTTAACGATGAACTGAGCTGGCACTGTCCGCTGCTTTATTTCATGATTCTGGGCTATGCGGAGTTTGTGCGGGTGCAACGCAAGGCTAAATCCGTCTACGCGCGCGTGGAGCCGCGAGCCTGGGAGATGTCCACAGTTTCAGATTAAAGATTTCTTGACCGAAGACGCACTGCGGGAAAGAAGTACAGCAAAACGGTTATTTCACAAGCGGCAAACAAAACAATAAACTGTTAGGGGGAGTGAACGAAATGGGGAACAAGACTCGTATTTTGGTAACTGGGGCCGGTGGATTCATTGGTCACCATCTGGTCAAGCGGTTGAAGGCCGATGGTCACTGGGTTCGCGGCGTGGACATTAAACAAGCGGAGTATGAAAAGTCCGCAGCCGACGACTTTCGTCTCTTAGACCTGCGCATCTGGGAAAACTGCCTGGAAGCCACGCGCGATATCGATCAGGTCTACAACCTGGCTGCCGACATGGGCGGAATCGGTTACATCACCGCATTCCTGGCCGACATCTCGAAAAATAACATCCTGATCAATGCGCATATGCTCGAAGCCAGCAAGCAGAACGACGTGAAGCGCTTCCTGTTCTCTTCTTCGGCCTGCGTCTACGCGCAGTCCAAGCAGAAGACTGCCGACGTCACGCCGCTGAAAGAAGAAGATGCGTATCCGGCCGATCCCGAGCCGGGTTACGGCTGGGAAAAGCTTTTCGCCGAAGAGCTTTGCCGCTACTACTACCACGACTATAAGTTCGAGACGCGGATTGTGCGCTTCCACAACGTGTACGGCCCGCTCGGTACTTACGACGGCGGCAAGGAGAAGTCTCCGGCTGCCATCTCGCGCAAAGTCGCCAAGGCCCAGGACGGCGGCCAGATCGAGATCTGGGGCGATGGCGACCAGACGCGCTCTTACATGTACGTGGACGATTGCGTCGAAGGCCTGATTCGCCTGATGGCTTCCAACCATCGCGAAGCCCTCAACCTCGGCACCGATGAGATGGTGAGCATCAATCACCTGGTCGACATGATCTGCGGCATCGCTGGCAAGAAGCTGAAGAAGGTCCACGACCTCACCAAGCCACAGGGAGTTCGCGGACGCAACAGCGACAACACTCTGCTGCGCAAGGTCCTCGGCTGGGAGCCTAACATGCCGCTGGAAAAGGGTCTGGCCATCACCTACAAGTGGATTGCCGGCGAAGTGAAGAAGAAGGAAGTTGCCGAATTGGCTGAAGTTGCCGGCGATTAACTTCATCTCGAACCCTTGCCATGTCCAATCCCATGACTGACAATTGCGTCAACATCCTGGGCGTCAGGGTCCATGCAACCAGCATGGACCGCGCCCTCGCGCGCGTCGAATCGGCGCTTGCATTAGGCGAGAAAGGCTATGTCTGCGTCACTGGCGTGCAGGGCGTCATGGAAGCCCAAACCGATTCCAACCTGAAGCGCATCATCAATCACTCGGTTCTCACCATCCCAGACGGACGCCCCACCGTCTGGGTGGGATGGCTCCGCGGATTCCTCAAGATGCGCCAGGTGACCGGTCCCGATATGATGCTCCGCCTTTGTGCGTTGTCGGCAGCCAAGGGTTACACCCACTTTTTTTTCGGAGGAAACGCGGGCGTCGCGGAACAGCTCAAGGATTCACTCACCCAGCGTTTCCCAGGCATGAAAGTGGTGGGAACCTACACTCCTCCATTTCGTCCTCTCTACGCTGACGAAGAAGCCGAACTCATCCGCATGGTTTCCGAAACCAAGCCAGATTTCTTCTGGGTAGGACTGAGCACTCCGAAGCAGGAGAGATTTATGGATGAATACATCTCCAAACTCGACACCAAGCTCATGTTCGGTGTGGGTGCGGCTTTCGACATCCACACTGGTCGAATTAAGGATGCTCCCTATTGGATGAAACTCACGGGCGTGCAGTGGCTGCATCGGATTTACCAGGACCCGGCGCGCTTGTGGAGACGCTACCTGGTGAACAATCCGAAGTTCGTCTACCGCATTACGCTGGAACTGCTCGGCATTGCGAAGCAGGAGACCGCGCAAAGTCGTTAGCCACGGATTTTCACGGATCGGCACAGATATTTTTTTTCGATCTTTGCTTTTGTTTGATCCGTGTGAATCCGTGCAGATCCGTGGCCAACTGGCGTCAAGATGAATTTCACCCATGAGAGTTCTAATCGTACACGGGGCTTACCAGCAGTTCGGAGGAGAGGACTCCGTTGTACGAGCCGAACGGGAGTTGCTCGAGCGCCACGGCGACGAGGTGCTTCTCTACTCCCGCCACAACGACGAAATCAAAGAATTCGGCGCTGTTGCAAAGGCGACCTTTTTCCCGCAGACGGTTTATTCCTGGAAGAGCAGCGGCGAAATTGCGGACGTGGTCCACGGCTTTCAGCCCGATGTGGCCTTCGTCCACAATATTTATCCGTTGCTCTCGCCGTCGGTGTATCACAAGCTGCATTCGCTTGGAGTACCGGCGGTACAGGTGCTGCACAACTTCCGTCCTTTTTGCCCGAACGGCTTCTACTACACGCAAGGGCAAATTTGTGAGGCGTGCAAGGGCGGCAACTATCTGAATGCGGTTCGCAAGCGCTGTTACAAGGATAGTTATGCTCTCAGCGGACTGTATGCGCTCACCCTGGGCTCCAACCGGCTTGCGGGGATGGTAAACAAGATCGCCGGATTCATCTGCCTCACGGAATTTTTCAAAATCAAGATGCAGGAGGCTGGCGTTCCGGATTCCAAGTTGTTTGTACGGCCGAATTTTGTTTATGCGCCGCCGCTCACTGCCAACGGAAACGAGGCCGGCAACTATGCCATCTACATGGGCCGCTTGTCCCCGGAGAAAGGCTGCTGGACTTTAATTCATGCCTTTGAACAGATGCCTCAAGTTCCTCTGAAGATCCTTGGAACTGGGCCGATGGAGCAGGAATTGAAGGATTACGTTCGCCAGAAGGGAATGGCCAACGTTCAATTTCTGGGGTTCAAAAGCGGCGAGGAGAAATGGCAACTCCTCCGAAATTCTCTTTGCCTGGTCGTTCCTTCGGAGTGGTACGAGAATTTTCCAGTGACTGTCCTCGAGGCGTTCATGGCAGCCAAGCCGGTAGTTGCCTCGCGCATGGGCGGCTTGCCTTACATCGTGGATGAAGGCCGGTCGGGTCTTCTATTTGAGGCGGGCAAAGTAGGCGAACTGGTCCAGAAAATTCGATCCCTGGTGGATGATCCCGCTGGCGCCGTACGCATGGGCGCTTGCGGCCGGCATTTGAGCGAAACCAAGTATGGCCCGGAACAAGGCTACAGCAATCTTATGAAAGTGTTCTCGCAGGTGCAGGCCACAGCATGAGTATCGCTCTCGATGTGAAGATCGAAAGTCCGAGTTCCCGCCATAGTTTTCAGGAGAACTCCGGGCACCAGATTGGTTCCATGAGTCCGGGGCCGGTGTTTGTGGTGGGCATGTGGCGCTCAGGAACCTCGCTCTTGTACGCATTGTTGAACCAGCACCCGCAGATCGGCCTCATGTACGAGTCCGATTTCGCATTGTTGTCGCCGCTTTTTCTGTTGCAGCGAAAGAGTTCTTCGTGGGTGCCGAAGGTCGATTCCTGGAACGGAGCACTGACCCGGCACAAGATCGACACCGCCAGCATTCCCGAGAACACGGTTGGTTTGCCCAACGCCTTTCGCGAAGTCGCCCAGCAGTATGCGAAAAAGAAAGGCGCAACGGTTTGGGGATGCAAGTCGCCCAATTACTACGATTGCATGAACCAGTTGGCCGACTGGTTTCCCGGCGCGAAGTTCATCGTGATCTGGCGCGATCCCGCGGACGTTTGCCGCAGCATCGTACGGGCGGCCAAGAAATCGCCGTGGTTCGCGCGGCCGGGAATGGACCTTCGGGCTCTGCTCGGTTGTCGCCGCATGAAAGAAGAGGCGGATGAATTGGTGCGTCGCGGCGCTGCCATTCACCAGTTGCAATACGACGATCTGGTGCGGGAACCAGTCGCCGCATTGACCGCAATTTGCGACTTCATCGGCGTACCTTTCGATCCCAGGATGAATTCTCTCGAGGGCGCGGACCGCTCCGCCATCTACAACGGCGATCATCATTCCATGGTCAAGAGTTCCAGCATCGTGGCCGATCGCGAGCGTCCGGAAGTACTGTCTCCCGAACTCAAGCGCAAAATCGAGCGCTACATCGTATTCTGGCGAAAACAAAGTGACGGGCATTGGCCGGTCAACGCGGCTGTAAGCGATGGGACAAAAGCTGCATCCTGGCTGGAGCGTACCCGCGACCGCGCCCGGCACGGTCTGCTCCGTAGTGTTGACTTAACAGTCCCTATCCTTTATTCTGTAGTCCCCATTGCGGTTTGGCAAAGATACCGGGAAGTGAAATCCCGTTATCAACAAGTTTCAGTCAAGCCCAACAGAAGTGAAGGTATCTAGTTCAGAAATCCCCCTAACAGATTCATTCTAAAATGTTAATTAGCACTCGGTCTTGCGGCATCCGAGATACTCAAATGCGACATATTGTGACGTTGCCTCCTCACGCAACCTTCAAGAAAGAGTTTCACCCTTTGACTCGATCGGCCAAAGTGGCAGTTCTTGCCTGCTTGCTTGTATTGCTGTGCGGCTCCGGATTCGCCCAGAGCGGAACCATGAGCACTTTTCCCGGCCTGAACACGACCGTCAAGATGGAGAATGCAACTGCCGCACCAGATGTGACCATCGCGGTGGGAACTCTTGAATATTGCGAGCACGTCAACAGTACTTACCAGTGCTGGTACAAGAGCGGTGTCAACGCGAATCAGCCGGTGAGCTTTCTTGGCAACAAAAACCCCAAGACCGACTCAGGTCCCTGGAGCCAGAACAGCAACAACAGCGGCAACACGCC
>OBLU010003242.1_pt1 | contig 14737 bp, 8 predicted proteins | sample 1518681 | NCBI WGS metagenome assembly OBLU01 (sample SAMEA3539304, study PRJEB22396) | soil metagenome | biome: tundra; feature: field; material: soil | place: USA | collected 2010-05 | depth 0.15 m
TGAGAATCGCCTCGCGATTTGATCGTACCTCAACGTCGAACGCCCGGAGCGCCGGCTCGGAGCCGGGAGCGCCGGGATATCAAGACAGTGATGCGCGCAACCTGCGACAATATCTACTCATTGTCATGTGGCTTTCCCTCAACAAACCGAAGCTCGATAATCTCGCGGGAGACATCTGGAGATCCCCGCCTTACCACGCTCTATTGGTACGTCGGGCAACGCATCCGGCAAGACATCCTCAAGGAAAAGCGGGCGGACTATGGGGAGCAGATCGTGTCCGCACTGAGTGCACAATTGGAGAGAGAGTTTGGACGCGGATTTGGGGAAAAGAACCTCCGCCGCATGATCCAGTTCGCCGAAGTCTTCCCCGACCGGGAGATTGTCGTATCGCTGATGCGACAATTGACGTGGACCCACTTCCTCGCGCTGATCCCGCTGGATCAGCCGCTGCAACGCGACTTTTACGGCGAGATGTGCCGTGTGGAGCGTTGGAGCGTGCGCACGTTGCGGCAGAAGATCAACGGGATGCTCTTCGAGCGTACGGCGCTGTCGCGGAAGCCGGAAGAACTGGCGGCGCTGGAACTCAAGCAACTGCGCGAGGAAGACAAGGTCACACCCGATCTTGTCTTCCGCGATCCCTACATCCTCGATTTTCTCGGGTTGAAAGACACCTATGCGGAGAAGGACGTGGAAGCGGCGATCCTGCGGGAGATGGAAGCGTTCATCCTCGAACTGGGCGTGGGTTTCTGTTTCGTGGCCCGCCAGCAGCGCATGCCAATTGACGACCGCGACTACTATCTCGACCTGCTGTTCTATCACCGCAAGCTGCGCCGCCTGATCGCAATTGACCTGAAGCTCGGCAAGTTTGAGGCGGCGGATAAAGGCCAGATGGAACTCTATCTGGGCTGGCTCAAACGGCATGCTTGCGAGCCGGACGAGGCCGAACCTCTGGGCATGATCCTTTGCGCGGGCAAGAGCGAGGAACACATCGCGTTGCTCGAGCTCCAAAAGAGCGGCATCCACGTGGCCAGCTACTGGACGGAGGCGCTGCCGCGGAAGGAACTGGAGCGCAAACTCCACCAGGCGGTGCGCCTGGCCCGGGCCCGGCTGGAGGCGGCAAAGGGCTGAGCAGGCTCGCTTCGCCGAAAGTGCTGCCGTCAGGGCTGTAGACCGGATCGAATCGCCAAAACTATTGCAATCCGCAATCAGTGCATGTTTCAGACGCTACCCAACGTTGCGGCGCCCGGCGGCTGGGAGTATGCTTTCAATCAGAGGGACTGTTCCATGAGGATTTTCCTGCAAGTTGCTTTGTGCTGCCTCTTGGCGGGCGGCGCGGTGGCGCAGCGGCGCGGCGGCGGCGGGGGAGGCGGCTTTCGCGGCGCTGGCGGCGGCGTGGGGCGCGTCGGCGGAATCGGTGGTTCCACCGCTCGGATCGGCGGATCTTTTGGAGGAATCGGCGGATCTGCCGGGCGAATCGGCGGAGTCGGCAACGGCGGTACTTTCCGCGGCTTTGGTGGCGGCTTCAACCGCGGTTCCTACGGCTACCGCGGTTCCTATGGCGGCTATGGTTATGGCTATTACTCGCCTTGGCCTTATGGCTTCGGTTTGAACTATTGGCCGTCGTACTATTACCCAAGCTATTACCCGTACGGCAGCTATTACCCCTACGTCGGCGATTATTCGTATCCGTCGGCGTACCAACCTAACGCGACTGTGGTCTATCCCCCTCCGGCGCAGGACCCGCCGCCAGCGGCATATGCAGCGCCCGCCAGCCAGGCGAGAGGGCAATACGACCAGTATGGCCAGGAGATCCGACCTCCGGCTCCAACAGACGATTCGTCCCCCATTTACCTTATCGCCCTTAAGGGCGGCGTAGTCTACGCCGCTTCGTCGTACCAGGTCACCGGCGGCGCGGTTCATTACGTCACGCTCGATCGCCAGGAGAAGCAGGCGCCGCTCGACAGCGTCGACCGCGACCTGAGCCAACGGCTCAATCGCCAGCGCGGCGTGCCCTTCAGCCTTCCGCAATAAAAAACCGGGCCGCGGGCCGGTATGCCGAGCTTGCGCGCCCCTTTTTTACAACGTTTTTGCATAACGCCAGTTGCATTACGCCGCACGTTTGTTTAGAATCACCTAGCATTGGGTGGCCACGGTGATAGTAGGTCACCCGTCCGGAGGGCGGCATGATAACGCGTGTGCGGCTTTTGGCGGTGTTTCTGCTGGGAATCGCGGTTCCCGGGGTCCGGGGATATCAGGACTCCGACCGCATTCGTAGGATGGAAGCCGGCGGCGATGCCATGGGCGCTCGGGCAGCCTTGGCCCGAGATGTGCGGAACCGCCCGAACGACATCGGCGCGCTGACGAATTACGCCGAATTCCTGGAGCGCTACGGCGATCCGGAGTGCCGGGATACGTACCGCAAGCTGCTTGCGGCGATCGGGAACTCGGGCAACTCGGCGCGCACCGCGGCCATTTCACGGCGTCTGGCCCGCCTGGATCTCCTCGCCGGCGAACGCGAAGCGGTCTCCCGGGATCTGGACGTCTACGCGCGCGCCACCGGCAAGCGCCTTGCCATGGGCGACGCGGGACTTACCGACGAGAAATGGCCCACCGCCCAGATCCCCGGACCGATGCGCTCGTTTGCCCGCATGGCCGCGCTCCCCCCGGATGCCGACCCGGCGGACGTCCTACCCTCGCTCGCGCGCAATGTGATGACTAGCGGATACCAGACCGGTCGCGGCAGCGAGGCCTTCGAGCCAACCGAGTACCTCAAGCTGGTCCGCCGCTATCTGTCGCAGGCTCGGGAATTACAGACCCTGGCCGGCAAAGGGAAGGTCATCCGTATCGAAAAATGCGAATCGCCCGAAGTGGCGGATCTGCTGCGCATCCTGGGCTACCGCATGCGCGGGGGGTGCGGGTCCGAAGTAGTGCTGGAAACCGTGAACGCCACCCGCGCCTTCGTCACCAGCGATTCGGGGTTCCCCATCAATATGCTGGAGCAGGCCCTGCGCACGGACCGGCCCTTCTCATACGACTACTCGCCAGCCATCGTCCCGGTGGTCTTCGGTCCGGACTACTGGACCTCTGGCAGCAAGGAAACTCCCGATTTCATCGAGACGCTCATAGGCGATCCGGCCCTGTGCCGGCTGTACCTCGCGTTTGCCAAGCTCGACCGCGAGACCGCCGAGAGCCTGCGAAAGACGGTTTCCTTCACCCGCCTGAAAACCTATGCGCACGTGCTGGATTTCTATGGCGGTATGTTCGCGATCCGCGGCGGGAAGGCCGTGACTCCCGGCGGCGCGCGGTCCGAATCCGCGTGGGCCGAGCTGGCGGGGGTTCCGCCCGCTCAGGGTCCCCAGTTCTTCGACAAGCTCATCGCCAAGGACGACGGCTGGCTGGCCAGTCTGTACGACGCGCTGGCGCGGATTCATGGCCCGGTCGAAGAGTATCTGACCGACCCCGCGCGCATCAAGCGTTTCTACGCCGCGATTCGGGGCCGCGTCACCTCCCCTGGGCCGGCCCGCCCGGTCCTGCGCGCCAACGCCGACATGATGCTCCTCACCACGCGGCTTCGGCTCGACCCGAGCGGCAGGCCGCACATCCCCGGCAACCTCGAGATCTGGAAGAACCTGTTCGCCAAGAGCACGCTCGGCAAGTACGATATCAGACTGTCGCATCAAGCCCCCGCCTGGAAGGACCCCGACGACCTGGTGGAGGCCCTTTTCGCGCTCTGCCGCAAGAACGTGGAAAATCAGCCGCTGAAGATTTTCATGGCTATCAGCGACGTGGACCGCAACCGCGCCGCGCCGCTGGAGCCGGCTGTCGTGGACCGGCTGGTCCGCGACTACCCCGTCTACAGGGCCCAGTACGCCATCTTCGGTGAATCGCCTGCCCTTACGGGCAAGTCCATGGGCGCGTTTCTGGATGCGGCCGGCGCCGTTTCCAAAATTCGCGAGCAACTTCTGCGCGCCGATTCCTCGGGCGTGTTCCAAGCGCTGGTCGGGCTGTGGCAGATCCTGGTCCGTCAGGAGAATATTCCCGAAAATCGGGCCGACTCCGTTTTTGCCAGCCTGGTGGGCACGTTCGGCCAGATCCGCGATAACCGCGACCTGTTCGACGCCGGCGTCAAGGGCGTGGACTTGCTGCTCGGCGCGGCGCGGGCTCCGGAGCGCGGCGGCGCGGCGCGCGAGCCGCAAGAGAGCCTGGTGGATCTGCTGGCCGGAAGCTCCGCGGGCGCCGCCGCCGAGACGCACGATCTGCTCGCGGGGGAGATCGCCGGCGTTCTGGAAGCGCAGCGCATCGTTTCGCTCGACGTGCTTTTTCAGCTCGCCGATCGTCTCGAAGCCATGGCTCGCGGTGAAAAATCCGACGCCGCCGCCATGAACAAACTCACCAGCCGCATCTCCGAAATCCAACTTCCGCGCCCGGCGCTCTCCACCGCCGAGAAGAACGCGCAGGACGTCCAATCCTCGATCCAGAGGCACATCGACGCCGAGCGCGGTTTCAATCCGCGCACCGCCATCCAGAGGGCGGGCAGCGATCCCGCGAAGCTTAAGGAGATCCGCGGACTGCTCGCGCCCCTGCTGCGGGACACGTTGTTGGCCTTCAATTACGCCTACTATTCACCGCCGAAGGCGCAGGTGCTGTATACCAATCCGCTATTCGTGCGGAGTCACGATTTCATCGGGGCCATGGGCTCCGATGGAGCATGGCTTTCCGCCGAGGTCGCGTCGGCCGGCTGGCCTTCCAACGGCGGCGGGCGCCTGACGGGATCGCTCGCCGGTTTGCCCTATGCGCTGGCGTCGGCCGAGCAGAACTTCCTGGTACCCACCCACACGCAGGCGCTGATTTGGAGCGACCTGGTTCCGCAAATCATCGTCAGCGCGACGCTCCCTCGATGGGGGAACGTCACGCCCGCGCAGATTCATTGGGTGGGACTGCACCTGCGCTACGCGCGCGAGTTGCTGGCCGAATCCGCCTTCGATGCGGAGACCCGCGCCCAGGCGCTGGAGGCGCTGGCGCCTCTGGCTTCGCCCGCGCGCATTCGCGACGTGGACCTCCTGATCGAGCGGGGGGACGTGAACGAAGCGTCCCAAATGCTGACCCCGTCGGAGCAGTTCTCGCTGGCTCGCGCGCTGGCTGCCTCGCGCAAGGACGAAGATTCCGGCCTCTTGCCCGAGCTTCGGGAACTCGCTCGCAGTTCGCCCCGGGAGGCGAATTACGCCGCCATTTCCCGCGCGTTCGGGACGCCCAAGCCCACGCTGACCAATTCCTATCGTCCCGAGTTGCTCAACCTCCGTACCTTCCCCACGCTGATGGGCTACTCCAGCCGCATCTTGGCGGAAAGTTGGGAATCCAACACGCTCTACTGGGCGGCGCTGGCGGACGAGTTGTATTTGCCGCCCGCGCAGCTCAACGTGAAAATCCCCGCGTGGACCGGGTCGCTGGTGGAACATATCTTCGCCTCCAACCTGGACGATTGGCCCGCGGTGCTGAAATCGCTGCGCGTGGTGGGCGCGGAGGAGCGCGCGCACGGCCGCCCGGCCAGGCAAGAGGCCGCGCTCGAAGGGAACCCAAACAGGTAAGAGATCATGAGGATTTCCAGACGAACGTTCATTGGAATGGCCGCTGGGGCGCCGTTCCTTGGGGCCCAAGAGGCCGGGAAGCCGCCCGTCTTCCGGGTCAAGGTCGATATGGTGGTGCTCGCATTCACCGTGACCGACAGCAAGAATCACTACGTCAACGGCCTGAAGCCCGCCGACATCCGCGTCTCGGAGGACGGGATCGCGCAGAAGATCTCGACCTTTGCGGAAGGCGCCGGGCAGCCTCTGGCGATCGCTGAGAACGGATCCGTCCTACCGCTGATCGGGGCGCCCGGGGTACTGCCCGGACTGGAGAATCCCGACGCCTTCATCGGCACCAACGTCTTCGTTCTCTTCGATACCAGCAACTTCATGTACCGCAGTTTCGTGTACGCCGAAGACGCCATCGCCGATTTTGTTCGCGGCCTGGACCGGTCCGATTCCGTGGCCGTGTACACGTTCAGCCGCAATCTCTCCCGGGCGGCGGAACTGACCCGCGATCGCGGCACTGCCATCGCCGGCCTGCGCGAATCCGTGGCCGGCGACGACACCGCGCTGTACAACGCCCTGCTGATCACGCTACGCGACGCCGCCAAAGTCCCCGGCCGCAAGCTGGTCATCGTGTTTTCCAACGGCCCCGACAACGCCAGCGTGGTGTCCCCGACGGATGTCAGCGCCGTGGCGGAGGACGAGGGCATCCCCATTTACGTCATCTCCACGAACGAAGTGAACCAGGATCCGATTTCCAGCGCCTCGTTCCGCCGGATCGCCACCCGCACCGGCGGCAAGGCGTATTGGGCGCGATCCTGGCAGAAACAGGTAGAGGCCTTCGAGGACATCCGTGAAGATCTGGGGAATTCGTACACCGTCACCTACTACCCGAGGCCCAACCCCAACGATGGTTTCCGAAAAATCGCGGTGGAGATCTCCGGCGACCCGGGCAAGAAGCTCCGCGTTCACACCCGGCCCGGATATCGGCCGACTAAAGGCGCCTAGCTCCCGCTGGTGTAAAGTGCGGCCAAGCCTTCTGGCCCGCGGCCGGGCGTTCGGGCGAGCGATGCCCCGCCCCCCTGCGGCGACCTCAGGCACGGCTCCACAAGTTCTAAGTCTGCTGCCCCGCTTGCCTCCTGGCTTCTTCCTCGCAGCCCTCTCAGAGCCGGTTCAACAAGTCCTGAATCTGCTTCTTCTCATCGTTGGCGGGATTGAGCGACAGCGCTTTTTTCACTTCCTCCTTGGCCTGCGCCTTATCGCCTCTCTGCGCCATCGTCAGCCCCAGGTGATAGTGGAATGTCGGCCGGCCGGGGTTTTTCGTCACGAGATCCTGGAAAATGGGAAGCGCCTGGTCCGGCAGGTTCTTCTTGAGGTAGATCCAGCCCAGGGTGTCGGACACCTCTGCCATGTTGGGAAGGATCCGCTTGGCCTGCTGCGCCATGGTGAGCGCCTGATCGAGGTCCCCATTGTGCTCGGCGAGGCCGAAAGCCAGGTTGTTCAGAACATATCCGTTGTTCGGATCGAGCTTCATGGTGGCTTCGTAGATCTGCCGCGATTCGGGCCAGCGGTCCGCGGATGACAGCGTCATACCGAGCGTGGTGAGCACTTTTTCGTCGTCCGGCAGGCTCTTCCGGGCTTCCTGAAGCGCGGTAATGGCCGCGGCGAAGTCGCCTTTCCGCCGATAGATCTCGCCGATCTCGAAGTACAGCTCTCCTTGCGTTTTCGATCCCTTAGGCGTGGCCGCCAAGACCTTCTGGTACTCGGCGATGGCCATATCGAAGCGCCCCGCGCGAAACTCCACGTTGCCCAGCGCCAGATGAAAATCCAAGCGGGCCGGCGTCTTGGCGGATTCCGCCTGCAAGAGCTGGACCGCCTTGTCGACCATGTTCTGCGCCATGTAAGTCTCGACGACGCCCATCAGACCGCGCGTGTTGGCGGGGTTCAGCTCGTAAGCGCGGCGGAAAGATGCCTCGGCATCCTTGTACTTCTTCTCGGCCAGGTCCACCACGCCCAATTGAAACGTCACGTCCGGCGAACTCGGGTTCGCCTTGAGCATTTGGTCCAGCACCTGGCGGGAGTCGCCGAACTTCTTTTGGCCCATCATCGCCGCAGATTCGATCAGCTTTGCGGCGGCGTTGTTCGGGTCGTATTTCAGGACATCCTGGGCGGACCGGACCCCCGCGTCGTACTCTTGGCGGGCCACCTGCAACTGCGCCAAGGCGAGGCGCGCCGAGGTGTAATCCGGTCGCAGCTCGATGGCTTTCGCGAACTGCTGCCTTGCCGGCTCCGCTTCGCCGTGCATGGAGTAGGCGCGGCCCAGATTGTAGTGCGCCACGGGGTTGTTGGGAGACGCCGTAACCACCTGCTGCAATTCGACCAGGGCTTTGGCAACCTCGCCTTTGTCCAGCTCGAAACTCGCCGCTACCCCGCGCGCGTCGGGATCCTTGGGGTTGTCCTTCAAGATCTGTTCGTTGTATCCGGCCGCTTCCGCGCGTTTGCCTTGCCGCATCAGCACGTCGATGATGCGCTTCTCATAGCCCACCTTGTTCTTGCTGTCCTTGCTTATTCCCTCCTTATACTCGCGAACGGCGGAATCGCCGTCTCCCACCCGGAGGTAGAAATCGCCTACATCGAGATACGCCCTGGGGTATTCGCCGGCTTTCGACTTGAGCTGCTGGAGCATGCCCAGCATGTCGTCGCGGCGGTTCTCCGCCACGTACTCCTCGGCGAGCGAGATGAGGAAGCGGAACTGTTTGGGATTGCTTTGGTACCCGGACAGCAGCAACGCCTCGGCATCCTTGTGTTTGTTCTGTATCCATAGCAACTTGTATAGTTCGCTATAGGCTTCCAGGCTGGTCTTGTCCTTGGCGATGACAGTGCGGTAAATCTGCTCCGCGGCCGCGAAGTCGCTATTCAGCATGAAGCCGCGGGCCAACTGCATGGCGACGCCTTGGTTGCCGGGCTGAATGGCGTCTGCCTTGTGGTATTCCGCCAGGGCCGCGTCCAGGCTTTGATGAGCGTCGCCGGCTTTCTTGACCTTGAAGGCCTCGAACGCCTTGGTGAAGTCGAGGTCTCCGGTAAGGCGGTGGCCGTCGAACGAGTTCGGATCGCGCTTGAGCAGATCGCTGCAGAAGCCCTGGACCTCCGCCATGAGGCTCTCATCGTGGATGGCCATTGGGCTCAGGTATATCTCGGCGAGTTTGACCACCGCATCCCAGTGTTCCGATTGACCGGCCGGAAGGAGTTCTTTCGCTCTCCGCAGTTCCCTCAACGCTCCGCCCCAGTCCGGCGGCTGGCCCTTCAGGGCGACCAGCGCGAGCCTATAATGCGCCAGCCCGTAACGCGGATCGATCTTGATGGCGTTGCGGTACTGGATCGAGGCTTCTTTGTACCTCGCCTTATCGAAATACTTGTTTCCACTGTCCAGGTACCGCTTCTTGGCGACATTTGGGTCGCGGCTGCATGACACAAAGGCCAGCACCGCGATGAGCGCGAGCGCAACGGAACGGATCGAACGCATATGTACCTCGCCGGTTGATTCTCTTCCACTTTAGGACAGTCGCACGCTCTTCGCCACAGGCACGACCGCCGAAAGGGCGCATGGGCACAATCTGTGCGTACTGGTAACCCCGCGCGGCAAAGGCGCACAACTCTTCTAAGGTACCACCAGCACGGCAGGCCGGACCAGCCTACGAGCGGAATGCGGTTCCGCGCCCCAATTGAATCCATGGTAGGATTGGTTGTTTCCCCCTGCCGATTTCAACGTGAAGCTGAACGTATCCCTATGCAGAAACAGGAACCGAAGCGAGTCCTGGCGGTCCTCAACGATCTCTTCTTCTCCGTAAAGCTCGCCGACGCGGCCAAGCGCGCGGGTCTGGCGCTGGAGTTCGTCAAGGATGCCCGGCAAGTGCTGGAGAAAGCGCAACAGAAGCCCGCGATCATCGTTCTCGACCTGAACTTCGAGGCGGCCGGCCCGTTAGACCTGATCTCCGCGCTCAAGGCCGACGCCACGACGAAGGGCATTAGCCTGATCGGTTACGTGTCGCACGTGCAAGGCGAGTTGAAGCAGCGGGCCCACGATGCCGGCTGCGACATGGTCCTGGCGCGTTCGGCGTTTTCGCAGAGTATTCCCCAGATTTTCAAGCGTCATTCAGGGGCCTGACTTCCGGCGGCGCGCCTTTCAAATCGAATGGTCCGCCGGTGCGTCTTCGCCACGCCAGATGCGGCGCGACGTCCAGTCTTCGGCCGTGCCGGTCCAGAACGGGTGGGCCGGCGCGAGGCCCAGCGGCAGCAGAACCGTCGCGCAGAGATACAGGCTCCCGGTTGAAATGTAGCTCTCGCCCAAGTGCGGCTGGTGGCCGCAACAGCCAACCGTCAGCCACCCGGCGTCGTCGAAAGTTCCCTGCGCGTCCAAGGTTCGGCGCGCCACCGCCGTCAGCGCAACGCGCGCGCGCGGACCGTTGAGTCCGGCCGGCAACTGGCCGAGGAGCGCCATTTGCGCCAGCAAGTGAAACGCGCCGCAACGGTACGTCACCGAGCGCCCCACCACCGGGTACGAGCCATCGGGAGCGATCAGGCGCTCTTGGATGGCTGCGTACCGTTTCGCCCGTTCCAGCGTGTCCGGCAGAAAGCTGTCCCAACTCCGGCTGTGCTGACCGATATTCCGCAGCACATCCAGCAGCATCGGCTGGATCACGAAGCTGTTGTAGTAATCCCAGTGGAAGCGCGGGCCGTCGCCGTACACGCCGTCGCCGGCGTACCACTGCTGGTGCTGGCGAATCGCATAGTCGATGCGCATGCCGTCCCACCGTTCGCCCATGAGCGCCAGCGCGGCCTCCACCGTGGCGGAGAACAACAGCCAATTACTGAAGCCCGGCGTAATCGCGCGGCTGGAAGCCAGCGCCGCGGTCAACTTGCGCTGCACCGGCGCATCCAGTTTCTTCCAGAGCTCGTTCGGCGCGCGCAGCAGCGCTTGCGCCAGAAACCCGCAATCCACCAGCGGCTGGCTGCCCTCGTAGAAGTTGAGGTAATCGGGCGATTGGGGGTCGGTGGCGGAGCGGATCGCCTCGCGGGCCAGTTTCGCGTACCGTTGCTGGGCATCGCGCTCGCCGCCCGCCGGAAGTGCAGCCTCCAGCCACGGCGCGATGCCCGCCAGCAACCGGCCCAGCGCCTCCAGGTGCGTGTACCTGCGCCGGTCCGCCACGTTACCGGTGACGCATTCCACCGGCATGTTCCGCTTCAAGGTCCCGGCCGCCAGATTGCTTAGGACGGGCTCCGCCAGCTTGCCCAGGATACTCAACCAATACTGGCGGTCGCGGGTCGCCGCCTCTTGCGGCGCCCCCCGCGCGGCGCCCGCCGCCAGCCCGGCGCCCGCAACCGACTGAAAGAACGCCCGCCGGTGATTCATTTCCACGGTACAGTGTAGCCCAGAACCGCAACGAGAAGGCGAGCGATTCCGCGCAGGAGTTCTTTCGCCTCTGACGGGGCTGTACGGCTTCGACCGATTCCCCATGGCTCGCGCCATGGGCTACTTTCTATCGCCCTTTCGGGCTTGCCGCGCCGCCAAATACCGCAATCCGCCGGCGCCGCCCTGGCGCACACCCGATTGGCGCGGCTTGGCGATCGGACTCGCGCTCGCAGCCCGCCGCGGGCCCGGCCCTTACTCCACCGACGCCAGTTGACGCCACTCTCTGCCCTGCGATTGCGCTACTCCGCGGTGCGTCACGTAGCCGTTATAGGTATTCACGCCCTCGCGGATCGCCGCGTGGCGCTCGCATGCGCCTTCGAGACCCTTGTTCGCCAGCTCCAGCAGGTATGGGAACGTGGCGTTGGTGAGCGCAAAGGTCGAGGTGTGCGGGACCGCGGCCGGCATGTTGGAGACGCAATAGTGCAGTACGCCATCGACGACATACGTCGGCTCGGTGTGGGTGGTGGCGTGCGACGTTTCAAAGCAGCCGCCCTGATCGATAGCCACATCCACTACCACGGCGCCGCGCTTCATGCTGGCGATCATCTCCCGCCGCACCAGTTTGGGGGCGGAAGCGCCGGGAATCAGGACGGAGCCTACCACCAGGTCCGCCATCCTCACGCTCTCGCCAATGGTCCAGGAATTGGAGGCCATAGTGACCAACTGTCCGTTGAAAATGTCGTCCAACTCGCGCAGGCGGTTCAGATTCCTGTCGATCATAGTCACGCGGGCGCCCATCCCGACGGCGATCTTGGCCGCATTGGTCCCCACGATGCCGCCACCGAGTATGACGACGCTGGCGGGCGCCACGCCGGGAACTCCCCCCAGCAGAATGCCGCGGCCGCCGTTCTGCCGCTCCAGGTACTGGGCGCCAACCTGTACCGACATGCGTCCCGCCACTTCGCTCATCGGCGTGAGCAGCGGCAGGGAGCCATCGGCTTCCCGTATGGTCTCATAGGCGACGCCGTTCACCCGCGCGGCCAGCAGCCGGTCCGTCAGGTCCGGCAGGGGCGCCAAATGCAAGTAGGTGAACAGAATCAAACCCGGCCGGAAATTGCCGTATTCGGCCGGCTGCGGCTCCTTGACCTTCACGACCAGGCCGGCCTTGCTCCACACTTCCGGAGCGTTCTGAACGATGGCCGCGCCGGCTTGCAGGTACTCCTGGTCGGTGATGGAACTGCCCTCGCCGGCATGCGTCTCCACCAGTACTTCATGTCCCGCTTCGCGCAACGCGCTGACGCCGCTGGGTACCAGGCCGACGCGTGTCTCGTGGTCTTTGACTTCCTTCGGAACGCCGATGATCATACCCCAGCCTCCGGCCCCAGATTAACACCACAGCGGCGTGGGGCGCTGCGCGTTTACTTCCGTTTAGCCATTAGCCGCACTTTGCCTGTCTGTGAAATGCCGCCGGGAGCTAGGGCGTCGTTGACGATTTCCGCCTGCTCCTGCTGATGGCGTTTGCCGGATCCCGTGGCGGGGCTGGCACTCTCGGGCCGGCCGATGTAGCGCAATTCGCGCCGCGTCTCCTGCAACAACGGCTGGAACGACTCCCGCATGAAGCGCCACGGTCCCATGTTGCGCGGCTCCTCCTGCGCCCATACTACGTCGGCCGCGGCCGGGTAGCTCTCGATGATCCCGGCCGCCTGGTCCGCGGCGAACGGATAAAGCTGTTCCACCCGCGCCAGCGCCACGTGTTCCGCGTTCCGCTCGCGGCGCGCGGCGAGTAAGTCGTAGAAGACCTTGCCGGAGCAGAACACCAGGCGCGAGACGCGCGCGTCGCCGGCCGGCTCCGGGTCGCCCAGAATCTCCTGAAACCCTCCGGCGGTGAAATCCCGCAGGCGCGATACCGCGTCCGGATGCCGCAGCAGGCTCTTGGGCGCAAAGACCGCCAGTGGTTTGCGTACGCCGCGCCGGTCGTGGCCGCCGTACATCTGGCGGCGCAGCAGGTGGAAGTACTGCGCGGGCGTCGTGCAGTTCGCTACCTGCATGTTGTTCTCGGCGCAGAGCGTGAGATACCGCTCGATGCGCGCGCTGGAATGTTCCGGCCCCTGACCCTCGTAGCCGTGCGGCAGCAGCAACACCAGGCCGCTGGGCTGGCCCCATTTCGATTCGGCGCAGGAAATGAACTGGTCGATCATGATCTGCGCGCCGTTGGCGAAATCGCCGAATTGCGCTTCCCAAATCACCAGCGTCAGCGGGTCCGCCACGCTGTAGCCGAACTCGAAACCCAGCACGGCGTACTCGCTGAGGGAACTGTCGTACACGTCGAAACGCCCCTGGTCCGGGGCAATGTGCTGCAAGGGGATATAGCGCTTGCCGGTTTCGGAATCGTAGAACGCCAGGTGGCGCTGGCTGAAGGTGCCGCGGCCGGAATCCTGGCCGCTGAGCCGTACCGCCGAGCCTTCCAGCGCCAGCGTGCCGAACGCCAGCGCCTCGGCAAAGGCCCAGTCGATGGCGGCATCCTTCTCCAACGCGGCGCGGCGGCGGTCCACGAACCCGCGCAGCTTGGGGTGCAGGTGAAACTCCTCCGGGAAATTGGTGATGCCCCGGATCACGCGCTCCAGCACCGGGCGGTTCACCGCGGTGCGCGGGCAGAAGCCCGCGATCTCCTCGCCGGCCACCGCGCTCAGTTCCTGCGGTTCGTAATGTTCGGCGCGACGTTGCGCGGCATCGAAGGCGTCGGAAAGCCGCTGCGCGGCGGCTTTACGCATCCCCGTGGCCTCCTCCGCGGTCACTACCCCTTCCCGCACCAGGCGCTCCGTATACAGCGCGCTCACCGGCGGGTGCTCTTTGATCTTGCGGTACAGGATGGGTTGCGTGTAGCTCGGGTCGTCGCCTTCATTGTGGCCGTGGCGCCGGTAGCAGATCATGTCGATCACCACGTCCTTCTTGAACTGCTGGCGGTAATCGAAGGCGATCTGGACCACGCGGATGGCGGCCTCCGGATCGTCGCCATTCACGTGGAAAATGGGCGCCTGCACGCCGCGCGCCACGTCGGTGGAATAGGGCGACGAGCGCGATTCCTCGGGCAGCGTGGTGAACCCGATCTGGTTATTGATCACCAGGTGGATGGTGCCGCCCGTGGAGTAGCCGTCGAGCTGCGAAAGGTTCAACGTCTCGGCCACCACGCCCTGCCCGGAGAAAGCCGCGTCGCCGTGTATCAGCACCGGTATGACGCGTTCGCGGAGCGTGTCGCCGAGGCGGTCCTGCTTGGGCCGCACGATGCCCTCGACCACCGGGTCGACCGCCTCCAGGTGGCTCGGGTTGGGCGAAACGGAAACCACGATCTCCTTGCCGTTAGCGCGCGTGCGGACGCCGGTGGCGCCCAGGTGATATTTCACGTCGCCCGATCCCTGCGTGCTGGCCGGGTCGATTTCGCCCTCGAACTCGGAGAAGATCTGCTTGATGTCCTTGCCCACCACGTTGGCCAGAATGTTCAGGCGGCCGCGGTGCGCCATCCCGGCCACGATTTCGTGAACGTTATTCAGGGAAGCGCGTTCCAGAATCTCGTCGAGGATCGCCAGCGCGGCTTCCCCGCCCTCCAGCGCGAAACGCTTCTGCCCCACGAAGCGGGCGTGCAGGAAGTGCTCGAACTCTTCGCCGTCGATCAGATTTTGCAGGATGCGCAGGCGGGTCTCGCGTTCCAGCGGCCAGTTGTTGGCCTCCGGCTCCATGTGCTGTTGCAGCCAGCGCTTCT
>OBLU010003246.1_pt1 | contig 14727 bp, 7 predicted proteins | sample 1518681 | NCBI WGS metagenome assembly OBLU01 (sample SAMEA3539304, study PRJEB22396) | soil metagenome | biome: tundra; feature: field; material: soil | place: USA | collected 2010-05 | depth 0.15 m
CCACAGAGTCAGCTCATAGAATTAACACCCGGGCCGTGAAGGTCACCCACAGAAGTGTTACGTCACCGGCTGGAGCATGGTGATGGACTACATGCTCAATCCGATTATCTGCACCATCTGGTGCAGCCAGCAGGCGCACGTGTTTGCTCCCGGCGTGCCGTACTGGGCGTGGGCTGTCTTCTTTGCTCTGGTGTTTACGCTGCTGAACATGCAGGGAGTAAAAACCTCGGCTCGGGTGAACTCGGCGCTGGCGGCGGGGATGGGCGTGGTGATTGCAATTTTCTTTGTGGTCGCGGCGCGCTACATCTTCGGACATCCACACGACAGCGCGGGCTTCTACACACAGCCCTTTTACGACCCGAACCTGTGGAACACGAAGGCCGTGCTCGGAGGAACCTCGATCGCCGTGCTCACCTACATCGGCTTCGACGGCATCTCCACGCTCTCGGAAGAAGCGGAGAACCCACGCCGCAATATTCTGCTGGCAACGGTGCTGACCTGCGTTGTGATTGGCCTTTGGTCAGCAGTTGAGGTCTACGCGGCGCAGTTGATCTGGCCCGCATCGCAGCCTTTTCCAGACGTCGACACTGCCTTCGTCCACGTTGCGGCCCGGGCCTGGAAGCCGATGTTCGGCATTATCGGTTTCACCCTGCTGGTCGCCAACTTCGGCTCCGGCATGGGCGCGCAGATTGGTGCTGCACGCTTACTCTACGGCATGGGACGAAGCAACGCGCTGCCAAAGTCTTTTTTCGGCGTGGTGGACGCGAACCATCGCGTACCACGGAATAACGTGCTGTTTGTGGGTGCAATCGCGCTGATTGGCGCGTTCGTGATGAGTTACGGCCTGGGCGCTGAGATGCTCAATTTCGGCGCGCTCATCGCTTTCATGGGCGTGAACGCTGCCGCGTTCATGCGCTACGTGGTGCGCGACCAGAAAAGGACACTGTCGTTTATCTTGCCACCCGTCTTCGGCCTTCTGATCTGCCTCTTGGATGGCGGCGGGCATCGCTTTCGGCGCCTGGAAGACGCGCGGCTTCCGCGGAGACCTGGTCAACTTCGATCTGCCCGCGGACGACGCTTAAGAAATATTGTGGTTTCTGTAATCCGCGGGCGATTCCACGAACCACTATTTCAAGAAGAATCCCAACTGTTCAGGAGCAGGCAGATTCTTAGTGCTGTCATACTGACGTTCGGCTTGCTGCACAACGACGATTTTCGCCTGCACCTCCGACGCCAGATTGTCGTAGCGAACCAGAACGTTGTCCAGCCAGTAAAGATGGTTCTCTCGCGCCCAGCCTTCCGCGTACATCTTGCGCATCTGCATGATCGAGTCGCGCAGGGTTTCCAATCGCCCGTTGATGTCAATCATTTCGTCCAGGTCGTTTTGCACACGAATCTTGTCAGCCTGGTTCTGATACGCGTCCCAATAAAAGCGGCCGATTTCGGATGTGAACTGGATCTTCAAGCCCAGGGTGTCCAGATGCCAGGCGGCCAGGAGCATGTCGTCGAGTGTTTCGGGATGGAGGTGTGCCTTCGCCCGATTAAGCATGAGCGATTCCGCGGCGTGTTCAGCGCCGATGCGCAGATCGTGGGTAACCGGCAGCGCTTTGGCCGCCAGGTTGGCGCCGCCCTCGTTGAAAGGATCGGACCAGAAGATCTCGTGGCTCGCGCTGTCCAGCTTCACTCCGGCGAGAAGAGTGTGCGAGCGATCGAGATTCTCCATCACCTCGGCAAAAGTTTTGTCGTCATTGTTACGGTAGAATGCCCAGTCATAGCTGTTCTTGAAATCATCGATGCTGGACTCGCCGGGCTGCCAACTGGCGGCGGCGCCAAAAACCAGGGCTGGCCAGGTCATGTCGAGGAGGGATTCACCGTCGTCGTTCCAGGCGGTGTTGAGGGCGCCGATTGCCTGATGCTTCTGGCCGTCGCGAACAAAGTTCCGGATGTTCACAAAAGCGCTTTCGAGGTTCGGCCAGATCACGCCCCAGTTGCCAGCACCGGGCGCGACGACAACGCGCAGCCCCGCGTTAGTGTATGGGGTAATAATGTTTTCGTAGCTGGGCTTGGAAACGTAATCCCAGGGAACGGCAATCATATCTTTAGGCACAATGGTTAGCATCTCCGGATATTTGACCGCGATGTCGCCCCAGAACATGAGTTGCTTGTGATAAGGCTGCATGATCTCGAAGACTTTCTGGAGGTGTTCGAGATACACCCGGCCGAGGCCTTCCCGTGCGGCCAGAACTCCCGTCTGGCCGAGGCCAAGTTCGATGGTCTCGTCGGCGCCGATGTGAAAGAACGGGCCGGGAAACAAGGGAACAACCTCACTGTAAATCTGGCGAATGAAATCGTAGGTTTTGGGATTGGTGGGAGTGAGTACGTGACCGTGAGGCGTTTCGGCGAGATCGGAATAGATTTCGTACTTCAGAAACTGATGGAGATGTCCGAAGGCCTGTTGCTCGGGCAGTAGGGTGATGTAGAACTTGCTGGCGTAGTCGACAAGTTCCTTGATCTCGCCGGGGGTTAATGCGGCTTCTTTAGGCGGAACCAGCGGCTGGGTCTGGAAATCGAACACGTGCTCGATATTCAGCCCGACGAGATTGATCTTGTACTCGGCCAACGTGAGGATCTGCATCTTCAGATAGTCGAGCGTAGGAATGGGACCGCGGCTGATGTCGTCGCTCACTCCCCGCCATTCCATGCTCGGCCAGTCGCGGATGACGAGAGCCGGAACCGCCAGCATTTTTCCTCCGGGGCCTTCTAAGTGCAGCAACTGGCGAAGCGTCTGCACGCCATAGAATAGGCCCTGCGCGGTTCGCCCCGCCACCAGCACTCCGGAGCCGGTCGCGCGGATCACATATGCCTGTTTCTCGAGATCAGGTGTTTCAAGATCAGGTCTGTCAAGATCATGGTTGCCAGGTTCGTCTTTGGCTTTCACTCCCTCGGGTTCGAAAGCGGATTGCAATCCGCGGCCGGTCAGGCGGGCAAGCGAGATCCCTCCCGTCGTTTTCTGCGCGGCGATCATTGCTTTGATGGAGAGCGTCTGGATCGACAGCTTCATGCCGGTGCGGTCCTGAATCTCCTTTTGCAGCATCTCGGCCGCAGTCCGGTCTTCGGAGTTACCGATGAGAATGGCAGTCGAGGGCTCGATCACGAACCTGCCTTTGGCGATGCGGGCCTGCTTCGGCGCCGGCAGAATTTTGAGCGCACGGACAACGTCGTTGACCTGAGCGTGAGAAGCGAGCGGCAAAAAGGCAAGGCAGGCGAGAGAGATCCATCTTGTGATTTTCATGCCCGGGTGAATAGCGAGAGTAGCAGGTGGGCTGCTGGTTTTAAAGTAGCCAGCTGCCGGGTGCTGAGACCGTAGCTTAACTTCCGGTGGCAGACTGTCCCGCTTGCCTGGGTGTGGGACAGTCAATTCCGCTTGACATGAATCGTGAAATGCATCAATATTCATTCGTTTTAATAAAACAATTTAATAGGCCAAGAATTCTAGCATAACACCTGGAAGACGGAACGCAACATGATCGGCGGGGTTGACATTGGCGGCACCAAAATCGCGGTGGGAGTGGTCGACCCGTCAGGCCGTGTTCTAGCCGGGGACGAGTGCGCTACGGATGTACAGCGCGGCTTCGATCACGCTATGCGGCAGGCGACGACGCTGCTTCAGCAGTGCGCGGAACGGGCTCAGGTCAAACTGGACGGGATTGGGATCGGTTGCACCGGCCCGCTCGACAGCGCGGCAGGCACCCTGGGAAACGTAAACAATTTGCCGGGCTGGGAGGGCGGCAATCCCGCAGATATTTTGTCGCGAGAGTTTGGCGTCGCGGCAGCCCTGGAAAACGATGCGAATGCGGCCGCGCTTGGCGAACTGCGCTGGGGAGCCGGAACGTCAAAGGCGCGCTTCCTCTACGTGACCGTAGGAACGGGCATTGGCGTGAGCGTAATTCTGGATGGCAAAGTGTACCGCGGCGCTGACGGGTGTCATCCCGAGATTGGGCACCATATTATCGATCCCTCCGGGCCGCCTTGCACATGCGGCGTGCGCGGCTGCTGGGAGAGTCTGGCGGCCGGGCCGGCGATGACGGAGTGGCTCAGGAAATCTTCGCCAGCAACTTACCGGAACGCCAATCTCGGTGCCCGCGAAATCTGCGCGCGGGCGCAAGATTCTGATGAGTGGGCGCAACGTGCCGTGGAGCGTGAGGCATATTATCTGGGGCTCGGTCTGGCCAATCTCATCACCATGTTTGCACCGGAAGCCATCGTCCTCGGCGGCAGTGTGATGAAAAGTGCACACTTGTTTCTGGATCGCATGCGGGAGGTGATTCGGCAGAATTGCAGGCTGGTTCCGGCCGAGCGGGTAGAGATCGCGTTAGCATCTCTGGGAACGGATGCCGGCGTGATCGGCGCCGCACAGGTTTGGCACGATCGTTTCGAGCGGTAGGGAGGCGAGGTTGGGCACGAATACGCATCCGATCGTCGAGGGCCCGTATCTTCGTGACATTCTGGATCAGCCCCGCGCGTTGGCGGCGACCCTTTCGCAACTGGAAGTTCCGAAGGAGTTGGACGTCCTCGCCCGGCATTTGCGGGAAGGTAAGATCAAGCGCATCGTGCTGACGGGAATGGGAGCCTCGTTTCATGCTCTTCATCCCCTGTTCTTGCGGCTGAACGAGTATGGTTACACCGCGGTCGCCACCGAGACCTCGGAACTGGTCCATTCCCTGCAGCGCTGGTTCGAGCCGGAGACGCTGATCATTGCGGTTTCGCAGTCCGGACAAAGTGCGGAAGTGGTGCACCTCATCGAAGAAAACCGGGGCCGGGCAGCTATCGCGGGCATAACCAATGCCGCCGCCAGTCCGCTAGCCGTGCGAGCCAACGCTCTAATCCTCACCATGGCCGGGAAGGAATTTTCCGTCTCCTGCAAGACCTATCTGACGTCTTTAATGGCGCTGCAACTGCTTGGGGGATGCCTGTGCGGGTGCGATGCGAGCCAGACGCTGGAGGAACTGGCGCAAATCGAGCCCGCGGTTGCATCGTACCTGCGCAGGTGGAAGGAGCACGTTTTGGAGATGACGGGCGAACTGGGGCGAGTCCGCCACTTATTTTTGCTGGGACGTGGAGCGTCTTTGGCGGCTAGCGGAGAGGGCGCGCTGATTGTGAAGGAGTCTGTGCGGCTGCACGCGGAGGGCCTGAGCGGCGCAGCTTTCCGCCACGGCCCGCTGGAGATGGTTAACGGTGAAACCTTCGCCGTGGTTTTCGCGGGAGCGGAAACTACGAGAACGCTGCAGGCCAGGCTTCTGGATGACATTCATCAGGCTGGAGGCAAGACCGGCTGGATTGCCGAAGGCGCCAGTCTGGGAGCGTGGAATCTGCCCGAGACGCCGCCTGCCGTGCGCCCCATGCTTGAAATTCTGCCGGTGCAGATGATGACACTGGCGCTGGCGGCGGAAGCTGGTATTGAGGCGGGACAGTTTGCTCGCATTCCGAAGATCACCACCATGGAGTAAATCTCAGCGCGTAATTGACAAATCGACCCCAAAAGCGCTGAGTATTTCCCGCGAGGTAGGAGTAATACTTTGCCGAACATTCAAGAACTTGTTCCGTCGGCCGACCTTCCGTACTTTTCCCGGACCGCATTTCGATTTCAGCTGTTTGCTGTCGTTGCCCTGTTTCTTACGCTACGGTGCATGGCGGCCGGCACTCCAGCCGGCGATGAGTCCACGAAAATCCCGCTCCACGAGAATTGGCGGATTCAATCGTCTTGCGAGGTGAAGGCCGGCGGCGCGGAGATCTCCACGCCTGGCTTTCGGGCAGACGGTTGGCACAAAGCCAGCGTGCCGACCACGGTAGTCGCGGCGCTGGTCGCGGATGGCACGTATCCTGACCCGTATTTTGGAATGAACCTGAAATCGTTTCCGGGGATGGACTATTCCTCCAAATCTTTCTTTGCGAATCAGACCATGCCGGCGGACAGTCCGTTTCGCTGCGCGTGGTGGTACCGGACTGGATTCAGCTTTCCGGCGCAAGCGAATCAGCGGACGACCTGGCTCCATTTTGATGGGATCAATTACCGCGCGAACATCTGGCTGAACGGCGAGAAGATTGCCGGCGCTCAGGACATCGCAGGCATGATGCGACTGTTCGAGCTTGAAGTCAGCAGTCATCTCGCAGACGGGAAACCAAACGCTTTGGCGCTGGAAGTCTTCGCGCCCGATAAGACCGATTTAGCGATGACCTGGGTTGATTGGAACCCAACTCCGCCTGACAAAGACATGGGGTTGTGGAAAGACGTCTACCTCACGACGGGTGGCGCTGTTGCTTTGCGCCATCCATTCGTGGAATCCAAGCTCGAACCGGGCTACACGGCTGCAACTCTTACCATCACCGTCGATGTGCACAATGCTGTTGCCCATCCGAACACGAGCATCGTCCACGCCGAGATTGAGGGGATTCGGGTAAGCCAGAAAGTTGAACTGGCTGCTTCGGAATCCAGGACGGTCGTCTTCGCGTCCGATCGGTATCCTCAACTGCGGATTGCTCATCCCCGGCTTTGGTGGCCGTATCAGATGGGCAAACCCGAAATGTACACGGCGCGGCTGCAGGTCGAAGCGGGCGGACAAGTCTCAGACTCGGCAAGCGTGCAGTTTGGCATCCGTGAAGTGACCTCGCAGCTGACGGAAAAGGGCCATCGATTGTTCACCATCAATGGCCGCAAGTTGCTGATCCGTGGAGCAGCGTGGGCGCCGGATATGCTGCTGCGGTGGTCGCCGGAACGGGCCGCTGCGGCGATGGACTATGTGCGGGACATGAACCTGAACGCCATCCGCCTGGAAGGGCGAATGGAGCGGGATGAGTTCTTCGACTTGGCCGATCGCCAAGGCGTCTTGATCATGCCAGGATGGACCTGCTGCGACTTCTGGGAGAAGTGGAAGAAATGGACGCCGGAGACCACGAAGGTCGCAGCCGCTTCGCTTTCCGATCAGGCCGTGCGTCTGCGGAACCACCCGAGCGTGTTCGTGTGGCTTTATGGCAGCGATAATCCCCCGCCGGGCAAAATCGAAACTCGGTACTTGCAAGTTCTGAAGGATGCGAGGTGGCCGAACCCCACGATCTCCTCCGCGTCCGCGAAGCACACTAAGCCAACCGGTGCTTCGGGGGTAAAGATGTCGGGGCCCTACGACTACGAGCCGCCAAACTACTGGCTCACCGACAAAAAAGCCGGCGGGGCATTCGGATTCAATACCGAAACCAGTCCGGGTCCGGTGATCCCAACCTTGCCGAGCCTGAAGCGATTTATACCCGCTGATCACCTGTGGCCGGTTGACGATTACTGGAATTACCACGCCGGCCTCGAACGCTTTACCACCATCGACAGGTTTGTGAATGGCATGGAACAGCGTTACGGCAAGGCCGCCAACCTGGAAGACTTCCTTCGCAAGTCGCAAGCCATGAACTACGAAGCCCAGCGCGCCATGTTCGAGGCTTATGGCCGCAATAAGTACGAATCCACCGGCGTGATCCAGTGGATGCTCAACAATGCCTGGCCTTCGATCATCTGGAACTTGTACGACTACTACCTTGTTCCGGGAGGCGCCTATTTCGGATCGAAGAAAGCCTGCGAGCCGCTGCACGTTCAGTATTCTTACGACGATGATTCGGTCGCCGTGGTGAATGGCTATGACCACGCATTCGCAGGGGCGAGCGTCCGGGCAACGATCTACGACATAAACGTAGAACCAAAAGCTCGGCAGGATGTAACGCTCGATATCCCGGCGGATAGCAGCGTGCGGGCCTTGAAGCTGTCAAAAGTGAAGGACATCTCTGCGACTTATTTTCTGAAACTCGAACTGGATGATGCCTCCGGCAAACTGGTGGGCGACAATTTCTATTGGCTCTCGACCAAGCCCGATAAGCTTGATTGGGCGAGGAAGTTGGAGGAGGTCTACACCCCACAAAGCGCATACGCCGACCTGAGCGGGTTGAACACGTTGCCGCCGGTAACACTTGCGATCCGCAGCTCGATGTTGCAAGAGGGGAAAGAAAGAGTGGTTCATGCTGTCGTCGAAAACCCAAGCTCCAGCTTGGCCTTTATGGTACATCTGCGCGTGGCCAGAACCAGCGATGCCGAGGACGTGACGCCGATCTTCTGGAATGACAACTACTTTTCCCTGCTGCCGGGAGAAAAGCGCCAGCTCAGCGCGCGCTTCGAGTCTCCCGAAGACAATGGTGGCAATCTTATGCTGGCCGTCGATGGGTGGAATGTTGTGGCAGCCAGCAATCCACTCACGTTTGAGAGCGGACACTGACACTCGGAGACGGGAGTGTCCCAATTTGCCTTTCTGACCACGGAGTCACAGAGTCACGGAGAAAACCGTCAAACCCGTAATAACCAAAAGGAAAGGTCTTTGCCATGCAGTTGCTTTTCTCCGTGGCTCCGTGACTCCGTGGTGAAAAGCGAAAGTAGGACGCTACCCGGAAGACGACGCAGCGGAAACCCGAGACCTGGGCGAGTATGATGTGGACGCTTGGATTTCGGCCGTTCAGAAGGCGATTCGTGCCCTAGAGGCCGAGCACGAAAGCTTGCGGTTGCAGAAGAGGTTTCCGAGAAAAGAAAGCAACGCAGGACACCTCGCACTAAGGGGTTCAGGTATGGTGACGATTCGCGATGTAGCGAAGGAGAGTGGGTTCTCTGCCACTACGGTCTCCATTGTGCTCAACAACGCTCCTCTGGCTCGCTACATCCCCGCCGCCACCAAGAAAAGGATTGAAAGCGCGGCCAAAAAGCTGCGCTACCGCCCAAACCTGTTTGCCCGCTCGCTGCGCAGCCGGCGCAGCCACACCGTAGGGGTCATGGTGTTCGACATGACGGATCCTTTCTGCACTCTGGTGCTGCGCGGCATTGAGAACTCGCTTTACCAGGCGTCGTATCTTCCCATCCTGACCGACGTTCTGAACGAGCGCGCCCGGTTCGAGCGCTATCTGGAAATGCTGCTGGACCGGCGGGTAGAAGCTCTCATTGTGCTGGCCAACTGGCTGTTCGTGAACATTGACGTCCTCGGCGACCTGGAAAAAAGCAACATTCCCACGGTGATGATTGGGCGGGAACTAAAGAACGATTCGATCAGCTCGGTCATCGTCGATAACGAACTGGGAGCTTACACCGCGGTGGAACACCTGTACTCCCTGGGCCACCGCAAAATTGCCTTCATTCGAGGCCCCAAGGCTTTGGCCGATAGCGCTCCCCGCTGGAAAGGAGTCCGTTCGTTCGCTAAAAGCCGCAGCCTGGATTTGGATCCACCGCTGATTGCGGACTTGCCCGCGTCGCGCGACCCGATTTCCAGCTTCGAGGCCGGCTCCAAACTGACCGAGGACATGCTCAAGACGAGGCGGCCCTTCAGCGCGCTGATGACGTTCGACGATATGACGGCGTTTGGGGCGATCCGCGCTTTGACCAAGGCCGGCATACGGGTGCCGGAACAGTGCTCGGTGATCGGGTTTGACGACGTTGCGGCGTCGAGCCTCTGCACTCCACCTCTTACGACGGTCCGTCAGCCCATGGAGGCAATGGGGGCGATGGCGGCCAGCATTGTCCTGGAGGGAATCAATGCCATGCAGGAGAAACGCGACCTGCCGGTTGTACACCGCAAACTGGCCCCGGAACTGGCCGTGCGGGACTCCACCCGCCGCCCGGTGTAAGGCTGTGTAACCACCGGAGGATTCAGAGGTGCGAGGAGCACCCCTGCGGCGCAACCACAACGTCCCTACTCCATCATCAGGATCTCGAGATTGAAAAAAGCCAAGCGGCCTTTCCGCTTACCTGGCAGCAAATCGATCAGAATGTAAATCTCGCCCCAAACTGGAATTGACGCGGCGAGTTGGAAGTTGCCGTGATCTGACCGAAGCCGGCAGCCGCCGTCCACCCGGTATCAGCTCCGGGCACATTCGGTGATGCAAACTGCGGCCGGTTGGCGACGTTATAAGAAGAAATATCAAAGCGGAGGTTCCGCGTTTCGCCCAGTTTGACATTCTTGGAGAGTGTGAGATCCAGATTGTTGGCTCCCATCGTGCGGACATGATCAAGATAAGCTGGCGCATTCCCCGGAACGAACGGGCTGGCTGGCACTGCGAAGCAGTCGCCTGTGAACCACTGCGTTATCGTATGTGGCGCCCCCTTGCTGGGATCGCAGGTCATATTGGCCCGCTGATAGAGGTAGATATTTGTCGACCCTACAACCGGCGAAGGGATGGGAATACCGCTGCTCAGGTAGAAGATCCCGTTGGCGGTCCAGTCACCCAGGATGGCATTCGATACTCCGTTTAGATTGACAGCCCTGTTCTTGCCCACCGGCAGGTCGTAAGATGCCTGCCATGTGAACTGATACTTCACGTCCTGCGGGCTGACGGAATGCTCGTATCTCAGGTCCCTCCAGTCCTGAGCGTACCCGCCATGCTGACCGACAAAGTCCAGCGGATTACGGCTGTCGTCCGACATCAGCTTGGCCCAGGTAAAGGAGGCCAGGGTGGTGAAGTGCTTGGTCATGCGCTTCTGCACCTTCGTCTGCAGGGAGCTGTAGTCGGAATCTCCGCCGGGGTAGCCATGCACCAGAACACCAAAACCTTGGCCGGTTATGCTGATGTTCCCGCCACTGGTGAATTGAGGGAAAGGCTCGGCCGCTACAAACTGCGCCTGCGTGGCGCCGGCCGTGCCCAGCGTGTTGATCTGGCTTAGAGTGAGCTGGTTCAGATCTGCGACTTCCATCGGAAGAAAGAGGCCTCTGCTGCCCACATAGCCGACGCTGAGAACGATCTCGTGTGGAAATTCGTACTCCAGGCCGAAGTTGAAGTTATAGGTTTCCTGCGTCCTCTGCGAGTGCAGCATCGTGTTCAGATTCGCTCCAAGGCCGGTTTCCAAGCCGCTCGGGTGCAATTGGGATGGTGGAACAAGACCGCTTGGGAACGGATTGCTCAGCGAATAGGGGCCGGTCACACTAGACGCCCCCCCGGGTACACATGAGCTGTCGTTGTTGATCACCGTATTGCCGCCCAATTGAGTAGTCGGATCGGTTTTAGGTTGAATACAGGTAGCACTCCAGTTATTGCTCGTGGAGTATCCATCGCTGTTCAGCGTGGCAGAGCTGACCTGTTGTGCGCTCGGCCCAAAGTAGAAGCCGGCGCCGCCGCGAACGACAAGGTGTTTCTCTGGCTGCCATGAAAAACCCAGGCGCGGAGCAAAGTTGTGCAGATTGGTCTTAAACGGAGAACGGTTGCCGCTGCTGGCGAAGACTTCGCCGCCGGTGAAGGGCAGCCCGGTGCTGGGATCCGTACCCACGGCCGTCGGGTCGAAGTATTCCAGGCGGTTATGGCGCTCCGTCTTGCCGCCGAAGATGTCCCAGCGAAGCCCGGCGGTGATGGTGAGATTCGGGCGAACATGGTAGGTATCTTGGAAGAAGGCCGCGTAATACGGACTGGCTTCCGCGGCGAAGAGATCTTGGGTGAAATTCGTGCTTTCGATGGAACTATTCCCCATGCCCAGGAGGAACGAAGCGAAGTCGCTGCCTCCCACGGTGGTGCCCGACGCTGGTGAGGTTCGTTGGTCGGTAGCGGAGAGATCGAAATAGTACCAGCCGGAGGGTGCGGGCGGCTGGCCCACATTCAACAACCTTTTCATATATTCCCCACCGAAGCTGAGTTCGTGCTTACCCATTACCTTCGTGAGGGTCGCGCTGAAGTCGTGGTTCATGCTGGCAAAGACGAAGATATTGTAGTTCGCGGCGCCGCCGACACCGCTGGTGAGGCCGTTTGCCGTATAGTCGTTAAAGAACACGATGGGGATGTTTTTGTACGCCTCGGCCGCGGCCAGCGACGAAGGAAATCCCAGCGTGGTGATGTCGAAGCCATTCTGTCGAGGATCGCCCCCCTGATTGGTATATTGGCGCGTGAAGGAGTACCGCAACTGCAACACGGTAGTGGGATTTATGGTGTAGTCGTCCCCAATGATGAAGTTGCGCGCGTTGGTGGCGTTCTGGGCGTAGTTCGGATCCCACTCGTTATTGAAGGCATTGACCCCCGCCACGGTGGTCCGGGCATACGAGAAGCGGGAGAAGAGGCGCTGCTTTTCGCTCTTGTAGTAGTCCACGCGAATATCGAATCTATGCGCGGTTATAGGATCCAGACCCGGAAGCTGATAGTTGTTGAGGTGGAAGGGATTGTTTGGGTCGACGACGGTATCGCAAGTGGCAGGATTGGGATAGTTGCATTTGGGGAGATGCGACAGAAACGCCACCGCGGTTGGATTGAGAGGGGTATAACTGGTAATTACGTTGGGGGTGGGAAACCCCTGCCGCGTTCCATCGGCATTATCGGGAACCAGCGGGTTATAAATCGTGAAGCCGTTCGGGTTAGAGGCCGAGGGAAGGTCGGCTGAAAAATCACCCTTCCGTTCCGCGGTGGTGGGAACAGTAAAGATGCTCGTAGCATCGTAAAGTTTCTCGTCCGTGTATTCATAATCCGCAAAGAAGAAGAGCTTCCTGTGCACGATGGGGCCGCCAATGGCGCCGCCTTCCTGGTAGCGATGAAAGGCAGGCGTCTTGTTGGGTATGCCCGCCGATAACTGGCCAAGCTTGTTGAAGTATTCGTTGGCGGCAAGGGCATCCGGGCGAAAAACCCCGAAGGCATCGCCATGAAACTTGTCGCCGCCGGATTTGCTGACCAGGCTGATGACGCCCGCGCCGCCGCTCTGATAGGAGGCGGAAGTGTTTTGGGTTTCGACGCGGAACTCTTCCACGCCATCCTCAGGAATCTCCATGGCCGGGAGGATGGCGGCGACGTTGTTTTCAGCAACGCCTAGCGGGCTGCCGTCGAGCATATAGTAAACCGATCCCTGGATAGCGCCGTTGAAGGTGTAGGAGGAGACATCGATTCCCGGGCGTCCGCTCGAGATGTTGACGATGGCCTGCGAACTGGAGGAGTTGGGCGCGCCATTGGCCGGGGTCACGCCGGCGCTCAGTTGTACCAGATCAAAGACATTGCGTGTGAGCAACGGGACGCGAGCGATGGCGGCCGAATCAATTAACTGGCCTACGGTGGAGTTGCTCGTATCCACCAACGCGGGTGCTTCCGACACCGTAACTGTCTCGGTCACGCTCCCGACTCGCAGAGCGATATTCACGGTGGCGACTTGATCCACAGTTACCAGCACATTGTCCTGAGCGACGTTTTCAAAGCCTTTTTGACTGGCCGTGACTACATAGAGGCCGGGGTTCAGCGATACAAAGCTGTACAAGCCCGCCTCGCTGGTAACGGTGTGCAGCGCGACTCCGGTTGCATGGCTGAGGGCAGTGACCTTGGCGCCATTGACGATCGCACCCGAAGGATCGGTGACCAGGCCGCTGATGCTGCCCCTGCCGGCCTGGGCAAGCGCTATGGAACCCGCACAGAGGAAGAGAGTACAAACAGAAAGAAGATTCCGCGCTGTCTTGACAATTGCGTTTCTGCTATTCATGAACAGCCTCCTGACCCCAAAGTCGCAACGCGATATTCAATAGCTCCGGTGGAGCCGATTTTGCGATCCGAATTTTCTGCCGGGCTCGATCTTCATTCCGAATGCTCTTCCCTTCGCCGCCCGCTTCAAAAACGGTAAAATACCTTTATTAAAACGTATCAATACTGCCCCAGGTATTTCACTCTGTCAACAGAAAATGCACGGTTGGGGGTCTGGGGTTGGCTACTCTAGTTTGCGGGTGGATCGCGCACGATGAGTTCGTGGACGATTCGGCGGTGGATGGTGTAGACCGGTTTCGTTTTTCAGACCGGCGTTTCTATCCGACTTCGAAGGCGAGAAGGATTATGCGTTCAAATCGCCAGCTTCGACATGGTTGAAACATTGCCGTGGGCTGCCGATGGCCTCGACCAGATTCCGGAGAAACCCCGCTGCTCTCGCGCCATCCACTACTCGATGATCACTCGAAAGCCCGCACGGACATGAAGGGCTAATGTCTGGGGCGCGAATCAAAGGATTACCCAGCAAGAAGCGATACGTTGTGGCACGATCAACGGTGCGTACGCGGCTTTTGAGGAAGATCTGAAGGGCTCCATTCAGCCGGGGCAACTGGCGGACCTGGCGGTGCTTGCTCAGGATCCATTCAAGACCGATCCGTCAGAGCTGCTGAAGATTCAGGTGGAGCGAACCATGGTCGGCGGAAGCTGGAAATATAAGTCTTGATCGAGACAGGAACGCTCGCATTCACTCCTCACGTGCCGCATACCTAAATTCCGGACGTATTGTCAGCAAACAAGAAGTAATTCGGCCAGAGGCGAGCTAAAATCCCACCCGAATTCACGATCTAGAAGCCTCGAATTCCCAGCGTTTACCGAAGAGGGCTTTGAGCGGGCTTGCTAAAGAGCGCGGCTCGTTTCGCCACCCCTTGTCCCCCGTTGTGACAAGTGGAGGCCCGACCGCCCCTGTTTCAAAAACGGAGGCCAGAATCAGTGTATTGGCCCCGGTAAAATCAACACTCTAGTGTGTGCGTGAGAACTGACGTTTTGGCGATCCGGTGGAACGAAGAGCTCGAGAATGCAGTCCCGGAGGGGCGAACTAACATAGCCCAGCGCTGAAGTGTGTGCGTGAGAACCTGCTTTCGCGACGAATACATATTACGACTGGGGTACATTGGTCTCGCTGCCAATCCGCTCGGTTCCTAAGGACTGGTCATGGTGCTAGCTTCCGAG
>OBLU010003247.1_pt1 | contig 14725 bp, 14 predicted proteins | sample 1518681 | NCBI WGS metagenome assembly OBLU01 (sample SAMEA3539304, study PRJEB22396) | soil metagenome | biome: tundra; feature: field; material: soil | place: USA | collected 2010-05 | depth 0.15 m
TTTTGAAGGCGCCGACTCCGGCACCACTCCCGAGGAGTTGATCGCGGCGGCCCACTCAAGCTGTTTCTCGATGGCCCTGGGAGCGGAGTTGGGCGGCGCCGGGCTGACACCGACGAAGATCGAGACCCAGGCGGCGGTCACCCTGGCCAAGACGGATGGGGGCTTCGCAGTCACCAAGATTGTCCTCACAACGACCGCCATCGTTCCCGGCGCCAGCAAGGAAGCTTTCGACAAAGCCGCTGCCGACGCCAAGGCCGGCTGCCCCATCTCGAAGCTGTTCGCCAACAACACCGAGATAACGCTAGACGCCAAGCTGGTGTAAGGAAAGCCCTGATCGGGGCCTTCAATCCTTGATGTGTCATCGACCGATGCCTGCCGCGCTTTCGTCAAATGAGAGCGCGGCAGGTTGTTTTCCTGACCTCGCTCTTGAACGCGGGAGCAGCGGACTGCAATTCGGGTGCAACGATGAAGAAATACAAGTTCAAGGCGACAATTCAACCAGGCATCAGCGGCGGCGCCGTTTTTCCCTACGATGTTGAACGGGAATTCGGCACAAGGGCCAGGGTCCCGGTAAAGTCGACCCTCGACGGCGTGCCGTACAGCGGCTCGCTCATCAAGTGCCGCGGAACATATGCTGGGTGTGCTCAAAGCGATTCGCGAGCAGATCGGCAAAGGACCCGGAGATACCGTTCAGGTAGAGGTTTGGAAGGACGAGGAGGTCAGGACGCTCGACGTTCCCGCTCCTTTTGCTGCGTTGCTCAAGAAGCAAGGCCTTCTGGCTGGTTTTGAAAAACTCAGCTACACCCACCGCAAGGAATATTGCCGCTGGATTGCTGAGGCCAAAAAGGAAGAGAGCCGATCGAGTCGCATGGCAAAGGCTGTTGAGATGCTCCGCGGAGGCATAAAAACTCCCGGTTAGTGCGATCGCATTCGATATGCATCGGCTATTTGACACCACGTCCCGCATTTGCGAGACTCAAGGTTGCTGCCATGTTCGGCGAAGATCGCTGAGCATGTATACCGTGCCGAAGTGGCGGAATTGGCAGACGCGCGTGGTTCAGGTCCACGTACTCGCAAGGGTGTGGGGGTTCGAGTCCCTTCTTCGGCACCAGCCGTTTAGAATCAATAGATTAGGTAAGCTTCCTAAGAAAAGCCAGCGGTAAAGCTTAGTTTTCCTGTTTTTTCGGTATTGACCGAGAGGAAAACTTTGATACCAGTGGCAACCCAAAGTACATTACCGAACCTTACTCTCAGTCAGAACGCACGCCTGTATAAGTACGTCCGACTTCCGAACGGCTGGAAATAGCCGGGACGAGTTGGTCTGGATCGCTATGTTTCAGGAAGACTCCTGATGCACCGGCTTATCCGGCCGACAGCCTGGGATACACGACGGGCATAGCCGTTGAAGCGGACAGGTCGAAGTGGTCGTTGCGCTATGGATTCTTCCAGTTGCCGAATCAAAGGAACGGTTTTACCGCCGAAGCCCAGTTCCTTATGTGGCCAGGAGACAGCACTGCGGGCGACAACAGGTTTTCCACGATTGGGGGATGGTGGCCGAAGGCGAGCGCCGGTACAGCATCGGCGCCCACCCGGGAGTTGTCCGCCCCTTGACATTCGTCAATCAGGGGGAATTCGGCAGTTACAAAGCGGCTCTCTCGGTCCCTGGAGCCGACATCTCCCAGACGCACGCCAACCGTCACACGTTTGGTTTCGGCTTGAATGCGGAACAAGAAATCACCAAGAATGTCGGCGTGTTTTCTCGCGCGGGGTGGAACGACGGCCATAACGAAGCCTGGATGTTCACCGACATCAACCACTCCGGATCGTTGGGCATCAGCGTCAAGGGCGAAGCATGGCGTCGCCCCGACGACACCGTCGGCATTGCCGGGGTGATCAGTGGGATTTCGAAGGTGAATCAGGATTTCCTAGCGGCCGGCGGCGCGGGCATTCTCGATGGCGACGGTTCTCTAAACTACGCTGCGGAAGGGGTTCTAGAGGCATACTACGACTTCCAAATTTCAAAGCACATTCGCGCTGCGCTTGACTACCAGTTTGTGGCCAACCCGGCCTTCAACAGCGCTCGCGGCCCGGTCTCTGTCCTTGGCACGCGAATGCATTGGGATTTCTAGCCCCAGAATAGAGGGCGATACCGGATAAGATGAGAGGTGCTCTGATGAGACGAAGGCAGCGCACACACAACATAAGGCAACTAGCGTTTCCGGTGTTTTATATCGTGTGGACGCTATTACTGTTGCTTTGGGTGATGTGGCTCGTTCGCAGCCATTGAACGAGAAGCTTGCGAGGCGCGGATGGGCGCGTTACAGAGGAGAACGATATGACTGCTGTCACAGCATCCCAGTTTGTCCTGCACCTGGCTTTCGCAAACGCATGACCAGCACATGCACCAATGCCTTGGCCGCCGCCGGTGCTTCAACCGGTTTCTAGCTGTGCAGGCTTCGCAGATGGAAGGATTGAGTATGAAGGCTTCGCCAGAGCAAGGCTCGTTGAGTAAGAACGAGCAGCAAAATCACGATGCTCGATTAGCCATGCGGATATCTTTGATCGTCGGCGTCCTGATGCTCGCCGGGAAGATGACAGCCTACCTACTCACCGGATCGGCAGCCATCTTTTCCGACGCTGCTGAATCGGTAGTGCATGTGGTGGCCGTTGCGTTTGCGGTCTTCAGTCTTTGGCTGAGTATCCGGCCGGCGGTTGCACAATTCCAGTATGGATACGAGAGGATCGCATTCTTTTCCGCAGGGTTTGAAGGCGCGATGATCGTGTTGGCCGCGGGCAGCATCGTGGTTACGGCAATTCACAAATGGAGACACGGCCTGGTTCTGGATAACCTTGGGCATGGGATGGTTCTGATCGTAGTCGCCGGGATATTGAATGCTGCTCTTGGGTGGTACTTGCTGCGGATTGGCAGGCAGAATCACTCGCTCATTCTTGAAGCGGACGGGAAGCACGTCCTGACCGATAGTTGGACCAGCTTTGGTGTCGTTGCTGGTTTGCTACTTGTGATGATGACCGGATGGAAACCTTTCGATCCACTTGTCGCCTTCGCCATAGCGGCAAACATTCTGTGGTCTGGCGGACGGCTGATCTGGCAATCTTTGAAGGGACTACTTGATTACTCTGACCCTAAGGTTGGTCATCAGATTCGCGGCCGGCTCGACGCCATTTGCGAGGGACTTGGGCTCCAATATCATGGAGTGCGTTTTCGCACGACCGGCTATCGTCAAATCATTGAGGTGCACCTGTTGTTTCCGCACACCATGGAGTTGGGGGAGGCACACCGCCTGGCGACTCTGGTAGAAGAACGCCTGTCACTCGATCTGGAGATGCCCTCTGAAGTGACCACTCACCTGGAATCACTCTATGATCATTCCGAGGTCCACCATGTGCAGCACTACACAGGACGGCCTGAATAACAACGGCACATTTGCCGCAACCGGACTGACAAAAAGTCGCCCTATTCTTAGATGCAGACAGTGGTTGTACTGACAGCCAACGTTCTGTTTACCGATCATCCGCTCGGCGCATAGCCGAGAACTCGGAAACCCTTCGGAAAGTCAACTTGCCGGGACATGTCTTGCCTCTGCGCGGCACAGCCGTTTTCGAAAAGAACTACCAAGGTCTTAAGAGCCGATTGATTTGAAACCGCAGGTACGAAAGACCGCTATACCCCACCTTAATCGTTCACGTCAGACTTCAGCCAATCGGAGGAGTGCTTTTCAATTGCGATTCTCACCAGTTGGCTCCTCGTTCTTACGCCTGCCTTTCGAAAGAGTTCCTGGATCACAGCCTTGATTGAACTTTCTGAGGCATTCAGCTTCCATGCGATTTCCTTGTTCGCGAGTCCATCGAGTATGCCTCTCAGGACTTCGCTCTGGCGGGAACTCAGAGGCCGCGTGTGTTCCATACGATCTGTCTGGGCACTTCTGGCTGCAACAAGGGAACGGACGGCTCCCGTGTCCAGCCAAATCTCATTATTTGCAACCCGATGGATCGCCGCAACAAGTTGGTCTGGGACGCTGTGCTTCAGAAAGACTCCCGATGCACCGGCTTCCATAATTTGAAGAGTTGCCGCATCGGTCATGCCGGCAGTCACCATCAGGACCTTCACTGGGCTATGGCGATTCTTTAGTTCAACAAGCAGGCGGTATCCCTGCTCGTCGCCCAAGTCGTAATCGAGCAGCACCACATCTGCTGGTGTTGCCGACAGCGCAGAAACAGCCTCGGCCACGGTCGCGCATTGACCCACGACTTGGAAATCAGGAGTAGTTTCTAAAAGCCTGCTGAGGCCTTCGCGGAAGAGGCTGTGATCATCCACCATCAATATTCGGATATGGCGCATTGCTCTTCCTGTTCGGATGAAATCGCCGGGGTCAAGTATACCGTGAAGCAAGCGCCTTCGGAAATCGGCTTGTAGCGCAACTCTCCGCCGAAGGAATGCAGAAACGCCTGGGATAGATAAAGGCCGAGCCCGGTTGCTTCCGCGCCGGCCTGGAAGGGATGGAAGAGGTGTTCCGGGTGGGCGACGCCACCACCGCTATCCGCGACTTCAACCAGAATCCGGTCATTCTCTCTTCTTGCGGTAACAGAAAGCGCCCGATTTTCATTCTTCGAGAGAGCCCGAATACTGTTGGTGATCAAATTCAGAAAGACCTGCATGAGGCTTGGCCGGTCAGCCCATACGAGCGGCAAACCCAGCTCCATAATCCATTTTGTTTCGATACTTTCTTCCTGCAATGACGGCGCAACCACAATCTTCAACTCATCCAGAAGAATCGACAGATCAACCTCCGTTGCCTCTGTAGTGGCCTGGCGGAGATTCACACTGGCAATGCGTTCAAGCGCCACAGCAAGATTATCCAGGGCTTCGAAATCCTTGTTTCCCGCAAGCAGTCCATCGCGCGCAAGGTTTTGGTGCACGACGGCAATCGCTCCGCACACATTGCGAACCTCATGAGAGACCGCGCCTATAGCGATCCTGGATCCTGCGAGAAGCTGGTGCAGGCCCGAAACTTCGTAGGTTCGAAGATCTTCCGAGGCATCGAGCACCATTGCTGTCAGCCGCGTTCCTGCATTTGTCCGGTAGGTGGAAAAGCAAATGTCGGCCAGAAATGTCTCTCCATCCTCGCGCTGGCCGCGTGCTTGCATCACGGTGCGGAGAAGTTGCTGGGAGGAGTCCTGCATCGAGATATTTGCCAGAGCAGGCAGATGGCGATGGATGGACCTTCCTGAAAGCTCTCCCTGAGGCACGCCCAATAGCCGATGCGCGGCCTCATTGGCGGTCAAGACGCAGCCGTCCGAATCGGCTGTCAGGATAGCGACTGGACTGCTTTCGATCAATATCCTCAATTGCTCTTCGGCGTCGCGACGCGCATCGCTCTGGCGTTCGATCTCGTGAACGTGTTCCTCTGCTACGCGGCGGTTCCGGTTCACCTCGCGAATAAAGAGCCCTGCTCCAGCAAAGGCGGCTAAATAGAGCACGTCCCGGGAGATGCCTGATCTCAGGTTCCATGCCAAATCACTGAAGGTTTCCGCGAGGAAGGTACACAGTGCAGCAACGGCGCAAATCTGCCAGCGGGCCAGCACACTTCCAACCATCAGCATGGGTACCAGGTAGAGGAATCCGAGCAGAACCTCAGCAACCACCCACCAGTCCAGAAGCGCAATGGCTGCAATCAGGAGCCCCGCCTTGAGCAGTACAGTTCGCTTGTTGCCCTTGAAAAGCAGGCCGTACATAGGCACCTGTTGTGCTGCGCCGGCGAGATCGGCATAGCTGCACGAATTATAGATACCACGTGTGCCGCAGAACGTAAGGATTCCGCAAGGGCAGGAGATTTGGCCAAAAGATAGGGTCTCTATGGCCAAAAGATTGGTTTGACACGCCTGAAAGATAGCGCGATGCAGGCGTGCGTGCGCACTATCCTGAGGCAGTCCCATGCGCACTCCACTCTGGCATGAGTGTGCTTGCTCGACATTGAACCGCGATCCAGATGAACGTCCGAGGTTATTCATGCAGATTTTGAGATTCCTGCGCTGGGGCTCACGCAGCGTTGGAATCGTAGTGCTCGTACTACTGGTTACAGGTTCGGAAGCTAGGGCGCAGCAAAGCCTCACCTGGGACCAGGTGAAGCTGAAGTTTGAAGCCGCTAACCCGACGCTCAAGGCGGATGAAATTAACGTGCAGGAGATGAAAGCCGAGGAAACTACTGCCTTCTTGCGGCCCAATCCTGGGATCGGTCTGTCGAGTGATGGACTTCAACTCGCCCCTCACACGACGGCCGGATTGGGCACGCACTGGCTGCCGCTCACGGGCAATCAGCTTGTGCCAAGCATCAATTATCTGCACGAACGGCAGCACAAGAGGGAGTTGCGCCTGGAGACCGCGAAGGATGGAACGGAAATCGCCGGATCGCAGCACGAGGATCTCGAACGCAATCTGATCTTCGACCTGCGTTCGGCATTTGTACAGACGCTCCAGGCCAAGGCTGTCCTCGAACTGGCGAAAGCCGACCTCGAATACTACGACAAGATTATCGACATCAGCCGCAACCGCTTCAAAGCCGGCGACATTGCCAAGATCGATTTGGCCCGTATCGAACTTCTGCGGGTGCAATATGAGGTGGAAATTGAAACCGCCACCGTCAATCTTCGCACAGCAAAGATTCAGCTCATGCAACTCATCGACGAACGCTCGCCGGTCGATCAGTTCGATGTAACGGGACACTTCGAGTGGAGTGACGCACTACAGCCGCTGAACGATTATCACCAGATCGCATTGGACAACCGGCCGGACCTAAGGGCCGCCGTCGAATCCATTCAGCAAACCAAAACAAACTACAAACTCGCAGTCGCAAATGGTTCCACTGATCCGACGTTCAGTACCTGGTATTCGTACAATCCCGCGTTCAACAACCCGTTCGGACGCTATACGCTCGGAGCCAGCGTAAACATTCCTTTGCGCGTCTTCGACCGCAACCAGGGCGAAAAGGCGCGAACTTTGCTGGATATTGGACGCAGCGAGAAGACAGCGGACGCGGCGCAGGCGCAGGTGTTCACCGATGTCGACTCCTCCTACGAGCTGTTGCGTAGCAACATCGCGTTACTAAAACCGTACAAAGAACAGTATCGGGATCAGGCCACATATGTGCGCGACACGGTGACCTATGCCTACCAGCACGGCGGCGCTTCGCTGATGGACTTTCTCAACGCGCAGAGCGACTACCGCCAGGTGCAACTGGCCTATGTGCAATTGATCGGCGCCTATCTGACTGCCGCAGGGCAACTCAATCTCGCCGTCGGGCGCGAGGTAATTCAATGACGAGTAGGTCGATTGTTATGTGTGCCGGCTGCCTTGCTGCATGTCTCTCGCTTGCGGCTTGCAAGAAGGCGTTCAATCCGGCGGACGGCGCTTCGCAAGCTCAGCAAGTAATAGCAGCAGGCAACGAGGGCCTGGTTACGGTTGACAACCCGGATCAGTTTCCGTTGGTGGCGGCAGACAAGGTGGAGGCTGCCGCGCAGTTAAACGTTACCGGTTCGGTCTTTCCCGACGTCTCGCGTGAGATTCCCGTGATCTCGCTGGCAAACGGCCGCGTGGTCGACATCAAGGCCCAACTCGACGACCACGTGAAGAAGGGTGACCTACTGCTCAAGGTGCAAAGCCCGGACGTTTCTGGAGCCTTTGACATCTACCTGAAGGCGGCCAACGACGAACAGCTCGCCAACAAGGCCTACCTTCGCGCACAGAGCCTCTACGACCATGGCGCTATCTCGCAATCCATGTTGGAACAGGCCGAAGACACGGAGAAGGATGCGCAGGCTGATCTGACCGCGGCTGAAGAGCAATTGAAAACCCTGGGCGTTGACAAGAACCATCCGAGCAGTGTGGTGAATGTTTATGCGCCGATCTCGGGCGTCATCATAGCTCAAAACGTTACGCAGGCCGCCGCCGCCGGCGTCAACCTGTCCGGCTCCGCAACAGCATTTACAATTGCCGATCTTTCGACAATCTGGATCATTTGCGATGTGTACGAAAACGACATCCCTAAGATTCAACTGGGGCAGATCGCAAAGATCCGGATCGGTGCCTATCCTGACAAAGCGCTGTCCGGCCGTGTCAGCGATATCGGCCCTGTGCTCGATCCCAACATACGCACCGCTAAAGTGCGCATCGAAATTGCAAATCCCGGCATTCTCCGGCTCGGCATGTTCGTCAACGCGACGTTTACAAGCAACAAGAAGGATACATTCGCCGCTGTCCCATCTTCCGCCATTCTGCATCTGCATGATCGAGACTGGGTATTTGTTCCAGCGGACGGAAGCAAATTCCGGCGTGTGGAAGTGGGGACCGGCGACACGTTGCCGGGGAACAGGCAGCAGATAGTCTCCGGCATCGCGCCCGGCCAGCGGGTAGTGCGGGATGTTCTGAACCTTGAAGCAACGCTGGAGGCGCAATGATTCGCAGGCTGGTCGATTTTGCGCTTCAGAATCGGCTTCTCGTCCTGGCGATCGGCATCCTGCTCTTCGCCTGGGGCATCGTCTCCTTCCATCGGCTGCCGGTCGAGGCATATCCCGACGTTGCGAACAATTATGTCGATGTCATCGCGCAATGGCCAGGCATCTCCGCCGAGCAGATCGAACAACAAGTCACCATTCCCATCGAAACAACGATGAACGGCATTCCCGGAATTGCCCATGTCCGCTCGTGGTCGATCTTCGGGCTCTCGACCGTGGAACTGGTTTTCGGCGAAGACACGTCAGACTTCGAGAACCGCGAGCGAGTTCTCGAACGCCTTTCGCAGGTAACGTTGCCTCAGGGCGTCATTCCCCAGATGGGGACTGACTGGAGCCCGGTGGGCCAGATCTATTTCTATTCTTTAGAAAGTTCGAATCCAGAGTACGACGTCATGAATCAGAAGACGCTCGAAACCTGGGCGATAGAGAAGAATCTCAAGTCCGTTCCCGGCGTGGTGGACATCAATCCCTTCGGTGGGCCGACCCGTGAATACCAGGTCCGCATCGATCCCGACAAACTCATCGGTTATGGACTCGGCCTAAGCCAGGTTGAGCAGCAGCTCACGAATAACAATGCAAATGCGGGAGGCAGCTTCATTGAGGAGGGTAAGCAGCAGGTCAACGTTCGCGAGGTTGGCCTGGTCAAAAACATTCAGGACATCGGAAACACAGTCCTCACCACCAAGGGCGGTACCCCGGTCCGGGTGAAGGATATTGCCGTCGTCGACCAGGGCCCTGAGATTCGGTTGGGCCGGTTTGGCAGGGCCACGCATTTGCCAGACGGGAAGATCATCGACAACGACGATGTCGTTTCGGGGATCGCCGCGCTGCAAAAAGGCGCGGATGCTCAGCCCACGCTGGACGGTATCCATCAGAAAGTGAAAGAACTGAACGACCAGATTCTGCCGAAGGGTGTCAAAATCGTTCCCTTCATCGACAGAAGCGACCTGCTTCACTTCACTACGCACACTGTTCTGCACAACCTTGGCGAAGGAATCTTCCTGGTTGTCATTATTCTGTTTCTCTTTCTCGGAAATACGCGTGGTGCGCTCATTGTGGCGCTCACCATCCCGTTCTCCCTGCTCTTTGCGGCCATTTGTCTCGACCTGAAACACATCCCGGCCAATCTACTTTCGCTGGGCGCACTCGACTTTGGCATGGTGGTCGATGGCGCGGTGGTGATGGTGGAAAACATTGTTCGCCATCTCTCTCGTGAAGATGTGAACGGAAGGCCAATTTCTGAACGAATCGCCGAAGCGGCGCACGAGGTCCAGCGGCCGGTCTTCTACGCGATCTCCATCATCATCACTGCATATCTGCCCATCTTCACACTTCAGGCTGTGGAAGGCCGCCTCTTCCGGCCCATGGCATGGACAGTCGCCTTCGCGTTGCTGGGTGCGCTCCTGTTTTCTATGATCCTCGCTCCGGTCCTCTCCAGCTTGTTGTTCAGCAAAGGCACGAAGGAATGGAAAAACCCGGTCATGGAGTTCCTCCGGGAACGATACCGTCGAGCCGTTACCTGGACCATCCACCATCACGGGCTTACCATCGGCGTCGGTGTGACTGGCCTGTTTCTCGCCATCTACCTCGCTTTTGGCGGCGTCATCGGATCCGAGTTCCTTCCCCACCTTGACGAGGGCGCACTCTGGGTGCGCGGCGAATTGGTTCAGAGCGCTGGACCCAGTGAAGGTATCCGAGTTGCCAATGAAGCAAGAATCCTGCTCTGCTCGTTTCCTGAAGCGAGCGACTGCACCAGTCAGACCGGCCGGCCAGATGACGGGACCGACCACACCGGCTTCTTCAATACGGAATTCTTCGTGGGCCTGAAGCCGAAAGAGCAGTGGCGTCCGTGTTTCACCAGAACAAAGACAATCTGATCGCAGCCATGAACCTCGAGCTTACGAACAGATTCCCCGGCGTCAGTTGGGGATTCTCGCAGCCCATCGAGGACAACATGGAGGAAGCTGTGAGCGGAGTCAAGGGCGAGCTTGCAACCAAGGTCTATGGCGAAGACCTGCACACGCTCGAAGACAAGGCTAACCAAATCGCTGCCATCATGAGTCACGTTCCGGGAATTAGTGACCTGGGGTACCGGGCAGCCTGACCTGAACTACGTGGTGGACCGCCAGGCAGCCGCACGCTGGCAGATCAATGTGGCGGATATCCAGGATGCTATCCAGACGGCGGTTGGAGGCAATACTCTCACTCAGGTTCTGCGAGGCGAAGAAGTTTATAACCTCACATTGCGCTATCTCCCTCAGTATCGGGATACGAGGGAAGCGATCGACAACATTCGACTGTTGTCGCCCACAGGAGAGCGAGTTTCGTTGGCCCAACTCTGCACCGTCAAAGAAGCGGACGAGGGTTCTGAAATCTATCGCGAGAACAACCAGCGCTATGTCGCCATCAAGTACAGTGTCCGCAATCGGGCTCTGGGCGATGCCGTGAGGGAGGCCATTCAGAGAGTCGACGCGCAGGTGAAGCTTCCCCGCGGCTATCACATTGCGTGGGAGGGTGAGTTCCAAAGCGAGCTACGAGCGGAAGCGCGAATGCTGGTCATCGTGCCGATCACCGTGCTGCTAATCTTCATCATCCTGTATTCGATGTACAAGTCCTTCAAGTGGGCGATCCTGATTATGGCCACCGTGGCGATGGCCAGCATCGGCGGCCTGCTGGTTCTCCTGATTACCCGGACAAACTTCAGCGTCTCGTCGGAAGTGGGCTTCCTCGCCCTGTTCGGCGTCTCTGTGCAGACCGGAGTCATCATGCTGGAGTACATCAACCAGTTGCGAGCACGAGGCAATTCGATCGAAGATGCGGCCGTGGAAGGAGCCGTACTCCGACTGCGTCCCATCATGATGACGATGCTGGTGGCCACGTTGGGACTGCTTCCTGCTGCCTTATCTCATGGCATCGGATCCGATTCGCAACGACCCTTTGCCATCGTCATTGTCGGCGGCTTGATTACTGATCTTGTAATGAGCATCTTTCTGCTGCCAACTCTTTATGTCTGGATGGCACGGGAAACTGATGTTCTTCCGCTGCCCGGAATTGATTCGGAGAGTTAGCGGCCTGGAAGGCTCGAACGCAGGCGGCTGATCGAATGTGCGTGGAGGAGTAAATGGCCAGATCTCTTACAAAGAGAAGTTCAAGAGCATTCGGGCAGCGCTTTGTATCCGCCGTTAACTGGCTCGGCATTGGGCTCATTTTGATATCTCTTCTTTGGATCTTCGCGATGGTGTTTGGGCAGGCAGTGGTGCAACTTACCAAGAAATAGGCAATCCGAACTGCGCGCCACTCGGAGACGAAATGCGGGTTCCAGATCAGGGGAAGGTTGGGATTAGTCTCGAAAAGCGCCCCAGGGTCCTGGATTCCCGAAGTTCTTGGATCGTCACAGGCGGTCAATTCCCTTCCTGCGCGCCGGCACAAGCGAGGTATCGACAAAATAGTCTCTTTTGTCGATACGGTCCCACGCTTCTGCACCTCCACAGGCTAAATGGACCACGCAGACATAGAAGCGGCAAACCCGGATAATCTCGCCTGTTCGTTGGAATCACTCGGTGAGGAGTCTATGATCGCTGAGGAAATCTTGAATTGTCCGGTCCAGAAGAGTGCGTAGAACAGGGGCTAACGGATCCGGACAGGTCACGAAAGAAGCAACGATGGCGGGCAACGTGCCGTCTGGGCTAGCAAAGGTTTGTCTTGCCATTGCCTGGCAGAATTCCAGAAACAAATTGTTCCGGCCAGTCATACTTCTAGCACACGAGACGAGACCGCCCGGTGTTCTGGAAGACTCACAATCGATCAGCAAATCGGCGACAAAGCCAAAATCATGCCTGTTACTAGAGCAAGAAATCGTTTTCCCAACTCAGTAGCGTTCGGTGGCTGTACAGCTGCATAAGACGCATGAACACCATGGAATCGAAAATCTCTCCGGTTACCATGCGGATTTTGCCCTCCTAGATGTTCACGTACGCGGCATTCCTTGGCTAATGTCGCCGTAGTGGACACGAAAAGAATCAATTCGGGCGATCAAGCCGGGCAATATCCCCAGAGCCAATACCTCGGACTTGCTTTTGAAGTTCACGACCAAGGAGTCGAGATCGCGGCTGGCTCCGAGCGCAAAAAAAGAGCGGTCGACTCTGATTTTCTCGATTTGTCCAAAAATGAGCGATTTGTGAAACCCGAAAAGGTGGCTGAGTTTCTCGACATCGACAAAGCGACAGTCGTGCGTTTCGCATCGCGCGGAATCCTTCCGGGTCATCCGCTCCGCGTATCTGGCAAGCGAATTCATTGGCGTTTTCTCCTATCTGAAGTCCGCGCCGCCATGTTGTCGCAGACAAGGGAAAAGGTTTCCGCAAATGTGCGCGCGGGAGCACAGCGGAAGGCGAAACATGGCTAGTTCGACTGCAGAACGCCTTTACGATTCTGATACCGATGCACTTCGTGCCTCAAAGAAAGGAGAACGAGTGAGCGAGGCACAAGAAACCGCAAAATTGTGTATTCAAAAGAATGGGAGTGGCGTGCCGTGCTATGTGTTTCGATACTGGGAAACCCAATCAGACGGTAAGCGCAAGCGGAGGAAGAAGGAGGTGGGCAGGGTCGATTCCATGACTCTTGAGGGGGCGGAGAAGATTGTCGCTCCCTGGAAACGCGCACTGGAGGCTCACCGACAGGGGCCGATGGTTGTGGAGACGATGGGCGATTTGATCGCTCATTTTCGGTTCCATGAGCTGTCCGGCGGCCTTGATCCAGATGACACAGACGAGCGAAACAACAAGGAGGATGACTTCGATCCTGATGAGCGCTCGTGGTCAACACGAAGCCGGTATGAAAATGTATTGAATGCCTGGATCGAGCCAAGATGGGCAAACGTCCCTTTGAAGGATTTCGTGGCCGGCGAAGTCGAACACTGGTTGCACGGTCTGAATCAGAAACCACATCGCAAGCGGAAGCCGCCTTTCCCAAAGGTCGATCCCAAGAAGGTCAAACGCCTTGCTCCAGGCACCCGCTTCAAGATCCGAAGCCTCATGAGCGTGCTGTTCAATCACGCCATTCGCTGGGAGCTTTTTTCGTACAACCCGATTTCAGGTCCAACACGCAAGGCGGGAGTGCGACAAAGTTCGAAGGGGCAGAAGGCTCCTGACATTCTCGAGCTCACGGAGATGCGGCTCATCCTGCCCGAACTCAGTGCACGCGAAAAGGGTCTGATCTCGCTGGATATGATCACCGGAATTCGCCGTGGAGAATTGGCGGCCCTCAAGTGGAAGGACATCGACTTTGCAAATCTTTTGTTGAATGTCGTGCGCTCTGTTGTCGATCAAAGAACTGGCAAGTGCAAGACTGAGGCTTCGGCAAAGCCCGTTCCGATCGACCAGTACACCGCCAGCGACCTGCTCGCGTGGTACCGTCTGACGCTCTACCGTGATACTGAGGATTGGGTGTTCGCGTCCGACGACCCGCGTCTTGGCGAAAAGCGCGGAAAGCAGCCGCTGTGGTTATCGAAGATTATGCAGCATCACATTCAACCGCTGGTCAAACGTCTCGGCATTACCAAACGCGTCTCCTGGCACACGTTTCGGCATACTTTCACTTCGCTTCTCACCGCCAACAAAGAAAATGTGAAGGTAGTGCAGGAGCTTCTTCGCCACGCCAGCTCGAAGATCACGATGGACACCTACGCGCAGGCCCAGATGCAGGAAAAGCGGCGTGCACAGTTGCGCATCGTGAAGGGGTTGCGGAAGCCGGAAAAGGGGAAGAAACGCGTCTGCGAAATGGCCAGGACGCCGAAGCTTGTCGTTGTGAAGACGGCGTGATCCATTTGGTCACGATGTGGCCACGGGATGGCCACGGAAATTGGACGTCAGAATTGTAAGTTATTGATTCTAATTGGCGTCCCCGACGGGATTTGAACCCGTGTTATCGCCGTGAAAGACCGCGGGCAAGGTGCAACTATAAGATTTTAAACGGACGAATCCCTACTCTAACGCACTGTAACGGCTCTAGCGGACCCCTTTGTGGTCCCGGACTGGTCCCGAACATCCGCGCCTCTACATTGAATTACTCAGCCAGAGACCGAACCCACGCTTTCGATCGCCAACTCCGTGAAGCCCTAGCAGCCCGTGGTTAAAGTCGTCGGATGATGCGGTACAAGACTGAATCGAAAACGTCTAACGAGTATGGCGATGGGCAGGCG